>SMVB01153671.1_pt1 | contig 10355 bp, 11 predicted proteins | sample 2456461 | NCBI WGS metagenome assembly SMVB01 (sample SAMN11095934, study PRJNA526329) | marine sediment metagenome | biome: Marine sediment; feature: Surficial sediment; material: Deep marine sediment; isolation source: Hadal surficial sediment | place: Pacific Ocean | collected 2014-05 | depth...
AGTTTCTTAGGAGGCGCCGCCAGCAAAGCTTCAAGATTCATAGCTGAACTTCCTATAGACAAGGCACTTGGTTGGATGACTGATTTAGGGGGCACAGCCGGTCCTGGCTTCGGCCCCGAAGGCCCCTATCCCGAGCCCGCCGCACGCCGGCTCTCGAAACAATCCGCCGCTCAGCGGCTCGCGGAACAATCCGCCGCTGCTGTCGTCACCCCTGCCGGACCTGAGCAGGGCTCTCAAGATTATTGGATGCAGAGATTGCAGCAGATGCAAGGTCCGCAGCCTGGTCCTGGGCCCGAGGGATTCGAAATGATGGGTGCCCGAGCCGGAGAAACTAAAGCAGGAGCTCTGAAGAGAGTAAGTGCTGCAGGGGGAATGTTCTTGCCTCCGTCCTTCGACGGAACTAAGTCCAATATAGATGAGGCCGGGGCGTATGAGGGAATTATTAAGGCTCTAAGTAAGCCAAGTACTCGTGTATTTAAGCCTACGGGAATAGGAGAGTCCCTCTTCGACACCACAGGTCCTGGTGGAGATGTCCAGCAAGGCGGCGCGCAGGCTTATTTAGAGAAGCTACAACGGAAGAGAGCAGGGTCAGCTAGGATGAGAGCTGCTGCTCACTACGGAGGGGCGTCTAATACAGGGCAGCTAGCAGATACAAGCTTCCTAGGAGATTATGGAGTTAAAGGAACTCAGGGAGCCGCTCCCACTATTGTAAGTCCTACAGGACAAGTAAGGCAAACAGGGACAGCAGAAATTGTTGAAAGAGAGAACCAAGCCGCGGCCGCGGGAGTGGGAACAGGAGACGAAAGCTCTCAGGCAATATTAGCCGCACTAGAAACTTTAAACAATACTCTGGCGGCCCTGTCCCAGAATGGATTGCGTCTACCAGAAGACTTTACTGCATCACTAGAAGGGATAGCTGCCCCCATTGTAGAGAAACTAGGTGACGTGGGGATTACTTCTTTGCCAGCCGACTTTGTTGTTGGAATTAGTGATTCCTCTATCTCAAGCCTAGCCACCGCTGTTTCAACTGCGGGAGGAGGGGCTGCGGTAGGTGCTCAACAGATAGCTGAGAGTATCAATGAGCTTAAGAGTGAACTCCTGGGAGAAGAAGGTCTAGTAGATCAGCGAGTGACTGCCTCTACCGCAGACTTTGAGGGCAGACTATCTACGACAGAAGGAAACACCTTAGGTCTCTTAGATACAGTAACTACTAATACTGAAAACATTATAGAACTTAATGACGTCACCCTTCCTGGAATTGACCAAAATATTCTTGGACTAACCACTGAGACTGGAGAGTTGAGGTCAGACTTAGAGGAAAACTCTACAGAAATACAGCTATTGTCCGTAGAGCAGGGTAGGATAACGGGAATTGCGGAAAATTCTGCCGGTACCATTGAAGGATTCCAAGCGGCCATAAATGATGTTGTCACCACTTCCGAGCAGGTAGAGACTAGGATCGGTGTGTTCGAGGAGGAGTTCCTTACTATTAGAGCCGACGTCACAACTGCTACCGCAGACGCTTCTAATGCTGTTTCCCAGGTAGATGTTCTCAGAGATTCTCTCGGGGCCTTTAGATTGGAAATATCCTCTAAGGATGCTCAGACCGACTCTGTTATTGTAATCAATAAGGAGGCTGCCGATAAGACCAAGGATAGTGTTGATGTAATCGTTGGAACTACTATACCTAGAATTAACAAGAAGGTTCATATTATAGAGCAGATAGCAATGCGTGCCGACAGAGTTGCATCCACCAAGGTAACGAGGTAATTATGGTTATTGTTAGACCTAATGGGACTATCATTCTGGAGGAAGGAGATCCTAACTACGTAGATCTTCTACAAGTAGGTCCTACCAATCCACAAAATGAATTATTAGATGGAGATCCCGACGAACCTCTATCTACTTTCATATTGAATGAGTTTGGTATCCCTTTCGATGCTGGATTTTTATTCAAGGGAAGTTCTCTTCCGGGATACGATATTAAGAATCAGAACGTAGCTACCATGCTGAAGCTATCTTTGATAACTGAGCTTATTTCTAATAGGTTCATTGAGATAGAGATAGATGAATTTGGAATAGCCAGGTTCTATGAGGTGGGCACTATTCCTGCTACAAATCTGGACATTCGTTATTGCATCCCTACGAGTACGATTAACCAGCCCATAGATTTGGTGATTGTCAGAGGATATGATCCACCGCCCGTTAGAGAGCTGAGAACTAGTTTCGATGGGCTCAAGAACAAAGAACTGATGGCTTACGAAGACTGTGCGAAAGATTCTTGTGAGGAGACATTTGTTTCTCGTTATGCTACCATCTCTTATGACGACCCTCTTTTAGATCAACAGTATCTAGATGAAGTAAAGAACTCTTATGAGTTAGCCGCATTTGAGACTCTAATAGGATACCTAGTTGATCTAGAGCTTCCAGATAACGTAGATAATGTTCCAGGATTTACAATTACTTTTGGAGATACCACTAAAGAATATATAAGGGTTCCTGCTACAATTATAAACAACACTGTTAATACTCCTGCCACAATTGGAGCAGCTTTAGGAGACGCGGGTAAGAGAGGTTTCTCAAGTTTTGGAGATTCCAGCCTTACTAGTCAACCGGGAGGGGTAGGAAACAGGGCAGGAGGAAATGTACCTATATTAATTAACGTTATTAATGACAGCAATATAAATAACTTACCCACTTGTGGTGCTGTTTTGGATTCCATAGCTGGGGGATTGATCACTCTTCCTAAAGAGAGATTTATTCGTGAAAATAAATTTGGAAGATTAGAATCAGACTTCATTGGTATCGTAGATGTGGTGTTTGCGGGCAATAAGATCAAGAGTTTCACTGCCTCTCCTGGAGGCTTTGGATTTGATGCCTCTATTTTTTGGGTAATAGATCCCAATAGAGATTTGGTAGAGCTGCCCCATGGTAGAAATTGGAGTTGGACTGTAAGTACCACTAATGAGGATATTGAGGTTTATCTCTTCAGTATATTGGAGGATGCGAGGGCAGCAGTAACCTGTCAAGTGTATGCTGATCCTGGAGCGTTTGCTTCTGCTACCGCACCGGTGCAAGATTTGGTATATGCTTTCTCCAACGATCTTACCACCAGATTTCCTGCATCTAATGAACAATTTATTTGTAACATTGGAGACGACCTAGGATATTGGAATGAGTCAGGAGAGATGTGCATTATAGTAGAAAGACGAAGACCTAGTATCAATATCTTTGATCCTCTAGGAAATGCAGCAACTCTTGCAGATAATATATCTATTCTGTACACTCCAGTTATTATAGTGGACACCCCTGCTCCGGTTACCTATGCTTCTACTGTAGCCCTGAGCAGCATTGACGGAACTAGAACTATTGCTGCCACTGGAGTTATAGATCAGGCGGATGGAATTGTGGACGCTGACCCCACCACAACTCAGGATATAGAAGAGAGTGAGACTTCCATCCTCCAGGATAATACTGACGGATTCACTTTGGACATCTCCCTTCCATTTTGTGAGGAGGCGGAGTGTTTATCTATTGCCCAAGGACTTTTGGCTCTTCAGGAATCAGATGTAAGAACTAACTCTATAGTATTGGGACCTGACTCTGAACCCAAACTTGGAGAATTGATGCCAGACGGTTCTGTGATCAACGAAATTTCCTATAGTTATTCAGATTCCAGTTCATATTTGATTACCATTTCTACTGGTCCTAAATATCAAACGGTAGGAAGTTTCAACGATAGTAAGTATCAGTTGAGAACAGAAGACGTTACTAGAGATGGAATAGTTCTACAAGATGCTGGTAATGGTGCAGAATATGTGGTTAGGGTAGATGGTTTTGGAGAGATAACTGCACTAAATATGATTTTGGATGATATATCGGTGGGGGATAGAGTGAATATCAGAATATTCAATAATCCTGTGGAGCATATCTAATGGTTACTTGCACAAATATAACCCTTGAAAGGATTAGAGCTGAATTAGATTTCGGCGGATCTCTCATCTTTTCTACCCCAGATATAGATTCCTTTTCGGTGCAGCGCTCGCGACAATCGTTGGCAGCCAGCTTCAATGCATCAATAACTGTACCCGCTGATACTGTATTTCCAGTAGGTCAAGATGTTACTATTAGAGCAGGGACTTTGGGAAATCTTAAGACCATTTTTACTGGTCAAGTTTTAAGCATTACAGTTAACCCCACTTTTGACGACGCCACCAAATATCAGGTCAACATAAGTGGACAAGATATTTTTCAGGAATTGGAAGGACATACATTCTCCCGACGTCAGAGAACCAGAGCGCAGTCTACCTTCGCTGGTATTACGGGGATTTCATCTAGGAATCCTCAGAAGGGAGTGTCCTATGAAAAGAGAATTGGCAATGGAGGTTCTCACCGTCTCAGCAGCCAGACTCCAAATGTTAGGGAACACTCCAAGTTGGTAAAGACAGATAGGGTGTCTTGGGACCCCTTCAAGACCGCAAAGAACCCCAAGGAGAATGCGGACCAGTTCGATGAATTGGAAGTCATCGATATCATCCCAAAGTCTAATGCCCTGTCTCCGGGTATTTCCGCCCGGTTTGAGCTTCAGGGTACCACTTATGCTGCGGGGGATACTTGGGCGGTCAGTGATGATAGTTTGGCTACCATCGTGGATAAACAAGATGGTACAGCCATCGTAACCCCCAAGGCTTCTGGACAGTTCCAGGTTATTTTTACTAAGGACACTGGAGGGGAAGCTAATTTGTTTGTAGGAAGGGCCTCTGTCGTTGGAATTCCAATCCACACCCACCGCAGCCTGGGAGAGGGTGGCCCTGCATTCGCTGTGTACGGCAGCGAATAGGTTGCATTTTGTACGCTTTTGGCGTATAATTAGGAGGATAGGGCTTGCCTTGTGAATGCAGTATAGCTGGCTTGTTTGAAATTGAATTCAGGGGGATCATATCTGCTCAGATTACTGGTTCCTCAGAGTTTATTGACATTCTAAGCCAATGTAAAACTGGCCCAAATATCCTTGGCGATGTCAGGAAGAGGCTGAAGGGCCCTTCTGTTGGTAACATCACGATCTCTGCATATGCCTTTATCAAAGGGGGAGATCGATATCTTGGTACTTCCTGTCCTTCCACTGCAAGCATTAGTTTCCCCATCCAGCAGCGCTTCGACTGCGAAAACAATATAACCAGACTTATAAGAACCAAAACCGGAGAAGCCTCCCGTGAGGGAGATCCTATTGTTGGGATCTCTCTATTGGATGAGTTTTGTTCATTCAGAACTATTAGCGCGAGCGCTGCCGGTGGGCCTACTGAGCGGGTAACGGACACGGAGAAGTTTTTGGGAGGGGACCTTATTTGGACCGGCCCTCCGATTTCTTTGGATAGTAGGGATGCAGATACCCTAGACATTACTCTTTTGGGACTGGAAGCCAAAATGACCAGTTTTAGTATTAGTGTTGCCGTCCCCGGCATCGCTACCAACAACTATGCTTTTCAGTATTCTATCCCATCATGTGAAGGAGACCTAACCTAATGGTAACAAGAACAACCTCTTACAGATTAAGAGCAGGCGCCCCGGCCCCCGTTAAGGGAGACTGTACCTCTTTAGAAGCCCCAGCCCCAGCCACTATTAGCTTTGTTCTTCAGACTTTCAAGGCTGAGAAGCAGGTGACAGATACTTGTGAGGATAAGGAACAGTTGCTTTGTTCTACTGATATGACTGGCCTGGGTGGTAATTTTAGATCCGCTAGTTATACTGCGCAGCGCTTTCTAGATCCAGATACAGGTGAGATTATATTCCAGGCTACCGAGGCCTTAAGAGAAGAATTCATTGAGGAAGACGAGGTGCCGGGAGTAAATAATCTCTAATGGCCGAGCAATTTGAGTTCATAGATTGCGCGACAATTAGTATACAGTACCAGACAACTGGCCTAGCTAGTGTCTCGTTTACTGTGGTCTCTACAGAACAAGAGCCTGGGGTTTTGCCCCCAGCTAGGGATTATACACAGCTCACTTTTGGCGGTGTAGATTTCAAAGGGTTTGTTACCCAAATAGATTCAGGGATTATCCCAGGATCTATCCCAAGCATTTTTGAACACCGGTACAGCTTGGTAATGACAGGCTGTGCTGATGACTGTCCGCGAGGATAAGGAGAAACCATGCCTTGTTGTGGAAGAACTAATAATAAGAATCAGAAGAGTAATACCAAGAGCTATTACGATAGGTATGCCTATCTTAATTCTCACCAGAAAGCTAAGCAAGTTGCAGCAAGTGGCTCTAATTGTAAGAACTGTGCTGCGCTAACTATGGGAGATCCCTGTGCTGTTTGTGGGCAGGTGAAAAATCAGAGTAAGGAGGAACAAGCATAAATGGTTGTTATAATCGGAGCAGGAACTGCGGTGACGGTTACCTTTCCATCTCCGAACGTTGCCACTTCGGACGGCTTAGTTAGTGTAAGCTTTAACGCGTCCCCGAATGTTGAGCGGTTGTTCGAGTTAGGTACCTTCGACGCATTTGATATTAACTTGACGACTACTCAGTCAGTCAGTATAACTAATTATGGGGGAGTTACAGTCCCTGTAGAACTAATCCCTAATGAGGATTGTAGCGATAGTAGTGCTAAGGTGGAGGTTACGATCACTCCTAAGATCTGCGACCCCAACGGTACCCCGCTCACGCCTATCATCCTAACTGGAGATGACGCCGTCTTTATCACCAGTTTCTCCTACTCTAAGGACTTCCAGGGGTTTGGACAAGAGTCTTGGAGCTTACAGGGACCTCCAATCATTGAGGACTTTACAGGTAATTTGGCATTCATTCAGGGCTTCTCCGACGGCAACCGACTGGTCGGCTCTGACATTGTGGCTGATGTCACTACCCCTCCTTTCGTTTTAAACACCCCTGTAGCGCTTTCTGCACAGCCTGAGGATGGTATTGTGATGACAAGCAGTGACCCTCTAAACACCGACGACTTTGATGCTGAGTCAAGAAACATCCAGGTGTCGGCCGGCTCTCCTGGTCTGGGGCAGGATGATACCCAGCAGTTTGGTAAGATTTTGTTTGTGGGAGGGGGCGTTGGTAAACAGGATGGTAAGCGAGGAACTGCCTCTGCTAACATCCCTCACCAGCAGGTCTTCTTTTAAGCCGAGGATATTATGAGAATTCTGAATAAATACCGACTAGAATTACATTGGGATACAGTAGAATATAATAGAGATGATGTGGCAGTCCTAAAGGGTGCCTATTTTGAAGGTCCCGTACTGAAAGACACGGCGCAGTTAGAAGCAGATGATTCCTTGGTTCTGGATATGACTAATCAGCACATGATCTTTATACCAGATTACTATCAGTCTACCTTATCGTGGAAAGGGGTAGATTACAAAGGCGATCGTATTTATTTGAAAGAAGCCCACATTAAAGGCAAGTATGTGAACTCAATAGAGCCCCTGAAGGATAACGACTGGCTGCTAATTGATTGTAAGGAGCACGAACAGAAGACTCACGTCTTTCATTTGGTCTATTGGGCAGAAGTTCGTAACTCTGAGAAGGAGAAGAAATTCTAGTGGTTCTGAAAAATTCTGGAACAGTTTTTGAATTTGAAAACCAGTCCTTCCCTACGCTGGTAACTACTGAATCAGGTAGCAAGTCAAGAGCCAGCCATTGCTGGAAGCTTTGCCCTTATTCTACCCAGTCTACCAACGAGGCTTTTGATAGCCGGGTTCCTGAGATAGATAAGACCTACCATGAAGAAACAGAAGGAGAGTTGCATTCCTATTCTATTTCAGGTGTCATGGGATGGGCGTGTGCTGATAACGGCTGTTCTTATTTCCTAGGGACAACCGCAAGTGGAAGTACTGTTGATCAGAGAGGTCGCAAATTCGTTGTGACCCCGGGTACAGACGGATGTACTGCTTCCGGCCTCGCCGTTTTAAGCGGCGACGCCGTGCTAGTAGTCAAACCTAGAAATATAGTTTCGGGAACTAGGTATTTAGAAATATAACTTAAGGAGGAAAATGAAGTGGCAGTTAATGTAACCTTACGAGATATCGTTAACTTTCCAGGGGGCACCGCCAAGACTGTAACTTTGGACATCACACAGATTGTCCCCGTTGCTGGAGAACCCCTAGAAGGTGATGAGATTTGGGTAACTTCCACTGTTACCACAGCTACGGCTTCTGGTGGAGGTTCTATTGAAAGTATTTTTAAGAATCAAATGAAGAGAGGTTTTCTCAAAAGTTCTGGATTAGTAACGGGAACTTTGGCTATTCCGGCTAATGCGAATTTTAAAATTGCGATAGATGAAGACATAGGCTCGGGTGTAGATATTACTCTTACAGAAAACGCAATTGCCGATTCCGTCACTGTTGCGGCAGATATAGAGGCTCAGATCAAAGCCGAGGCAGAACTTGGGCAAGGTGGCGCTAAAATTGGAAATCTTTCCTACCTAAATGTACAGGTTAGAGTTGATGGAAACCAGTTTATTATCGAGTCTGGTACAGTGTCTAATCTATTTACCGGCTCGGGCAAGAGTTCCGTAGCCATAGGTGCTCCGGATGGTGGTGTAGATATTCGAGCCGTCCTTGGTTTTGATATCACTACCTCCAGTGAAACTCTGTCTCTCCGACAAATTGTTGAGACTTCGTTAGCTTCTGCGTATAGTACTGGAGATATTTTGGAAGTGTCTAGTACGTCTGGGTTTTCTGCAGGGAATGCTATAATTATTCAGGACGATACTAATAGCCAGGTAGTAGTTACTTCTGGAGCCGGCGTCGATGATGATCTAACCGCTTCGCAGATTAGATTTGCTACCCAGTCGGGAATTAGTTTGAGCTTAGGAAATTCCTATGCCGCTGGGTCTTTGGTTAGAGTCATGCATGAGGTGGATGTATCAGATCCTGTCTCGTCCATCACCACTGTTGATGAGCTTTATCGTGCCAGTATTGATAGCATGGCTAATCAGATCGACTTCTCTTCGTAATATAGAAAATGCCAGTATACTATCTTCGTAACAGTAAAGCCCCTACTGGGAAAATTGTACCGATTACAGTTTCTCTAAATTTAGAGGTGCTGAGTCCGGTTGTTCAGCCTGCCACAGGAACTGAATTTCCTGATACGCAGGATCCAGAGGGAGACAGGATTTGGATACTCACAGTCTCCACCACCGAATTAGATTCTGATGGTGAGAGAATTGGTATAGAAGTAGTCAATGTTTTTGATCCTTCCTCGGATACTGTTCACGATGAAATCCAAGCTGCTATGGGACGTATAGGAGAACAGGTAGTTTGGGGAACCCTCCAAAAAGATACCGTTGCCCCGCAACTAAAGTCTTTGGAACCATCTATAGCTCAGACGGAGGATGTTCCAATCATGAGTAATGTAATAGCCCGCCTTATTGACCCTCTTCCAGCGGCGGGAATGGATCTAACGACGCTGAACATGAGTATCAATGGACTTCCGGTAGTAAGTGGTGGGACGGCAGTCTCTCCTAATAACGTAGAATTTAGAGGCAACGCTTTTGATCAAACCATTATTTTTAAACCACAAAGGGTTCTTTAGGGGTAAACTATGGTTCAAAATATTAGATTAATCAAGAGAAATATGACAAGGATAGAAGGCTATTTCTATAGCTTTGATGAAGCAACCGATTCCATGGTTCAGAAAACAGACGATGGGACGGTAGCTTTCTCCTATCCATTAGATACTCCTATTACGCGGGAAGTTATCTCCCTGGAGTATGATGGGGAGAGTTTCTGGACTCAAGAACACCTAACCGGAACCGCCAGTGACGGGTTTAAGATTCAAAGATGGGTTATAGAAAACTTTGTCATGGTTCTTCAGGATAACTTTACGTTTTCCACCGATGCTACCGACACTTTTGAATCTAATGCAATGACTCTTGAGAATTATGAAGCCACACTTACGGCAGGAGGGATTGTTGACACTTCTGAGATTTTCGCCAGTAGTTTTGACACTAACGTTTTTAACCAAATAACTCCCGGAACTAAAATGTTTATAGGTCCCAGCACTGATACTGCCGACGCAGGCCAATCCGAGAGTGTCATTGTATCATCCACAGTAACAGATGGGAGTGGTAAAATCAATCTTACTGCCCCCTTATCTACTGATTTTGAGTCTGGAGATCCAATTGTCTTTAGTAAGAATATCTGGTTCTTCAATGAGAATTTCCTAAAGACTACAGGAGTCGGCGCACTATACAAAGCCAGTGCGTTGGATGGTTCTATTTTAGGAAGAACCCTGGGAGGTGCCTTTATTGGAATAGAGGGTACCACCTTTGCTGATCTTTCTAAGGATGGAGGCGTTTTCCCGTCAGGAGGAGACCTTGCCATCCATAACAAGCCTTCCTTC
>SMVB01424011.1_pt1 | contig 10355 bp, 9 predicted proteins | sample 2456461 | NCBI WGS metagenome assembly SMVB01 (sample SAMN11095934, study PRJNA526329) | marine sediment metagenome | biome: Marine sediment; feature: Surficial sediment; material: Deep marine sediment; isolation source: Hadal surficial sediment | place: Pacific Ocean | collected 2014-05 | depth 0-1...
ATGTTGATAAACTATATGAAGGTATGATTCAGGCTCGGAGGCCTGAGGAATTGTTCTATGAGTAACAGAGTTCATTATCATGTGTGCCTGTCCCAGGCTCATTCCAGTTAAGCTATAAGAATTTCTTGCCTGTCTGATATCAGGCGAAAAGGTGTGTATCTTTGGTGTGCCAAATTTGTGCCACAGTAACTGGCAGTTACTGCTATTTACTGGCACAAATGGAAATGGGAAGCGCGTAAGTAACTGATTTTATTAAGTTGTAAAAATTAAAGTCCGACTGAAAATCCTCGTGTCGGTGGTTCGATTCCGCCCCTGGGCACCATTTCATTATAAAATTCAATAACTTACAAGGCGCTACATTTTGTAGTGTTTTCGCGCACTTTTAGCGCACACGCGCAATTGCAACAATCACAGCTACACTCAATAACAACCTACTTTAAGGGTACGGTGTAAAGCGTTGAAAAAGGTGCTGGAAAACAAAAAATAACACCGCTTGCTACTGCAGATAGAGCTATTTGCAATGGCAGCGTTGTACTGTTTAGGCGCAGTGGTTCGAAGCGCTGGCAAGCTCGTATAAGACGTAGTATAGGACAATGGGTTGTTTACAGTACAAAGCAAGCTGATTTTGAAGCAGCAAAGGCTGTGGCAGACGAAAGGTACAGGGATATTAAATATGCACAGGATAAGGGGCGTATTGACGTAACACGCAAATTCAATAGCGTATGCCAGCAGTGTAGAAAGGAGCTATTAGAAGAAAACGTGCGCACTGGCAGGGTATTGCTAAAAGACATGACGCAAGTAATCGACAAATATATTGTTCCCATATTAGGCAGCTATATGTGCCATAACATTGGTCAAACTGAACTACAGAAGTATTCAAACAAGCGCAGTGAAATGCTGGGTAGAAATCCAAGTACGTCTACTGTTGCGACTCACAATACGGCACTCAACTACATATTCAAAAAAGCAAAGGAGCTGAACTACATCGAGTTCATTCCAAAAACTATAAACGATGGTGATTCAAGTACTCGAAGGCGCCCATACTTTAACGATAAAGAATTACGAGTTCTCAATGCCAACATGCGGCATTACTTAAAGAATAGCGAGCGATTACTGCATGCGAAAGGTAGAAATGGTATTGACACTATTCAGCAAAAGACATATTGGATAAGAGAACTATTGCGGGATGTTATTTTGATATTAGTCAATACAGGCATCAGGCCAGGTAAAGAACTGCTGAGCATAAAATGGAATAATTTACGCATCGTCAAACAAGATGGGAAACAAAGCATCCAGTTTTCTTTGCCCCACACTAAAACTAATAGACAAAGGATAGTTGTTGGGTACGAGCCAGCTCATAAAGAAGGCGAAGTAAAATACGGATGCTGGAAGCCACTTGAACGAATACGGGATCGATTTGAAGAACTTAAAGACATGGAATGGAACACGTTATTCAAAATTGATGAGTATATATTTCGCTACCCAAATGGTGAATTACCAGTACAAGAGCAACTGACAAAGTCGTTTAAACAACTATTGAAATGGATAGATAATAATGGACAGGAACACGGTCTATTAAAAGATGATTTTGGCAATGACCGTACGCTATATAGTTTGCGACATACCTACGCATCACGCAGAAGATTTGAGGGTATGAGCTACGATGATTTAAGTGTGGTAATGGGAACTAGCATTAAAATGATAGAAGATCATTACAGTCACTTTAAGGTAAGTGACAACCCAAATAAATATGCTGGACATGAAAATAGGGAGCATAAGCAGCGGCAACAAGAGCAAGATGAAAGTGCTAGGTTGATAAGGCAGATGGCAGAGCAGAATGCTGAGCAGCAGAAGAAAATAATGGAATTAATGGAAAAGCTAGTGGAGCAAAAATTATATCGACAGTGAAAGGAAGGATTAATGGAGATAAATCAGTACATTTTAATTTATATATACACGTCCATATTGTTTATTGGTAGGGGTGTGGTTTGGTTGCAAAATAATAGGGATATACAGTGCTAAAAACAAAAATAGTATTGTTAAGTATATTTATACCATTAGTTTTAATACTCACATTCGAACTGAGCTACGATTCAGAATCAATAGAGGCAATAGAATATTTTAATGAAATAGAAAAAGTGGAGGATGCTTATAACTCACTATTCGCTATTGCTGGCATAGCTGCTCCAATAGGCACAACAAATATACATGAATGGGGTTATAAAGAAGTTATAAAAAGAAGAGGAATGGATTATAGGGGAAAAGGTAAGCCACAAAATATTTTAGATAATCAAGTAACAAATGACGGAAGATTCTTCATTGATTTAGGTGCTAGCAAAAAGCATTACGTCTGTTGGTTTCCTAAAAGCAATTGGGAAGGTAAAGCTAAGAATTGTATGGATGAAAGTGAGATAAGGAATGTTATAAAGATGAATGAAGTTTTGTTAGAGAGATATAACACAATATTTAAATATAATAAGCTTCAATATGAATTAAACGATAGTGTTGGTATACATCACACAATAGGCTTATCCAAATTGCTGGTTATAAAGTATTGGCTAAATAGAGATAATTTATCTGATGAGGATATTGAAACAATATTAAAATTTTATAATTATTGGGATAGTGTTATAGATGGGGGAACATTAGGGCTAATAGGGTTATCTGTTGCTTTAGTCAATGAAGGATTGGCATCAAATCTTATAGCAAATATAGCGAAGACAAAGCCAAAAATTTTACGTAAATATCACACAGATTACGGTGAATTTAATCAAAATAGAGTTGGTAACCAGTTCCACAATAATATAATTAAAAACGAATTTAGATTCTTAAACTCAGAAATTTGCCTTATAGGCGCATCTGAATCAAGTAACTATAAATGTAATAAACTTGAAAAAACAATCTCCTTTAAACCCAATAGGACTTTAGATTTTATATATAACAGAAAGACTAAACTTTCTATGTGTGCAAATGCGCGCCAATTTGAAACTGATGAAGGATTGGATTATTTATTTTGGTTAGATGTCTTTAAAAAGCCAGGTAATTTTAGAGGAAGGGCTGCTGCAAAATTGTTTATTGGTGGTTTTGAAAAGATGTGTGATTTATACGATAATCTGAATATTAAAGCAGAAGAAAATGGTTTAAGGAATCTATATAACTATTTTAAAGAAAAAGATTATTCGAAATTAGATATATCGAAACTATATAAGGAAAATAAAAGGCTTTTTATGATAAATGATACTGAACGATACTATGAATGGGATGAACAAGAATACGCTTTAATATATTCAACACTCAATAACAAGTTAATAGTAAGTATTCCTTATCAAAATTAGTCATCTACTTTTTTATTTTGATAGTTCGGAACTACCTAAGGCATACTAAAGGCTTCAACAGCATTTTGTAATTTCACATCATTTATATCAATGTAGCGCATAGTTGTATTTAAGTGCTTGTGACGTGCAAGCGCCTGAATAACACGGACGTTAATCTGCTTTTCTGCAAGTGTAGTAATAAACTGCCGTCTGCCGCTGTGCGAGCTTGCGCCAGCAATGCCGGCTTTGGCATAGAACCTGGCAAATAACTGGGAAATTGTAAGCGGTGAAAATGCGCCGCCTTTTTGACTGCGGAGTAATGGCCTATCTGTCGCCGCCGCCGCACTGTGTGAGTCTATAAAGCGTTGTAATTCCTTTTGCAGCATCTTGCTTACCATAACGCGCTGTCGTTCACTGCCCTTCGTCATGCTTGCTTCCAGTACGATTTCGGATTTAACAGTACGATTGGCTTCAATTACATCGCAAATGCGCAATGATGCGATTTCACAAGCTCTAAGTCCCGCGTAAAATGACAGGTAAAAAATAATGCGATTGCGTTCGCTGTGTTTATGCGCATCGATAATCGCTAACACACGTTTGAACTCGTCTTTCTTCAATAGCCTTGCTTGTTTCATATCGTACCTACCAATTCATGTATAAAATGTTATGTTTTGTTACATACGAGTTTAGTTTCATACATTAAAACGGTCTACCCGATCCAGTAGGTTTATTTTCCTATTCGATTTCAAGCAGTTAGCAAGTAATGTTTATTTCTTTTAATTAATTAACATTTTGCTATGGCGCTAAATGTTTAACGCGCATAAAAAAGCACTGCGCAAATTAATGGGCAATGCTTTATTGATACTAACTGCTTTGTGAGCGTCGATTTAAGCGACGCTCACAAAAGCGGTTATGCTGCTAGCAATATTTCATCAATCACCTCGTAGTAAGCTCGATTGCCTTTATAGCCACCAGAAACAGCTTCGAGTGCAGCCAGTAAGTCGCTGTCTGGTATCGTACAACTTTCAGCTTGTATGATTTGCTTGGCACGAGGGAAAAATACTGATGGTGCAGCCGGTTTTATTTCAATTATAGTGGCTCGGCTTTTAACAGCATCATCGATTTTTTGAAGTTCGTTGGTAGTGATTATTGTTAGGTCGATACCATCAACTTTATCAAGTGCCAAACGGAAGTCGTTGGCGGCTGCGTGCTTAAAATTAAGCTCTTCATGTTAAATTGCATCGAATATTGATCCAATTTGTGGCTTTATTTGCATTTCGCCTTGACCCACCAAAATTAAATAGTGCATCGGTGTAGGTACGTCTTTATAGATAATATGCGGGTCAAAATCCGATGCAAATCAGGGGTCAAAATTTGATGCAATTTAACAGCGATAGAGCCAAAAACCCTATAATCCAGCTGTTTAAGGGTTATTCAACAGGAAATGGTGATGGAAGATTATGAAATTTCGGAAGTAGCTAAAATACTTAACGATTGGAATCCACTCGGTGACTATGCTGCAAATGTACAGAATCTGGACGGCTATAAAACTGAATCCATCGACATACTGTTTCACATAAATACAAGTAACGGAAAAGCAAGTGTAGAGAATGTCGTAATGCAGGTGCTAAACGAGGCGTTTGATATCGAACTAACTAAAAATGAGTGTACGGACGCGGCCGGCAAAATATTTCAAATCCTGAGCAAGAAGCATTAAGTCTCATGTTTAATAAAAGGAGAAAATATAGAGCTCATGTGATTAATTGTGGGCAACTTTCTCCAAAGGAGACGCTCGTAGGCGCTACCTGGGTGTCTCAGTTCGGCCAGTTTCGGACTCTCGGCGTTAAGAAATAATTGTTCTTTCTAGTTTTGCAATCAAATAGGGTTTACAGGCAGAACTGACTATTTCAGCCTCATCTTTGAAGATCAGTTCTTGCATCGCAATTAATTCTTCCTTTGTCAAACTGTCGAGTAGCAGGTTGCTGCCACCTAACACTCTTTTTCGTAACCTCTCAAGAACAACTTCCGGATTTTCGTCTTTTCGCGAGGTATCAGACATGTGCCAATAATACCATTATTGAGTAACCATCGTGAAATTGGTTCGCTTTGCTATGATACTGATAACCCCAAAGGAGACACTTGTAAGCGTTACCTGAGCTTCCGAGTTCGGCGGCAGTTAACTTAAATTACAATTACTGCAAAAAAGGCTGAAACTATTTAGGCATACTGGGCCCGGAATCCGATACGGATTTAACATAGTCATCCCCGACGAGACTGTAAGCAATATAGTATTTGAATATATTGTCTACATACTGGACCGTTTCCCGGCCAACTAATTTACCGGCGGCAACCTCCACGTTGGAGTGCCAGACATTGGGGTCGAGACCCATTTTTTTGGCCAGGTCTCTCATTCTCCTGACCTTGGCGGGTCCAGCGTTGTAGGCCGCCCATGAAAATGCCATCCGATCCTCCTCGCCGATCAATGGATCGGTGAAGTATCGATCCCGCAGGAACGCCAGATATTTAACCCCCGCGTGGATATTGTCTTCCTTGTTACTGATATTCGGGATGCCCACATTTTTGTCCGCGGCGGTAGAGGGTAACAGCTGCATGATTCCCAGCGCTCCGCGGGGACTCTTTTTGCTCTGGTCCAGATGAGACTCCTGGTATCCCTGGGCCGCAATCGCAAGGAAATCGAAGTTGTATTGATCGCCGTACTTCCTGAAGAGATGGATCAGCGCCAGCAGCTTGTTTCTTTCAGCCTGAGCGTTTGGATTCTTGATCCACCTGTCTTTCTTGTAGTAGCGGTTGAACAGAATGTTCCCGAGTAGGGTACCCTGCTTCACTTTTTGCAGAAAAACCTTCAGGCTCTTTTCTAGTTCGGGATTGTTCTTGCGGATACCCCAGCCGATGGCGTTATCTGTCGAAATCGCAACAGACTCAAGCACTTGAATATTGGGCAGCACCCTGGCCCATATCTTCGCTCTATAGTCATCGACAACGGTTATCTTGACCACCCCTGCATTGACCAGTTCCAGGATGTCCTCGGATAATTGGTGCGGGGGCGCTTCGACTATTTCTATGGGTTTCAGTTTGTTTTGCTTGAACGCCTGGTTCAACACTCTCAGGTGTTCCGCGTAACTGCTACTTCGTAACACGTACAGCTGTTGCCCGGATAAATCCTCGACCGAACTTATATTGCTAATTGATTTGTGCGTGACCACTACCTCGGCAACTTTTTGTCGTTTACTGGTAATGAAATTGATCTTATTTTCGCGTTCGGGGGTCAAGGTCAGTAACGCCGCCGCTATATCTCCCCTCCCTTCTAACAGGTCTGGAATCAGGCGATCGAAGGTGGTTGGAATAAACTGCACTCGAACCCGTTCCGCTTCTTCCTTGATCCCCTGGTTCAACTGTTTCTCATACTCGTGCAACAGCTCCACCTGGAGACCTTTCGGCGCGCCATTGTCATCGAAAAAGAAATCGGTGCGGCTATAAGTGACCAGTGCTCTTATGCGTTTCCGATTAATAATCTCAGGCAAATCATCAGTATGTTTTTGCTGCACAATTTGATCGGCCAGACTGTGCTTCTGCGCAAGCAACGGTGGTGTGGCGCCGTATAGAGCAATGACAACTACCAACCGGTATACTATTTTAAAAGCTGAGAAGTGTGGGCGAAGCGGAAACATACAGAAATCTTTTCATCCCAAGGTAATAGAAACCAGGGGATATTATAGAATAAAGCGCCTTAAACATGATTATGTTGCAGGGGTAAAATCGGCAATTATGCCGATAGTTAACTTAAATTTACATTACCTGCGAAAATCAGCGTAAAACTAAATAGGAATACTGTACCGGGGATCTACCATACAAGCGCATGCAGCCGGACAAAGTCCCACTACGCTAACAATTTGACGCGGGAGTGAGAGTCCGAGTTGGGTCGATAACGGACACTGAAGTATCGAATCTAAGCGTCTGCTATTAAAATTTTATGTAAAGTTAGAGTAGGCATATGAGCAAGCCACAATGACGCTGAACATAGCTAATAATTGTTGGTATAAATGTTGGTATGTAATGCGGGATAGAAATATAAATCGTTTATCAATCAGTGACTTACCTGTTTAGTTCGATTCCGCCCCTGGGCACCAATCTCTATATAGAACAAGGACCTTGAATAATCTTGTCAACAGAAAACGTGGTCAGACCCGCTATTAAATATTCCTTCTCGTTAGCCGATCAGCAATTCATCAGCGAATAGCTCGTACTGCGCCCGCCACCGAGATCCTTTTGGAGGGCACCCCGGTCGACAAGGTCCAGAATGTCACGGTAGGCGGTATCCTGCGAGCATTTTACAATCTTCGCCCACTTCGATGTAGTGAGCTTTCCTTCAAAGCTATCAAGTAGTTGGTTCAGGATTTTAATTTGACGCTCGTTTAGTGGCTCTTTTGCAAATCGATCCCAGAATTGCGCCTTGTAAAGGACGGCGCCTAATGTCCCTTGTGCGCCCTCAATGGCGCGGTCTAAACAGCTAAGGAACCACTCCATCCAGTGCGTGACATCGAGATCACCTTTTTGGGTTCGCTCCAGTAAATTGTAATAGTCATTACGATCACGACGTATTTGCGACGACATACTATAAAAACGCTGATCTGAATTTTCCGAGCGGGCAAGCGCCATATCGGCTATGGCGCGCGCGATCCGGCCATTGCCGTCTTCAAACGGGTGGATCGTGACAAACCACAAATGCGCGAGGCCTGAGCCAATTAGCGGGTCGATATCCCATGGTTTGGCAAACCATTTTAAGAATTCTTTCATTTCTGTTGGAACTCGTTTTGCCGGTGGGGCTTCGTAATGGACTTTCTCTTTACCAATGGCCCCGGAAACAACACGCATGGGACCACTACTATCATCACGCCAGTTGCCGACAATAATACGGCTCATACCGATTCGCCCTGTTGGGAATAGTGAGGCATGCCAGTTAAAGAGACGGTCTTCGGTCAGCTTTTTGCTGTAGCTGCCAGTGGCATCCAGCATCATTTCAACAACGCCTTCGACATCGCGGTCTGCCGGTATGAGACCGCCAATATTCATACCAAGCCGTCGTGCTATCGATGATCTCACCTGGTCAGGATCTAGGTTTTCGCCTTCGATTTCGGATGACTTTACAACATCTTCGGTCAGAATGCGGAGATGCGCTTCTTTTCGGAGTTCAAAGCCCAGGGCTTCCATCCTTCCGAGCAAGTGGCCTTGTTTTCTGGAAACTTTCGCCAGCAATGTCGCTAGCTTTTTTTCATCCCAAGTAACGTTTGGCCAGTCTTTTTGTTCCCAGATATACACTCTATAAACTCCGCATTAAATGCGGATATTATGATCGGTATTCTCCGCATTGGCAAGAGTAATATCCGCTTTATAAGCGGAGTTTAAGGTTGCTATTCTCCGCATGACCAGCGTTTGTGCGGATTAACCGATGGTGTGCCAATATTGTGCCCCAATAACTGGCGATTACTGCCATTTACTGACACAAATGGAAATGGGAAGCGCGTAAGTAACTGATTTTATTAAGTTACAAAATAATTAGCCCGACTGAAAATCCTCGTGTCGGTGGTTCGATTCCGCCCCTGGGCACCATTTAATCATCTGATTTATATAAAGAAATAATAATTTACTTAAACAAATTACTTCTTATTGTTAGAAAAAGTAGACGTATAGTAGACAGATTAGTCGAAAAACAATGGTATTTGCGCTTTAACTCGGGTTTACAATTGTGACTCCTGAACAATCAAATATAGGGTTTCTAGTAAATTTCCATTACTGCCCCTTGGGGGACTAAATTTGTTACCCAGTTGCTCAGTTATATTTGTAGTTGTTCGGCTATTTGAAGAGAGATCTCAGCAGATAACGTGCCTTTGTGGGTTGGGGTTCCTCTCTCTCCGCCAAATACAAGCCTTAACTATTTGATATTTAGGGTTTAATTATTTTGAATTTAATCTCTATATACGAATCTATATACGGTTCGGATCTCAAATACGCCTAAATACCCTTCCAAGCAAGTATCAGAAATATATTCTATTTCCTAGAACTCGAACTGACAAAACTGACAGAAGTCCTATTCCGCATTTCTCCAAAGGAGACGCTCGTTGGCGCTACATGGGAGTCTCAGTTCGGCCATAGCGGTCATTCGTGGACCAGGCTTAGGGCCGAAATACAAAACGCAGTATGTGATAATATTTGCTGTCCTTGACTCCATTTGGGCTATCAATTGCAAAGGAACGTCTATCAGGCTGAAAATTAGACTAATAAAGGTGACAATGTAATCTCTGGTTTATGAATCGGACAGAATTTGTACCTTCAATCACGAAATCAGACTTGATCGGCAATCTGTCTAAAAGGCAGAGTCATTTGGCCCACAAGGATGTTGAGTTGGCGGTTAAAAGTTTGATTGAAATGATGAGCCATGCTCTGTGTACTGGTCAAGGCATAGAAATCAGAGGGTTTGGTAGTTTTAAGCTACATTATCACCCGCAGCGAAATGGCAGGAATCCAAGATCTGGTGAATCGGTAACAATCCCAGGTAAGTATGCCCCACATTTCAAAGCAGGCAAGGAACTAAAGCAGCGTGTCCTGTGAATTACCTTTAAATATCAATGCTGCCCAAAGTACCCAATAGGTATCATCAGTGGAAAACTATAATCTATTTATTATTGCTCGCGCAGTTCAGTTATTTAGAAAATCGTAATTATCCCATGCCGGGACTTTATCTATGCTAAGGTGACCTGGTAAATCTCCTCCGCCAGCGTCAGCTTACCTCTTGCCGAATAGCGGCCTTCCCATAGTTGCATCACAAGACGGACTACTCTTCATCGATTTCAGTTGATGCAAACAATTTCAGCCAAATAGAGTCGGCCTTATAGAATGGCCTGTTGGAACTGATACCCCACTGTTTACCAAGAGTGAATAACATGAGTAAAGAACACAAAAACAAACGCGATGCCAAAAAAAAACCGGCAATGACGCCTAAAGAAAAGAAAGCTGCAAAACTAG
>SMVB01312147.1_pt1 | contig 10354 bp, 8 predicted proteins | sample 2456461 | NCBI WGS metagenome assembly SMVB01 (sample SAMN11095934, study PRJNA526329) | marine sediment metagenome | biome: Marine sediment; feature: Surficial sediment; material: Deep marine sediment; isolation source: Hadal surficial sediment | place: Pacific Ocean | collected 2014-05 | depth 0-1...
CTGGCTGCCTTCATGATTGCCAGGACACCATTGATTCACCATTGCCGTTGACACGTAGCCATGATTCATCATTATTCTTATCGTTTGTCTGCCAACCGCCGGTGCTACAGCGAACTTCTCGATTAAGGTAGGCGAACGCGGCCAGGGCACAATCCCGGTCAGTGTTCCAGGGAGTATTACCGGATTTAAACCAGAGAGAAGCAAAGTTGCCCCGCACGGCATGAGGGAGATAAACGCAGCTGACAGACCCGCTGGAAGAATTCAGTGTCATCAGGGTTCTTTTGCCCTCTATATATGGGTCAACTGATTCGAACACCAGCTTCAGCCATGCCACCACTGAAGCGAAATCCGGGTCCTTGATGTAAATCTCAATGTCTGGGAATGTTTCGGTCATTAATTTCGCGTGTTAGCTAGCAGGCTTGAATTCTAGAGGAGCATTTTTTTCAGGATACTGGTATAGACACGCGATAATTGAAGTAATTCCGTGATGGACACACATTCGTTCACCTGGTGTATTGTCTTGTTGCAGGGACCCAATTCGACAACTTCGATACCATAAGGTGCAATAAATCGACCATCAGAGGTGCCACCTGAAGTGGAAAGTGAGGTCTTGATGCCAAGGACATCTGAAATGCAAGCCTCTACTGCGGGGATGAGCTTCCCGCCTTCAGTCTTAAATGGATTTCCGGACAGAGACCATTCGAGTTCGTAGTCGAAGTCGTACTTCCCAAAAATCTGAATTGTTCGGCGCTTTAATGATTCCATTGTTGATTCAGTAGAGAATCGAAAATTGAAATCTATCAGCATTTCACCTGGAATGATGTTATTGACTCCGGCTCCACCGTGAATATTTGATATCTGCATGGAGGTTGGAGGGAAAAATTCGTTCCCTTCATCCCATGTTGCACTGGTGAAATCTGACAGGGCTTGCAATGCAATGTGGATTGGATTGATTGCCTCCAGGGGATAAGCTACGTGACCCTGATGACCTATTACCTTGAGTTTTCCATTCAGTGAACCACGCCGCCCAACGCGAATAACATCTCCAAGACGTTTGCTGCTTGATGGTTCGCCAACAATACACCAGCTGATTAATTCGCCCCGATTGTTGAGCTCGTTGATGACTTTAACGGTGCCATTAATTGCATCAGCTTCCTCATCACTGGTAATCAGGAAGCCAATAGAGCCGTTGTAATCTTCGGTTTCGTTCAGGAATCGTTTTACTGCCGTCAGCATGGCAGCAATAGAGCCCTTCATATCTGCAGCGCCACGCCCAAACAGCATGCCATCTTTAACGGTAGGTTCAAATGGTGGGGTCTGCCAGTCTGATAATGACCCCGGCGGTACGACATCTGTATGGCCCGCGAAGACAATGATGGGTGCATCGGCACCTGTACCGGATCTGGTCGCCCACAAATTATCAACATCTGCAAATGGCATGTGTTCGATGTTAAAACCAAGGTCTTCTAAATAACTTGCTATCAATTGCTGACATCCACCATCATCAGGCGAAATTGACTTTACGCGGACGAGCTGGCTTGTTAGTTCAAGAGTGAGTGAATCTAAAGCATCCATTGCATGGTCTCAGTTATGAGCGTGCAAAGAATCGTTTAATGAGATTGCTTTCTTGTTGGTGCGGCACTCAACCTGACCCGTTTGAGAGTTCCTGATGAACAACATGTCTGCCTGGCCTGATAGTTGCCTGGCCTTGGCCAGCTTAACGAAATTTTTGTCCTCATCTAGAAGCTGCACAATGGTTCCGGCGGTAATGTAGAGTCCGGCTTCGATTGTGCATCGGTCTCCAAGCGAAATTCCGCAGCCAGCATTGGCACCAATCAGGCAGTCTTTGCCTATCGTAACGACATGCTTGCCACCACCTGAGAGTGTGCCCATGGTAGACCCGCTGCCACCAAGATCACTTCCTGAATCTATCAAGACACCCTGGGAAACCCTGCCTTCAATCATATTGGGTCCAACGGTACCGGCATTGAAGTTCACCAGACCCTCATGCATCACGGTGGTGCCCTCGCCAATATATGCCCCAAGCCTTACCCGCGCAGAATGCGCGATGCGTACACCTGAAGGGACGACATAATTGGTCATCTTTGGAAACTTATCGATAGATGCCACTTCCATGATTCGCCCTTCCAACCGTGCTTTTAGCTGGTGTGCACTAAGTTCATCGAGATCAATAGCACCGATATCAGTCCAGGCGACATTGGGTAACATTGCATAGATGCCATCAAGATTTTGTTCGTTTGGCCTCACATATCGATACGAAAGCAGGTGAAGTTTGAGGTAGGTTTCCGGTGTGGATGTCAGTTCAGAATCAGATTCAATGAAGGTTGCAATACAAGGGCTAACGGAATCCTTCATCTTTTCGAGTAACGCTTTTTGTTCTGGATTGTTGAGCGTTGCGGCGAGATTTATTATCGCATCTGGTTCAAGATTGATGTTCATATTGCCACCCTGATAACTAAGCACTGAGGATACCTGTGACATGAGTTCCCGTTCTGGCTTGAATAGTGGCGCAGGGTAATAAACTTCCAGCCAGTCTCCATTAAGGTTTTTAGTTCCGATGCCAAATGCGAAGCTGTACATATTATTTTTCCATAAAGTAAATAATGGTTTGGTTGGAAGTTGTTCTGATCAATGAAGCAGCGAACTTCTCCACATTATGACGACTTTAGCTATTTCAATCTATGCCATGCAGATTTAATGCGTTTCGCCGCTTCCACGCACTCATCAATCGTCGCGACCAGCGCCATCCGCACCCGGTTTGAACCAGGGTTGATTCCCAGAACACTCCTTGAAAGAAAGCTCCCTGGAAGCACCTTGACATTGGATTCATGCATCAGTTTACGAGTGAATTCTTCATCCCCAATGGGTGTTTTTGGCCATAAATAGAAACCGGCACCTGGCTTCTCCATGGGCCAGACATTTTCCAGTATATCCAGCACCGATGTGAATTTTTCCCGATACGTTTTGCGATTCTCAATGACGTGTCGCTCGTCGTTCCATGCTGCCGTACTTATCAACTGGTTTAGAACTGGCATCGCTGAGCCGTGGTAGGTTCGATACAATAGGAACTTCTCGATAATTGCCCTGTCTCCACATATGTAACCGGAGCGCAATCCAGGTAGGTTTGACCGTTTGGAAAGGCTGTTGAATGCGATGCAGTTCCTGAGGGTATCCCTGCCCATTTTTGCGGCTGCTTCAAGTATCCCGGTTGGCGGGTTGTTTTCGTCCTCATATATTTCTGAATAACATTCATCCGAAGCAATGATGAAGTTGTACTTGTCTGATCGGGTTATCAGTTCCTGTAGTTCAACCAGCGACATGGTCGCGCCGCCTGGATTGCCGGGAGTGCATATATAGACAAGTTGACATCGCTGCCATTCCTCCTCGGTTACAACTGAGAAGTCCGGTTTGAATCCAGTGCCAGCGAGGCAGGGAATGTATTTAGGCGTGCTGCCAGCCAGCAGGGCTGCCCCTTCGTATATCTGATAGAAAGGATTAGGCATCATGGTAATAGCGGATACTGACCCGTCGACGACGCACTGGGCGAATGCAAACAAGGCTTCCCTTGTCCCGGTAACCGGTAACACCTCTGTTTCCGGATCTATGTTTCTCTCAAGGTTTTTCTCGATATTGAATCGTCGTGTGACAAAGTCCGCGATAGCTTGCCTTAGTTCCTGTATCCCTTTAGTTGGCGGGTAGGTTCCGAAACTTGACCGGATAGCATGGTAGTCGTTAGCCAAATCGATGATGAAATCAGGTGCAGGGTGCCTGGGTTCCCCCAGGGACAGCGCAATCAGAGATTTATCCGGACCCTGCACGCCTTCAAGCAGGGTTGATAGCTTCTCAAAAGGGTAGGGGTGTAACAATGAAAGGTGTTTGTTCATTCTCTTGCCAAAAGCAATGCTCGTTAACTCGCTATCTTCTCAACATGGTAGTCGAGTTCATCTTTAATACGCTGTTGAAGTATTAACTGGTGGTTATCATCAGTGATAGGCTTGCCATCACCACCTGTAATGTGGAAGACGTCCTCTACCCGCTCCCCGAGGGTAGTTATTCGGGCGTTGAGTAACGTGATATCGAGGTCAACAAAAATGTTTGCGATAATTGAAAGCAAACCTGGTCGATCGGGGGAGATGACTTCCAGTATTGAGTGTTCACCGTTTTTATCAAGCTGCATGATGACCTCGGTTTTGAGTTTGAATTGTTTAAGCGATCTTGATACCCGTTTCTGATTTGGATTAGGTGCGATCCCACCCGGGGCCAGGTACTTCATCAAGGTAGATCGAATCCGCTCAACTCTGGCTGGTTTGTCCCCGACCGGTTGGCCGTCAGATTCCAGCACGACGAATGTGTAGAAAGATTGATTGTTTCCGGAAGCCGGAATTCTGGCGTCCACAATATCAAGGCTGAGCTTGTCTAGTGCGTTGACGATGGAAACAAACAATTCTTTCGACGTTTTTTTGTGGATGAAGATATGTGTTGCTCCTTCATCGGCCCTTCTTTTTGAAATGTCATCACGAATCAGAATGAGTGGTCCTTCCGAAAGATGGTGCTGGCTTATGGCTTCAGTATGCCAGACAATATCGTTGACCGATTCGCGTGCAAAATAATCGTCGTCGACATCCTTCCAGATTGCTAAAATCGTTTCCTTTGCGATTAGTTTCTCTTCCAGCCTTTCGATGGCATGGTTTTTTGTTTCTGTTATATAGAATGGGCGATCCACATAAGCTTCGAGACCGTGGCGAAGAGCCCTCTTGGTATCGAGATAGAGGTGCCTCATAAGTGAAGCGCGCCAACTATTCCACAAGGTTGGGTTGGTTGCGTTGATGTCAGCGACAGTGAGGGCATAAAGATAATCCAGCCTGACCTGATCGCCTACCAGCAGGGCGAATTCGTGAATTACCAGCGGATCCTGGATATCTTTTCGCTGGGCTGTGGTGGACATGACCAGATGGTTTTCTACAAGCCAGCCGACGAGGTTAGTGTCCCATTTTCCCAGACCATGACGTTCGCAGAAACTTCTGGCGTATGCAACGCCGAGTTTGGAATGATCGCCGCCTTGCCCCTTCGCAATATCGTGGTACAGCCCAGCCACATAAAGCAGTTCAACTTTTGGCAGGCGGTGATGAATGTGCGCGGCAATTGGAAACTTTTGCTCTTCGCTTTTGTATCTGAAACGCCTCATGTTTCGCACAACCTGGAGCGTATGGGCATCAACTGTATAGACGTGGAAGAGGTCAAACTGCATTTGTCCGATGATTTTTTCAAATTCAGGCAGATAGGCACCGAGGATGCCGTATCTGGCCATTCTCTGGAGTTGCGTAAAAAGATGATTCGCTGTTCCCAGCAATTCCATAAAATGCCTTGTTGCATCAGAATTATTTCGAAAGTCATCGTCAATGAGATTAACCTGCCGCCGTACCAATCGGATAGTTTCTGCCCGAACCCCTTCAATCTCCTCATTGGCACCCAATATCACAAACATTTCGAGTAGAGCAGGAGGGTGGTTCTGAAATACTTCTTCTGAAGTCACTTCGAGGTAGTTATTGTGAACCCGGAATCGTTCGTTAATTGGCTGTATTTTTGCTTTTTCAGTTGAACGGATGATGGCTTCATCAAAATGCTGTAGCAGTAGCTCATTGGCAGCACTGAGATCGTGTGCCGTTCTATAGTAATCCTGCATGAATTGTTCAACTGCTAATTGGTCGCCGTCTTTGTAACCAAACATCGCGGCTAATTCCTGCTGATGTTCGAACAGCAGCCGGTCGTCCTCACGGCCAGAAATAAGGTGTAATCCGAACCGTATTTTCCAGAGAAACTTGCGACCCTGGGTTAGCAGTTCACTTTCTGCACCCGTGAGGAATTCATGTTCAACAAGGTCTTCGAAATCTACAGATCCATATTTCCTGCGTGCTATCCACATGACTGTCTGGATGTCCCGCAATCCTCCGGGCGAAGTTTTTACATTGGGTTCTAGGCTAAACTCAGTATGCTCTGACTTTTTGTGTCGCTCGATTTGTTCAGCTCGTTTAGCTTTATAATAAGCTTTGGGGGACCAGATTTTCTCTGGTGCTATTTTTCGTGACATCCGTTGCTGCAGTTCATCGTCACCGCATATTGTTCGGGATTCCATCATCGCTGTCAGTATCGTCACGTCCGCCTTGGCTTGCACCTTACATTCCGATACGGAGCGCACGCTGTGGCCTACATCAAGACCTATATCCCAGAGTAGTGCCAGGAAGGATTGGATATTGGCGGCATGCAGGTTGTAGCTGTTTCTTTCAAGCAGGATTAGTAAATCTATATCTGAATGGGGATGCAGTTCGCCTCGACCGTATCCGCCGACAGCGAGAAGGGAAATTCTGGTTTTCCACCAGCGAGAAGCGTTTTCGTTCCAGTCAAACCGGTCCCATGCGAGTCGCATGATCTCGTCTATAAAAGCTGCTCGTTCCCGGACAAGTTTTTCAGCATCCTCTCCTTTAGTGAACCGGGTTTGGTGATCCTCTAGCGCTTCCTGGATTGCTTCCTTGAACAGCGGAATTGCCTGTTTTGTTTTTGCGAGTCTGGGTGCAAGTTGTTCCATCGATGAACGAGGCATTAACTGGTTTCTGTCATTAAGTTCATGTTTTAGATTAAATTGGCAAGATGGCCAACAAATATTAGTTTACTTATCATTAGGTTAGCAAGAAACCAGCGTCACGGCGCCCTGGTCTCGAGTGAAAACTAGCCAGTGCGGTCGATCTCATCATCGGTCCGGAGGGTCAGTATTTCATAACCGGTATCAGTCACAAGAATTGTATGCTCCCACTGAGCCGTGAGTTTGTGATCCTTGGTCACCACTGTCCAGTCATCTGGCAGCAATTTCACAGTGGCTTTTCCAGCATTGATCATTGGTTCAATAGTGAAGGTCATACCGGGTTGGAGTTCCGGTCCGATACCAGGTTTGCCATAGTGCAGAATCTGGGGCTCATCGTGAAAAATTTTGCCAATTCCATGTCCGCAGTATTCCCGAACCACCGAAAAACGATTCTTCTCGGCATAGATCTGTATCGCATGGCCAATATCACCAAGGTGGGCACCTGGTTTCACAGCCCGTATTCCCAGGTACAGGCATTCCTGACAGATTTTTGTCAGTCTGCCACCGAGCACGTTGGGTTTTCCGACAATAAAGGTCTTGCTGGTATCTCCGTGATATTCGTCCTTAATCAGCGTCACATCGACATTAATGATGTCGCCATGCTTCAGGATCTTGTCATCAGATGGAATGCCATGACACACCACGTGATTCACCGATGTGCAGATTGACTTAGGGAAACCTCTGTAATTCAGGGGTGCAGGGATTGCATCCTGCTCGTTGATGGTAAATTCATGGCAAATACGATCAAGCTCCCCGGTGCTGATGCCCGGTTTGATGAATTCCTCAATCATCTCCAGCTGTGCCGCCGCCAATGCACCGACCACTCGCATCTTCTCGATCTCTTCCGGGGTCTTAATGTTGATCGCCATAATCGTTCGTGTTCTTGTGCCGCATATTCAGGGGAGGCAACTATACCAGAATTGATGGCAGGCTCCTGCTGACCAGGACCCGTGATTGTTTGGATTAGTACCCTAAATATGGTATAAAGCGCCGCCTGACAGTCATGCTGGCAGGTGAAAACTAACTTGTCCTTATCCAAATGTGGTCGAATTGTGATCTGAGAGCCTTAAAAAAACGGGTTTTTGGTCATATTCACGGGATAAAGATAAAAATTTCTCACACGTATCGACACATTATCCGGGTGCCTATTGGTTCAAATTGAACCACCGGGTTGGATTATGGGATATGTGGAGGCCTAACCCAAACATTGGAGTAGATATGACTAGCGTATCCATGCGTGATCTGCTGGAAGCAGGTGCACATTTCGGTCATCAGACCAGATACTGGAACCCCAAGATGGATGAGTTCATCTTTGGAGCCAGAAACAACATCCACATTATCAACCTTGAGAAGACGGTACCAGCCCTTGATGAAGCGCTGGCATATGTCCATGGGGTCGCTGCAAAGCGTAACAAGGTACTTTTTGTTGGCACAAAAAGAAGTGCAGGTAAGCTGATTAAGGAGCATGCCTTAAGAAGCGGCATGCCTTACGTTGACAAGCGTTGGCTGGGTGGGATGTTGACCAACTATAAGACTATCCGTCAGTCCATTCGTCGGCTTCGAGATCTCGAGTCTCAGGCTGCTAACGGCACTTTTGAAAAATTGACAAAGAAGGAAGCACTTTCACGACAGCGAACTCTTGAAAAGCTGGAGAGAAGCCTTGGTGGAATCAAGGATATGGGCGGTCTTCCTGATGTTCTATTCGTCGTCGATGTGGACCATGAGCGTATCGCCATTACTGAAGCTCAAAAGCTGGGAATACCTGTCGTTGGAATCGTTGATACCAACAGTAACCCTGATGGTGTCGATTTTGTTATTCCTGGTAATGACGATGCAATTCGTTCCATCAAGTTGTTTGTCGAGGCGATAGCTGATGCCGCGATCGCAGGTAAAGCAGAGTATCAAGGCGAAGTCAGTGAAAGTGACTTTGTTGAAGTCATTGAGGAGGCAGCGCCCGCGACGGCAACCCCGCAAGTGGCAGAGGCAGTTACAGTAGTCGAAGAGGCAGCGGAAGCGACGGCAACACCGCAAGTGGCAGAAGCAGTTGCAGTGGCCGAAGAGGAAGTGAAAGCGACTGAAAGCACAGAAGCTAAAGAAACAACAGGAACAACAGGAACAACAGAAACAACAGAAACAACAGAAGAAACAGAAAGTACTGAATCTGCAACCCCTGATGTGACCGAAGCAGCTGTTGAGCCAGCGCCAACAGTACAGGAAGAAGCGACGGAAACAGCTGAAAAGAAGGACGCCTAAAAGCAGCGTCCCGTTTACATTAGCTGGAGATTTTTCCCAGGGAGATGCCTCCAGTAAGTTTAGAGAGAGGATTAAAGATGGCAGCGATTTCAGCATCAATGGTAAAAGAGTTAAGAGAGCGTACCGGGCTTGGCATGATGGACTGCAAGAAGGCCTTGGTTGAATCGATGGGTGATATGGAACTCGCCATTGAGACCATGCGCAAATCCAGCGGAATGAAGGCTGCCAAGAAGGCAGGACGAATTGCGAGCGATGGACTAATAGGCTTGAAAATTGCCGAAGATGGAAGCAAGGCAGCGATGGTTGAGGTCAACTGCGAAACCGACTTTGCTGCACGCGATGATAATTTTCTCGGGTTTGTTGCCACGGTAACAGATCAGGTATATGACAGTGCTGAAACTGATATTTCCAAACTTCTGGAAGCCGGACTTGACACAATCCGGGAAACGCTTGTACAAAAAATTGGTGAAAATTGCTCCATACGCAGAGCAGAGGTTTTCGAAGGATTGGTGGCCAGTTATGTACATACCAATGGAAGGATCGGCGTGCTGGTATCGCTTGAAGGTGGTACTACTGAGCTTGGCAGGGAAGTCGCAATGCATATTGCGGCAACCAACCCTTCGGTTATCCTGCCGGAAGATGTACCAGCCGATTTACTTGCAAAAGAACGTGAAATCTATGTCGCACAAGCACAGGACAGCGGTAAACCACCGGAAATTATTGAAAAGATGATAGAAGGTCGAGTTAGAAAATATCTGGCTGAAATTAGCCTGACTGAACAGCCTTTTGTTAAAGATGGCGACATTAAAATTGGGGCACTTCTGAAGAAGGCAGGTGCAACAATCAAGGCTTTCACAAGATACGAAGTCGGAGAAGGAATTGAAAAAGTAGAAGTTGATTTTGCCGCAGAAGTTGCACAGCAACTTGGTTGATCAATAGTGTACTAATCGGCGCTCATGAATAGCTCTCGTGCATGAAAAATGAGAGTCCATAGCTGAGAGCACTTTAGTCATTTCACCCAGTTAAAGACACCGGGGTCGGAGTGCATAGTTCAGGCTTCCTCCTAAAAAAGTTTGCTTAAACGTCAACAAATTGCCGGAACCGGATATGCCGAAAAATAAAAGCTCAAAGTATCAGCGAATTCTACTCAAGCTAAGTGGTGAGGCGCTGGGTGTTGATGGCGTTGGTATCGATCCTGCTATTTTGGACCGTACTGCACTTGAGATTGGTCAATTAGTTGGCATAGGTATACAGGTGGGTCTGGTTATTGGTGGTGGCAACCTGTTTCGTGGTGCAGATCTGAATGCTGCTGGCCTTGACAGGGTGACAGGCGATCATATGGGTATGCTGGCAACAGTGATGAATGCCCTGGCCATGAGGGACGCTTTGGAACGCGCCAACATCAACACAGTCGTCATGTCAGCAATCCCAATGAGCGGTGTC
>SMVB01021571.1_pt1 | contig 10352 bp, 11 predicted proteins | sample 2456461 | NCBI WGS metagenome assembly SMVB01 (sample SAMN11095934, study PRJNA526329) | marine sediment metagenome | biome: Marine sediment; feature: Surficial sediment; material: Deep marine sediment; isolation source: Hadal surficial sediment | place: Pacific Ocean | collected 2014-05 | depth...
TCCGTCCGGCAAGGACGGTAGACGCCTAGCTCTTCTCGCGCGCTTCCTTCAGCCACTTCTGAACGTCTGCGGTATTCATCCGCGCGGCGGTGAAAGCGCGCAGGGCACGCTCGAGAAAGGCGACGTCGCCGGTGATGTCGGAGCGCCCGCCCGCATCGGGCTCCGAGCTCTTCGCCGCCGCCTCGAGCTCGGTGATGCGCTCGTCGGCTTCGGCGATCTTGGCACGCGCCGCTTCGGTGTTCATGCGGGCGGCGAAGAACGCCCGATCGGCACGGTCGAGAAAACTGCGCCAGGACTTGATGCGCCCGAGATCGTCGCCGCGTCCCGGGCCTTGTTCCTGTAGCGAATAAACGTCCGCGACGTTCTCATGCGGCGTCCTCGATCGCAGGAAGCTCCGGTTGCCGAGAGAGTGAGCTTGCTGCGCAGCCGCCACGCCGGAGATGCCGCCGATCACCAGGACCACTGCGAGGATTCGTACGCTCTTCGTCGTCGCTAGTTGTCTCACGTCCTCTGTCCTCCACATTAAGGATACGGTATCGACCTGGCTCCCTCGCCGTTGCCGAGCAAGCGATCCCGTATGCGTCTTGATCTCCCATGATAAGCGGAGCGGCGGGCGAAATTTGGCTACTTTTCTGAAGATTCCATCCTGGATGTTGGCCGAATTCTGTGCCTTACTTCGAATGACTACTCTCCGCGGAGCCGTCTCGCCACCGGGATCGTCGACGCGACGTCAACGTAAGGAAGAGAAGTGAAGCCACTCCACTACGGTTCTTTCATCGCCACCACCATCATCGTGGTGGTCGTCGGCCTCGCGGCAACCGGCTTCTCGATGGCCGGCGGTCCCGAGCGAGCTGAAGCCACGGAGCACAGCGTCGTGCCCACCCAGGAGCCGCAGTCGTATTCGGTGACTGCGGACGATCTGGAGCAGGAAAGAGTCTACTCGCCGTATGCCGGCAGGAATTATCCCGACGACGTTCTGTTTGGCGACACCCACTTCCACACCAACCTGTCATTTGATGCGGGGCTGGTGGGGACCTCATTGGGCGTCGATGAAGGCTTTCGCTTCGCCAGGGGCGAGAAGGTCATCTCCAACACCGGTCAGCCGGTGCAGCTGATCCGACCGCTGGATTTTCTGGTGATCACCGACCATTCGGAGTTCATCGGCCTGGCGACGATGATCCAAGCGTCAGACCCGGTCCTGCTCGCCGATCCCTGGGGGCGCTGGATGCACGAGCGCTTCAACGCCGGACCGGAAGGGCGCATGGAAGCGTTCCAGGACATCATCGCCCGTTCGCTCAGTGGCGAGAACCCGTTCAGCTCCGAGGACGCGGCGCGCAACATCTGGAACTATGTCGTCGAGAAAACCGAGACCTACAACGAACCCGGCCGCTTCACGGCGATGGCAGGATTCGAGTGGAGCTCCACCCCGGGGGGCAACAACCTGCATCGGGTGGTGATCTTCCGCGACGGCGCCGACAAGACCAGCCGGACCATGCCGTATTCGATGTTCGACAGCGATGACCCGGAGGACCTCTGGCGCTATCTGGCTGCATACGAAGACGAGGTCGGGGGCCAGGCCCTCGCCATCCCGCATAACGGCAACCTGAGCAACGGCCTGATGTTTGCCCAGACACGCTTGAACGGCTTGGGGATTACCCGCGAGTACGCCGAGATGCGGTCGCGATGGGAACCGGCGTACGAGGCTACCCAGATGAAGGGCGACGGAGAGACGCACCCGCTGCTGTCGACCGAAGACGAATTCGCCGATTTCGAAACCTGGGATGCCGCCAACCTCGACGGCTCACAGGGCAAGGAAGACTCCATGCTCCCCTACGAGTACGCGCGGTCGGCGCTCAAGCTCGGGCTGCAGCTCGGCGCCGAGCTGGGCGTCAACCCGTACAAGTTCGGCTTGGTGGGCGCGACGGACACACACACGGCCCTGTCGACGACGCGCGAGGAAAATTACTTCGGCAAGTACCAGAGCACCGAACCGTCCCCCGAGCGGCACAACGGCGAGGTCATCCCTGCCGACGACCCGGCCCTCAGAATTCTGACCTCACAGGAAGCTGCCTCCGGCTTGACAGCGGTTTGGACGCGGGAAAACACGCGCGCCGAGATCTTCGGGGCGATAAAGCGCAAGGAAGCGTACGCAACCACCGGAACACGCATCAGGGTGCGTGTGTTCGGCGGTTGGGACTTCGAGGCCGAAGAGGTGACTCGCCCCGACTTCATCGACCAGGGGTACCGGCGCGGCGTACCGATGGGCGGTGATCTGATGATGCGACCCGACGGCGCGGCTCCGACGTTCATGATCCGCGCGCTGCGCGATCCTGATGGCGCCAACCTCGACCGCATACAGGTCATCAAGGGCTGGCTAGACGCGCAGGGCGAGACCCACGAGCGCATTTATGACATCGCCGTCTCCGACGGCCGCCAGATCGATTCTGATGGGCGCGCCCGCCAGGAGGTCGGCAGCACCGTTGACGTCGCCAACGCCACGTTCACCAACACCATCGGCAGCGCGCTGCTGGCGGCGCACTGGACCGACCCCGATTTCGATGCCGACGAGCACGCTTTCTATTACGTGCGCGTGCTGGAGATTCCGACGCCGCGCTGGACGACGTACGACGCGGCGTTCTTCGGCATCGATCTACCGGAGAATGTCCCGGCGACAATCCAGGACCGCGCCTACACGTCGCCCATCTGGTATACCCCCGGACAGTAGCAACAGCCACTAACCCGAGGAGGCCTCGCATGAATTCACATCACATCCGTTTCTTCGTCGCCGCCGGAATCGTCCTGTTGTTGCTCGCCACTCCGATTGGGGCCCAGGAGCAGGAACGGGAGACGTTCCGAGCACTGGCGCGGCACACCGGCACGGGCCCCACCGGGCAGACGACGATCATCATTACCATCGATCGCTTCAGCAGCGACGAGGAGCACGATCACATGCTCGAGGTGATCATGAACGAGGATAACCAGACGATCGCCGATGAGCTCAGTAACATGGACTCGGTAGGGTTTCTGCGGGTCACGGGCAGAGCGGCGGGACGCGGAACCGGGTCGTGGCAACTGCGCTACGCGCGCCAGGTCCAGCGGGGCGATACCCGCGTCATTCGGCTTGCCACCGACCGGCCGATCCTCTTCGTCGAGGCGGTGCGGCAGCCACGCCGCAGCTGGGATTCGCAAACGACGCTCATCGAGCTCAACCTCGACGAGAACGGCGAGGGCACGGGTGTGCTGATGGCCGGCGTCGAGTTCACCGTCGACGCCAAGAGCGGCCAGATCACACTGTCGCATATGTCGAGCTCGCCAGTGCAGCTCTTGCAGGTGCGCCCTTCGTAACCTGACCTAACCGTCAACTCGCTACCTTCGGGATCCGTATCCGGTCCGATGACGGCGAATCGGCCGAACCGGATAGCATGTAGCGATGGAGAAACTGCGCATCCAGGGCGGCGCCACGTTGAGCGGCCGGGTGCGCGTCGGCGGCGCCAAGAACGCCGCCCTCCCGGAGCTCGTCGCCGGCCTGTTGACCGATGAGCCGGTGCGGCTGTCCAACGTCCCGGCGGTGCGCGACGTTGCCACCATCATCCGACTGCTCGAGCACCTCGGGGTCACCGTGGAGCGCAACGGCACTTCGGCAAGTGCGCGGCTCGCCTCATTCAACGGGACCGAGGCGCCGTACGACCTCGTCAAAACGATGCGCGCGTCGTTTCTCGTGCTCGGGCCGCTGCTGGCCCGCACCGGCAAGGCGCGGGTTTCATTGCCCGGCGGTTGCGCCATCGGCGCCCGTCCGGTGGATCAGCATCTCACCGCGCTGGCTCGGCTCGGCGCCGACCTGCACGTCGAACAAGGGTACGTCGTGGCGCAAGCGGATCGGCTGCGCGGGGCCGAGGTGATCTTCGATTCCCCCACGGTGGGCGGCACAGAGCACCTGATGCTGGCGGCGTCGCTGGCCGACGGAACCACCGTCCTGCGCAACGCTGCGCGTGAGCCCGAGGTCGGCGACCTGGCCCTGCTGCTGAACGCCATGGGCGCCGACATCGAAGACGCCGGCTCCGACACCATCGTGATCCACGGTGTCCGCGAGCTCGGCGGTGCGGAGCACGAGATCCTCCCCGATCGCATCGAAGCCGGCACCTATCTGATCGCCGGTGCGCTACGGGGAGACGGGCTCGAGATCACCCATTGCCGCCCCCTCGACCTCGATGCAGTGATCGACAAGGTCCAGGAGGCCGGCGTCGCCGTGGAAGTCGGCGACACTCGCCTGCGGGTCAGCGCGCCGGGCGAGTATCGCAGCGTCGACGCACGCACCCAGCCGCACCCGGGATTTCCCACCGACATGCAAGCGCAGTACATGACGCTGATGACCCAGGCCGGTAACTCCGCCGTGATCACCGAGACTATCTTCGAGAACCGTTTCATGCACGTGCCCGAGCTCAACCGCATGGGCGCCGACATCAGCATCGACGGCCACACCGCCATCGTGCGCGGCCCCAGCCGGCTCGGCGGTGCCAACGTCATGGCCACCGATCTGCGGGCCTCCGCGTCGCTGGTGCTCGCCGGCCTCGCCGCCGAAGGTGAGACCATAATCGACCGTCTTTACCATCTCGACCGCGGTTACGAATCGCTGGTCGAGAAGCTCGGCGCCGCCGGCGCCCAGGTGGAGAGATTCCGCGAGTAGGCCGAGTAAGAAAGGAACCCGACATGTCCGACGACTGCCTATTCTGTAAGATCGCCGCGGGCGACATCCCGGCGGATATCGTCCACCAAGACGATCACGTGGTGGCCTTCGAGGACATCAATCCACAGGCTCCGCATCACCTGGTGATTATCCCTCGCCAGCATATCGCCACCATCAACGACCTCGGGCCGGGCCACGAGGCGTTGGTCGGCAAGCTCGCCGCCGCCGCCCGAGCAATCGCCGTCGATCGGGGTTTCGACCAGAGCGGCTACCGGTTGGTCATGAACTGCAATAGCGCCGCCGGACAGACAGTTTTCCACATTCACATGCACCTACTCGGCGGCCGAAACCTCACCTGGCCGCCGGGGTAGAGAGGACGCCATGGCATCAGGACTGCAAATCGAGCAACGCGACGGCGTTCGCCTGGCACGGATGCAATTCGGCCGCGCCAACGCCATAAACCAGGGAATGCTCGACGAACTGGCGGCGGCGCTCACCGATGGCGACCCGCAACCCACGGTGATCACCGGGGACGGCAACGTTTTTTCGGCCGGGCTCGACCTGGTGGCGCTCGATGCGCTCGACCGGGACGCCTTTGAAGACTTCGTGACACTGTTCTCGCGTACCATGATTCAGGTCCTGACCACGCCCTACCCGCTGGTGGCGGCGGTCAATGGTCACGCCGTAGCCGGAGGCTGCGTGCTCGCCCTGGCCTGCGATTACCGTGTGGGGACCGAGGGCGAGTTCAAGATCGGCATGAATGAGCTGGCGCACGGCCTGTCGCTCCCGGCGGTGGCCAGCGAGATCCCGCGGGGTGCCCTGGCACCGCAGAACTACCGTACGGTGGTGATGAGCAGCGTGCTGATGACGCCGGAGACAGCGCGCCAGGTGGGCATCCTGGACATGGTGGCGGCAGACGCCGACGCCGCCGTCGAGCAGGCGTGCACTTTGGCGCGCCATCAGGGAACGTCGTTGAGTGCGTTTGCCGGCGTCAAGGCGGCCGTCGTCGCCCCGGTGGTCAGCGCCATCAAGGAACTTCGCGAGTCACTCGACCGGCGTTTCGTCGACATCTGGTTCTCCGATGCCGTCACCGAGTCGCGTCGCGCCACCATCGAGAGCCTGAAGAACAAGCGCTGAGGAGACCCGAGGATGAGCAGTCTCAATGCCAAGATCGCCGACCTGCCGATCGAGATCACCGGACACGCGCTCGATCCCATCGAGCAGGTCGTCCCCGGCGGCTGGACGCGGCAGACCACGCTGATCAGGCTGCACGGCCCGGGAACGGAAGGCCGCGGCGAAGACGTGACCTGGAACGACGAGGACCATCGGGTCCTGCAACAGGAATCAGACTTCGCTCTGGCGGGAACCTACACACTCGACGAGTTCTCGCGCCGGCTCGACGAGCTCGAGCTGTTTCCGCGCCCGGCGTCACGCTCCGACTACACCCTGTACCGCCGCTGGGCATTCGAGAGCGCTGCGCTCGATCTGGCGTTGCAGCAAGCGAGCCGCTCGTTGAGCAACGTTCTGGGTATCGACCCCAAGCCACTGACCTTCGTGATCTCGACCAGCCTCGGCGACCCGGCGTCGACGGTCGCTCTGCGGGAGCGTCTCACGCTGTATCCCGACATGCGTTTCAAGCTCGACCTCTCGGAGAGTTGGACAGCGGAGCTGGTTGCCGAGCTCGCCGCAATGGGCGTCGTCGACACCGTCGATCTCAAGGGCCTGTACCACGGAGACTTCACCGGCCCGCCCCCGGACGCGTCCCAATACCGCATGGTGGCGGAGGGCCTCCCGGAGGTTTGGATCGAGGACCCTCTCCTGAACGAAGCAACCCTCGACGCCCTGGGCGGCCATCTGGAGCGGATCACCTGGGATGCCAACATCCACTCGGTCGCCGACATCGCCGCGCTGCCGTTCAAGCCACGGTGCGTCAACATCAAGCCGTCGCGCTTCGGCTTCCTTTCCGAGCTTCTGCGTACCTACGAGTACTGCGCCGGCCAGAACATCAGCATGTACGGTGGCGGCCAGTTCGAGGTGGGGATCGGCCGCCAGCAAGCACAGTACCTCGCCAGCTTGTTCCATCCCGCCGGCCCCAACGATATCTGCCCGCTGGCCTACAACGAGCAGGAGCTGGCGGCCACGCTCCCCACCAGCCCGCTGGCGCCGGAGCCGGCGAGCAGCGCGTTTCGTTGGGCGGGCCCATCGGACTGACCTGGAGGTAGCCCGGATTCTCAACGGCCAGCCCCGACGTATCAACGGGTGGCGAAGCGAGCGGGCAGCGAGCATGGGTGAGGACTCAGCGCGCCCAGGCCGCGACATAGAGACGCACCTCGCGCGCACCGCCCTCGAGCAGCGCTGCGGCAGCCGCAGCGGCAGTGGCCCCGGTGGTAACCACGTCGTCGACGAGGACCACATTTCTCCCCCGGACGGCATCCAGATGCCGCCGCCGCAGACGGAAGGCATCCGACACGTTGAGCAACCGCAGCTCGCGCTCTAGACCCACCTGGGCGCGCGTACGCCGGGCTCGGCGTAGCGCCTTGCGTACCAGCAGGTGCGGCCGACGCCGACGAATGCCCCGCGCCAGCACCGCCGCCTGGTTGTGCCCGCGCCGCCACCGGCGTGTCCAGTGCAGCGGCACCGGCACCAGGAGGTGCGCGTCATCCAAAACCGCCTGAGCCCCGCGCGCCTCCGCCATACGCGCCCCGATGACGCTGCCCGCCCGCAGCAATCCGTCGTATTTCAGGTCGATGAGCAAGCGCCGCGCCGGACCTTCGAACGTCGCCAGCGCATGAGCTCTGGAGACCGGCAGCAGCGCCGGAACCGCAGCATCGTAGAACGGAAAATCGTCGCCGCACCCCACGCACAGCAGCGGCCCCCACTCACCACCCCTGACAACGCGCCCACAGTGGCGACACATCGACGGCAGAAGGATGTTGGCCAGAAACACACCTACGGACCGCAGTTCGGCAACACAATCCTATGAGACGGTCATGCGCCGCAATATTCCGGCCGCGCGGTGAGCTAAGGGCGGGGGGCCCTTACCGCCCGTTCGCTCGCCGGGCGCAGCTCTTCGTTGGTATCGAGCACCACGGTTCCCCAGCGTCCGCACTTGGCACAGTGCATCACGTACTCGTCGTGGATGGTGCCGCAGGGGGCGCAACGGTAGCTGGGCTGGAGGATGTTCGATGCTCGGATAACCTGGCGGAAACGGTCGGCGGCCGCCGCAGGGTCGCCCTGGCGCGCGCTGAGCTTGGCCAGGTGATACGTCACGGTGGGTGAAAACTCGACCTCGTCCTCGAGGCGTTCGAGCTCCTCACGCGCCTCTTCGACCATCTCCAGGCGCGCGTACAGCAGAGCGAGGCCGAGGCGCGCGGCGCGCCCCTCATCACCAGCCATGGAGTCAGCCGATTGACGAAAGGTACGAATCGCCTGCTCCGGATCCCCGGCGTCGAAGTGGTGGTTCACCAGTTCGTTGAGCAGCTCGAGGGCATGAGTGGCGGCAACGCCCTCCGCCCAGGCTTCGACGGCACCGTCGACATCGCCATCGGCGTGGCGCGCCCGGCCCTGCAACAGGTAGGCGGGGACGAACTCTGAATCCTCCTTGCGCAACACCGTGAAGATCGCCAGCGCCTCCTGGCGCGAGTCCTTGGTGCCCTGCTCGAAGAGGGCGCGGCCTTTCTCGAAGCGCAAACCCCGGTTCACTGCGTCCTCGTCGGCACGCTCGGCGGGATCCTTGAGGAGCTTGACGCGCTTGTCCTGCGCTTCCAACGCCTCGTCCCAACGGCCTTGTCGGGCCAGCAGGTCGCGTAGACGGGCAAATAGCTCCGGGTCGCCCTTGGGCTCCGCCGCCAACCGTTGCTCGAGGTGTCCAACCGCGCGCGCGCACTCGCCGATCACCTCGAAGTCTCGCGCCAGAGCATCGTGCACCCGGGCATCGTCGGGCGCCAAACCACGGGCGCGCATATGCATGTCGACAGCCTTGTCGAGGTCGCCCAGGGCGCGCGCGGCGTCACCTCCCTGGACCCAGGCACCAAGACGCTCGGGGTCGTTGCTCAACACCGTCTCGAAGCGCTGCAGCGCGGTAGCGTGGTCGCCGCGCACGGCTGCCGCCAGGCCCGACTGGATGAGGTCGGTATCCCCCGCGGTCTTCAGGTCGGTACGCGTGCGCCGCCACCGCAAGAAGGCCGCCTTGGAGGAGAGCACAACGGTGTACAGCAGCGTGCCGAGCACACCCAAGAGGGTGGCGAGAAAGCCGACCACCCAGAGTGACGTTTGGAACGGGTGGGGAGGAAACCCCGGGGCGGTGAAGGTGACCTCATCCGTGTTGAGCGTCGCCGTCCACAGGCCGATCGAGACGACCGCAAAAACGATGAGCAGCGCAACCAGATTCCGCAACGTCATCTCGAACACCACCTATTAAGTTGTCCGTTCATCTGCCACTTCAGCTGCCGCCGGCTTCTTGTCGCTCCTGGCACTCGATGCAGAGAGACGCCCAGGGAATGGCCTTGAGACGGAGCGGCGGGATCTTTTCGCCGCACGACGAGCACTCCTCGTAGGTGCCCTCGTCCAAGCGCCGTAGCGCTTCTTCTACTTTCAGCAGCGTCTCGCGCTCGCCGTCGCTGAGGCTGTAGAGGAACTCCTTGCGGTAGCCCTCGGACGCCTGGTCGGCAAGCTCCTGGAGCGGTTCGGCAGTCGCTTCGCGGTTGACCACCTTCGAGCGACGATACGCTTCGGTCGTTTCGCGGCGCTTGAGCTCGAGCCGTTTGCGAACTTTCTTCTTTTCCGTGGCTCTCATTGAAACTGGAACCTCTTGGAACCTGTTGCCGGGGAAAGCATACGCGGAGCCACCCCCTCAGCGACTGTACGGCAGACCATGGATGCGGGTGAAGCCTCGATAGATCTGCTCCGTCAAGAACAAACGCGCCATATCGTGCGGAAGGGTCATGCAAGAGAGGCCTAGAAGCAAATCTGCGCGACCACGGACCGTCGGGGACAGACCGTCCGGCCCCCCCACCACGAAGGCCAAAATGCGTGCATCATCGTAGCACTGTCTTTGCAGCAAATCGGCGAATTTCCTTGAATCCATCGACTTTCCCCGGAGGTCCAGCGCCACCAGGAAGAAGGGGTGAAACGCTTCCAGGCGCTTGAGAATCGCCTTACCCTGCCGCTCCAGCCGGTGCTCGACACTGTATTGCTTGGTGAACGGCTCCTCCGCTACGACAACGCACTCGCAGCGACGAAAGTTGCCGATCCGAGAGAGGTAGTCCTGGATACCAAGGCTGGCGTATTCGGCGCTGGTCTTTCCCGGCCAACACAACACCACTTGCGGGGGAGAATCAGCCATCGCCGCCGTCGGGCACCGTGGGCCCGGGCGCACCGACGAGTTCGCCGCCGGCTTCCTCGTCGGCCTCTTCACCACCACCGGCCTCCTCGTTGGCCTCTTCACCACGACCGGCGTCCTCCGCCGGCATCTCAGGACGTTCTCCCGCCAGCACCGGGGCATCTCTCCACACCCGCTCGAGCTGGTAGAAACCCCGTGCTTCCGCCGTAAACACGTTGACGAGAAAATCGACGAAGTCCACCAGCACCCACGCAGCCGGCCGGTAGCCCTCGGTGTGTAGAGGGGTCACGTCGATGGCGCGCAGCTTCTCCTTGATGCCGTCCACCA
>SMVB01269000.1_pt1 | contig 10351 bp, 9 predicted proteins | sample 2456461 | NCBI WGS metagenome assembly SMVB01 (sample SAMN11095934, study PRJNA526329) | marine sediment metagenome | biome: Marine sediment; feature: Surficial sediment; material: Deep marine sediment; isolation source: Hadal surficial sediment | place: Pacific Ocean | collected 2014-05 | depth 0-1...
ATTTGATAAAAAAGGAATTCGTTCATTTTTATTGTTTTCGATAATTACATTCTTTTCCTTCAAATTATTCTGAGATGTACACCCAGTTCAAAAAAAAGTGTATTAATCTGAAGAAAGGCTTTAGCGCTTTGCAGCTATCGTTAGCCTTTGATTATATTGTAACGAATTGTTATAAAAGAGAAATAATTGCAATTCATAAACATAGAACTATCTCTTCTTTGACTGGATAAACATAATTAAAATGAAAATGCAAATAATCTTGGTATTGATTCTTTTACTTGTTGGCTGCAGCCAAAATAAAACCGAAAATGGTAGTGAGCCCCTTGAGTCCAGGCCAAATATTGTACTAATTCTTGTAGATGATTTGGGCAAAGAGTGGGTAAGCTGTTATGGGGCAGAAGATATTAACACGCCAAATATCGATGCCCTGGCAAAGCGAGGCACCATGTTCAACAATGTGTATTCCATGCCGCAATGTACACCTACCCGAGTAACCTTACTTACCGGCCAATATCCATTTCGGCATGGATGGGTAAACCACTGGGATGTACCTCGTTGGGGTGGGGGGGCACATTTTGATGAAACATTAAATCCTTCCCTTGGTATCGAATTAAAAAAAGCAGGGTATAAAACTTGCATTGCCGGAAAATGGCAGATCGATGACTTCCGTGTAGAGCCGGACGCTCTGGTAAAAAATGGATTTGATGAGTTTTGCATGTGGACAGGCTATGAGGGCGGCATTGTAGCAAGTGGCGAAAGATATCAAAATCCATATATCTTCAAAAAAGAAGGGAGCAAAACATATGATGGAGAATTTGGCCCGGATATTTTTCGTGATTTTATAATAGACTTTATCCATGCCAATAAAGATTCTTCTATGTTTATTTATTTTCCAATGGTACTGACGCATCCCCCTTTGGTAAATACGCCTGATGAGTCTGCCGAGGATAATCTGGGTAAACATAAAGCCATGGTAAGATATACTGATAAAATCACCGGAGAGATTATTCAGGCTTTGGAAGATGCAAAAATCAGGAACAATACCATTGTCATTTGGACAACAGACAATGGCACAACTCGTGGCATTACAGGTAAAATTAGTGGAAAAAGCGTAAAAGGGGGGAAGGCAAAAACACTGGAATCCGGAATTTGTGAACCATTTATTGTTAGTTGGCCAGATCAATTGAAAAGCGATAACGTGTCAGATGCGCTCATTGATTTTACTGATATTTTCCCAACTTGCCTTGAAATTGCGGGAATTGATCCGCCGCGAAAATTAATGCGAGGAAATACAGCCCATGTGATCGATGGGCGTTCATTTTTTGATGTTTTAAAAAACAATGCGAATGACTCGCAGCGTGATTGGATTTTGGGAATGGGAGGAGGAAATAACGCTCGTTTGACGGAGAATGGAGTCGAGAATCAGTATAATTTCAGGGATAGAGTTATAAGGAACAAGCAGTACAAACTGTATATAGATTCAAACAAAATGCCTGAAAAATTCTTTGATTTACTACTTGATCCAATGGAAAGTCAAGACCTTCTGGATAGTTTACGATCACCCGAGCAAAAGAAAGCTCTTGACCAATTTATGGAGGTTATCGCTACATTCCCATTAAAAGATAGCGATCCTAAATATGTACCTAATCCTCCTCAGGAATGGGACGTAGATATCAGCGCTCAAAGCCAGATATGGAAAATATAATAGTTCTAACAAAAAAAATGAATAAGTATCCGCCGGATGCCCGCATTAATATTTGTTGCGGTAGGTTCCCGGTGCCACCTAAAATACATTAATTATGGACTTTAACCTGCATCATGCAGGCTAGATATTTGAGAACCCACCTCAAATGTTTATTTTCATAAAAGATAAACGTAAAAATAATTAAATATGGAATTTACATTAATTACAAAAATTAATGCCACTGCCGAAGAAATTTACCTGACTTGGTTGAATAGTGAAGGTCATACGAAAATGACCGGAGGTGAGGCTACAGCTACTGATAAAGTTGGAGATAACTTTACGGCTTGGGATGGTTATATTGAGGGAAAGAACCTGGAATTAGAACCATTCACGAGGATTCTTCAATCATGGAGAACTTCACAGTTTCAGGAAAATGAGGAAGATTCACAATTGGAAATATTACTTAATGAAGTTGACGGACAAACTGAATTAACATTAATTCATTCAAATATTCCTGAAAGTGGAGAACATTACAAAAAAGGTTGGGATGAACATTATTTTCAGCCAATGAAAAACTATTTTTCAAAGTAAGTGAAAATTTGATAACTGCCGACAATGCGGTTAATCATATGTTTATCACTGAAAAACTAATTGGAGTGTTCTACAAACCCTGAGATTTAGTGCTATTTGCAAGCTTCGTCATTACTTTGTTTTAGTTCCTGGAAATATATTAGTATTAAACGGGTTATTTCTTGATGAATTTTTCGCAGAGTATAAACAAGGCAATATTGTAAAACCCCCTTTGTGGTGATTCATCAAATAAAATAAAATTTTGAAAAGTGAAATGGTGTGATTAAACCTAATTGCACGCTCAACCACTTTTGTGTTTATCGAAATGAACACATATAAATTGGATTTTATATTAGAATTAGTAATCAAGTACCTAAATTTGAGAAACCAATTTCAAACATTTGATAGATAAAATCATGGGAAAAGGTAAAGACGCAAAGAAAAGTGTTAAAAAAGCACCAGCTAAAACGGCAAAAGAAAAAAAGGCTGAAAAGAGATTAAAAAAGTCTAAAGCGGGGTAAACATTTTCTGGCAAAACTAAGGACAATATTTGGAATCAAACTCATTGGGATCACCAGGATCTTTTAACCCGGATTATGTAATAGATTTCTATTGCATAATCCTTGTTTAATTCCCAACGAAACATTTAACGATAATTTGCAAAAAGGCCAAGCGATTATTGGCATACGGTTTCATAGAATAATTCTATAAAAACGCATACGTGCTACAATTCTTTAAACCAAATATCTTTAAACTGAACTAGCATGGGTTTGCCTGAATGCAGTTGCAAGGCCAGCAGACCAGAGGCATCGGAATTGGCAGGATCATTATCAATTACTTCTGCTACAAGTTTCCCATTCACATATAAGGTTAAAATTGTACCCCTGCAAATCAGATGATACTCATGCCAATTTCCAAGCTCAAAATGCGCTTCTTCTTTTGCTTCTGGAATTTTAGTAGTTGTTGCGTTTCCTAAAGCATCAAAAACGGTACGTTCGCCACGCCATGCCAATGTGTGCCGCCCAAACTCATCATATAACCTCACCAACCAACCGGTTTCTGTATTATTATCAACCTGATAGCCTTTACAATCATCCCCTTCAAAATGCTCACTGCGGAATTGAAATCCTCCGTTCACATTGTATTCACTGACCAGACGATGTTTTAGCTTCAATTCAAAATCGGCCATCGCGCCATACTCGCAAAATAGATACTGATTGTCGTTGCACGGTTTATCTTTGGTAATGCGCGCTGTTATAGCTCCATCCTCAATACTCCACCAACTCATATCAGCGGCTTTCCATCCTTCCAGTGATTTGCCATCGAACAAGGAAATAAATCCAGTGTTCGACTTTTGCTTTGTAATTTCTTGCGCTTGCACAATCAACACTGACAATAAAATCGCAAATATTGGGAGAACTGGTGAGTATTTCATGGGTCTAATTTATAGATTTTCGAATTAAGGAATTATTATAATTCAAACAATTGCAATATTTGACAATTATTTAAAATTAACATTTTGATTGAACCACCATTCTTTCCTATGTAATACATTGACATTCAGCAATGTTGTCTGAATATATTTTTTAAAAAGCAACTACTATAGACGTCGTCAATGCCGTGATTTCTAACTCTTTAAATTTTTCAATAATTATCTCCTGGATTATCCAGGCTGTAAATTTGTGGATAAAAGTTATTTTTACCCATTAGATGTTCGATTTGATTATTCTGAAGGGACAATACGTATTTTTAATTTAGCAATGTGGCGCGACAAAGATTTTTTCTACTCCTGGTTTTTTTAAGTGTAAGCATTTACTCGTGGGCTACAAGTGAAGATTCAGACACAATCTCTACCATTTATCTCAATAATTCTGTGATCATTTCCGCGCAGCGATATGAAACTAATGCTTTTGAACGACCTGAATCTGTGGCATATTTGAGCAAAGCTCAGCTCAATCAGTTGTCACCCATGTCTATGCCGGAGGCCTTGTCGCATATGCCTGGGGTTTGGGTGCAGAAAACCAATCATGGTGGTGGGTCAGCGTTTATTCGGGGACTTACCGGATATCAGACACTTTTAATGATCGATGGAATTCGGTTAAACAATTCTACATATCGTTCTGGTCCAAATCAATATTTGAATACCATTGATCCGCTGATGATATCAAATGTAGAGGTTTTGAGAGGAGGAGGTTCTGTGCAATATGGCTCCGACGCAATAGGAGGGACAATTCATTTTCTGTCACTTGATCCGTTATTTTCTAATGAAGGATTTAAAGTTGAAGGGAATATTTATGGGAAATACTGGTCATCGGATTTGGAAAAAACGGGCAGAGCACAAATCAATATTGGAACTAAAAAGTTTGCAATGACGGGTGGTTTCACCTATAAGGATCTTGGAGATATAAAAGCCGGGGGTAACCTTGGTATTTTGGAACCAACAGGATACGAAGAATATTCCATGGATTTTAAAGCGAAATTTCAGATTAAAAAAAACCACCAGTTGATTGGGGCATATCAGCGATTAAGGCAAAAGGAAGTGCCACTTTACCATAAAATTGCTTCCGGAGATTATACGATTTATCAATTCAATCCACAACAAAGAGAGTTGGTCTATTTGAGGATGGAATCCTATTACGAAAATAAATTGTTTTCTGAAATTCGATATACGCTATCATATCAAAACTCATTGGAGGTCAGGGAAAAACAAAAAACCGGTTCAGTTGATTTTGTTCAAGAGGAAGATGATGTGAACACCTTCGGGGCAAATCTGGAAATTATTTCTAATATTAATAAACAGTGGAAAGCTTCATCGGGACTGGAGTTTTATCATGATAATGTGGGAAGTAGAGCCGAAATCACAGATGTAGAAACAGGTGAAAAATTCCAGGCAAGGGGATTATATCCGGATGGCTCAACCTATGATAACTTTGCAGTTTACACATTGCACAATTACGATTTGGATCGATGGAATTTTTCGGCAGGTTTACGCTACAATTTCATTCAGCTGAATGTAGAGGATTCATTATTTGGAAATACGACAATTGAACCGGATGCCTTGGTGGGAAATTTAGGAGTGATTTATAAATTAAATCCTAACCATCACCTGACAGCAAATATTAATTCTGCATTCAGGGCGCCGAATATCAATGATGTCTCTAGTTTTGGTATTGCAGATTTCCGGTATGAGGTACCTGTCTATGATTTAAAACCTGAGACATCATTGAATAAGGAAATAGGTTACAAAATCCGCTACGATAACTTTTCTGGAATTTTTCACTTATTTCATAATAAGTTGACTGATCTCATCACAAATGTTCCCGCTACGTACAATGGTCTGGATTCTTTGGATGGATACAAGGTGTACATAAGAAAAAATTCTAACAAAGCTGAGATACTTGGCGGTGAGATCGAAATGGAAGTTAAAATATCAAAAAGCATTGTTGGCTATGGAAATATGGCATATGCTCATGGTCAAAATATAAGGGAGAATGAGCCGATGCGAAGAATTCCTCCTTTCAATGGTAGAATTGGATTGAGGGGTAATATAATTCAAAATATTTTAGCTACGGCTGAGTGGGGATTTTCTGCTGAACAGGATAGATTGTCTGGTGGAGATATTGCGGATGATAGAATTGCTGACGGAGGAACGCCGGGATGGAATTTGTTTAATGTTTATGCAGGCTACAATCACAAATATTTTACCATTAATGCCAGCATACAAAATTTATTTGACAAAGCTTATCGGATCCATGGTTCGGGAATTGATGGAATTGGGAGAAGTTTCTGGATATCTTTGAATATTAATATTAATCCATAACCATGATATCCACCTATACTCAAAATGTCATTGATGTTTTTAATTCCCATGCTGATCCAGTTACAGCTGCTCCAATGGCAAAATACATGAAAAATAAATTTGACTATTTTGGAATAAAATCGCCGCTTCGAAAAGAGATATCCAAGCCATTTTTGTTAAAAAATAATCTGCCTTCAACTCAGCGTTTGCAAGAAATTGTCATTGAGTTTTGGAATCAACCTCAGCGAGAACTGCAGTATTTTGCTATGGAGTTGCTTCAAAAATATTCAAAAGTTTCTCCGGTTGATTGGATTAATCTTTATGAGGATTTAATCACTCAAAAATCGTGGTGGGATACTGTCGATGGAATTGCCGCTTGGAACGTCGGTGACCATTTTCGGAAATTTCCTAAGCAATTGGTCCCATATACAACTAAGTGGATGGATTCGGAGAATATTTGGCTTCAACGTACCTGTCTAATTTTTCAACTGAGGTACAAAGAGCAGACAGATTTTAAGTTGATGAAATCCTTTATCATTCCACTTTCTACATCGAAAGAGTTTTTTATTCGAAAAGCTATTGGCTGGGCATTGAGGCAATATTCAAAATTCAATCCTCTGGTGGTAAAAGATTTTGTAGATCAGCAACCCCTATCAAATTTAAGCCAGCGGGAGGCTACAAAATTGCTGAAGTAAAATCTAATACTGCGATTTTAATGACTCAAAATAGTTCAAATGCCTATTAATTTTGATTTGCTTCAGTGATTTTTAATTGAAACACATTTTAAAAATTCATGAATGAAACTTTGTTAAAAAATATTACTTTAAAATGTAATCGTATTCTCCACAGCTTCAATTGATTTAGGAATTTCGTTTCCGAGTAGCCTGGAACCTTCATCTGTTATCACAAAATCTTCTTCAATGCGAATACCTCCAAATGACCTAAATTTTTCCAGCTCTGAGTAATTTATAAACTCTTTAAATTTATTTTCTCCTTTCCATAAATCAATAAGTGAAGGTATAATATAAATTCCTGGTTCAACAGTTAGAACAAATCCCTCTTCCAATTTTCTTCCCAGCCGCAATGATTTCAGGCCAAATTGTTTGCTCTTTATCATATCCTGTGTATAGCCAACATTTTGTTCCCCAAGATTTTCCATATCATGAACATCCAACCCCATCAAATGCCCAAGGCCACACTGGAAAAACATGGCATGTGCGCCAGTCTCAACTGCCTCATCAATATCGCCCCTCATCAGATTCAAATCTTTTAATCCTTCGGTTATTTTTTTGGCGGCAGCTAAATGAACGTCTCTGAATTCAATTCCTGGCTTGAGCATTTCAACTGCAGAATTATGAGCATTCAATACGGTTTGATATATGTCTTTTTGAATACTTGTAAATCTTTGACCAATCGGAAATGTCCTCGTCATATCTCCAGCGTAACCCATGTTTGTTTCGGCGCCAGAATCAACCAATAGCAAATCACCTTTATTCAAAGTGTTACCATAATAATGATTATGCAAAGTTTCACCATGAACCGTAACAATTGGAGGAAAGGAGTAGTATCCTCCATAAGAGGTCGAAATCTCCAACAGTTTTGAAGTAATATCCTGTTCCTTCATGCCAACTCGGGCCATTTTCATAGCGGTTAGATGCATTTCTCCTGTGATATTAACTGCGCGTTCAATTTCTTCTAATTCTTCATCTGATTTGTACAACCTTTGGTTAACTATTCCTTCAATCAATTTCGTGGAATATGATGTTTTAATTTTTTCTGTAGAAACGTGCAGCAGATCAGCCATTAATATCAAGTGATCATTTCTGTAAGGTTTTATAAAATGTATTTGCTGATTAGATTCGAGTGCGTTTTGAATTGTCACATAGACCTGCCTGAAAGGATAGGTGAAAGAAACACCTACTTTATCACCTAGTTCAGAAAGACTTTTTTGCGGTCCCGTCCAGACAATTTCATCAAGTGTAGGATCATCTCCATACAATTTACTTTCACCAGTCTCACAATCAATTGTTGCAGCAAGTTTGGCTTTGATCAACCCAAAAAAATACAGGAAAGTAGAATCTTGCCGAAATGGGTAGGTATTATCTTCATAATTCATGGGAGATTCATTATTTCCAAGTATAATGATAATTCCAGTTTTAACATGCCTTGCCAGTTGTTCTCTTCTATTTATATAGGTGGATGAATTAAAAAGTCTCATAATTATTTTTAAGAATGATCTATAACTGTGTGAAATTAAGGAACAATGACGAAATAACTTTCCCAGTCAGCCTTATTCTTTGCCCCTGTTTGCGTTATAAAATCCTTGCGTAGTGGCAACTATGCGCAGATTTTTTGCCTTGCCAGGAGCAAAATTAATTAAGTCTTTTATGAAAAACTTATTTCGACAGTGTTCCTAAACTAAAATTGCAATCACAAAAAATGATTACTTTTTATACACAAGTATTAATATTTAACTATCAGTCTAGCAGCCGATTGTATTTTTTTGATTTGAATTATTTTAAATATTAATATCATTTTATTCTCACATTGTTAAACAATTTGGTCTCATAATTTGGTTATAGAAGGAAGAAATAAAGATTAACCGCGTGTCACATTATTCCATAAAAGAAATAGAGCAGTTATCGGATATAAAGGCTCATACCTTGCGAATATGGGAGCATCAATACATTTTTATCAAACCTAAGAAAACAAATACAAATATTCTGCAAATTGGATTTGAGAGGACAATGTTGAGTCTGATTTATCCTTTCTTTCAAAAAATTGATCTGCTTTGGCAAACGGGAGCGATTAGTCCTGGACAGGAATATTTTATATCGAACCTGGTTAGGCAAAAAAATTATTGTGGTCATTAAACTAAATTAAAATCGTAATGTCTCTATTGAGACGTTTCTCAAAAGCGAATATCAATACTTTTATTTGGGACTCTAATAACTCTATTTTGTTTTCCAACTTGTGCATTTTCCCAGCTGCTGCGCCTGCCTGCCGGCAAAGGCAGGTTACCAAAATACTCATTTAGCGATGCTAAAATCCCTGCCTCGCCGGAAGGCTGGCGTTATTGGCGCCTTGTATCGGAAAAAAATACCTGTTTGGTATTCCAAAAGGTATTAATAGAGGCGCCCGTAGATCAATAATGAATTGTCTAATAATAGAGAGATTAAATTAAACGACAAATGCCTTTGATCAGATGATATAACGAGTTATCTTTATTTAGATTAATTAAAAATAGCGGTTTTATAGTGCCACTTGTCTTGACAGAATATTTTAAAAAGGATTAAATTGTAGTTTACCAATATTTTATTGTAGTGGCTATTTGAATTGTTTAATGAAATGACAATTAAGTTAAACATGAGAATTGAATTTAAAATATTGTTGAATTGATTGACCACAAAAGGACACCAACATGACAACACTTGAATTTAGTTACACGATTAATAAATTAACTGGATCTCTTAGACCATTTGCATTACGACTTACCAGAGATATCGAAGATGCAAATGACTTACTACAAGAAACAGTATTAAAAGCTTTTACTAACAGGGAAAAATACACGGATGGAACTAACTTAAAAGCATGGTTGTACACAATTATGAAAAACACCTTCATAACAAATTATCAACGCATGATTAGGAAAAATACTTTTATTGATTCAACAGATAATATGCACTATATAAATTCTTCATCAAGCGCTATTGAAAATTCAGCTTATGGTAAATTTGCAATGAAGGATATCAATGGCGCCATAGAAAAATTAAACGATACATATAAAATCCCCTTCCTAATGCATTTTAGGGGATTTAAATATCATGAGATTGCTGAGAAGTTGAATATTCCAATCGGTACTGTTAAAAACAGAATTCATATTGCACGCAAAGAATTGAAATATAAGCTGAAAAATTATGCAACTCTATAATTTGTATAGGCACTACCGTTGCTGAAATTTATTCTGAATTAATTCCCCGCTAGAAATTTCAATTCGATTCACGTTGAGGATAATTCTAAAAGTCATAACCTTGATTATGCTGATAAGACTGTAAATCAGTTTTGTTTTCCAATAAGAAAAAATTGAATATAATTTGTGCCAGAGAATTATTGATTAAGTGCTTCTATCTCATTAAGTTCGAATTCAACACGCCTGTTCATCTCTCTTCCTGCATTAGTTTCGTTTGACATTTTTGGTCTGGATTCCCCATAACCATTGGATTCAAGGTTCGTAGCCAAAACACCTGTTCCTATAAGATAATTGACAATTGATGCAGCGCGTTTGCCAGAAAGATTTA
>SMVB01364674.1_pt1 | contig 10350 bp, 6 predicted proteins | sample 2456461 | NCBI WGS metagenome assembly SMVB01 (sample SAMN11095934, study PRJNA526329) | marine sediment metagenome | biome: Marine sediment; feature: Surficial sediment; material: Deep marine sediment; isolation source: Hadal surficial sediment | place: Pacific Ocean | collected 2014-05 | depth 0-1...
CCTTATTTAAAAGTACATCTTCTCAACGGTCATGTTTACGTCCTATCGGATTGGAATGTAGATGAGCAAAAGAAGATTGTTACTGGAACCGGGCAGCTCCTTGATGTAAATCGTGAAATCCTCGAGAAAGATTTATTCAGTATACCTTTAGATTCTGTCGCAATCTTTGAAACCAACGTTGTACATACCTCGGGGTCTGTAGCGGCTCTAGCTATTATAACCGGGGCATCAGTTGCGTTAACTATATATTGTATTTCGAATCCAAAGACATGTTTTGGTTCATGTCCAACATTCTATGTTCAAAACGAGGGGACGTTAATTTTGCAAGCGGAAGGGTTTTCCGCGAGCATTTCTCCTGCCCTTGAGGGAAGAGATATAGACGCCCTCTATCGCGTTAAACCGACGTCCCGAGACTTTGAAGTGCAAATGAAGAACGAAGCACTTGAGACTCATGTCGTGAGGTACGTAGACTTGCTGATTGCTCGACGAACTAAGGGAGGGAGAGTATTCGCTGCTTACAACGATACTTTCTGGCAGGCTAGTAAGCTCATTAAACCAAGTCAATGTATAGGACCGGAAGGTGATTGTCTCAATAAAGTTAAGTACTTTGACGGTCTTCAACGTATTAGTGAAACTGACTCGACATATCTGGGCGCAAAAGAGACAATCGACATAGAGTTCAGCAATGTACCAGACGCCAAATTGGGCTTGGTCATTGCCTCCAGACAGTCACTTCTCAGCACCTATCTGTTCTATCAAACCCTTGCATACATGGGCAACTCAGTTGGCGAATGGATTGCTATGATGGAACGAGGAGACGAAGTTACTCGAAAGAGGGCGGGCGGAGTTGGTCGCTTGCTTGGCGGAATTGAAGTATTGACTCTGAACAGCCAAGGCGAATGGGTTGCTGTAGGTGAAATTAATGAAACCGGACCACTTGCCACTGATGTTCATCTGGTGCCGCTTCCTCAAAATTTGCCGAATCAGGCTAAAATTAGGCTTCGACTTACAAAGGGACACTGGCGCATAGACTATATTGCCCTTGCTGTTTTAGGAAAGAGGGTAGAACCTATCAGACTTAAACCTTCTCTTGTCAGGCGCAACGCGATTCGAGATGACACTGCCAGAGAAGCGCTATTGGACACTACCAAGCAACTTACGACACTTCCAGGGGATGAAGTCACTTTGATGTACCGCTTGCCGGAGGATTTTGTGGAATATGAACTGTTTTTGGAAAGTCGCGGTTACTATCTAGAATGGATTCGTGACGAATGGCTTGCTGATGAAGATTTAAGTCGAGCGACAATGATATTCCTTAATCCTGAACTTGCGCTGCGCAAGCTGGCACCTGAATTCAAACAAGTCGAAGCTGAAATAGAAGAATTATTCTGGAACAGTCGCTATGCACAGTAAGACAAAGTTGTTGGCCATAGGAATAATTGTCATCACGCCTCTTCTGGCAGGTTGTGTCGGCACGGGTGCTCCTCGAGGATGGCTCTCCACTGCTGCCGAAGCGCAAAAGGAATCCAAGGGTGCATGGATTAAAATTGAATATTTGTCAGGGGCATCCAAACGACCTATCCAAGGAGAATTCTTTGCAGTAAATACAGAAACTGTATATGTTGGTACCGCGGCAGGCCTAATAGCTATATCTTTATCAGACATTAAAAGAGCTCGGTTAGCTACCTATGACTCCCAATATGGGAAACTTACTGTTTGGACCTTACTCGGGTTCCTATCAACTGCCTCCCATGGGGTTGGCCTTATACTATCTGCGCCAGGTTGGATTATTGGTGGAAGTATTGCTGCAGCCGCTCAATCGCACAAGCCCATTGAGTCGTTTCCTGATTCAGATTGGAATGAGCTCAATAAATTTGCTCGATTTCCACATGGATTGCCCGAGGGATTTGAGCATAATGTCTCAAATTCAATGCGTTAAGCGCTATTCCGACTTACAAAATTGCTATTGTGTTGCAAGTGATCAATGGAAACTCTCCCATAACATTTCTACCCAGCTTTCAGAAAATGCTCGGCAACGAGTTGAATAGTTCTAAGATCGTCCTGCTCCTGTGTCAAAAATAGAGAACCCGCCTCTTGGCGGGTTTTTTTTGCGAAGAAATCCAACTGCCAAAATGGCCGATTTTTAGCCGAAATTGTTGACAGCTGACAGTCATATATCGTTTATTATCAGCATGAAGTTATCAGGCAATAATCTAATCAAAGCAGTCAAAGAGCGAGCCGACCGGCCCATGAAATTAAAAGAGATGGCCAAAGCTCTTGCTGTCAAAAATACAGACTATGCAGCTTTCAGCAACGAAGTAAAAAAACTGATCAGTTCAGGGCAGTTAGTCAAGCTCAAGAGAGGCAGAATCGGGCTGGCGGCTGAGCTTGAAATTCAGGTTGGCAAAATTGCCATTATCAAAAGAGGTATAGGTTTTCTGATTCGTGAAAATGATGAAGATATTTTAATACCGTCGGCACACCTTTTGACAGCTCTCGACGGCGACCAGGTAATGGTCCGCCTGATGGGCAAGTCAGAGGGGCGCGAGACCGGCACCGTAATCAAAATAGTTGAACGCTCTGTCAGAAATATGGTGGGGACGTTTAAGAGCGGCGGGCATTTCTCGGTAGTAGTTCCGGACAATCCCCGCATTCATCGCGATATGTATATTCCTCCTGATGAAACCCTTGAGGCACAGGACGGTGAAAAAGTTGTAGCGGTTCTCTTGCAATGGGAAGATCCCCATCTGAATCCCGAAGCAAAGATTATTGAGCGGCTGGGACGTCCGGGAGAACCGGGGGTGGATATGTTGACAATAATCAAAAGCTATAATCTGCCTGAAGAATTCCCGGACGATGTTATGTCAGAAGCCGAAGAAGCAGCAGCTTTTACAGACGACAATTCTGCCGGCAGAATAGACCTGACCAAAGAGTGCATCTACACCATTGACCCCTTTGATGCCAAAGACCATGACGACGCCATCTCGGTGGTTGAAACAGATAAAGGCTTCAGCCTGGGCGTGCACATTGCAGATGTTTCTTATTACGTGCGGCCGGGCGGGGCACTTGACCGAGAAGCTTTCAGGCGCGGCAATTCGGTCTATTTGCCGGGCATGGTAATTCCGATGCTGCCGGAAGTGCTCTCCAACGATGTCTGCTCGCTACGTCCTGATTGCAAAAGAATGGCACACTCGGTTTTCGTGGAATTTGATAAAAAAGGCAAAGTGATTAAATGGAAAATTGCTGATACGATTATTAATTCTAAAGCCAAGCTCTCTTACGAGGAAGTTCAGGAATATTTTGACGACGGAAAAGTTACTGACCAGATAAGACGCGTTTCTTCTAACTTAAAATCAGCCCGTAAACTTGCCACACTCTTATCACGCAAGAGACTGGAAGCCGGTTCACTGGACTTTGACCTGCCTGAAGCAAAAATTATTATGGATGACAAAGGTGAAGTCTTAGAACTCGGTCACCGAGTACGACTGGAAACTCATCGGCTGATAGAAGAATTTATGCTGGTGGCCAATCAAGTGGTGGCTAAAGAAGCCAGCAGGAAAAGAGTGTTTTTTCTTCACCGGGTGCATGACACGCCGGATAAAGAGAAGATAGCGGAGTTTTCTGAAACGATGAGAAAACTGGGCTATTCATTTCCCGTCTCCGGCAATTTGAAGCCGGTCCAGTTTTCAAGATTCTTGGAAAAAATTAAAGAAAAACCGGAAGCAGATTTTATCAACGAACTGATGCTGCGTTCGATGAAGAAAGCTGTTTACCAGCGTGAAAATAACGGCCATTTCGGTCTGGCCTTTACGCACTACGCTCATTTTACTTCGCCGATAAGACGCTACCCGGATCTGCTGGTGCATCGGCTGCTGCGTGCACTGGGCAAAGAAGGTTACAAAAAGAAATTTGCCTCTCAGGTGGTTTCGCTGATCGACAGGGTTGCCACGCGCTGTTCGGAAACCGAAAGAGTGGCCGAGTCGGCCGAGCGGGCCGCTATCAAGGTCAAGCAGGTTCAGTTTATGGCCAGACATGTCGGGGACGATTTTGGGGGAGTGATTTCCGGAGTTGCCCGCTGGGGATTCTGGGTTCGCCTTGATAATCTCGGTGCCGAAGGCTTAGTCCGGATTTCTTCGATCGATGACGACTATTATCATTTTGATGAAAAGCAGTACCGCTTAGTTGGCCGCAGGAAACGCCGGGTCTTTAGAATGGGAGACCGGGTCAAGGTTGGTATCGTTGCTGTCAATCAAACCACCAGCGAGATAGAACTTAATCTGGTTGACCAAGGGGGACAAAAGAAACCAAAAACTATCGGCAGCGCCGAAAAAGCCAAAGGACTTCGTCCGCCCAAAAGTCGCCAGACGACGAAGACCAGACAGGGCAGAAAGACGAGGTAGCCGCAGTAATGCAGCAGGACAAAAGAACAGCAATTTTGATAAGTCGGGACAACTTGTCAGGTAGTTCTATTGACTGGAGCGAAATCGGGATAATAGCCGAAGAACTGCCGCAGCTTTATCAGCTTATTAAAGAGCGCGATATTTCATTAGTCATAGTTGACAGCGAAAGTTTTAAGATCAGGCCAGCGGTTGCTTCAAGAATAAGGCGGGGTAACGGTCTTACCGAAATCTGGAAGCTAATCAAGAGCGAACCAGATGGTATGGAGCCAGCTGATTACTTAGACGGCCTGATTTCGGATGATATCGGACACAAAGGCATGTCTGACAAAATAAATCAAATTCTCTCTACCAAAGATTTACTGGAGAGCTACGGCATGGTAGCGCGTTCATCAAAGATGAAAGCAGTTGCCGAGACAATCAGAAGTATTGCGCCGACAGATGTAGCTGTTTTGATTGTCGGTCCGTCCGGTTCTGGAAAAGAACTGGTAGCCTCGGCCCTCCACAAAGATTCAGGCAGAAGCGACAAACCGTTTGTAGCTATTAACTGCGGGGCACTGGCCGCAGGACTTCTGGAGTCAGAACTTTTTGGTCATGAGAAAGGTGCGTTCACCGGTTCGGTCGGTAAACGGGCAGGGCTTTTTTCCAAAGCAGAAGGCGGTACGCTTTTCTTAGACGAAATAAGCGAAACAACTGCGGAGATGCAGGTCAAACTGTTGCGGGTGCTCGAAGACGGCACTTACTTTCCGGTAGGTTCGTCGACTGTCAGAAAGGCCGATGTTCGCATTGTCGCTGCCACCAATCGGGATCTGACCGAAGCAATAAACGAGAAGCTTTTCCGTGAGGATCTGTATTTCAGAATCAGCGCCGTCAAGATTATCGTGCCTTCTCTCTTGGAGCACAAATGCGACATCCAGCCGCTGCTGCATTATTTTTGGCGAAATAAAAAAGGGATGACCTACACCGACTCAGCCCTGGAACTCTTAAATAAATTTGACTGGCCGGGGAATGTAAGGCAGCTCAAGAATTTTGCCGACAGAATGAGCGCATTTAAACCGGGCGGCACCGTAGATCATAACGACGTCGAAAAATTCTTAACTGAACAGCACTCCAGCGCCACTCATCTGCCGGTTTCGACCGGTAAATCTACCGAAGAAGCCGGGCAGGAGCTTATTTACCGTGCGATTATTTCTTTAGGCAGCGAGGTGCGTCTTCTGCGCGACTTGATTACTTCAAACCTGCCCGGAGATGTAGATGAAAGTGAACTGTCCGGAATTCAGGGTAAATACAGCTATGACAGGACAGTCGAGGATATGGAGCGGCTGCTTATCGAACAGACACTGGATAAAACAGCCGGCAACAGAAAAGCAACAGCCCAGAGGTTGGGTATCGGCGAGCGGACTCTTTACAGGAAGCTCAAAAAATATGGGCTGACTTAAGAGTGCGGCTGGCGGGGCTTGTAATATGTCTGATTGTTTTCAGCGTTGAGGTTTCAGCACAGCAGGAATTGTCAACTTACGTATATACTTCGGAGGAAGATCTGGAGGAAGCTTTCAGAAACGGAGAAATAAATTTTAGTCAGCTGATAATTTTGCAGGAGTTGATACGCTTTGGCATTGACTCCAGCAGCCTTTATCTTCTCGATGAAATTCCGAATCTCTCGCACTTTTTAAAATCTAAACAACTGCCACAGCCGGAGCTGAAAGAAAATCAAAAAACTTATTTTATTAAAAGAGCAGAACAATCCAAACAAGTCTCAGCAATAGTTTCTCATTTTTTTTCAAAAAAGCTGACCGATAGCCAGCAGAGCCGCTATCGCACATCGATAAAATTGAATTTCAAAAATTCTATAACAACTCTGCTGCGTCTTCATCGTGAGTATTCCGGCAGCGAAAGATTAGTATATAGATCTGTCAGATACAAACCGGCTTCAGGCCTGCTAAAGAGCCTTATCGTCGGCAATTATTCAGACCGACTGGGCCTGGGAACTCTTTTTGGTTACCGAGGTAAACTGTTTAGCTATTCAAAAGAATTTGACAGCGAGTCGCTGCTATATCCTGATTACGGCGGACACAACGGATTTAGTATGCGATTTAAGTCTGAATCTTTTGGCTCAAACGTTGTTTTTTCTCATCAGAGAGATTCTCTCTACGCGCTGGCTGTGCTGGCCGGAAGTATCGAATATCTCGATAATAATTTCAGGCCTATGCTTTTGTTTAACGTTTCTGAGTTGCGCAGCAGAGACACGGGTGAGTCTATGATTTTTTATAAGTACGGAGTTGGCAGCCGTTATGAATATGAAAGCGGCTACAACAGATCAGAAATTATAATGCAGACAGAGACGAGCACTTCGTTGGCGGCGGCAGTGACCGAAGGACGGCATTTTTTTGGCACAGCCGAAATAAAATACGCCGGCTGGATTTACGACGATGATTTTATAGATATAAGCAGCGGCTCCAAGCGGGCAACTTTGTCATCGACTGCAGAAATAGCAAAGGTGGGCTTTAATTATTCAAACAGACGCAGCGGACAACAGGGAGTATTGTTAAAGACGATTGTACAGCCGGCGGAAGAGATATTCTTGGTTAACTCGATTGTCTTTGCTAAAAGTAAAAACGATGAATATAATTTTGAATTTCTGACAGCTCTGACAAGGTCTTTTAGCAGCAGTCTGCAGCTGCGCTTCGATTTCCTGAGCAGAATCAAAAGCAGAGTCGAAAATGAAATCACAACCAGACGAACCAGAGCCGAACTGAAGTTTCAATCTGCACGAATAAACATCAGGACTTATTTAGCTTATAATACAAAAACAGCCGCAGATGATTATATGTCGCTGTTTGTGAATTTTAGATTCGAGACAAAGGAGTTAGGGCGGCTTAAAGTCTGGGGAAACTTAAGAGAGTATAACCATAACACAAATCAAATAGATTACTGGTATGCTTACATCGAAAATCAAAATGATCTGTTTGAAAATCTGTCGGTTTCGACTAAATTCAGCCACAGCTACCGGCGTGAAAATAAAGAACCGCACCTGTCAACTTTTTCAGTAGGACTAAAGGCTAGAATATGAAAAGCGGACGCTTGACACTTACTCTGTTTGTTGTGCTACTAACGTTTCATATGGCGCCGTCTGTTCTTTCTACTATCGTAATTAACGAAGTTATGTCCAACGAACCGGGTTCAAGCAGAAGTTTGGAATGGATTGAGCTGTATAACAATTCTGCCAGTATCGCTTTTATAAATAGTCACACTCTGTTCATTGATACCATTATAGTATTATTTCCGGAAAGTCTCCGGCTGGCGCCATTTGAATATTATATTATCTGCCGGAAACTTATAGGAGACGCCAGCTCACCGGGCTTTGAGACGAGATGGGGGGACAGTTCCGGTTTCTGGGGAGATACGCCCTTTGAAAATTCAATTCAGATTCCACAGCCGGCGGCATTCTCGCTACTCAATTCAGGCGGGACTATCAGGCTCTATGATGCCTTTAATAATCTTGTCTCAGAATTTGTCTGGAGCAGCTCCGGTAAAGACGGCACCTCCTGGGAGAGAAAGTTTGTGGACTCAACTCAAATAGAGCAATCTGTGCATCCGTTGGGAAGCACTCCCGCGCTGGTTAATTCGGTGTCGCCACTGGACTACGATCTTTCTCTTGAAAAAGTCGAAGTGTTTTCAATCGATAGCGCAACTACGATAACGACTCATATTTTAAACCGAAGTTTTACGACTTTTGGCGGCGGTACTCTCTATTTGTATAGGATGGGCGCCGATACATCTGGAAATCCGATTGAGACGCTTGATATTATCGCATTGCCTGACGCCTTGCCCGGTTTTACTACAATTATAAGGGGAACATATTTCTTGAACGGACTTTATGAAAATTTAAGAGTTAATTTATACTTAGATGACCGCCTTTACAATAACCAAATTTCGTTTATCGCACCCGGCAGCGATTTCCCTCCGCTTATCTTAAATGAATTTTTACCAGACCCAAAAGCGCCGCTGGTGTCTGAATGGGTGGAAATAAAAAACATTTCAAATTTAGAGGTAAACTTAAACGGCTGGCAGATTGGTGACGCCAACTCTGTCAAACTTATTACTTCAAATCAGATCCTGGTTTCTGCGGGAGAATATGTTGTCTTAGCTCAGGACAGTTTAGAGTTTACAACTTTCTATCCATTTTATTCCGGCCGGCTCATTCAGCCTGCTGGCTGGTCGGTGTTGAATAATTCCGGTGATGCTTTGAAACTATTGGACTTGTTTAATATAGTGGCTGACAGTTTTGACTATGCTTCAGGTTACGGTGACAATTTCAGCTGGTCACGGGTCGAAAGCGGCGCTAACGAAGGCAGCTGGGGGCGCTCAGAGAATAGCGGCGGCAGCCCGGGAGAGTTAAACCGGGTGGTGTTTTCACCAGAGGGAGAATCGGTCAGTCTCAAAATCGAACCAAGTCATTTTTCGCCGGACGGGGACGGCTATCAGGATACGGTCATAATTTTTATAGAGTCGTCACAGGCCGAGTCATACAGTCTCAAGATTTTCAACAGGCATGGTCGGCAGGTACGTACTATTTTAGATAACGAACTGTTTATCGCTGCGTCGTACGGCTGGGACGGGAAATTTGATGACGGTCGCCGGGCGCCGGTCGGGATTTATATAGTTCTGTTTGAAGCCCGCGGTGAGCGCACTATAAAAAAACCGGTGGTGGTAGCGCGATGAAAATCCGGCCGTACCTGAAGTTTTTCTTTCTTATTTTTGCTTTGCTGTATTCGGCGGTCAGCACCCAGGCGTTTGAGTTTGTTACCAGTCGGGGTCTGGGAATGGCGGGGACGCTGCTGTTATCTGAGCCGTCAGCTTCAACGCTGCTTTTGCTGCCGACGTCGGGAATAGCCCCAAACGAATGGATATTTGAGGCCGGGGCTTTGAGGGAATTTGAAATCAAAGAACTTGACCGGACTTATCTGGTGGCAGCGACCAGAGCAGGTCGTTTTATATTAGCTGCCGGTATCGCACAGCTGGGACAGAGAGACTTTTATGCAGAAAAAACTTTACGGGCGAGTCTTGGTTATTTGCAGCAGCGTTTTGGTCTGTCATTAAATATCTCGGCAGTTAAATATGATTTTGGCGGTTTCTATGGTTCACTTCGGGCGGCTGCTGTTGGCGCCGGATTTTCGTTTAAATTGCAGCGCCTTTATCTGGCCGCTTCGTTTGACAATTTGAACTCGCCGACGTTGCTTGAAAATTCTCCTGAAACCAAACCTGTATATTCTTTCTACGGAGAGCTAAAAGGTAAAGGGGCGTATTCTATTATGGGTCGAGCAACTTTTCAGAAAAATGAAGAAACTTCGCTGGCGCTTGCTCAGAAAATAGTTGTCTCTGCCAAGGGCGATATCTTTTGGGGGATTTCGAGCGCACCCTTTCAAATTGGCGGCGGCATGGAACTGAAATTTGTCAAACGAGGCATGCTGTCATACGCCGGTTCATTTCATCCGGCTTTAGGATATTCTCACAATATCGCTCTGATATACAGACTTGGCTCGAAAGCGAAAGGCAAAGGCGATTTTGAATAGTCTGGCAGACAGAAAAGAGATTGAAGAAAGAGAAAGGCAGATACTGGCGCCTTATGCCGCTCTGTCGGCGGAGTCTCGCGGCAGAGTATATCCGCAAGAAGAGCATGCGCTGAGGACGGCTTACCAGAGAGACCGCGACAGGATAATCCATTCGGCTGCCTTCAGACGCATGGAATACAAGACTCAGGTTTTTATTCCCCACGAGCGGGATCATTTTCGGACCAGACTTACACATACTGCCGAGGTTGCCCAGATAAGCCGCTCTATGGCACGGAATCTGAGACTCAACGAAGATCTGGCCGAAGCTATCGCGCTGGTTCATGATCTGGGGCATACTCCCTTTGGCCACGCCGGTGAAGATGCTTTAGACGAACTGCTCA
>SMVB01274025.1_pt1 | contig 10348 bp, 9 predicted proteins | sample 2456461 | NCBI WGS metagenome assembly SMVB01 (sample SAMN11095934, study PRJNA526329) | marine sediment metagenome | biome: Marine sediment; feature: Surficial sediment; material: Deep marine sediment; isolation source: Hadal surficial sediment | place: Pacific Ocean | collected 2014-05 | depth 0-1...
CCAGACTCAAGCCGCCCTAACTTCCGTCATGCCCGCTGATACCCATGGTGGCGCCCGCGCCGGCGTGGAAATTCCTTCCATGCTCGACCTGGTCCACCTGAGCCCCCGACCGCTGTTCCCCCCCGGTGGTATCGACATTTGCCGTCAAATCGCTCTTCTCACGGGCATGAAGAAAGGCGATGAGGTTCTTGTTATTCCGTCGGGATTAGCGGTCACACTCGAACATTTCGTGCGTGAGTACGGTGTGGTGGGCTCGGGGGTCGAAGACGATCCCATCCTTCTGGACCGCGCCGAGGAGCGTTTGCGGGTGAACACGATGCTCGAACGGGTGCATATCCAGGCGGGAGAGATGGACGGGTTACCCTTCCGGGACGGTATCTTCGACGTCGTGATTGCAGAACTCGGGCTCACAGCGCGTGTTTCCGCGGAAAGTGCGGTCGGGGAAATGGTGAGGGTGGCGAAGCCGGGAGCTAGTGTGGTTCTCGTCCAGCCCGTCTGGAAGGCGCCCGTAGACCCGGTTCGTCGTGAAATTCTTGGGCAGCATCTCGGCTGCCGTCCCATGATGGTGGTCGAGTGGAAGCGGCTCTTGAGGGACGCGGGCGTCGAGCATTTACACACGGAGGATTGGTCCGACGAGGAAACCGCTTTTCGGCCCCAGATCACGAAGCCGTTTCCCGACTTCAGTGAGCTGTTCACGTTTACGGAGAAGCTGCGGATCCTCCGCCGAGCCCGGCAGCGCTGGGGCTGGGTCGCCGTCGGGACGGCTTTGGCCCGGGTGCGGGAGGTGCACAACCTTCTGACCCAGGAACGGGTCCTCGGACTCGATCTCGTCATGGGCGTCAAGCGTGGGGAGACGGCCATGGAGGGTGCCTCTGCCGAACCTGTGGGGGACGTCGAGGCGCCCGCCGATGGTGCTCCGGACGAGGAAGCGGAGCAGGTGACAGGTCTACCGCTTTTCGGAGACGAAGGTGAGGCGCCGTGATGGGCGGCGGGCCCATGAGATGAACGGCACGCCGAGATGAGCGGTGCGCCTATGAGTGACGCCGATCAAGTCGCCCGAGTGCAGGCCGCGCTCCGGGAAGCCGAGATGGAGGGTTGGTTGTTCTTCGACTTCCGAGGCCAGAACCCGATCGCAACGGCCATGCTCGGGTTGGGCTGGACCTCACGCCGGTCGTTCACGCTCATCCCCGCCGAAGGGGATCCCGTTACGCTGATCCACGCCATCGAGCACTCCTCATGGCGGCACTGGCCGTGGAGGATCATCGACTACGCGGGGTGGAGAGAGATGGAGAGCCGGCTCTCGGAGTTGATCGGCGGGCGGAAGCGCTTGGCCATGGAGATCTCTCCCCGTTCGAGTGTCCCCACCTTGGACCGGGTGCCGTCCGGCATCCTGGAGTTGCTCCGGGAGGCGGGCGTGGACCCCGTCAGCTCTGGGAACCTGGTTTCGACATTTCATTCGGTCTGGTCCGTGGAGCAGTTGGAGGCGCATCGGGTTTCGGCGGAGACCGTCCGAGCGGTGGCCATGGATGCGTTCACACGCGCTGCAGAACATGTCAGGCTCTCCAAACCGCTGCTCGAGGGCCAACTGGGCGGATGGATCCGAGACGAACTGGCGGCACGAGGGATGCCGGTGGACGCGGACGCACATGTGGCCATCGGACCGAATGCCGCGGACCCGCACTACGACCCCCGCGACGCAGGGGATGTGATCGGGGAGGGGGAAGTTTTGCTGATCGATCTGTGGGGGAAACCGTCCGAGGGTGGGGTGTTCGCCGACCAGACCTGGATGGGTATTCTCTCCGACACGGTTCCGGACCGGCTCCAGACGATATGGGAGGCGGTCCGTGGGGCGCGGGACGCCGGTATCGATTTCCTGCGCGCCTGTCATGAGGATGGCCGGGTGGTCCACGGTTACGAGGTCGACGACGTGTGCCGCGGGTTCATTGCGGATCGGGACTTCGGGGAGTTCTTCGTGCATCGGACCGGTCACTCCATGGACATCGAGCTTCATGGTAGCGGACCGAACCTGGACAACCTCGAGACCCGGGATGACCGCCTGCTCGTTCGCGGCGTGGGGTTCTCGGTGGAGCCGGGTATCTACATCCCAGGCGACGTGGGCGTCCGGAGCGAGATCAACGTGTATTGGGGGGCGGACGGTCCGGAGGTCACCCCCCGGGAGCGCCAGGATGAGATTCTGCTCCTTCTGGGTAGCTAGACCGAGGGGCCTGTCGAGGAAGTGGGGTGCCGGCATGAGCGGATTCCGTCGGGAGGCGCGGGTGGTTCTGGCTGAATGAGTGGCCCTCGCTCTTACGTTCGTGTCGCGCTCCCGCTTCCGCTGGATCAGACCTTTACGTACGCCGTGGAGGGCGGTCCTCTCCGATCCGGGACCCGGGTTCTGGTCCCGTTCCAACGGCAGGAGCGTATCGGCTTCGTCGTCGGCCATGGGGGAGAAGAGGGTGTGAAACGCATCCGGACCGTGCTCTCCGTGATGGATACCGAGCCTTCGGTGAGCGAGCCGCAGATGCGTCTGGCTCGCTGGATGGCGGACTACTATGTCACGTCGTTGGGGATCGCGCTCAAGACCATGCTTCCGTCGGTGCTCAGTGACACTTCCCGTGACGTGGTCACCCTGCAGGATGGACCGAGAGGCAAGCTGTCGCCTAGGGAGGCGCGCCTGGTCGAAGCGCTCACTTCTGGAACGGGGCAGTCGGTCCTGGCGCTCAAGCGGGGGTTGCGGATGGGCTCCATCTGGCCGGAGCTACGCAACCTCGCCACCGCAGGAGTGGTGAGCGTCGAGACACTCCCTCCACGTCCTCCGCCCGTGAAGACGGAGCGGGTCGTACGGGTCGCACGGTGGATCGACGATATCGAGGAGTTGAACGGGCTGGTGGGCCGCGCACGCCGACAGGCCGACGCCTACCAGGCGCTCGCCGGGTCCGGAGGGACGGTGGAGTTGGCACACCTGACGGGCCAAGCCGGTTTCAGCCGCGGAGTGATCCGCGGATTGGAAGAGAAGGGGTTGGTCCTCGTGGAGGACCGTGAAGTGGAGCGTGATCCCTTTGCCGACATTCCCACCGCCGAAGGCCAGACCCACACCCCGACGGGGCGGCAGGAGGAGGTCATCGGAACGCTGACTTCCGCGTTCGACGCCGGCCCGACAAAACCCTTTCTCCTCCACGGGGTGACGGGGTCCGGAAAGACCTTGGTCTACATCGAGGTCTTGAACCACGTCCTCTCTCAGGGTCGGGGCGCGATCGTGCTCGTGCCCGAAATCTCGCTGACCCCTCAGACGGTGGCCCGCTTCCGAGCCCGCTTCGGCGATCAGGTAGCCGTCCTCCACTCCGGGTTGTCCGTGGGGGAGCGGTTCGACGCCTGGAGGCAACTTCGTTCGGGCCGCCGCCGGATCGCGGTGGGGGCTCGCTCCGCTCTCTTCGCTCCGGTATCCGATCTCGGTCTGATCGTTGTGGATGAGGAGCATGACGGGAGCTACAAACAGAGCGAAGCTCCCCGGTACCAAGCGCGGGACATGGCGGTTGTTCGGAGCGCCCAGGAAGGAGCGCTGTGTGTTCTAGGGAGCGCCACACCCGCGCTCGAAAGCTGGCACAACGTGGAGAGGGGCAAATTCCGGCTCGTCTCGCTCCCGGACCGGGTCGGCGGCGGAGTGTTGCCACCGGTGCGGTTGATCGACCTGCGGGAAGCGCGCAAGAAGAGCAAAGAGCAAAGTGACGCCCGGAGTGAGGCGGGTGTGGTACTCACCGCTCCGCTCGTCGAGGCCATGCGTGACCGCCTCGATCGTGAAGAACAGACGATTCTGCTGCTGAACCGGAGAGGGTACTCCGCCTTCGTACAGTGCCGTGAATGTGGTGACGTCGAGATCTGTCCGGCCTGCTCGATTTCGTTGACCTATCACCGGGGAAAAAGTCGTTTGGTCTGCCACCACTGCCGCCACGAGCAGCCGGCGCCCAAACGTTGCCCGCGATGTGGGTCGACGGACCTGTCGTTCCGTGGCCTCGGGACGGAGCAAGTCGAGCGGGTCGTGGCGGAGACTTTCCCCGAAGCACGACTGGCGCGTATGGATGTCGACACCACCTCCGGAAAGTGGTCGCATCACGAGATCCTCGGCCGGTTCGAGCGCCGCGAAGTCGACATCCTGCTCGGCACTCAGATGATCGCCAAGGGCCTCGACTTCCCCGGTGTGACGTTGGTGGGTGTCGTGAACGCGGATGTGGGCATCCACTTGCCCGACTTTCGTGCCACGGAGCGTACGTTTCAGCTGCTGAGCCAGGTCGCGGGTCGAGCGGGAAGGGGAAAACTGGGGGGTGAAGTGCTGATTCAGACAGCGCTTCCTGAGCACTATGCGATCCAAGCCGCAGTGGCGCATGACTATGTGGCTTTCGCCAATCGGGAGTTGAAGGAGCGCAGGCACCCGGCGTATCCACCCATGGTTCGGCTGGTCAATGTGGTCGTGAGCAGCCCCGAACCCGAAGACGCTGCCAGCAACGCCGAAGCCGCGGCCCGGTGGGTCCGCAAGCACGTGGTTTCCGGAACTCCGGTCGATCTGATCGGACCTGCCCCCTCACCGATCGAGCGACTCCATGGGCGCTGGCGTTGGCACTTTCTTCTTCGAAGCGTGTCGGTGAAGGACCTCGGAGCGGGTGCAAGGCGACTTCAGGCGGAGTTCCGGACGCGCGGTACGGACGTAAGAATCGTGATCGACCGAGATCCGAGCGCCCTCCTGTAGCCGAGCCCGTGGGGCGGCCCGCTGTACTCCTTCTGCAGTCTTCTCAAGGCGTACAAGACCGGTAGTTTATAGGTGAGGGGCTCGCGAGGGCTCCTTGAAAGTGTCGTTGTGCAGGGGAGGGTGTTGGAATAATGGGCTGTCTGGCTTTGAACGCGTCTTTCGAGCCGTTGACCATAATCCCGGCTCGGCGCGCTATCCGTTTGGTTCTCGACCAAAAGGCCGAGATTCTCGAAGTAGACCCGAGGCGGGCCTTCCGCTCTCCGCGGACTGAATTACCGTTCCCGACGGTGATCCGGCTGGTGCGCTTCATCCATGTGCCGTATCGCTTTCGCCGTCAGGTCACGAACACGTTCCTGTTCGCCAGAGACGAGTACACTTGCCAGTACTGCGGTCGTCACCGCGGACAACTCAAGGGCCGGCAGTTCCTGACGCGCGACCATATTCTCCCGCTGTCTCGGGGTGGGGACAACTCTTGGCAAAATCTGGTTGCGTCGTGTTCTCCGTGTAACAACCGGAAGGGAGATCGTCTGCCCGCGGAGGCCGGCATGAGACTCCTGACCGAGCCACGAGAGCCGAACTATGTCCGGCTGGTGTGGACCGTGCGAAGGGTCACCACCACACAAGCGCGGTACATCAAGATGTTCTATGGAGAAGAGGCGTTGTCGACGCTGCAGGGTGGTTACTCGTCGATCCAGGCATAGGGGCGCTCGTAGAACTGGCCGGAGCCACGAACCGATCCCGTTTGGGTGAATTCCTTCCACAAGATGATCCAGCCCCGGTTCTCGTCGTGGAGCACCTCGTAGGTGAAGCCGGGCATGTCCCTGCGTTCGGCGAGGAAGCGGGCCAATGTGGCCGGTAGGTTGGCGACGCCTTCGATCTCGGGATTCTCGAAGTCCTCCATGACCTCGTCGCGGATTTGCGCCTCACTCAGCTTCAACGCGAGAATAGCCTGTTCGACGGCGGTGGTGATCTCGGACAAGGCATTATCAGGATTCGCTCCAGTCCGACGCCGAATCGCCGCCACGATCTCCAGCGTTCCGGGCGCGATCAGATGTTCACGAATCTCCTTGAGCTGACTCGAAATGCGTGTGTGTAGATGAAGAAGTTGCGCGTACTCGCGCTTCGCCCCACTCGTATTTAGGGTGCCTTCGGTCATGCCTGTTGTGTCGTCGCCAGGTTGGCTGGTGAGCTCGATACGTCTCTATTCAACCTAAACCGGGTAGGGTCCCCCGGCCAACAACGAAATCATCGGTGAGCATCGGTCGAAGTGAGAACCCTATGGCGAGTCCGGAAGGGGCTCGCCACTTTCCTCGTCCATGGCTAGGACGAGCACACTGACCAGGACGGTTATATGGACGAGGACGAACTCAAGAAGAGTGTAACCGGGAATCGCAAGCCGATCCCGATCCGCGAGGTCGTTGGGGAACCCGGACCGCGCCCCGCCGGAAATTCCGATCCGAGGGACGTACCTGCTCCACAGGCCCCTGGTTCTTCTGGTCCCCGTGGTCAGCGTGGTCAACGCGAGCGCCCGGAGGGCCCTCGTGGGAAGGCCGCCTCGCGGAAGAGCAAGGGGGATCGAAAGCGCCGACCTGACCGAAAGGGCACTGCGCCGGGCCGAAAGGAGCTTCAGAGGCCCCCACTGGAGCCCACCCCCCTCGAGGATCTTCCGTTTCGCAATTTCGAACACGACGGGTGTGAATGGATCGTCCGTCTCACCGGCCAAAGCTCCACCGGCTCGGCCATGGACCCGGGGGCGCCGTTGATGCACTTGGTTTTCTATGCGGTGTCCGACCCGTTTGTGGCCTGCGGGGAACTACTCGAAACCGGGAGATCTTTGGACGGACTACCGGAGCTCCGATTGCCTGAACTCCTCGCCAAGGCAAGATTGCCTCCTTCGGCTAACGATCCGAGTAGATAACACGTCTCAGGGGTACGACGTATGTCGGGGAGAAGATGGGGGTTCGATCGATGAGTGAATAGCGATTCTTCGGGTCCTGGGGAGATCCGGGAACCGGGTCTTGAAGACTTCGAGCGGAAGGCGCGCTCAACACGGCGGGCGGTAGCGGTGTCTCATGAATGAAACGGGGAGTGCATCGGACGCGTATCTGGTCCGGAAGGCGCAGGCTGGCGATAGCCAGGCCTTTGGCGTTCTCGTGGGCCGATACATGCGGGCGGCCTACGCCGTCAGCCTTTCGGTTACGGGTCGCCATGACGACGCCGAGGACGCTGCACAGGAGGCGTTCATGGTTGCCCTCGCGCGACTCGATGATTGCAGGACTCCCGACCGATTTGCTGGTTGGCTTTTGACGATTGTACGGAATCGCGCTCGCAACCTGGTGCGTCGCGAGGTTTTACGGGATACGGATGTCTTACCTGAGACGGCCGCATCCCGAGGCATGACGCCTGAGAAGGCGGCGGAGCACGCAGAACTTCAGGACCGGCTGGAAGTTGCGCTGCGGCGGCTTCCGGAGGTCCAAAGAGAGATCGTGCTTCTGCACGATCTGGAGGGTTGGAGGCATCGGGAGATTGCGGAGCACCTTGGAATCCCCTCGGGGACGGTGAGATCGCATCTTCACTTTGCGAGAAGATCTTTGAGGCTGGACGCGGATCTGGCACAGGTCGCGGCCGAGCGAAGGCCGACCGGCCATGCGCGGAGCCAGAACATGGTGAAGCAAGGAACATGACGAAACAAGCACGCCCAACGAGCATGGGGAGAACAGTATGACGAGCGATGCGCGAAAGGGGCGCTTCGGCCTGCATGGGGGCGATGGCCCTACGGAACAGGCACCCGACCTGGCTGTGCTCGACCCGGGACTCGATGATCCTGGATACTGGCCTCGGTTCCTTTCTGTCGTGATGGAGCGGGCCTCCGGTGAATTATCCAGGCGCCGGCTTGCGGCGGAGGTGGGGGTCACCGACCTCCTTCAGTCCTGGTCCGTGCCGGTTATTCGTGCGGCCCTGATTGCGGCGGCGGTCGCGGGTCTACTTCTCCTGAGGGACGGATCGGCCACTCCGCTGGGAGTCGAGGAGGCGCTCACGATGGAGCTCGAGGACCGAACCCTGCCCGATTTCATGGCTCAGCCCCAGGGGAGCGATCCGTTCCTGCTGGTGGACGTGACGTTCTGATGATTAAGGGGAGCGCCTTCAAGGCGAAGATCGTGGCCGCGGCCGCGTTGGTTCTCCTGTTCGGGAGCGGCGTGGTGGTCGGGCTCGCCTGGGATCAGACGGCGACTGCGAGTACCCCCGAGGAAGTCCGCAGGGACGGGCGGTCCGGGAGAGAAGAGAGGACGCGTCGCCCAATGATCGTGGACAGGGTTGGCCTCAGCACCGTCCAGAAGGCCACGGTCGACTCGCTCTATTTCTTCTACGGGCAGCAGCTTGCCGACTTGAACACGGATTTTCGGCCGCGGTACCGGGCCGTGTTTGACGACTTCATTGTGGAGATCAGGCAGGTTCTCACCGATGATCAACGTGCGACGTACGACGCGTTGGTGCTCGAGCGCGAAGCCGAACACGCCGTGCGGCGTCGAAACAGCCCAGAAAGATAAACTTTATGAATCTTATAACCCGGACGGTCTCCGAGGCCGTCCCCGGGAGTGATCTGTGAGCGACTTGATCATTCGGACTCAAGGGCTCCGTAAGGACTATATCCTCGGCGCCGAGACCGTACGGGCGCTACGGGGCGTCGACCTGGAGATTCACCCCGGTGAGTTCGTGGCCGTCATGGGTCCGTCCGGGAGTGGGAAGTCCACGTTCATGAACCTGATCGGGTGCCTGGATACTCCGACGGAAGGAGAATACTGGCTGAACGGTGTACCAGTCAGCGAGTTGAGCGACGATGAGCTCGCCCGAATACGAAACCGAGAGATCGGGTTCGTATTTCAGACCTTTAACCTCCTCCCGAGGGCCACCGCGCTCCACAACGTGGAGCTCCCGCTCATCTATGCGGGGGTCGGCGCCAAGGAGCGGAAGCGGCGAGCGGAGGAAAAGTTGGACCTGGTCGGGCTCTCCGACCGTATGGGTCACCGCCCGCCGGAGCTTTCCGGAGGGCAGAGGCAGCGTGTGGCCGTGGCCAGGGCTTTGGTCAATAATCCGGCGCTTCTCCTTGCGGACGAGCCTACGGGTAACCTCGACTCGGTGACTGGCGAGGAGATCATGGCCGTCTTCGTGGAGTTGAACCGTGAGGGCCAGACTATCATACTGGTCACGCACGAGGGGAACATTGCCGCGTTCGCCAACCGCGAGGTCCACCTGCACGACGGCGTGATCGCCAAGGATTTCATCACGAACGAGCAAATAGGGGCCCATATATGATGAGGATGAGCTTGTGGGGTGCAGTGTTGCTGGCACCCATTGTTGTGGCTTGCGGAGCCGACGGGGGAGAGGACGAGATGGTCTTCCAATCCGCGACGGTCAGGCGCGGAGACCTCAGAATCACCGCCGAGGCCACGGGCAGCGTGGAGCCCATCCGCACGGTCGAGGTCACGTCCAAGGCATCGGGAGAGGTCACTCGCCTTTATGTCGACATCGGCGATGAGGTGGAACCCGGTGCGCTCCTCGCAGAGGTGGATCCTCGCGACGTCAAGAACGCGTTCGACCAGACCGAGGCTGACCTGGAGGTCGCCCAAGCGAGGCTGGAAATCTCTCAAGCGCAGCTGGACCGCTCCGAAGAGTTGTTGGAGTCGGGCGTCATCTCCACCCAGGAGCACGAGAGCAGGGCCCTGGACTTCGCCAATTCCCGGGCGAACCTGGTCAGAGCTCAGACCAACTTCGAATTGAGTCAACTACGCTTGGACGACGTGATCATCCGGGCGCCGCTGGCGGGGACCATACTCGAGAAGAACGTCGAGGAGGGCCAGGTCATCCAGTCCGCCTCCCAGAACGTTTCGGGCGGAACCACGTTGGTGGTCATGGCCGATCTCAAACTCATGCAGGTAAGGACGCTCGTGGACGAGACGGACATGGGTGGGATCCGACCCGGAATGCAGGCGACCGTGACCGTGGAGGCCTATCCCGCAGAGCGTTTCGTCGGGACTGTGGAGAAGATCGAGCCCCAGGCGATTGTGCAACAAAATGTCACCATGTTCCCGGTGATCGTGCGACTCGACAACAGCTCTGGTCTGCTTCGCCCGGGGATGAATGCCGAGGTCGAGATCGAGCTCGCCCAGACGTCTGGGGTGCTTCTGATACCAAACAACTCGGTGGTGACGCCGGAGGACCTTGAGCCTGCGGCGATGGTGCTCGGGCTCGACGTGGAAGCCATCAACACGGGCAACCTCTTCGCCGGGTTGGGTGGTGGTGGCGCCCGCGTTGCTGGTGGTAGGGGCCAGGTGGGGGGGCAGGGGTTTAATGGCAGGTCCGGTGCAGGGCAGGAGCGGTTGGGTGACGGCGGGGCGAGCGCCGCCGGTGGACGTCCGGGCGGAGGCACGGGGAACGGTCCTGGCCGCGCAGCGTTCGACTCCATGAGGGCGTTGATCGCGAGTGGTGAGATCTCACAGGACTCCGCCCGTGCACTCCTGCCCGAGTTGGCCAACCTCTTCGCCGGTCCGGGCAGTGGCGCTGACGGCGGCGGTGTTCCCGGTTCGGGACGTTTCGATCAAGGTGGCC
>SMVB01337950.1_pt1 | contig 10348 bp, 7 predicted proteins | sample 2456461 | NCBI WGS metagenome assembly SMVB01 (sample SAMN11095934, study PRJNA526329) | marine sediment metagenome | biome: Marine sediment; feature: Surficial sediment; material: Deep marine sediment; isolation source: Hadal surficial sediment | place: Pacific Ocean | collected 2014-05 | depth 0-1...
AACTACCCAAATCGGGTTTGTGTAAGCGAACTTGCCGCGTTCGTCTTCTATAACCAGGCTGTACCAGGTTTTTGAATTGGGTTTAACGGAGAATTTGACTCGAACAAACTCACTCTCGCCATCAAATGTCTGCGAATCGATTTCTTCTCCGCGCTCGATTAACTGCACCGAGCGAAGCCCCGACACTGCCATAATCGAATACTCAAGCGCTAGTTCGTCGCCCGGCGGATTGTGTATTTCACTACCAAAGACAATATCCGGCACAACCAACGGGCCCTGGCTCGCATAAGCATGGCCGCTTTTTAGCGCAGCAACAAACTTCGCGATGCTGAGATCACCTTTGATCCACACATAGGATCTTGCAGCACCGGACTCTTCGACCCATACGTCATGTGCGTCGGAGCCTGCCGCCAGGTACGCTTTTTGGCCTTTATTCCACATTTGCCAAACGCGGTTCAAGGTCCTTGTATTGTCTCCAATGGTAATTTCGACAAGGTCGAAACCCGCGTCGTGTCCACCGGGTACCGACGTCGCCTCAAGGCTTTCGAAATAGCCGTATTCGGAATAAGGATGATTCACGGCAATAATGTCGGCACCCATCTCGCGGGCATACTCGAAAATTTCCTGCACGGTGGCCTGACCTGTGTCTATGTCGACTGTTTTTCCGTCATCCAGTGGGTAAGCATTGAAATGCGCCCAGGAAGGCGATAGTTCCGTACCTGGAATAAAATGTATGCCGCGCGCGTCTGCAAGAATCTTCATTCGAGCGTTGTTGCTGACGGAGTCGTGGTCACTGAGAAACGCGACGTCAATGCCGGCCGCAAGTTCTGATCGCAACACATATTCCGCTTTTGTGAAGCCGTCGAGCACATCTGAATGGTGATGCAGGTCTGCGCTGTACCAGCCAAATTCGCTTGGCGTAACGCTAACCTCAATTGCCACTTTTACGTCGTATTCCTGACCAGAGCTAATGCTTAACTCAACCAGTCGCGGCGTCGACGTGAAGCCACCACCGGCAGATATCTCGAACACGTAATCTCCCGGCGCGATCGACGCTGTCAACTTGCCCACGTCATCCAGCTGAGTAAAAAAAGTATTGGTGCCCAGGTATCTTGCGAGCGCAGTGTAACCTTCCCGAATGGTTATTCTGGCGTCCAGAGCCTGCAGGGATTTTTTGTTCAACACCTCAAAACTCACCAGGCCAGGTGGCGCAGCGTTACTGAAATCGACTTTGTATTCGCTGCCGTCCGCAACAGTAATTGTCCTGGTGCTGCTTTTCGCGTAACCGCGAGCCGTCGCATAAAGATCATATTGTCCCGGCGGCAACATCATTTCGTAATTACCATCGCTCCCCACTGACCAGCTGTAAGGCTTGCCTTCCTTGAGAACAACGACTATCGGCTTGTCGACGGACTCGCCAGCATCGCTCACTACATGCCCGGCTACGAGACCGGATTCCAACTGCTGATAGTCGATCTCCATCTGAACCAGCAGCGCAAGAGACCCTACGTTCTCAATCTGCAACCAGGCTTCAAACGACCGGCTTGCACCCGGCGGCAGGTCATGTCGCTTGTACCGGTCACGTCCGTCATAGGCGACGTACTCCGCGAATGGCGCATGCAAGCCAATTACCCAGTCTTCATCGTAGGCCGCCGACCAGTCCGCCAAGGCCTCAGCTTCTTCGCTGTACTCAACCCCAGGCAATCCAGGCACGCCGAAAAGATATCCTCCATCCGGCCAGACGACATAACCGGACATCAGGCCATCCAGCGACTCGTCACCTTTATTCGTCATCTGCGTGACGATATGAATCTTGCTGTCACCATCGCGAATATGGAATGTCGTTTCCAGCTCGACTAAGCCCCAGTCCCGCGAAGTGAGCACAATCACCTCTTCGGCGGATTGTTTCTCTATGCTTACGCGTTGATAGGTCGTCGGCCAGCTTGACCAGATATTCGGCATGAAATCGGCGAGCGACGCGATGTCGAAGCCGGGTTTGCCACCTTTTACGATCGCAATATCAACAATGCCTCCCCGCGCGACTCCCCACGGTGGTGCGGTATCGACTGCAAACGCAACGGCGAACAGTCCATTGTTAACCGTAATGTCCCTGGCGCCAGTTGCATCGCCGCGCGGAATTGTAGTTGGACCAACGACCACGGAAATATCTGCATGTGCCATCGACAAGGGCAGCAGAGCACCGGACACAAGGGTCAGCAGAAAGGCTCTGCGCAAAGAAAGTGAATACGGCTTGGTCTGTGGCATCAGCTTCACTGTCTCATTATGAATCGACGGTGGCAATCGCCCGACTCGAGGCGATTACCTGCAGTCGCCACGCGGCTACAGCGCCCAGCAGTCCCATCAAGACGATCCCGGCGAAATAGATTACATACCCAGGCTTGCCCGGATACCTTTCCAGCAGTGCGCCATTGATCAGGGGCAGATATATATCAGGTGAATATCCAATGAGTGAAATAATCCCTATCGCAAGCCCCTTGATTCGAACGGGGATCTCGCAGCTGTCCAGTGTCGCCCAGTATATCCCTCTGATCGCATACGTCAGAAAGCCGACGAGCAATACAACACTCAGCAATATACCGACACTGGCCGATAGCGGCAGGATGACCAGCATCGCGAGCGCGGCAGTTCCTGCCAGCATCAATCCCGCCAATGTCTTTTCCAGGTTAAATCGATCGCCAAAAAAACCGGCAGCAATGGCGCCTATGGGTCGCATCCATAGCTTGGCAACCGTAATCGTACCGACGGCCACCGCCGTCATGCCGTAGTTTTGCTGTAAATACCCGGAGAATGAGTACGTCGCCCAAAACAATTGATAGGCACACAAGATTACGATCGCGACCAGCCATAATTCGGATTTGGACAAGAGATATTTCACATCAATCCAAAGATTGTTCGGCGATTGTCCGGAACGATCGGGTTGCACCTCGTCTGACACATCATCAAGGGTCATAGCGACGACCGGGGACAACAGCAACATGAACCATACGTACAAGTAGACAACTTTTTGTAATGCGACGTCGGTTGACTGACCGAGAACGTCAAGCGAATGGGCAAACCAGGCGACGGCGACAGTTGCAAGAATCGCCTCTATCAGCCCCCTGCCACCGTCAAGAATTCCAAAGAACCTTCCTTGTTCATCATGCCTGGCCAGCACCGCGACGCCCTTTATGAGTGCAGCCCAAAAAGTAAGGCCGGTCGCTATGCCCCAGCCGGCGAAAATAACCAGCAGCGTCCTAAAAGACGGTACGGTCGCAAACCACAGTCCCAGCATGCCGCTGAATGCCAGGGAAAACGACAGCAGCCAGCGCGGTGACACTCGATCCGCAAGCCAGCCACTGGGCACATATGTCAGGACGAAAATAACGCCTAACATGGCGTAGCACTGGCCAAGCTCGTTTATGCTTATGGCGTAAGTTTCAAGTATCGATAATTCGAAATTTTGCCGCAGGTATATCAGTGGATAAATTGCGCCACCGGCAAGAATCAGCACACCAAGTTGGGAGTAGCGTCGAAATGCGCTGCCGGCGGTCGAATTTTCAATGCCCGACATCAATTTTCCAGCGTACCAAGGTCATGCATTGGGTTGTCCGACGTTACACCTGGCCAGTTGGTACGCCAAACATCTTTCGAGACATCACCAACATGGACCTTTGATCGATCGAAGTCTGCTAGCGGCGTTCTGATCGGTTCAACGACAGTGTCGAAACGCGGCACGACGAAAAACGGAAAACTGTAGCGATGCTTGCCGCTGCTATTGATTACTTTGTGCGGTGTCGAAACAAAATAACCGCCAGACCACAACTCAAGAAGATCGCCGATGTTGACGATCAATGCATCAGCGGGTGGTTCGGCTTTGATCCACTCTTGATCATCTCGATGCCTGATAAACAGACCGCCGACCGGTTCCGGCGCCAGGATTGTCAGGGCATCGGTATCTTTGTGCGGGTGAATACCGAATCGAGTTGATTCGTCGTCCTGTGGCGGATAATGCAATAAAGTCATATTTGTTAGTGGCTTATCAAACAACTGCAGGAATTGATCCTTGGCGGTTCCGAGTATCTCGGCCATGGCACCAAGCAGTTCAAGCGCAACCCGGTCACATTCACGCCAATAGTTGAGCACGTTTCGCTTGAAGTGCTTTGGCCTTCGCGGCCACTTGTTCGGACCATACAAATCACAAGCCGCACATACTGGATCGGCGACCTCAATCTCCTGGTGAAGTTTGTAACCTTCATAACTGTCAGCGACCGTACCGCCGCTATTTGGGCTGAAAAATCCCTGGGGAATGTATCCCCGATAGTTTTCCTGGCTGATTTGATCGTCGGTCTTTACGTCTGACGGCAACTCAAAATAATCAACCACGGTATTGCGTATTTGCGAAATTACTTCTGACGATATGCCATGACCTGCAACATACATGAAGCCAATGTTATGACAGGCATTCTCGATCGAACGAATAACGCCAGCCTTGCCGCACATATCAATGAGCGGGATACCACGCATATCAGCGGTTGCTTCCTGCGGTAGACGCTGACAGTAGCTTCAATGCAAGCGTACTCCCTGACGAGTTAACTCGGCCTGCAGCAACTCAATATTGAGATCCGAAAATGCCTGGCCATACTTAAGGGAAATCGCCGCCGCCACGCCTGCACCCTGACCGGTCACAGCACAGCACATCATGTTGCGAGTGGCGGCGTGACTATCCTTGTCGCCGCCGGTTGCACGGCCTGCTACCAAGAGATTATCTACACCCTTGACGACCAGCGTTCGATACGGCAGGTGAAAATAGCGTCCGGTGGTTGGCAAAATCAAAATACCGTAACCATCAATGAATTCTGGAAATATACCAACACTGTCATCGAATCGAGCCTGATTTCGAACGTCTTCCGATCGCATGTTGTAAACCGCATCAATTTTTCGAGTGTCTCTTATGCCCAGAGTCATGCCGAAGTTTCGTAACCGGGCGTTGCTGCAGCCGGGATTGAATCGACGCATCGCCTCTACCGCATGCATGGCTTGTTTCCGCCCCTCGATCTCGAACCGGGTAAGGTCGTCAGGGTTGGTACCATCGCAACCCGCCAGGTGCACGAGATTCAGGTAAGTCAGGTCGCCCGTGTCATAAATCGCACCCCAGGTCCCGGCGATTGTGTCAAGATTCGCGGGAATCAGCCCAGCCTCTCTCGCTTGCTCAAACGGCTTGCGCAAGAACGGCGAAAACATATCGTCTTCTTTGCCAGATGTTTCGATTGTCCAATCACCGCTTTCCCAGTCTTTGTATGTTTGCGGATCCGCCTTGATGTGCTCAATAAATTTATTTTTGTCGACGCCCGTCATCGAAAACATGACGGATGCTGCCATCATTTCATCTGTTGGCGTCTTAACCGTTGGCGCACCGGCACGAAAAGCAATATCCGCATCACCGGTCGCGTCAACGACCCTGCGAGCCAGTATCGCCTCTCTCCCTGCCTTGCTTTCGGTAATAACCCCTATAATCTTGTTGCCTTCCATAATCGGCGCGACGCACAGACGATGTAACATTGGAGTGATACCGGCGTCTTCGACAAACGAGTCGGCGACCCATTTAAATGCTTCAGCATCGAGCGCGTGGCTGTCCGATTGCGGTTCCGGCGTTGCGGCGCCCATCGCCTTGGCGCGTTCTTCGAATTCAATTCCGATGCCTTCGGTATCAACCGTGTTTTCATGTCGATACCAGGCGAAGCCCTCGACGCCAACTACAGTTATGTTGCCGCCGAAACAACCGAACCGCTCCAGCAATGTGACGGAAACACCAGCACGCGCGGCAGCGATAGCGGCCGCCAGTCCGCCGGGACCCGAGCCGACGACCAGGACGTCGGTCTCGTGGACGACATCGATATCACGTGACGGCTCTTGTATTTTCACCTTCTTACCTTACTAAAGAAGTCGTCTTCCAACTCTGAATAATCGGCAATAACCATGTCCGACAGCGCCGAATGGTTGTCGATATTGCCTCTGCCCTGGGTAATCGCCACCACTTGCATCCCCGCATTACGGGCAGCCTGCAGGCCGGGGATACTATCCTCAAAAACAAGGCAGTCGTCTGATCTCACTTGCATAAGCCTGGCTGCTTCAAGGAAACCGTCTGGCGCAGGTTTGTGTTCAAGACAGTCCTCGGCGCCAATGTAGAAATGAATAAACTCCGCAATATCCATACTGCGGATGGTCTCCTCTATCGACTCTCGATGACTGGACGACACAATCGCTGTCTGCATCTGCTCGCTTGCAGCGATTACGGCTTCCCTGGCCATTCTTATCACTCTCGGCGGATCATCCACCAGCATTCGGTGATAAATTTTGTTCAGCCGGCCAGGTATGCCGGACACCTCTTTCAGCGCGGGATAATGCCGCACAATCTCATTGCCAATGAATACCCAGCTAACGCCGTCAAATGCCGAGCAATCCAGGTCGAAATTTTCGATACCGTTTTCAACGCAAAGTTCGCTAACCGCCCCGGCGGTAAGAATTTCACTGTCCACCAGGGTGCCGTCCATGTCGAAAATAACGGCAGATATATTCCTGAAGGCAGTCATGGCCGCAAGCTTACCCCTTGTTTAGTCGCATTGGGCATTGTTCGTGTCGCGCCGGCAAAAACTCGACATTGCAGACTAAAGCCTGCACCTCTACTATTTCTTCATCACGTATTCTACGAGCAGCAAGTGATGAGCGATGATTCACAGCGTGTTCTGGTTACCGCTGGCGGCGCCGGAATCGGAAAAGCCATAGCTCAGGCATTCCTGAAATCTGGCGCACGTGTGCACATTGCAGACGTGGATGGCGAATCGGTCAACGCCTTGATCAAAACCAGGGACGGCATCAGCGGCACAGTTGCCGACGTCTCGAATGAAAATGACGTTGCGCGAGCAGTCGCCGACGCGCGTGAGCAACTCGGGGGAGACGTCAACGTGTTGGTAAACTGTGCAGGCATTGGTGGTCCCGCGGCATTCGTTGAAAACCTCAGTTACGATGACTGGCGGCGTTGCATTGCCGTGAATCTCGACGGCACATTTTTATGTACGCGCGCCGTTATCGCTGCAATGAAATCGGCAGGCAGCGGTTCAGTAATCAACATCTCTTCGACAGCAGGCTTATACGGCTATCCATTACGATCCGCCTATGCGTCCGCAAAATGGGGAATCATTGGATTCACCAAGTCAATGGCGATGGAGGCAGGACCGAGTGGAGTCAGGGTAAATGCGATATGTCCAGGCTCTATTGATGGCGAGCGAATGGATGCCGTTATTAGTAAAGAGGCCCGTGCAAAGGGAATTTCTGAAGAGATCATTCGCGAGCGCTATCGTAATACTTGTTCATTGCGCACGTTTATCGATGCCAGCGATATCGCAGACATGGCGGTGTTTCTTGCATCCGCTGCAGCAGCTAGAGTGACCGGTCAGGCCATCTGCGTAGACGGGCACATCGAAAATCCGGGCGGCCTGGACGAATAGCGAAACTTGATAAATGGCGAAACGATGACGATCAAGACAACCTGTATCGGCGCTTACCCCAAGCCCGATTTCGTCCACGATGGTAACTGGAGTGAATCCGAACAATCCGGTGGCGATACCGACACCCGTGAATTCAGTTACGTCAGCGCTAGCACGGCAGCGGACTCGGTTGAGTTACTGGATCGTGCGACCAAAGAAGCTATCGAAGATCAGCTTGCATGCGGCATCGACATACCGACAGATGGAGAACAAAGGCGCGAGAATTATATTCATTACCACTGCCGGCATTTCAAGGGTATCGATTTCGAAAATCTGACCAACAAAGTGCATCGCAACGGCGCGGCAGTAGCGAATCTGCCCTCCATCACCGGAAAAATTGAGCCCAACGGCGAGCACTTTCTTGACCGTGACTACACGATTGCTCAAGGCTATTCGAACAAGCCAGTAAAAATAACGGTACCCGGACCGATCACGATCATGGACACGACCGCCGACATTTTTTATAAGAATGATCGACAGCTGGCGTTCGATCTTGCCGCCGGGATCAATTATGAGATTCGTGCGTTGGCGGATGCAGGCTGCAAGCATATCCAGGTCGACGAACCACTGTTCGCGCGCAATGTAGAGGCGGCATTGGACTTTGGCATCGAATGCCTCGAACGTTGTTTCGATGGAGTTCCAGATGATGTCCAGAGAATCATGCACATGTGCTGCGGATACCCGGGACATCTGGATGACAAGGACTATCAGAAAGCCGACCCTGGGACCTACTTGTTGCTTGCACGGGCACTGGATGATTCATGTATTGATCAGATATCAATTGAGGATGCACACCGTCACAATGATCTGGAGTTACTCGAGCAGTTCGCGAAATCGACGGTGATTTTCGGCAGCATCGCCATTGCGGAAAGCCGGGTCGAGTCGGTGGATGAAATTTCGCAACGATTACGAGCTGCGCTGGAACATATTGACGCAGACCGCCTGATCGCAGCGCCGGATTGTGGATTGACAATGCTTGGACGGGAATTGGCGATGAAAAAATTGAGTGTGATGGTACAAGCAGCCGGAGAAATATGATGCCTATGACAAAAGCAGCTGGATCCGATCACTACGACTATGTCATTGTCGGCGCGGGGTCGGCTGGCTGCGTGCTCGCAAACAGGTTGACGGAAAACCCGGATACATCCGTACTGTTGCTTGAAGCAGGCGGCAGGGATCCGTTTTGGGAATGGAAAATTCGCATGCCGGCAGCGCTTGCGTACCCAATGAATGGCACTCGCTACAGCTGGGACTATCACACCGAACCCGAGCCACATCTCGGTGGCAGGGTCATGCATTGTCCGCGCGGCAGGGTTCTGGGTGGATCCTCATCGATCAATGGCATGGTCTATATCCGCGGTAACGCGCTCGACTACGATCGCTGGGCCAAAGAAGATTCGTCATTGTCGGAGTGGGACTATCGTCATTGCCTGCCCTACTTCATAAAGTCCGAGACAAGGGAGGGCGGAGGCAACGATTACCACGGTGATTCCGGTCCACAACAGGTCGCACTGGGGCGCGGAAGAAATCCATTGTTTGGCGCTTTCACAAAAGCGGCACAGGAAGCCGGCTATCCGTACACCGAGGATATGAATGGCTATCAGCAGGAAGGCTTCGGTCCTATGGATCGAACCACCGGTGGCGGCCTGCGTAACTCGACCTCAGTGGGCTATCTGCGGCCGGTCATGCGGCGGCCAAACCTGACTGTTCTCACACGGGCTTATGCACGGCGCCTTATTCAGGACGGACAGCGAATTAACGGCCTGGAATTCACTCGCCACAAGCGTACAGCCAGGGTTTTCGCGAATCGCGAAGTAATATTGGCGGGAGGCCCGATAAATAATCCGAAACTATTGATGCTTTCCGGTATCGGCAATGCGGATCACTTAAGGGAAGCCGGCATTTCATCTACCCACCATCTGCCGGGTGTCGGAGAAAATCTGCAAGACCATCTTGAGATCTATCTGCAGATGGAATGCTTGCCACCGGTATCGATTTATAAATATTACAACCTCCTGGGAAAAGCATACGTTGGCGCACGATGGATGTTTACCCGGACCGGGCTTGGCGCCAGCAATCAATTCGAAGCTGGCGGCTTTATTCGCAGCCGTACCGGAATTGAGCATCCCAATCTTCAATATCATTTTTTCCCGATGGCAATACGCTATGACGGCAAGAGCCCGAACAACGCGCACGGTTTTCAGGCCCACGTTGGATCGATGCGTTCGCAAAGCAAGGGCTGGGTCCGGTTGCGATCATCGAATCCGGATGATGCGCCGAAAATATGCTTTAACTACATGTCAAAGAGCGAAGACTGGGAAGAATTCAGGGCAGCGGTCCGTCTTACGCGGGAAATTTTTGAGCAGCCCGCTTTTGCGCCTTATCGAGGAGTCGAATTGTCCCCGGGACCGAACGTACAAAGTGACGCTGAGATCGACACTTATCTTCGCGACGCCGTTGAGTCTGCCTATCACCCGTCGTGTACTTGCAAGATGGGCAGCGATGAAATGTCCGTCGTCGATGGAGACTGCAAAGTGCGCGGCTTAGAGGGCTTGAGGATCGCCGACTCGTCCATCATACCGTCCATTGTCAGTGGCAACCTGAATGCACCAACGATCATGCTGGCTGAAAAGGCCGCCGATATCATTGCCGGAAAGAAGGCGCTGGCGCCCAGCGATGCACCGGTTTACGTGGCGAAAGATTATCGTGACAAGCAGCGTTAACTGGCGGTAATCTCGTTCGTCATTGGTGACCTCGGAGCAGATGATGGACACAGAGCAGCTGATAGTTCCCGACTTCGACAC
>SMVB01036298.1_pt1 | contig 10347 bp, 10 predicted proteins | sample 2456461 | NCBI WGS metagenome assembly SMVB01 (sample SAMN11095934, study PRJNA526329) | marine sediment metagenome | biome: Marine sediment; feature: Surficial sediment; material: Deep marine sediment; isolation source: Hadal surficial sediment | place: Pacific Ocean | collected 2014-05 | depth...
TAAATTCGACCGTTATGTCACCGGTTCTTCGCACTCGAAGTGCAAGCAATTGAAAGGTTTAGACGCTTGGCGCCGAGGTGAAACTTTTGGCGTTCTCGGGGCGTCCTAGCAGGTATCGGCAGGGCAGCGTTGCATTGCCGCGACCCCCGATTTCACCTCCCCTCACGACTCGATGGCTCCCCGAGGAGTAGCTGGACATGAGGAACGTATCGCCGGTTGCCTGGGGGGCGCTGGCGTTGATTCTAGCCATCTTGTCGCTCGCTGCGACTAGCGCGGGAACGGGAAGGCCACCTGCGAACGCCATGGTGGTCGCCACCGACAGCCTGTCGTCCAACGACGCTCGCATGATTGCCCGGGTACGAGAGCAATGGCTGGCGGCCGTCAATGCGGCCGACGTGGGCGGCATTCTCGCCGCCTATGCGCCGGGGGCGGTGGTGTTTCCCGAAGCGCTTCCGCCGTTCTTGGGCGCCGCAAGGATCGGCAAGTGGCACCGACGCTGGCTCCCCCTGGCCGACATTCACTATTCGCTGCAGGCGACCCTGCTGCACGTCGATGGTGATTGGGCTCTCGAGGCGTGGGAAGCCGACGTCACGGTGATCCCGCGCGACGATGCCGGCCTGGCCGTCGCCGGCGACCCGTTGCAGTTCCGGCAGGGTGGCATCCGCATGTATCGCAAGGACCCATGGGGTCGCTGGCGGATCGATCGAGAGACCTGGTCGCGAGACCATCCGGCGGTGCAGCAGTTTACTTGGTGGAGGCTTCCGTAGCCAAGAGCTCGTCCAGGGCGGCGCGCAATTGGCGGAACTTGCCGCCACCGGCTCCCTCCCAGGTGCGCCGAATCTTCCCGTCACCATCGACCAAGAGGGTGGTGGGGAACCCCCACATGGGGCCGAATGCTTCCCAAACCGCGCTGTCGCCGACGGCCACCGGGTAGGTGATGCCATGGCGCCGGGCGAAGGCAGCAATCTCCCCGGCGCTCCCCGATTGCATGGTCACGGCGATGAGCTTCACACCCTTGCCCTGGTAGTCCGCTGTGAGCTGGTTGTAGTCCTCGATCTCGGTGATACAAGGACCGCACCAGGTGGCCCAGAACTCGAGGATCACGATGTGGCCGCGCAGCATGTCCAGCGACCAACGCTCTCCATCGAGGCCCACCAGTTCGACATCGCCGGCGGCGGGATAGTTCGGTAACTCGCGCCCGGTGAGCAGGGCGAGACGGCGCTGGTTGATGAGGCCGAAGCCGGCGGTCAACACAACGCTGAGCAACGCGGCTGCGATGATCAGTCTTGTAGGTCGCACGGTAGGAGAGGTTGAGGGGGTGTAGGGCATGGGGCAGCGCTCGGTCGGCTGCTCTACACTTCTATTTGTTGGCCACCACCCGGTGGTTTCAGCGGGCTCGAAGGGATAACACACCACGGAGGAACAACTTGCCCCTGGCGTTGGTGGTACACGGAGGCGCGTGGAACGTTCCGGACGGGGACGTCAGGGATCATCGCGCCGGCATCGCCGCGGTCCTGGAAGCGGGCTGGGCGCTGCTCGGCCGGGGGGACTCCGCCCTGGATGTTGTCGAAGCCGTGGTGCGCTTGCTGGAGGAGGATCCCACCTTCAATGCAGGATACGGAGCCCACCTCAACCGCGACCGGAACGTCGAATTGGACGCTTCGATCATGGTTGGCTCGGACCTCGAGGCGGGCGCCGTGGCGGCGCTGCAACGCGTGCGTCATCCGATCACTTTGGCGCGCAAGGTCATGGAGGAGACACCGCACGTGTTGCTGGTGGGGCAAGGAGCGCAGAAATTTGCTCAGGCGAAAGGCATACCGCTGTGCCGTCAGCGGGACCTGTTGGCCGGAAAGGAGCTCGAGCGCTTCCTGCGCATCCGCGACGGCGAGACCGATCTGGTAACGCGGGAATTCGACACCGGCCCGTTGCAGGTGGAGTTCAGCACCGTAGGGGCGGTGGCCCTCGATGCCCGTGGCGGAGTGGCGGCAGCGACGTCTACCGGGGGCACGCAGAACAAGGTAGCGGGCAGGGTGGGGGACTCTGCCGTCATTGGTGCCGGTACCTACGCCGACGATACCGCGGGCGCGGTGTCGGCGACCGGTTGGGGCGAAGGCATCCTGCGGGTCTCGCTGGCCAAGGCGGCGGTCGATCGGATGGGGGCCGGTGCGGGCCCGGGAAGGGCCGGGCGCGCCGCGCTCGATACCCTCAAACGAGTGCGCGGCAAGGCCGGGTTGATTCTCGTCGACCGCCGGGGCAAAGCGGCGGCGGTGTTCAACACGCCGCGCATGGCGCGTGGCGTGGCAACGGAGAAGAAGGGATTGTTGGTCGGCGTCGACAAGGATCTCAGACGACCGTGAAGGAGGCTGGCTCATGAACAAGACCTACGTGGTGACGGCGTGCAACCGGGGTCTGGGCCTGGAGTTCGCCCGCCAGTTGTCGGGCCGCGGTGACCGGGTGATCGCTACGGCGCGCGATCCCGAGAGCGCCACCGAGTTGAAGCGCCTCGATGTCGAGGTGGTACAGCTCGATGTGGCCGCCGCCGCCAGCGTCGATCGGTTGGCGGCGGCCCTGGGCGAGGAATCCGTTGACGTGCTGATCAACAACGCCGGCGTGGGGGTTCATTCCACCCCGCTGGAAGAGCTCGATTTTGCCGAGATGGAGGACTTCTTCGCGATCAACAGCATTGGCCCGCTGCGCGTCACGCGGGCGCTGCTGCCGGCCCTACGGCGCGGGGCCGATAAGACGATCGTCAACCTGACCAGCCGCATGGGGAGCATCGAGGACAACAGCAGCGGCGCCGCCTACTCCTACCGTGCCAGCAAGGCGGCGCTCAACATGGTGACGCGCTCGCTGGCGGTCGACCTGGGGCCTGAAGGCTTCACCTGCGCGGTGCTGCATCCCGGCTGGGTGATGACCGACATGGGCGGTAAAAGCGCTCCTGTTGCCGTTGAAGATAGTATTAGCGGCATGCTTCGTATCATTGCGGGGCTGTCAGCGGAGGACAACGGGGAGTTCTACGACTTCACCGGCGCCAGGGTTCCCTGGTAGCACCGCGGGCTACTCTTTGATACCGACAACGTAGGCGATCCAGGACTCGGTGTTCTCGGCGCTCTCTTCGAGCACGAAAACGCCGTCGCCTTCACCGGATTCTTCCTCGACGCCCTCCCAATACACCTCGGTGGTGGCGAATCCCACCTCGGCGAGGGCCTCGCGCAGCTCGATGATGGTCCACAGGCGCCAGTCGTAGGAGAAGGCCTTCTTCATGCGCTTCCCCGATGGTTTCTCGAAGTGGATATAGCACCTCATGTGGCTATGGATGGGGTCGAACTCGTCCTGGTCCCAGACGTAGCTGAAGCCCTCGTGAACGGTGGTTTCCTCCACCAGCTGCCGTGCCTCCAGGCCGCCGTAGATGTCGAGGACGAGCATGCCGCTGGCCTCGAGGTTGCGATGCGCTACCGCGAAGTAGCGCAACAGCTCGGCACGCGTCTTGAGGCAGTAGTAGGAGAAATTGAACGCCGCGATGAGGTCTACCGGGGGGTGCTCTACGTCCATGACGTCACCCTCGATGAGATGCAGGCGGGTGGTTTGCTCGGCCGACAGGGCGGCGGCGTTGTGGTCGCGTCCCCAGGCCAGCGGCTCGGGATTCAGGTCGATTCCCCAGGCCTGGTTGTCGTCGCTGTACTTGACCCATTCGCAGGCCAGGAACGCGGCGGCGCAAAAATCCTCGCGCAGCGTGCGCGGGGGGCGGCGAAAGCGTTTCTCGAAGATCTCGTTCATGAACTCGATGTCGGGCTCGGGCTCTTGAACGGCACGCTGGTAGAGAGCGTACTTGTCGAACAGCACCTTGGCGGCGTTCTCTTCCGCCCCTTTTTTTTCCGGGCCCGTTGTGCCCTTCTGGCGTTTCTTGCTACGTCCCATCAGCGCGCCGACCGCTGCTGCTGAAGGAAGTCCTCGATCGCGGCGCGCCGCGGCCAGTGGACCAACATCGAGATGAGTGCCACACCGCCGATCAGGAGCACCCAGGTCATGTTGGCGGTCAGTACCGTCAGCAGCAAGCCCACCATGCTGGCGAGCTCACGCAGCCCGGCGGCGACCACCACCGACTTGATATATCGCTGCATGGCTTCGTCGGCGACGACCTCGGGTGTGGTGCTTTTGGCATCGGCGGATTCGGCGGCATCGGTGGATCCGGCGGTGCCGGAGGGGATGGTGACCCCGCGGGCGCGGTGCGGACGCCGTATCGACAGCGATATCAGCCAGCCGGCAAGGATGGTGAGGAGTTGCGACACCGCGATGGCGGCGGCGAGGTAGAGCGGCACCTCCAGGACTTGCTGGTGTCCGAGCACGCTGATCAGCAGATACGCAACGGCGGTGTACAGGAGTACGCTGGCAGCGAACCCGATGGCGATGAGGCGCACCGTCGGGATGTACTTGCCCACTGCTTTGTCGATCTGTCGTGGATCCATGCTACCTCCGAGGTGGGGGTATGATACCCGCCGGCCTCCGCGTCTGGGCGCCGCGAAAGACGCACCAGCAAACAACAAGGACGGAATCAGCGTGAGTCTCTTCGACAAGATGATCGGCGCGTCGGTGGCGTTGGTGCCGAAGCCGATCGTGCGGCGCATCGCCGCCCCCTACATCGCCGGGGAGTCGCTCGACGACCAGGTGGAGACCATCAAGGCCGTCAACGCGCAGGGCTTCATGGTTGCCTCGGCAATCCTGGGCGAGTCCGTTACCCAGCGCGCCGAGTCCGAGGAAGCAGTTAGCCAGTACGAGGAAGTGCTGGCCACCATCAACGAGCTCGGTCTCGACAGCAACATCCACGTGAAACCGACCCATCTGGGTCTGCAACTCGACAAGGAGTTCTGCTACGAGAACATCAAGCGTCTCGTCGAGGTTGCGGGTGGCTACGGCAATTTCGTGCGCATCGATATGGAGGACTCACCCACCATCGACGACACGCTGGACATCTTCTTCCGCTTGCACGAGGAGTTCGACAATATCGGTTGCGTGGTGCAGGCGTGCTTGCGGCGCACCCTTGTCGACGTACGTCGGCTGGGCGCGGTGAAAGCCAACGTGCGCCTCTGCAAGGGCATCTATATCGAGCCCCGCGAGATCGCCTATCTTGACCGCGAGGTGGTGCGCAAGAACTACACCTTGCTGCTCGAGGAGCTACTCGCGGCGGGGTGCTACGTGGGGATCGCGGGGCACGATGAAGCGGTGATCTGGGAGGCGTTCCGCGTCGTTGATGGGCTCCAGCTCGACCCGTCCCGCTACGAGTTTCAGATGCTGCATGGGGTTGACATCGAGTTGCGGCGCATCATTCTGGCGGCGGGCCATCGCCTGCGCGTGGCGGTGCCCTTTGGGCCCATGTGGTACCCGTACTCGGTGCGGCGCCTGCGTAAGAACCCGCGCATTGCCCGGTATGTGCTGCAGGCCCTGTTCAAACGTTAGCGAGCGCGCCCGCTAGCTTCTCGACCCGTGAAGTAGCCGGCCGTTCTACGACACCCGAGCTATACTCGCGGCGCTATGAGTCCGAATTCCGGCTATCTCGCCGTTGTCCACCAGCATGCCAGCAGGGATCCCGATGCGATCGCCTTCGAGATCGCCGCGGGGCAGCGTTCCACCGTTCTGACCTACGGCGGGTTGATCGCGCGGGTTCAACGCCTCGGTGAGGCGCTGCGCCGTGCCGGATATCGCGATGGCGCGCGGATTGCGGTGTGCATGGAGAATCGACCTGCGTGGCCGGTCGGTTACCTGGCCGTCTGGTACGCCGGCGGGGTGACCGTGCCGCTCGACCCGGCGCTCGATGATGACGTCCTCGCCCGTCTGCTTGCCCACGCCGGGGCGGTGGCCTGTGTGACCTCCGATGAGTTGTCGTCCAAGCTCCGTGCCGCCTGTGCGGCGTTGGACACGCCACCGCTACTGCTGTCCCCCGAGCGGCGAGCGGGGGAGGCGCCCATTTTTGTTTCGTGGGATGGCAACCCGGTCGATGACCAAGGTGCTCACCCCGAAGCGGCGTCGGACGCAGATACCGAGGCGGCGGCGATTCCCGATCTCGAGCCATTGGCCTCGTTCGATGCGTTCGTCGACCAGCACGGCTCCGAGGCGCGGGACTGGCGGCCCGCGGTGCCCGACGAGGACACTCTCGGCAGCATCATGTACACCTCGGGAACGACCGGCGACCCGAAGGGCGTCATGATCCGTCAGAACGCCGTATTGGAGAACCTGCGAGCCGGCGTGGAGCGCATCAACCTAACGCCATCAGACCGTATTCTCGGCGTCTTGCCGCTGTTCCACGTGCTGCCGCTGGTTACCAATTGCCTGGGGCCCTTGTATATCGGCGCCCGGGTGACGTTTCTCTACGAGCTCACCGCCGAGGCCATCATGGCGGCGTTCCGCCGGCACCGAATCACCGTCTTCGTGTGCGTGCCGGCGTTCTTTTACCGGTTCCACGACCGCCTCACCGGTGCCATCGCTCAGGCGCCGCCGTTGCGCCGCCGGCTGGCGGCCCTGCTGCTGGGGGTGAGCCGGTGGGCTCGGCGTCGATACGGATGGTCGCTGGGGCGGCTGCTGCTGCGCCAGGCGCACGCGCCATTCGGCCGGCACATGCGCCTTTTCATCACCGGCGGGGCCAAGATGAACGCGCAGGTGTACGACGATTTCCTTGACTGGGGATTCCAGTTGGCCCAGGGCTACGGCTTGACCGAGGCCACGGCCATCATCACTGCCTCGCCGCTCGACGATCTCCGCGGCGACACCGTCGGCAAGCCGATCGATGGCGTTGCGTTGCGCATTGACCAGCCGAACGACGAGGGCATCGGAGAAGTTTGGGCCGCCGGCCCCAGCTTGATGACCGGCTACTACCGTAACAAAGAGGCCACGGCGGAGGTGCTTGCCGACGGTTGGCTTCGTACCGGCGACCTCGGGCGGATACTCTCCGACGGTCACCTGCAGATCACCGGCCGCGCCAAAGACGTCATCGTGCTGGCCTCCGGCAAGAACATCTATCCCGACGAGCTCGAGGGCTACTACGGCCAAGGCGAGCTCGTCGACGAGATATGCGTCATCGGTATTCCCGACGAGGCGGGCAGGGGGGAGCGGCTACACGCCATCGTGGTGCCCGATCTGCAGGCGGCGCGCCGGCGCGGCTACGTGAACGTGCGCGAGATGATCAAATGGGACCTTGAGAGCATGGGGGCGAAGCTCCCCGGTCCGCAACGCTTGACCAGTCTCGAGATCCGCAGTGAGCCGTTGCCGCGAACGCCGACACGCAAGATCAAGCGCTTCGTACTCATGCAGGAGCGCGCCGAGCGGGGTGCCCAGGTGAACGAGGACCCTGAGAGCTCCGCGGACCCCGAGGGCTCGCCGGCGCGACAGGCCGCCGGTTATGAGGCCGGTGCGTTACCGGAGTGGTCCGCAGAGGTGTACGAGGTCATTGCACGCTACGCCAACGCGGGGTCGGTGGAGCCCGCCGCCCATCTAGACATCGACCTTGGTCTCGAGTCGCTGGATCGCATCGAACTGTTGGCGGAGCTGCAGCGGGCGCGCGGTGTGGTTCTGGGCGAAGAGACGGCAGGGGAGGTGCACACGGTGGCGGAGTTGATCGCCGCCCTGGCCGCCGCTGAACCTGCCAGCGACACGGCGGGCAAGCGCTCGTCGGGTGGCCCCGGTGACGAAGTTGCCGAGGCTGCCGAGGACGCGGAAGAAGCCCAAGGCGCGCAAGACGCCTCCGGTGCCGAAGGAGGCTGGGCGGCGGTGTTGCGAGAGACGCCCGAAGGCATCGAAGGACATCTGAGCCGACGGCCGCTGTTGGAGAGCTTCATGTGGGTGGTGTTGCGCGCCGGTCGTGGGCTCTGGTGGCTGGTTGCCGGCTTTCGGGCGCAGGGGATCGAGAATGTCCCGCGCCAGGGGCCTTGTATCGTATGCGCCAATCACGCCAGCTATGTGGATCCGGTTCTACTCTGCATGGCGCTGCCCAGGCATGCAATGAGCCGCATCTTCTTCGTGGGCTACAGCGAGTATTTTTCCGGACCGCTCGCCCGCCTGGTGGGGCGCTCGTTCCGCAATATTCCCATCGACCCCAACCGTAATCTGGAACGCGCCATGCAAGCGGCCGCGGAAGGACTGCGCCGTGGCATGGTGTTGGTCATCTTTCCGGAGGGCGGTCGGTCGCTCGACGGCAGCGTGGGGGAGTTCCGGCGCGGCGCGGTGATCCTGTCCCGCCGGCTTCGAGCGCCCATCCTCCCGGGCGGCATCTGGGGAGCCCATCGGGTATGGCCGCGCCAGGGCCCCAAGCAACGCCACCCAGTGGCGGTGGGATTCGGCGAGGTGCTCGATCCGCGGGGCTATGAGAGCGATGAGGAGATGCTCGAGGCGCTGCGGGCGCGGGTCGTGGGGCTTGTCGAAGGGGCCGCGACCAGCCTCAAAACGACTGCCTGACCCGGACCTCTCGACCGGTCACGCCGCCTTGCCGCCGTTGAGAAGTCCGGGCTAACAGGTCTCCGGGCCCGAACCTTTGCCCCCGCCCGGGGGCGGGTGTATGGTGGCCTCAATGGATGGTTGAGTGGCGGAGAGACGCACATGCTCGTGGATTCTCGTAGGTTCGCGCATCGGTGGGGGGCACCAATCCTGCTCGTGGTGACGTTGTCGGCGGCCGCATGGGGCTGCGGCCTGGCCGGTTTCGGCCGCGCGCTGCGGCTCAACATTACCGACCGACAGACGCGGCAGTTGACCATCGAGATCGACGGCGGCAGCGACGATGCCCGAGTTTTCGAGGTCCGCACGGAAAGCGAGATCGAACTCGCTACCGGCAGCGCCACCATCGAACGCTACCTCCTGCACCGCACTGCTTTCGGGAGCAGCGCCGCGGTGGGCTACTTCCTTTGCCGCAGACCGTGCAACGATCCGCTGAACGACTACCTGGTGGCCTACTCCCCGGATCACATCTTCACCGCCGAGGGAAAGTTGGAGTTGCGCTTCCGCATACTCTCGGCCGGCGGCACCTCCGAGGACATTACCCACACCATCAACCCCGAGATGCTGCCCGACTTGTGGCAGAATCCACGCATCAAGGCGGGCTCAGGCTAGCCGGGAAGGCTCAGGCTAGCCGGGCGCGAGGACGGGTGAGGACAAGGCGCGCGCCGAGTCGGGAGCGGAGGCGTACCTTTAGGTACGTCGAGCACCCGAATCAAGCGCAACGCCGTCATCGCGCGCCCTCGCGCTCGGCTATGCTCCGACGCCGACGCGGGCTCGTACATCCGCCATGGTGGCGCGGGCGATCTCGGAAGCGCGTGCCGCACCGTCGGCGAGGATGTCGCGGATGTCGTCGTCCGAGAGGGTGGCGCGGCGCTCGCGAATGGGATCGAGTACCGTCAGGAGCTGGTCGCGCACCACAGTCTTCAGATCTCCGTAGCGGATCTCTCCGGCGGCGTGCTGCTGCTTGAACCCGGCGATGGTGTCCTCGGGCGCACCGCTGATGGCCAGCAACTCGAAGAGATTGGCGACACCGGGGCTCATCTCCTGCCCGGTCTCTGTGCCGCTATCGGTGACCGCAGAGCGAATCTTCTTCCACACCGAATCGGGGGATTCCGTCAGCCCCACGTAGTGCTTCTCGCCGAGACTCTTGCTCATTTTCTGCGACGGGTCGGCAAGCGACATGATGCGCTTCCCCTCGGTGAGCTCGGCCTCGACCTCGGGGAAGTAATCTTCGCCGACCAGGGTGTTGAAGCGGCGTCCGATACGACGCGCCAGCTCGAGGTGTTGCACCTGATCCTCGCCCACCGGCACCTTGGCGGCGCGGTAGAGCAGGATGTCGGCGGCCTGTAGCACCGGATAGGTGAACAACCCCACGCTGATGTAGTCCGAGCGCTCGGACTTGTCCTTGAACTGGGTCATGCGCTGCAGATGCCCATAGGAGGCGATGCAACTGAAGATCCAGGCGAGCTCGGTGTGCTCCGGCACGTGCGACTGCACGAACAGAATCGAACGTTGCGGGTCGATGCCGCAGGCGATCAGGTCGCCCGCCATGCGCACCGACATGGTCGCCAACGAGGGGTGTTCCAGGTCCTGGAACTTGTCCGATTCGCGACCCGTGCGACCGGTGACGCCGTGGTAGTCGACGACGCAATACACGCAGTCATGGGTCTCCTGCATCCGCACCCAGTTCTGGATGGCCCCGTAGTAATTTCCCAGGTGAAGTTCGCCGCTGGGCTGAATTCCCGAGAACACGCGTGTAGGGGGCATCGGGGCGGCTTACCTCAAGCGCTGTCGTGAAGGGGATCGATCACCGCAGCGCAGCGCTTCGCACCCCTCGGACGGCCGGTACTCCAGCAGCGTGTCGTGCAA
>SMVB01112168.1_pt1 | contig 10347 bp, 9 predicted proteins | sample 2456461 | NCBI WGS metagenome assembly SMVB01 (sample SAMN11095934, study PRJNA526329) | marine sediment metagenome | biome: Marine sediment; feature: Surficial sediment; material: Deep marine sediment; isolation source: Hadal surficial sediment | place: Pacific Ocean | collected 2014-05 | depth 0-1...
CCGGCTCAGCTGCTTGACAAGTTTTTGCAAAGAACGGCTGTCGGCGTATTTCTACTGACCATCAAGTATGTGGTTTCGGCTGCCGGATTTGTGGTCAGTGATGAACTCGCAGACCATGCGGGTTGGTTGCAAATAGTTCTCAATATCCTGGTACTGGTGGTCGTTTTTCCGGTATTCCTGAAATATCTGAACCTTCACAGGAAAAAAGAATGCCCGGATACCAGCGGTTATGTTATTGAAATGTTTAAAAAGTCAGCGGTCAAGGCATTCAGTTTGACCTTTGTTTTCCTGATTGCTGTGAAATGGATGGCGGGTAACTACCTCATGGGCCTGCCGACACTGTTTTTTATCAACGCCATTCTGGCGTTCACCCTGGGCGTATTCAGCATCACCTTTTATCTTCTGCTGCGCACTGACGACGATCAAGATCCTGATGATGATTTCGATACGGAGTCCGGTCTATGACGAAGCTGCTGGAAAACCGCATCCGTGTTTTCCGGGCCGAACATCGACTCAGCCAGAGTGATCTCGCAGATAGAATAGGCGTGACCCGAAAAACGATCAGCACCATTGAAGTGGGGCGGTTTGTGCCCTCAACCGTTATTGCACTCAAAATCGCACGCTATTTTCGCGTGCCCTTGGAAGAGGTGTTTTCGCTCAAGGAAGAAAACAGTCCGGGCGACATCGATTCGATCAAATAGCGAAGGAAAAAAATGTGATGACCAATGAAAACAAATCTTATTCACTAATCAGCAACGCCGTCGTGTGGGCGTCCTTGATGATTGCCACTGCTTTGATCCTGTCAGGTAGCAACGTGACGTCGGAAAAGCGGTTTTTTCTCATCGTGTTACAAATAGCGGCCTGGTACGCCACAAACCGCTTGTTGCACAGGCACGGCGAGTCATTCAAGAGCGAATGGGCTTGTCTTCGTAATCGATTCGGCAAAAGTAAATAAGAAAAAGTAAAAGTGATTACAGTTTCAATGTGATGATCGCAGCTGGAAGAGCTTGCCCGCTACCGTCGGAAGCGGCTCTTCCCGGCGTATCTGTTAGGAATTTGCTTGTTTCCAAACAGCACGGGCGAGCTTGGCTGCCGGCCCCTAATCGTTGAACGCTTCCAGAAACGCTTCGCGGATCGCATCCTCACCTGCAGTGACCTCCAGGCTGGCGACCAGCCAGTTTGTCCGGAAATTAAAGCTGGAAAACTCTAGTTTAGAACTGTAAACCTTGCGGGGAAGCTTACGACGTGACCTTCCCTGGCCTGGCTATACCTGAGGCGACGGAAAAGTTAGTGGATTTCTTCATTCGATTTAAAGAACTTCTCCAGCTTGTAATATGCTCTTTTGGGGTGATCATTCTTGTTGGATGCCGGGTTGATTGACTCCGGTCCCAGGACTCCATTTTTGTTCACCTTCACTATCAGGGGCAAATTCCGGATCCGGGTGTCAAACTCTTGTCTGAAAAAACTGTAATCCAGCATGATGATTTCAATGTCCAGGAACAGCTTGGCGTAATCTTTGCGTCCTGCAAATTTTCTGAACGCCCTGCAAGTCTCAAGCCAATCTGCATAAAGATAGACATAGGTATTTTTACCGGAGTTCATTGCTTCCTGGTACTTCCCGCTCAGGTAAGCGCCGAAATTGGACTGGTAGTCGTAATCGGAAAGCCAGCCATCGGGTACAATTTCCGGCGGGGAAATTCTACCGATGCCGGCATCCTCAAGCGGGGCTTCATCTTCCCACCTTTCCCAGAGAGGCCGCTCGGCCCAGGGATCGTAAACACCCTTAGGGTCATTGGTTTGTTGAGATCCCTGGCTTTCCTGCCCGGCCACAGAGAGGGCATTGAGGGTGAGCAACAAAACCAAAATTGTTTGTAAGTATTTGATATCGAAATCAACTCTTGTGAATCGCAAGAGACACTGAGGGCATTGTAACTCAACAGAAGGTGCTGATAGCTAAACAAAAAAGACTGCCAACATACAAGCGTGGGCAAGTTTTGCCCACCATCTCCAAAAAAAGACTTTGTGTAGCGGTCTATTCACAACGGACACCCAGCTAAAACATGATATTTCGCTCAGGATGCTGCCACTACTTTATCCTGTACGTATTGAACGGAGAGTTTGTTTGTGAAAAATATCATCAGAATTTTGCTGGGTCTGGTTGGCGGCCTGATCGTGCTTCTGATCCTGGCCGCGGTTGTACTCCCCCTGATCTATGACAAGGAAGATCTGAAGAAGGTGATTTCGACGCAGGTCTATGAGCAGACCGGGCGGGTGCTGAGCATCGACGGGGCGCTGGATTTCTCGGTATTTCCGTGGCTGGCAGTGGAGGTGAATGATCTCAGCCTCAGCAACGCCAAGGGTTTCAGCGAGAAGCCTTTCGCGCGGATCGGCCGTGCCCGGGTGGGTGTGGCGCTGATACCCCTATTTCAGAAACAGATCAAGGTGGATGAAATCACGCTCGATGAACTCGAGTTGATGCTGGAAGTTAACAAGAAGGGACAAAACAACTGGGATGACCTGGCAGATGGCGGGGAAGCCGAACCGGCTGCAAACGAAGCCCAGGACGACGACGATATTCTGTTTACCAGTCAGAGGATAGCCGGTTTAAATATTCGCGATGCCCGTATCGAGATCAGGGATCAGCAAGCCGGCACGCATTACCGCCTGAGCGGCTTCACGTTGCACACCGGCGCACTGGGAGACGGACAACCCGTGCCACTGGAATTGAGTATGTTGATTGAGGACCTGGTTGCCGGCACCGGCACGGAGTTTGACATGAGCACGACCTTGTCGATCAGCCTGCCGGCACAAACGCTGCAACTGGAATCATTCACGGTTCAATTGGCTGGCCTGGATATCCGGGGCGACTTGTCCGCGGAGAAAATCCTCGATGATCCCGCCTTCAACGGCTCACTCACCATCGCCGAGTTTTCTCCGCTAGAGCTTATGCAGACACTGCAGATGGAAGTACCCGCGACGGCCGATCCTGAAGTTTTGCAGAGAGCCCTTCTCAGTACGTCTTTTTCCGGCGACAGCTCTCAACTGAGCTTAAACGAATTCAAACTGGAACTGGACCAGAGCCTAATCACCGGCGAAATGAGCATTCGGAATTTCGATCAGGCCGTTACGGCTTTTGAATTCGCCGTGGATGAAATTGATATTGATCGCTACATGGAACCAGCCGGCGATCAGGCCGGGCAGGAAGATGTCGCGATGCCGCGGGAAGAATTGCAAGACCAGGATGTACGGGGCAATCTCCAAATCGGGAAAATGCGCCTGGCCGGCCTAGACTTCAGTGATGCTGAGCTAAAACTGGTGATTCGCGGTGGCAAACTGCGGCTGAACCCGTTGACGGCCGGCTTCTACGGCGGCAAGTACAGCGGTGACATCATGATAGACAGCTCGGGTGCAATCCCGGTGCTGTCACTTGACGAGAAAATTGACTCGATATCTTTCGGGCGCCTGTTCGAGGATCTGGTCGACAATGATTCCCTGTCCGGCACCGCGTTCGGCCATGTGCGTCTCACCGGTCGCGGCGCCAGCAGCAACGCAGTAATGCGAAGCCTTAGTGGTGACCTGGGACTGACTCTCACCGAGGGCGCGTTGGAGGGCATTAACATCTGGTACGAAATCCGGCGTGGACTGGCTTTGTACAAGGGCCTGGAAGCGCCGCCGGCCGAGCCCGATCGCACGGTATTCTCGCGTATGCAACTGTCAGCCGGTGTCGAGGACGGTGTGGTCACGACCCGCGAACTGATTGCTGAGTTGCCTTACCTCACCTTGAGCGGCAACGGCACAATCGACCTGGGGAAATCCCGCATCGACCTGGCCCTGGTTGCCACGGTGCGCGATGTTCCTGAATTGGAGAACGACCCACTCGCCACCGAGATCAGTGGCAAAAGCCTGCCGTTCAAAATCAGTGGGCCACTGGATGACCCCGTAGTTGCACTGGACTGGGAAGCGCTTTTGAAAAGCGAGGCTACAGAAATGCTGCTGGAGAAGCTGGGGCTTGCACCGGATACGGCAGCTAAGGACCCGTCAGATGGTGAGCAGGAAAAAACATCGACCGAAGATCAGCTCAAAGAGAGTGTCAAGAGTGCTCTGTTCGACCTGTTTAGCGACAAGGACGAGGACAAGGACGAGGACTAAGCAGCCCGCATTTTGCACCGCTAGCAAATACAAGCTCGGCGGAACAGAGTAATTCAGTAAAAGGCTGCAAGTAAAAAGGGTCCGAGCCCCCCTAGGATTGAATGGGAATCTTGCTACCTTCGTCATCGACACAGACAAAAGTAATTTGGGTTTCAAACAATACTTTATGCAAATTACGCTGGTAGCGCTCGCCAAATACCTGAACCTGGTAGGTGACTGAGGTTTTGCCGATACGGGTCTGCCGGCATTGAAAACGAAGTATTTGTCCTTTTACAATCTGATGCCGAAAGGTCACCTCATCGAGACCGACCGTGACGAATTTCTGTTCCGGCAGGTCCAGGCTAACGCGGATATAGGCAATTTCATCAACCCACTTGAGTAAATTACCGCCAAACAGGAAACCGTAATCGTTGAGGTGCTCGGGTAGTACGATTTTATAATGTTGCATGGCCACGGAATACTATTACAGCTGTTTGCGCAGGTAAAAATCAAAGGGTTTGTTGGATTTGTATTGATTGTTGATCCACAACACCAACATGCCTTCTACGTAGCGGGCATGTTTTAACGGCCCGACATCAATCGGCTCTAAACCCATGCCAGTCACCAGTTCCGCAACTTTTGCCTTGGCCTCTGCGTTGTTGCCTGCGAGCGGGATCGAAACCGGTCCGCCGGATTTGGCCGGGTCAACCATGGTGCTCCAGTTCAGCGTATTGAAGGCTTTGACCACCATTGCATCGGGTGCGGCCGACTGGATTACTTCACTGTTTGATGAGGCTGTGTCCAGGCCCAGCAGGCCATCTTCGGTTTCAATCAGGGGGTTGGTTGGATCAATGATGATTTTGCCGCCGAGATCACCGAGACTCTTCGTGATTTGTTCCACCATTAGCCCGGGCACTGCCATCACGACGATGCTGGCAGTACTGACCGCATCTGCTGGTGTTGTAGCGGTGGCACCGTTTCCGGTTCTGTTCACCAGGCTTTTCACGTCCGCACGCGTGGGCTCGCGTGAGCCGTAGATAATCGTATGGCCCTGTGCTGAAAATTCGGGTCCCAGTGCACCGGCAACCTGCCCGGTTCCAATGATGGCGATGATATCTGCCGGCAGGCTCATTGGTGACAGTAAGAATATGGCCAACAGCAAATACGGTATTGATTTTTTGCACAATTTCATTGTTATCTCCACTTCAAATTACCTGTAAGCAAGTGATTTTCCGCTGATGAGTCACTCCGGGTACAGGAGGTATCTTTTCTCACACCAATCTAACAGGATAGCGCTAAATTCTTCGAGTTTTAAAATACATTAACTAAATGAGTTCTGCCCCTTATTCCGAAGTCGATGGTTATCGGCCCAGAATACACGCTGCTAACAACTGATGCTGTGGCCAGCCTGAACCATCAACTAATGAAACCGAGTTGCAGCAGGGTTGATGCAGTGATTTTATCTACCTTGCTGAGTTGCCAGGTATGAAAGTTCCTCCTGGACGGATATTCTCGGCGCAGGCGGTCAAACATCGTGGCTCGCTCCGTGCTTGCGAGGCCGGTGAGATGGCGCATGGCACGATCTTGTCTGTGGACGAAACAGCTGGTTCTCAGGGCTGAAGCAATCGCGTTTTTGGCCGCATGGAGATCAAGCTTGAGAAATTCGCCGTTGTCATTATCGGATGCGAACTGAGGTTCATCCTGCCAGGCACAAAAAGCCCTGTAGATCATCATAGTCCCATTAAGCTTGCCCTCTACGCTGTATCCAGCCACGTGCGGGGTGGCGATTGTCGTTGCCTTGATCAGCTCAGGGTCGATATTCGGCTCGTCAGGCCACACATCCAGCGCGGCGTGCAAGCGGCCTTTTCTTAGTTGTTCCAGCAATGCGGCACCATCAAGCACATCGCCGCGAGCGGTGTTGACCAAAAGTGCTGTGTCATGCATTTTGGCCAGTCGCGCTGAATCAATCATGCGGAATGTAGGGCAGGGCCCATGCCGGGTCAGTGATGTGTGGAGACAGACGATATCCTGTGACAGGACTTCTTCCAGCGAAACCAGGCCGTTTGTTCCACAATCCGCCAGTGGCGGATCGTTCGCGATGCAGGAAATATTAAGAGCCTGCAGCAGTTTTTGCAGACGCGAACCGACATTCCCTCTGCCGATGATACCGACGCTTTGATTCAGCGGATTACGTTTGAGCCTCTCACAGGCAAGCCAGATCATTGCCAGCGTGTATTGCGCAGTCGCGTCGGCATTGCAGCCGGGCGCGCTGGCCCAGATGATTCCCTGTTGATCCAGCCAGGCGGTGTCCAGGTGGTCGGTACCGATTGTAGCGGTACCTACAAAGCGCACCGCTGTGCCTTCCAGTAGCTTGGCGTTCACAGAAGTGACGGAACGGGTGATCAGCGCATCGGCATCAAGCAGTTGCCGGCGGCTCAGCGTGCGTCCCTCAACCCTTTGGATTTCGCCGTGATGTGCGAAAGTTTGTTCAACTCCCGGGATATTCCGGTCGATTACGATTTTCATCCGCAGTACGCCATACCTGTGGTAAAAAGAATGGAGACCCGTACCGACAAGGGTGAGCAGGACACTACACTAGTAGCCGGCTGCCTGACCGTCCTTGCGTGATTCCGAAGCGCCGTGGTAAACACCCGTATCGGGATCGCGCATGATGGCCTGATAACCGCCATATGGTCCGTGTGCGAACTGAATTTTGTGTCCTCTTTGCATCAGGTTCCTGATGACTTCATAGTCGAAACCGGTTTCGAGGTTGACGATTCCACCGTCTTCCATCACCGTACCGGTGGGTTGGCTGGAACCGGTGTGCTGAATACGTGGCGCATCACCTGCTTCCTGCAGATTCATACCGAAATCCAGCAGGTTTACCACGATCTGCACGTGTCCCTGGGGTTGCATGCCGCCGCCCATCAGGCCGAAGCTGATCCAGGGCTTGCCATCCTTGGTGATGAACGCGGGGATGATGGTGTGGAAAGGGCGTTTGCCTGGTTCGAATGAATTGGCGTGGTCCGGTGCCAGATTGAACAGTTCACCACGATTTTGCAAGATGAAACCCAGGCCCGGGGGTGTCATTCCTGAGCCCATTCCGCGGTAGTTGCTCTGGATCAGGGAGACCATGTTGCCGTCGGCGTCCGCGGTAGTCAGGTAAATGGTGTCGCCGTCGCGCAAGGCAGCCGGATCACCATGAGGGTATTCATCCGCCGCCTCTTTCATGTTCAGCAGCTTACCGCGGATGCCCGCATATTCCTTGGACAGAAGTTGCTCCACCGGGATGTCATTGAAATCCGGATCGGCGTAAAAACGTGCCCGGTCTTCGTAGGCGATCTTCTTGGCCTCCAGGAGCAGGTGAACGTAATCCGCTGAGCCAAAACCCATGGAAGCGATGTCATAAGGCTCCATCAGGTTCAACATCTGCAGGGCGGCAATGCCCTGGCCATTGGGCGGCAATTCCCAGACATCGTAACCACGGTAATTGACGGACTGGGGCTCAACCCATTCACTGTGATGGGAGGCCATGTCTTCGTAACTCAGGAACCCACCGTTTTCCTGCATGTACTTGCCGATCACGCGGGCAATGTCCCCTTTGTAGAAAGCATCACGGCCTTGTTTTGCGATCACTTCCAGGGTGTTGGCCAGATTCGGGTTTTTCCACAGCTCTCCAACCTGAGGGGCGCGGCCGTCTACAGTCATTTGCTCCACGTAACCGGGATATTCTGACAATCGTCCGACATAAACTTCCCAATAGTACTGAACCGTTTCATGTACCGGGTGGCCGTTGCGGGCGTAATCGATGGTGGGTTGCAGCAGTTTGATCATCGGCAACTTGCCGAAACGCCCGTGCAGTTCAAACCAACCGTCTACGACGCCCGGCACGGAAACCGGCAATGGGCCATAGGAAGGAATTTTTTCGAAACTGTTTTCATGGAACCAATCCCGGGACAGGGACTGCGGTGAACGCCCGGAGGCATTCAGCCCGTGCAGAGACTTGGATTTGGCATCCCAGACGATGGCAAACAGGTCGCCTCCCATACCGTTACCGGTGGGTTCCATCAGGCCGAGTGCGGCATTGGCTGCAATTGCAGCATCAACGGCACTGCCTCCCTGCTTGAGAATATCCAGGGCGATCTGGGTAACCAGCGGGTGACTGGTGGCCACCATGCCGTGCGGGGCCATCACCACGGAGCGCGTGGCGAAGCTTCGTCCGGTGACTCGGTCAGCAGCCATGAGGTCGGTACCAATAGCCAGAAAAGATATGAAAATCAAGGCGAGTCTGAGTGAACGATGGCGGTTCATTATTACCCTCGGATAAGTAGATTATTAACGTTTGCAGCGAGTGATGGTGGGTCATTATCGGTTGCAATAGTAGAGATTATTTACCAGATTTTTTGCGATGCTGTTGCAACATTCTGACACATCGAAACCTTCTTAAGGAGCACTAAATGAAACCTCCTGTCAGAGTCGCCATAAGCGGCGCCGCCGGCCAGATTGGCTATCAACTATGTTTCAGGATTGCGGCCGGTGACATGCTGGGACCGGACCAGCCCATCATTCTTCAATTGCTGGAGATCACGCCGGCCCTGGGCGCGCTGGATGGTGTGGTGATGGAATTACGGGATGCCGCATTTCCGCTGTTGATGGATATAGTGGCCACAGATGATGCGGAAACTGCATTCCAGGATACGGACTATGCCTTGCTGGTGGGTGCCAGGCCGCGTGGCCCCGGTATGGAGCGCAAGGACCTTATCTCGGCCAACGGCAAGATTTTCGGACCGCAGGGTGCCGCGATGAACAAGGTGGCCAGCCGCGATATCAAGGTTCTGGTGGTGGGCAATCCGGCCAATACCAATGCCCTGATAGCGCGTGCAGCAGCGCCCGATCTCGATCCGCGTAATTTCACTTCGATGACCCGCCTGGACCACAATCGCAGCCTGGCCCAATTGGCCGCTAAAATCGGCACGCACAGCTCAAACATCACCAACATGCTGGTGTGGGGTAATCATTCCTCGACCCAGTACCCGGATATTCGTTTCGCCAAGGCGGATGGCAAGTCAGTAACTGATCTGGTCGACCCCGACTGGTACCGGGATACCTTTATTCCTGATGTGCAGCAACGCGGTGCCGCGATTATCAAGGCCCGCGGTGCTTCCAGTGCCGCCTCGGCAGCCTCATCAGCGATTGACCATGTTCGCAGCTGGGCCCAGGGTACGCCTGAGGGAGACTGGGTCTCCATGTCGGTTCCTGCCGATGGCAGTTATGGCATTGAACCGGGCATCATTTATTCCTATCCCTGTGTTTGTGAGAACGGCGATTACCGCATCGTCCAGGGTTTGGAAATAGATCAGTTCAGTCGTGAGCGAATGAATGCAACGGAAGCGGAACTGCGCGAGGAACGCGCCGCAGTGGAAGACCTGCTCTGACCATGTCACAGGACTCTCCAGGACTCAAGTTCAGGCAGGCGGTTAAAGACCACGCCCCTTTGCAGGTGGTGGGCACCATCAACGCTTTTACTGCGCGGATGGCAAAACAGATTGGTCACAAGGCCATTTACCTTTCAGGTGGTGGATTGGCCGCAAATTCGCTCGGCTTGCCGGATCTTGGGATCAGTTCTCTTGAAGACGTGCTGGTGGATGTGAACCGGATCACGCATGCCTGCGACCTGCCTTTGCTGGTCGATGCCGACACCGGTTTTGGCGGCGCATTCAACATCGCCAGAACGGTCAGGTCGCTGACTCGGGCGGGCGCTGCCGCCATGCACATCGAGGACCAGGTAGCCACCAAGCGCTGCGGTCACCGGCCAGGAAAAGCAGTTGTTTCAAAAGAAGAAATGGTCGACCGGATCAAGGCGGCGGTGGATGCCCGCACGGATGAAAGTTTTGTCATCATGGCGCGCACGGACGCACTCGCAGTAGAAGGGATGGAGCAGACAGTGGAGCGCGCCGTGGCCTGCGTTGAGGCCGGCGCCGACATGATCTTTCCCGAAGCCATGCTGGAGTTGGAGCAGTACACAAAATTCAAGCAGGCCGTGGGTGTGCCGGTCCTGGCCAATATTACAGAATTTGGTCACACCCCCCTGTTTTCGACCCCGGAACTGGGTGCAGCGGGCGTGGATATTGTCCTGTATTGCTGCGGAGCCTACCGGGCCATGAACCGGGGCGCTGAAACCGTTTATAAAGCACTGCTCGAAGAGGGCCATCAGCGCAA
>SMVB01028779.1_pt1 | contig 10345 bp, 11 predicted proteins | sample 2456461 | NCBI WGS metagenome assembly SMVB01 (sample SAMN11095934, study PRJNA526329) | marine sediment metagenome | biome: Marine sediment; feature: Surficial sediment; material: Deep marine sediment; isolation source: Hadal surficial sediment | place: Pacific Ocean | collected 2014-05 | depth...
GATATCCTGGGACACGTCGGCGATGGAGTCCTGGGCATCCAGGATCTCGAGCATGTCGCGGCGCTCGACGGCCATGAAGAGTCGTCTGGGGAGATGGATGCGAATCTCGTGTTTCAGTTGGTCGGCTTGATGCTCGAGATCGTCGATGCCGACTCGCGCCCGATCGATTCCCTCGAGGTCGCCTGTCGCCATCGCTTCCAACAGGCCGGGAATACCGCGGGCACAATCTGCTGCGACCTTCATGTGGGCCTGCATCGGGCGGATCGGGGATCGACCAAAGAGATTGGCAATGACGCTCATGGAGTTTCCTCGCTCGGAATTCGTGGATCGTGAGGGCGCGATTACCCGAGAAGCCCCTTGAAGAAGTAGAAGAAGAAAATCGAGAGCATCGCGGCGATCGGAACGGTTGCAACCCAGGAAATCAGGATGGTACCGATGACGCGCAGGTCGAGGGCACCGATCCCACGTGCCAGGCCAACGCCGAAGACCGAACCCACAAGAATATGCGTGGTCGAGACGGGAATGCCGAAGCGGGAGGCCAGGACGATCGTCGTGGCCGCGGCGAGCTCCGCTGCGAAGCCTCGACTCGGGGTGAGCTCCGTGATCTTCTTGCCGACCGTTTCCATCACGCGGTAGCCCCAGGTTCCCAGCCCGACCATGATTCCGAAGCCGCCGATGGCGAGCATCCAGGGCTGGACCGCGGCTTTCGAGGCGGCTGCGCCGGTCGTGACGATCCCGTGGATAGCGGCCAATGGGCCGATCGAATTGGCGACGTCGTTCGAGCCGTGGGCGAAGGCGACCGCACACGCGGTCATGATCTGCAGGACGACGAAGACCTTCTCGACCTGTCGGAAAGGGCTGCCTTCATCCGGCCCGCCCGCTTTGCGCGCAGCGCGGCGCATGACGATCTTCCCGATGACAGCACCGACTCCGCCCAGGGCCACGGACGCGGCCAGGGCCTGGGGCAGGCTGAGGTCGAGGCTCAGATTCTTCAGCCCCTTGAACAGGGTGACGAGGCCGATGATGAAGAAGACGTAGAAAAAGAAGAAGGGTCCGACCTTACCGAGTTCGTCGATTGGATTCTCGCGGTCGAGGATGGTCGTGCGTATCAGACTGAAGATGAGATAGGCGAGTACACCGCCGATCACGGGTGAAGTCAGCCAGGAGAGAACGATCTGGGCGACCTTGCCCCAGGCGACGGCGTCGACTCCGAGCCCGACCGAGCCGAAGCCGACGATCGCACCCACGATCGAATGTGTCGTCGAGACCGGCAGTCCGAATTTGGTCGCGACGATCAGGAGCGTGCCCGCGGAAGCAAGCGCTGCGAGCATCCCGTAGAGAACGAGCTGTGGGTGTTGTTCGACCATGGCGGCATCGAGCATGCCCTTGCGGACGGTGTCGGTGACTTGCCCACCGGCGAGGAAGGCGCCGGCAAACTCGAACACCCCCGCGACGACGACCGCGCCACCGATCGTGAGCGCACCCGAGCCGACACTCGTGCCCATCGCGTTCGCAACGTCGTTCGCGCCGATCGCCCACGCCATGTAGAGCGCGAGGGCGGCACCGAGCAACAGCGCAAATTCCATTCCGAAGAGTTCAGCCTCCAAGGGCTACCCCGCTTCCGTGGTTCTGGTTGTGCCGGATGGTTGCAGTCGCTCGGGCCGAGTGGAAGGGGGTGAGAATTAAATTGCGCGGGTGCATCACTCCGATGCGTCCCGGTGAGTCGCCGATCAAGCGCCGATCAAGCGGTGATGTAGCTCGGGTCGGGTTCGCGTTCGGGGTCGAAGAACGGGACCTCTCCGTCGACGGTGCAGCGTCTGATTACCCGGCGTTGGGGATAATGATCGGAGACCCCGCGATGGAGCGTGGTCCGTTCGTCCCAGATCGCGAGCTGTCCGGGCTCCCACTTCCAGCGGATCTGGAAGCGCGGCTGCGCGACGTGGGCGTCGAGGAAGTCGAGGATCGCGTCGCTCTCGCTCTTGGGGAGATCGGCGATCGAGTGCATGACCCCGCGGTCGGTCATGTAGAGGCTGCGTCGGCCGCTCTCGGGGTGTGTTCGGACGAGCGGATGTTGCAGCACGGGATAGGCCTGCTTGATCCGGTCGCCGAGTCCTTCGATCCCGGATTTTCGTTCGGCGATCTCGACGAACGATTGGTGACACGAATGGACCGCCTCGAGCCCGTCGAGCAGCTGCCGCATGCGGGACGAGAGCGCATCGTAGGCGGCGCTCGTCGACGCCCACATCGTATCGCCACCGTAGGCGGGGACTTCGAGGCAGGTGAGTAGTGCGATCACGGGAGGCCGCTCGAGCCACGTCACGTCCGTGTGCCACATGTCCACACCCGGGAAATTCTCGGCGTCGTCGACGATGACCTGGTGGCCCGGTGCGTCGCTGCCGAAGAATCTCTCGATCGGATAGAGGCTGAGTTCGCCGAACTGGCGAGCCAGGGCGAGCTGCTGCTCGGCCTCGATGAACTGGTCGCGGAAAAACAGGACCTCGTACGTGGCGAGGGCGTGCTTGAGCTCCCTGGACGCCTCGTCTCCCAGCGGATCCTGAAGGCCGAGCCCGCTCACGATGGCCCCGAGGACGCCGATCCGCTCGATTTCGAAGGATTGATAGGTCGAGGACATGTGACGCCCCTTCTGCTGGGACGCGCTGGATCGCGAATCCTTCCCAGTCCAGCGTATCACGCTGGAGGCGCGCGCCCCTGTTTCGATTCCATTCTTTGTCCTCCTCATCCTGACGCTCTGGCCCGCGGGCCTCGCCTACGCCCGGTAAGGCTGCCAGAACGCCGAATGAGCGGGCTCTTTCGTGATCGCCATCTCTCCGGGCTCTCCCCAGGATTTTTCGGGGGGATGGAGGCGCGTTAGTTCGCGTCGCTACGCAGGATGGCCGTGGCCCTGATCTCGACGAGGGCGCCGGGAATTCCCAGCTCCGCGACGCCGACCGCCGTTTCCGCGGGGAAGGGCTGCTTGATGAATTCGGCACGAACCTTTGTGAAGATCTCCATGTGATCGATCAGGCTCACATGGAAGGAGGATAATTCGACGATGTCCTCGAATCCGCCACCGGCGGCCTCGAGGATTTTCCCGACGTGTTGGAAAGCCTGACGAAACTGCGCATCCGGATCACTCGAAACCGTGCCGTCCGGGCCGATCCCGATCTGTCCCGAGCAGTAGAGGGTATCGCCGACCAGGAGCCCCGGCGCGATATGCCACTCTTCGTATTGCATCTGCATGCCATCGGGGATCACTACTTTTCCATGGGCCATGGCATTCTCCTTGACCGGTGGTCATGTCGGTCACTCGGCGGGTGAATCGGTGGCTGGCTCGACTTGCGGAGTGTCATGAGATCCCCATCTTCTCGTCGAGCTTCAGCACGCGGATCGCGTTCTCTCGCAGGAATTTCGGCCAGACGGAATCCTTGAAGGGGTTGAACTCGCGCATCTCCGTGAATTGTCGCTCGAGCGAAATCCCGGCCGGGAAATAGCCGCAGTAGAGGATCTTGTCGGCGCCGCGGGTATTCGCGTATTTCACGATCTCTTCGGGATAGTGCTTGGGAACGAACGCGCTCGTACAATAGTGAAGCCCCGGCCACTTGAGCATCAATTTCATCGCGAGCTTTTCCCACGGCTCACAGCCATGGCGCGTGACGATCGTGAGTTCCGGAAAGTCGTAACAGACGCGGTCGAGGTGCTCGACCTTTTGCGGATAGCTCGGCATGCGCGGGCCGACGATCCCGGCGTTGATGAAGATCGGCAGGTCGAGTTCCACACAGGCGGCGTAGATCGGATACATCTTCGCGTCGTTGATCGGAACCTGGGGAAATTGGCCGCAGGGGAAACAACCGACGGACACGATGTCGTGTTCTTCCTTGGCCTCTCTCATCGCCCGGACCGAAGCCATGACGTCGTTCGTATTCGTGAGTTCCATTCCGAGGATGAAACGATCCGGATAGCGTTTTTTCGCTTCGATACCCTTCTCGGAAAAGCTGGTCTTGGCGATCTGCACGCCCCATTTGTCCATCTCGGCCAGGGTCCAATCGATCGGATCGATCTCCGGATCGACCACATCCGGTACGTTCTTGAACATGTACTCGGCTGGAAATTCCATCGAGTCGATGGTTTCCTGATCCTTGTAGAGCGGCCGCATGAATTGATAGGCGGCCTTCTTTTCTTCGATGTTCGTATAGGGAAAGCCCACACCCAGGTCGATGATGCCAATGTCGTCCGGGAAACCCATATTGCCTCCAAATTGGACCCCGATTGTGTCGCGTTTGGGCCGCGATGGGGAGGCCCTTGCGAAGCGAGTGGGGTCGCCGCTTCGTGATATTGCTGACTCTCCGCACGGCTAGCGCTCGACGAGTTCGAAGATCCAGACTTCAGCGTAATGGCGCGGGTCGCGTCGGAAGAAGGATTGGCCCGTCCATGCGTCGGCAAAGTTTTCGATCTGCATTGGATCGGTGACGCGTTCCGCACGAAGGTCATAGAGCAATCCATCCAAGAGGAGGCGGATATGCGGATCGGTGGCGATGTTCATGGCCCATTGCGTCTCGGTTCCGCCGGCATTGATGAAGATTCGATGATCTATCACCGTGAAGGCGAGGTTGACCGAGTAGGGGGTGCTGGGATTCGTTTCGAGCTTGATGGCACCGGCTTCGCCCGCGAAGGCCCAATCCGAAGGGGTCGACGAGGCGACCCCCAAACCCTCGAGCGCCCCTCCCGGCAAGAGCCCCGTCGGGCCGCGACAACCGGCGAGCAAAAAGGCTAAACAGGCGACCACGAACGACAGAGTGCGAAACTTCATTCGTGCCGAGTCCGCATCGGGCGAGGCGGGACGCCTCACTCGATGACCTTCGCGCTCTTGATGTAGTCGAGTTTCGGAAATTTCTCCTCGAGAAAGGGATTACCCAGCTGCTGGATTCGCCGCTGACTCGGTCCGGGCCCGCGCGGTCCTCCTTCGCCGACCTGGTAGATCTTGTCGACGACGTCCATTCCCTCGACGACCCGGGCGAAGGGCGAGAAGCCCATTCCGTCGAGATTCAGGTTGTCGCCGAAGTTGATGAAGATCTGGGTGGTGCGTGAGTTGGGCCGGTTGGTCTTGGCGAAGGAGAGCATGCCCCGCTTGTTGGACTCGACGACGGGATCGTCCTTGATCGTGGCACGTTGCCAGACGCGGTTGATCGCGGGCGTACCGTGGATCCCGAACTGCGCCATGAAGTTCGGGATTACGCGGAAGAAGGCGATGTCTTCGAAAAAGCCGATCTCGACGAGGTTGTAGAATCGATCGACACCGTTCGGAGACCAGGCGCGATTGACCTCGAGCACGATTTTTCCCTGGGTCGTATCGAATTGGACGCGGAACTTCTCGGGTGCCTTCTGATTGGCGAGCGCGGGCTTCTGCAATGGGTTGGGAGCGGGTTTATCGGCTGGGCCAGGAGGGCTACCCGCTTCGTCGGCCTTCCCCTGATCCTGTGCACCCGCGCTCGATACGGCGGCGACGGATACGGCAAAGGCCGCACACAGCGCCAGTCTGAACAGTCGGTGAGAAAAGAACGATCGGGGCTGGTTGGATCGCATGCTGGATACCTCCGGAGACGGACGAATGGGGGCCCGCCGTGTGGGATCGGACTGGACAACACTTGTCTCGGCGAGCGTCGCACGGGACTCGAGATTCGTGCAGGTGCGATCAGACGTGCGCAGAGATCGTCTTGACGACATCCAGATAGACGTGCTGGACGCAATCGAGCTCGAAGCCAGCGGCCTGGACATTCTCGACCGTCGTCCGGTTCATCTCCGGCCCGAAACGCCGGCTGAGTGGCGTCATGATATTCATCATGAGGCTGAAGGGGAAATAGCGACTTCCGGTGTGTTCGAACATGTGGAGTTCACCACCGGGCTTGAGAATCCGGCGCAGCGCCTTCAGTCCGTCGATCGGGCGTGGAACGGAACAAAAGGTGCAAGAAGTGAAGACCTGATCGAAGCTGTCCTCTTCGAAGGGCATCTCGTGGACGTCCATCTGCTGGAGCTCGATTTCACCGTCGTACGCGTCGACCCGTGGGCGGGCCTTCTCGATCATGCCGTCGCTGATGTCGATTCCGGTGATGTTCCGCTGGGGCGGAAAGAAGGGGACATCGAGACCGGTCCCGATCGCGAGAAAGAGAATCCGTCCCTCGCCCATTTTGGAGAAGAGCGCTCGCTTAACAGGTTTCCAGCGCTTCTCCGGGCCGTACCCGGCCATCAGATCGAAGTTGGCCGAGGCCTTGTCCCATTTCGCCTTGGTTACGAGGTCCATCGTGATGCCCTCCCGCGGATCCAGACATTTGCTGCATAACATGCGGCCAGCGTTCCCAGACCGCTGTAGAAACCAAGCTCGGCGCCGCGTCCGAGCGTAACCGGCTCCATCACGGTCGCCATGGCCGAGGCCATCGATACGACCATGCCGGCGACCATGCCGGTCGTCATGACCGGGACCATGACCTCCATCGCCCCGAAGAGGGCGCCGAGTGGGAGGGCGATCGGCAGGGAGATGATCATGCCGAGCGCCATGCCGACAAACATGGCCAGGATCATGTTCCAACCGGGCCCGAAGAGAGCTGCCATGACGACGCCGACGAGCACGCCCGCGAGGCCATTCGCGAGCAGGTCTCCGAAGAGAAAATACGGGCGGGTTTCCATTGGCGTCCTCCTCTTGAGAGCCGAGTGGCCCGCAACCCTACCCCAGTCGTGGATTCGGTGGTCACACGCGTGCCTCGGAGCGGCCTTGACAGCCTCGGGGCGATTGGCCTACAGAAGCGGGTCGATAGAGGAGGCGAGCTACGGGATGACATCGAAGAACGCAGAGGGACGCGACCTCAAAATCGCCATCATGGGTGCGGGGCCCGGCGGGCTCTGCATGGGGATCAAGCTCCGCGAAGCGGGTTTCGAGAATTTCGTGATCCTGGAGCGCAGCTCCCAGGTCGGCGGGACGTGGAACAACAATCGCTATCCGGGCTGCGCCTGCGACATTCCGTCTCATCTCTATTCCTTCTCGTTCGAAGTCAAACGGGATTGGTCGAAGCCCTACGCGCCCCAGCCCGAGATCCTCGAGTACATGGAGGGGATCGCGGATCAATACGGACTGCTTCCCTTCTGCCGCTTCAACAACGCGGTGAAGCGCGCGGTCTGGGAGGATGCGCAGGCCCGGTGGTCGATTCAGCTCGAGTCGGGTGAGACCGTCGAGGCCGACATCCTGGTCAGCGCGATCGGTATGTTCAATTCGATCGTCTCTCCCGATATCGCCGGTCTCGACGACTTCGAGGGTACGCTGTTCCACTCCGCGCGATGGAACTGGGAACACTCGCTCGAGGGCCAGACGGTCGGCGTGATCGGCGCCGCGGCAAGCGCCGTCCAGCTGGTTCCCGAGGTCGCCAAGGTGGCCGCTCAGGTCCACGTCTTCCAACGGTCGGCGAACTGGGTGCTCCCCAAGGAAGACGAGCCCTACACGGAAGAGCAGCTCGAGCATTTTCGGAACGACCCGACCGCCGCCCAGCAAGTCCGCGACGCGATCTTCGATGGAATCGAGACCGGCCAGGCTTTTCATGACGGGGCCATTCGCGAAGAGATAGAAGAAACCGTGCGACAGGCCATCGGCGTCGTCACGGATCCCGAGGTTCGCGAAAAACTCGTGCCGACGCATATGTGGGGATGCAAACGACCGCTTTTTTCGAACGACTACTACTCCGCGTTCAACCGGTCCAATCTCGAGTTGGTGACCGAGAGCATCGACCGGATCACCGCCCATTCGATCGTGACTGCGGATGGCAAGGAGCGGCAGATCGACACGCTCGTACTCGCGACGGGTTTCTCGTCCATCGAGTTCCTGTCGGCGATCGAAGTGACCGGCCGCAATGGCCTCGACCTCCAGGATGCGTGGAAAGACGGCGCGCAGGCCTATATGGGCATGACGACCGCGGGCTTCCCGAATCTCTTCATGCTCTACGGCCCGAACACGAACCAGGGTTCGCTGATCACGATGATCGAGTGGCAGGTCGATCATATCGTCAAGCACATCCAGCGGATCGAGCGCGAGGGACTGGCCTGGATCGATGTGAAGGCCGACTTGCAGGCCGCCTACAATGTACAGATCCAGAAGGACATCGAAGCGGTCGAGCCGTGGATGGATGGCTGCAACGGTTATTACCGTTCTGCGAGTGGCCGCGTCGTGACCCAGTGGCCGAAGAACATGACGGCCTTCAAGGAGATGATCGCCGACCTCGATCCCGAGGCCTACGAGACGCAACCGATCTAGCCCTCACGTCGGAGCGCAAGCGGCGGGTGACCGTGACGAGCGACTCCGACGAGCCAGATGGGTGATCAAGGCGTCAGCGCCTCGGGTATGAGGCCTCTTCCCGACGGATTCTTCACATAGCGTGTGTAGTTCGGCGGCGGACCGATATCGAGCGTCGTACGGACCTCGTCGATCGGTCGGGCGAGATGTCGTTCCCAATCGACCGTTGCTAGGCAGGTCGCTCGCTCGCCGCGCTCGCTGGCCAGGTCGAGTAAAGCGTGGGCACCCGGCATTTGCCGTTCCGCTCGGAGTCGAGCCAGCCGAGTGATCCATTTGAAAGCCGGACTGCCGGTCTGTCGGTAGCTGAACATGAGAACCTGAAGCTCGCCTAGCAGGTCGCGGTGGTAGCCGGTCAATACGTGCCACAAGTCGTGGGAGGCGCGCATGTGCTGATTGAATCGACGGCGCATCGGGTCAGGGCCGATCACTTCGCGTTCCACCGGTTCGACTTCGGCGTCGAGCGCCTCGGTCGAGATCCCTTCACGCCTCATGAATTCGAGATAGACGCGTCCGAGTGAGCCGTCCGGCAGGCTGGCGAGGGCGTCTCGATCGGTCAGGAGTTCGAAGAGCGAAGGTGCGCCCTCGAGGATCAGACGACCCTGTGGGTGGGCGGCGAAGTCCTGGTAGTTGCGTTCCATCTGGTGGCGATCGAAGGTTATGACGAGCCGCGCCCCGTGGGAGGTCTCGTTCGGATCGCGCATGATCTTGATCAGCGATCGGAGGAGCGAAAAACGTGGCCGTTTGACATTGTCCCCCGGTGCGAGAGGAGAAGCGGTCGATTGCATGGGAGACTCCCCGTTCATCACCCGATCCCCGCAATCGAGGATCCCTGCGGTGCCTGCTGAGCAGGAATAGCTTGATCCGCTCTCAGCGACAAGAGAATCGATCCATGGTGCCGGTCTCGTCCACGAGAGCTCATCCGCCAGGCGCCCGAAACCCGCTACGGTCCGGGTCTTTGGGAGGAGCGAGATGGACATCGGACGAGTCGGAATCTGGACCCGGACTGACGGGATGGCGATCGCCGAGGCGGCGGAGTTCGCGAAGCGTGTAGAAGCGCTCGGTTATGGTGCGTTGTGGATTCCCGATGCCTTCGGACGAGACCCCTTCGTGCATGCGAGTTGGCTTTTTTCGCACACCTCCAAGCTCGTGATCGCCACCGGTGTGGTCAACATCCATCTTCGAGAAGCCCAGGCGACCGCATGTGCCCAGAAGGCCCTTCACGACCAATCGGGCGGACGCTTTCTGCTCGGGCTCGGGGTCTCCCATTCGACCCTGATCGAAGGGGTGTTCCAGCGCGAGTACCCGAAGCCGGTCCCGAGCATGCGCGCTTATCTCGATGCGATGGAGAAATCGATGTGGTGGGGACCCGAACTCGAGGGTGAGCCGCCGATCATTCTCGCGGCGCTCGGCCCGCTGATGCTCAAGCTTGCGGGGGAGCAAACGCTCGGAGCGCATCCCTTTTTCGCACCGCCGGAGAACACGAAGCGCTCGCGTGAGATCATGGGGCCGAAGCCGTGGCTCTGTCCCGAGCAGAAGGTCCTCTTCGAAACGGACCCGGAGAAAGCGCGCAAACGCGCGCGGCTGGCGATGGCCGGACCGCTGACGATGCCCAATTATCGTCGCAATCTCGTGCGAGCGGGTTTCGAGGAGAGCGAACTCGATGACGGTGGCAACGACCGGGTCGTCGATGCGGTGGTTGCCTGGGGTGATCTGGACGCGATCGAACAGCGCATTCGGGATCATCTCGATGCCGGCGCGACCCACGTTTGTATCCAACCACTGAGCGCCGCGGATCCCACGAAGCCCGATCTCGAACTACTCGAAGCACTTGCGCCACGACTCTGCGACCGAGCGTGAAAGAGGACCGAGAGACGAGCTGACGCCCGACTCCCGACGCACATCGCGGTCCCCTCAGGCAGAGGCTGCGCCGCGATTCAGATGGACCTGAACGGATGAGAGGAGGATCAGCAGCACGCGAACCTGCCTCAGGGCGTCGGCCAGAGATTCAGCTCGAGC
>SMVB01058713.1_pt1 | contig 10345 bp, 5 predicted proteins | sample 2456461 | NCBI WGS metagenome assembly SMVB01 (sample SAMN11095934, study PRJNA526329) | marine sediment metagenome | biome: Marine sediment; feature: Surficial sediment; material: Deep marine sediment; isolation source: Hadal surficial sediment | place: Pacific Ocean | collected 2014-05 | depth 0-1...
ACATTCGGATGCGCGAAAACAACATGGTTATCGCTGATCCTAATGTCTTCGAGTTTTTCAACCTCGAATTCGTAAGTGGCGATCCCGAGTCCGCGCTGGCAAGGCCGACAGACATCGTGATGACCGAACGTGCCGTTGCGCGCTACTTCGGCGACGAGGACCCGATCGGACAGACATTGAACCTGATGGACCAGGCAGATGTAACCGTTACTGCGGTCATCAAAGACCTGCCGGACAACACGCATATGGCGTTTGAAATCCTCGGCTCGATCGCAGCTGTTCCACTATTGATGGGTCCGAACGAACTGGAGAGCTGGGGCAGCAACAATTACTACACTTACCTGCGCCTGCCAGAAGGTTTCAACCCGGCCGATCTCGAGGCCAGGTTCAATGACTTCCTGGTCAGGCACTGGAACGAGAATGCCGAAAGCAGCTCTGCGCTCGGCCTGCAGCGGCTGACAGATATCCACCTGACGTCCAATCGTGACGGCGAATGGCGCACCAATGGCAGCATCGCAACGGTATATACGTTCTCGGCGGTCGCACTGTTCGTGTTACTGATCGCCTGCATTAATTTTATGAATTTGACGACGGCGCGATCGACGCAACGAGCGCGTGAGGTCGGCGTGCGTAAGGTAGTTGGCGCGCGTCGCGGCCAGTTAATCATCCAGTTCATGGGCGAATCGATCTTGCTGACGGCGATCGCGATGCTGCTGGCTGTCGCGATTGTCGAAATCGTACTGCCTGTGTTCGCGGCGTTCCTTGAAAAGCCGCTGACGTTCTCGTTGGCGAATCCCGGCTCTCTTGCAACACTGGTTGGAAGCATCGCCATCGTGGGCCTGCTTGCGGGTAGCTATCCGGCGTTTTACCTGTCCCGGTTCAAACCGGTGGAGGTCCTTAAAGGATCTGCATCCGGTTCCGGTTCGGTATTGCTGCGTAAATCACTGGTTGTATTTCAGTTTGCAGCGTCGATTGCACTGCTGATCGCGACCGGTGTCGTCATGGCGCAGATGAATTATGCCCGCGACATTGATCTTGGCTTCGACAAGTCACGCAACCTGGTCAGCCGGCTCCCCTACTTCGCTGATTTTTGGGAAACCTACGAGCCGATGAAGGCGGAGCTGGAAGCGCATCCTGACATCGTGTCCGCGGTTTACTCGTCACGTGTACCGAGCATGCAGAATAACGATGGCCAGGGCTATATCGCTGAAGGCGAGCAACTCGTGCTGGACAATTTTCTGGGTATTGCGAACATCAAGGTGGACTATCAGTGGTTTGACCATTACGACGTCGAATTCCTGGCAGGCCGACCTTTCAGACAAAATGAAATGCGTATCGAAGAGGCTACGGAAGAGAATCCGGTGGTCACGGGCGCGGCGATCCTCAATGAATCAGCTGCCCGCCGATTCGGCTGGACACCCGAGGAAGCGGTCGGCAAGGTAATTCGCTCAATGGTGAACTACGACCTCACATTGTTCGTTGACCGGGAAGTGGTTGGTGTTATCCCGGACATTCACTTCTCATCACTGCACAACGAGATGAAAGCTACGATTTATGACGAACCGAGTGAGACTTACTACGGTCGCCGCATTTCAGTTAAGCTGGCTGCTGGTGATCATCGCGACGCGATTGCACACTTTGAATCAGTGTGGCAACGACTGGTACCCGGCGAACCCGTATTCTGGGAATTCCTCGACGACCGCTTCGATGCGCTCTACCGGTCCGAACAACGGCAGGCGCAGATGTTTGGCGTGTTTTCGGCGTTCGCAATCTTCGTTGCCACACTCGGCCTGTTCGGTCTCGCATCATTCACTACCGAACGTCGGACGAAAGAAATCGGCATTCGCAAGGTCATGGGTGCATCGGTCAGGGATATCGTCTGGTTGCTGACCTCTGACTTTACCAAGCTGGTGTTGCTCGCCAACGTGATTGCGTGGCCGGTGGCATATTTCTTCATGAATCAATGGTTGAATCGCTTTGCTTACAGAGCGCCATTCAGCGAGTGGGCATGGCTTTTCGTTGCGGCTGCGATTGCGGCCCTCGCAGCAGCCTGGTTAACGATATCGTTGCAGGCTGCTCGCGCCGCAACGGCGAGGCCGGTGCTGGCACTGAGGTACGAATAGCAAATGCAATTCGCGGCTGAAGCCGCTCCCACATTTCTATCAAAGAACTGTGGGAGCGGCTTCAGCCGCGATTCCTTATCCGCGATTCAATACCGATTTGGCAATCTGAATATCCTGCACGGCGACCCCGGTAAGATCGACAACTGTCACCTGGTCATCGGATTCTCTGCCGGCCGCATCACCGGCAATAATATTGCCGAGCTCGACCAGATCGGCCTGTGTAATCGCATTGCTCTTCAACGCCTGGTGAATCTCGCCACGTTCGATGCATTGCGAAATGCTGTCGGCAACAACGAGATCGGCGTGTAGCAGAATTTCTACATCCAGTTCCTGCTTGTCATATGTATCCGATCCCACAGCGGTAATGTGGGTGCCGGCTTGCACCTGCCCTGACAATACCGGCCTGGTTGCCGGGGTTGTCGTAACGATCAGGTTGCAGGACGCGACGATGTCACGGGCGTCAGTCGTCGTTGAGACCCGAAATCCCTTTTCGCTCATGTCTCGCTGATACGCGGCAAGCTGACCTTCGCCCCGGCCCCATGCGAGTACGTCCCGGCAATCTGTGACGGGCGCGAGATATTCGAGCTGCAGCCTGGCCTGCACGCCGGTGCCGACAATCCCGATGCGCCCGACTCTTGCCGGCGCCAGGTATTTCGCCGCGATCGCACCGGCGACCGCTGTGCGAATGTCCGTAAGATGCCCTTGATCGAGCAACACGGCTTCAAGCGCGCCGGTCTTCTGACTGAACACCAGCATCAGCCCATTGCTCGAGGGCAGATCGAGTTTTGGGTTCTCGTAGAATCCGGACGCAATCTTGATGACGTAATAGTCATCGCCCATGAGGTATCCGTACTTGATGTGCACGTCGCCGGGCGGATCCTGCATGACCAGCTCACCGACCGGTGGTACGACTGCCCTGCCCTGGCTGTAAGCAATGAACCCGCTTTCAATCTCGCTCATGAGATCGATAGATGGCAATGCTGACTTTATCTGTGAAAGCGTCAGGATTTTCATCAGATCAGGGATTGCAAAGTCTTTCCCATGCGTGCAAATGCATCCTGCAGAACTTCTCTGTCCTGGCCGAACGCAACCCGTAAATGGTGATCCATGCCGAAAGAATCACCGGCGCCGACAAAGACACTCGCCTCGCGGCAGAGTTTCTCCATCAGTTCCGTCGAATTCATGTCGAGGTGATAGCGCACGAATGCCACTGCGGACGCCTGCGGCGGCGTGCAACTGAACAGGCCATCCTGTTTTGCCATCCATTCCTCGAGAACGGGAAAGCCATTTCGAATATATTCACGGGTTCTCCTGATCAGGCGCGGTCGAACCTCGGGAGAAAGCGCATGAGCAGCAAGAATGTTGCTCAGTATCGTCGCGGTAATAGTCGTGTATTCATGCCGCCGCCAGAGATCCTCGACGGTATCCGGTGGCCCGACCACCCAGCCGATACGCAGTCCGGGCAAACCGTAAGCCTTACTCATGCTGCCGATCGCCAGCACCTTGTCGTAGCGGCCGAAAAACGAGGGGGTCTCCTCCTCTTGCACCCGTTCCGCGCCCCGATACACTTCGTCGGCCAGGATCCACGCGCCAACCCTGTCCGCAGCGGCGACGACGGCATCCATTTCATCGCTGGTCATGATGTAGCCGGTCGGATTGTTCGGATTACAAGTGGCGACGATGCGCGTCTTGTCCGTCACCTGCGCATTCAGCTCATCGACATCGAGTCGCCAGGCCTCAGCGGACAACAAGTGAAACGGTTTGACGTCGCAGCCCTTGTTCTGCGCAAGACCCCACACCTGCTTATAGGTCGGCGCCTGGGTGGCCAACTCATCCCCCGGCCCCAGCAGGGTCTGCACCACGAGATTGTTGGCTTCCGCCGCGCCCACGGTAACGATCACATTCTCGATACGAGCGCCGTCATACAGGGCAGCAATGCTCTCGCGCAGCTCCGGATTGCCGTTGACGTGCGGATAATTGATCTCGGTCGACAACAATGAGGCGAGCTTGTCCGCATCGTCGCCCAGCAGTTCGTCCAGCCGAATTGGATGGACCCCGCTTTCCGTCAGGTTTATATCAACCTTCTGTTCCCAGATGGATTGCGTGTATTCGAGGTCAAATGGAGTAAATTGCATCAGATGAATCCGCAGGTCAGGGTTACCAGGCAATCATATCGCACGGGCGACAAAAAGGTCCCGCAGGCCATTCTCGTGGTAAATTCGTACTTTCGGCATCGATATTCAGGCACGCCTTCCCGTGAACACTGACTCAAAGCTCAAGGAAATGCTAACGGGCTATGCGACAGCCCACCAGCACCTGTTCAATGTCGCCGTACACCTGATCCGGATACCGGTCATCATGCTTGGTATTTTCGTTCCGCTGAGCTGGCTGAGCACCGACATCCTGGGCGCGACCAACAATCTCGCTCACGTTGCAACATTTGGTCTGTTCCTTTTCTACATTTCCTGGTCGTCGGGATTTTCAGCATCCTCGGTCTGCGTGATGATTTTTTCAAGGAAGTCCAGAGATGCATCAACGAATTGCGGCAGAAAGAGACGGCCTGAGCACGAGATATAACATGGCAAGAAACAGATCTGACCATCGCAAGTCCGGCCGAACATCGAGAGAATTCAATTTTGCGAGTTTCTTATGGCGATTTCTTGCCTCGCTGTCGCTGGTCATGGTGACCTATAACCCGACTCAATATTCCTACGTTGCCTGGTTAAGAGCGGCGACTCCCGAGGCACCATTGGGTCCTGAGCACTTCGTCGTCGGCGTTGTGCTGCTGATCGGTTGGGTAATACTTCTCGCCGCAACGCAACGCTCACTCGGAACGTTCGGACTCCTGCTCGGCGGCGCGCTCCTTGGCGGCCTGGTCTGGCTGCTGACCGATATCGGCTGGATTAACGTTAGCACCATGGGTTCGGCCACCTGGGTCGGACTCTTTTGTGTTGCAGCTTTGCTGTCTGTCGGGCTTAGCTGGTCGCATGTCTGGCGCAGACTGACCGGACAGTTTGAAGTTGACGATGGAGACGACTGAATTGAAAAGACGCCCGCATCTCACTCTGCTCACCGCTGTGTCGGTGCTGTTCGCGTGCACCGGGGAAGAGGCAACTGTTTGCCATAACGATCCGCCGGGCTTCCTGATTACCAACGTCGAAATCATCGATGGCTCCGGCTCGCCCGCCATCGCTGGCGATGTGCGCGTTAACGATGGCCTGATCGCCGATCTCGGGGACCTCGAGCGGTGCGAAGGCGAAACCGTGGTCGATGGCGGCGGGCAAACACTGGCTCCGGGTTTTATTGATACGCACAGTCACGCCGACGGGGGAATTTTCGATCACCCGGACGCGCTGGTCGTCGTCAGCCAGGGAATAACGACGGTCATCGTTGGCCAGGATGGCGGATCTCCCTACCCCCTGAGCGAATTCTTCTCGAAACTGGAGCATGCGCCTGCCACCGTCAACGTCGCATCCTACGTTGGCCACAACACACTCCGCAGCGAAGTGCTTGGAGATGATTTTCGTCGCGCGGCAACTGATGAAGAAGTTGCCGTGATGGCCGGCATACTCGCAAGCGAACTCGAAAGCGGCGCGCTCGGTCTTTCTTCCGGACTCGAATACGATCCGGGAATCTATTCCGAAACGTCGGAGATCCTGACGCTGGCACAAGTTGCCGCCGATGTGGGTGGCCGCTACATCAGTCACATCCGCAGTGAAGATCGCTGGTTCGAAGATGCAATCGACGAAATCATCCTGATCGGCCGCGAGACCGGTATGCCGGTGCAGGTCTCGCACATCAAGCTGGCGATGAAACGACTGTGGGGTGACGCCGCGAAGACACTCGCCAAACTGGATGCAGCGCGAGCCGACGGCGTACAGATTACTGCAGACATTTACCCGTACGAATTCTGGCAGTCGACCATCATGGTCCTGCTCCCGGAACGGGACTATACCGACCGCGAAGCGATCGCCGAGGTGCTGGATCAGATTGCACCGCCGGACGGCATCTGGATGACTAAATTCGACCCCAACCCGGAATACGTGGGCAAGACCCTTACCGAAATAGCCGCCCTGCGGGAAGTAGACGTGGTGACCGCTTTCTCCCAGCTCGCCGAAGAAGCGGACCGGATGCGGCAGGAAACCGGGGAACGCGCCGAGTCGATCATCGGCACAAGTATGGAATCGTCCGATATCAGCGAGCTCCTGCTCTGGCCGGAAATGAACATCTGTACCGACGGGGGCATCAACAACCTGCACCCGCGTAGCGCGGGTTCATTTCCGCGCGTGCTCGGGCACTATGCCCGGGAACAAAACCTGATGCCCCTCGAAACGGCGGTGCACAAAATGACGGGGCTGGCTGCAGCGCACATGGGTTTTACGGACCGGGGTCTCATACGTCAGGGCGCTGTCGCCGATCTCGTCCTGTTTGATCCGGCTATCGTGATCGACCGCGCAACACCGCTGGCACCGGCCGAATTATCCGCAGGCATCACCTCGGTGTGGGTTGCCGGTGAACTCGTGTTCGCCGACGGCGCAACAACAGAAAACCGGCCAGGCAAGGTTATCCGGCGACTGATGCAATAAGCAAACGGCCTAATCATTACCGCTGATTGCCGCCACGGCAATCTCTGACACCCTGCTCCCCAACGCGGTCGCGGCAGCGGCGGTCGAGTTGCAGAAAACGACGACTGACAGCTTAAGCTCCGGAAAGCGCTGATACACGCTGGAAAAGGCAACCCAACCACCCGAATGGCCGATGATGGACGCGCCGTGCAGAGTGCCCACCTGCAGACCAAAGGCATAATGCGCGTCCTGGATGAGACGGCTATCGACCACGGCATCCGGGTGCGGCGTGGTCACCATGTCAATCAGGTCGCCGCCACCTTTGCCAAGTTTGTTGTCGTAAAAATTCTGATCCCATTTAATGAAGTCATCGAGATTCGTGTAAACGCCACCGTCTCCGACCCAGTCCAGATTGGTCATGTAGATTTCATATGAACCATCGTCCATCAGGCGATAGCCATCCGCGCGCTGCGCTACCGGTTGATTTACGTTGTCGTTGAAGAATGACGCCTGCATACCGAGCGGACCGAAGATCTCAACGGCTGCAAATTCGCGCAAGGTATTGCCAGTCACGCGTTCAACGACCTGCGCCAGCAAAAAATATCCGAGATTCGAGTACTTCCATTTTTCACCCGGCATCAATATCAGCGGGACCCTGGTAACCGCATCGTAGAACTCCCCGATGGTCCAGTAATCCTCGTTGCCGAAGCGAAACTCCGAGCCGTCCGCTTTTTTGAAAAGTTCCGGGTCATAGTCACCCATGCCGGCAAGGTGATGCAGCATTTGCCTGATGGTGACTTTGTGGCCGTACTCCCTGAGATCCGGCAGATACTCGTGCACATCGGCATCCAGATCGAGCTCGCCGCGCTGCGCAAGAATCGCGATCGCCATCGCCGTGAATTGCTTAGACACCGAGCCTGTGCGGAAGACTGATGCCGGGGAAATGGCAATGTCGTGTTCGAGGTTCGCCATGCCGTAACCGGCCTTGTGAATGTACGCGCCGTTGTGAATAACGCCGGCCGCACAACCGGGCTGACTGTCGTCCTCGATGCTCCCGAACACTGCATCAACTGCGTCGCTCAATCCCTGCATAGCACTGTCAGCGGCAATTGCCGCACTGCACGGCAGCAACACGGTCGCCGCGGCTATCCGAACAAAAATTCTCATTTGCTATTCCCCGTTCTTCATTATTGAATTCAATCCATTAAATTTGGCCGACAGCACGGTAAACCGGTCTTCGGCTTCCGTTCCGGGCGCCTGATCAGCCGTATTGATCATATTGTAGAGATAGGAAACCTGAGCTGTCAGCATGGGTTGCGGATAGATATTGTCGTCCGTCTTCAACTCCTCGAGCACGCCGTCGATCTGGTTCAGTCGTTGCTGTTCGGCATCAGAGATGACATCGCCTTTGCCCTCGAGATTTTCCTGCTCGTCCGTAAGTTGTTTTTCAAGTTTCCGGGCTTCGGAGAGTAATTCCACAAGCCGCAACGAGAGATCGACCTGCGCGCTGATATCGGCTAGCGACGTTCCCTGTTCCAGAACGCGTGGATCGACGATCAAATCAAATGATTGTTCCGATACGTCGTCGCCAACGCTGAGACGGGCTGCATAGCTACCCGGTTTCGCGAGCGGGCCATCTTTGAAACGCTTGTCGTCCTCTTCATGCCATGCGCCGAGGTGCGTCATGTTCCAACGGAAACGGTTCATTCCAGGCTTGTTCGACAGTGACTCGTCAACAATGATCCTTTCCTGACTCAGGTTCATATCCTCGACAACTTCATCACCGTTTTCGTCGTCCGATTCTTCGACGACACTCTCGTATGAGTTAACAACCCGGCCGCTTGCATCGAGGATATCGAGGCGGATCGTGTCCGGGACCTCGTCCGGCAGACGATAGTCGATAACCACCGCGGGCGTCGGAAAGTGCGGCACACCGTCATCCCTCGCCTTGTACACCTGCCGGTAGCGAATGGTGTCTTTCGGCTTGAACACGACGGTGTCACTTGCGGAATCCTGAAACGCGTCCTGACGCAAGGTGGTGATGTTATCCAGCACCCAGAACGATCGGCCCATCGTGGATATCGCGAGGTCACCGCGGTACACCTTGATATCGGTGACTGGCGTCACGCCGAGATTCTGCTGAAACTCGTGCCAGTTTTCACCGTCATCGAGCGACACGAACATGCCGAACTCGGTGCCGGCAAAAAGCAGTCCCTCTTTCACCGGATCCTCGCGTACGACTCTCGTCGGGTAGTCTGCCGGGATCCCGTTTCGGCCATCAGTCAGGAGTTGCCAGTGCCGGCCGAAATCCCCGGTCTTGTATATATAAGGTTTCCGGTCACCGAACTGGTATCTGAGTACGGCGATATAGGCTTTCGCAGCGTTATGCGGCGACGGTTCGACCGAGTCGACGCGACCGCCCGGCGGCAGCCCGCGCGGGGTTACGTTCTGCCACGATTCGCCAAAGTCCTCAGTCACGTAAACCGGCCCGTCATTTGCGCCTGACCAGATAACGCCGGCCTGCAGCGGTGACTCACGCAGTGAGTAGATCGTGCTGTAGAACTCCTCGCCGGTGATGTCACGAGTAATCGGGCTTCCCGAGATTACCTGCTTATCAGGTTCGAACGCGGTCAGATCGGGCGAGATCGTTTCCCAGGTTTCACCGTCATCCATGGTCCGGTGCACGAATTGCGAGGCGTGATACACGACATCCGGATTGTGTGGTGACACGTGAATCGGCGACACGCGTTGAAAGCGGTAGCGAAGATCCCGCGGATTGTGGCCATACAGGTTTGCAGCGCCTACATAGTAGCCTTTTTCCGTGCCGATGCGCTTGTCGAAGACAAAGAACCGCCCCTTGCAATTCGAATAGACGATGTTGTGGTTGCCCGGCTTCGGAACACCGGGGCCGGTTTCGCAGCCACCGGCATCGACCAGCCAGGCGGCCGGGTCCTGCGCCCGAAACGGCGGCATGCTCGGCACGGCAATCGTCGTCGAGTTATCCTGCTGTCCGGCATACAGCCAGTATGGATACTGGTCATCGACCTCGACCTGGTACAGCTCCGCGGTCGGCTGATTGAATTGTGTCGACCAGGTCTTGCCGCCATTGTGGGTCACATTGGCGCCACCATCGTTGCCATGGATAAACAGCTCCGGGTTGTCGGGATTGATCCACATGTCATGGTTGTCGCCGTGCGGCGGCCGCAGGCGCTCCCATGTTTTGCCGCCATCGACGGACTTCATGTTGCGGGTCGCCATCGCGTAAACGACGTCCGGATTCTTCGGGTCGACTTCGATGTTGGCATAGTAGAAAGGACGGGTTCTGATTGAGCTTTCAGTTGAAACGAGCTCAAAGGATTTTCCCTGGTCGACAGACTTGTAAAGACCACCCTCATCGTCCGGCGCTTCTACAAGCGCATAGACAATGCTCGAGTCAGCCGGTGAAATAGCGAGATCGATCTTGCCAATCAGACCCTGTGGCAATCCTTCAGTAATCTTTTCCCAGGATGCGCCGCCATCCACGGATTTGAAAAGACCGCCTTCCTCCTGCGTGCCACCACTGATGATCGTCCAGGGCTTGCGCTGTGCCTTCCACGCAGTTGCGAAAACAATGTTCGGGTTGCCGGGCAACAGTTCGATGTCCGAGAAACCGACGGT
>SMVB01034756.1_pt1 | contig 10343 bp, 11 predicted proteins | sample 2456461 | NCBI WGS metagenome assembly SMVB01 (sample SAMN11095934, study PRJNA526329) | marine sediment metagenome | biome: Marine sediment; feature: Surficial sediment; material: Deep marine sediment; isolation source: Hadal surficial sediment | place: Pacific Ocean | collected 2014-05 | depth...
AAAACTTACCCAATTCCCGGCGGCATATTGTTTCCGCCTGGAACCCCGCGGTGTTACCGGATGAATCACGCAGCCCGCAGGATAATGCCCGTGCCGGTCTGCAGGCGCTGCCACCGTGTCATATGATGTTTCAGTTTCATGTTTGCAACGCCAGGCTCAGTTGCCAGATGTATATGCGCAGTGCGGACGTATTCCTTGGTGTGCCGTTTAATATTGCATCCTACGCCTTGTTAACCATGATGATTGCGCAGGTTCTGGATCTGCAGCCAGGTGACTTTATTCTGACTCTGGGTGACGCACATATATATATGAATCACCTGGAACAGGTAGACAGGCAGTTATCACGCGATCCTTTTCCTCTGCCCAGGATGAAAATCAACCCGCAAAGGAAAGACCTGTTCAGCTTTGTCTATGAAGATTTTGAACTGCAGGATTACCAATGTCATGCCGGCATCAAGGCACCGATCGCCGTCTGATGCAAAAGTCTGTCACCCTGATAGCGGCAATGGGTAAAAACCATGCAATCGGCCTGGACGGTACCATGCCCTGGCATTTGCCAGCCGAGTTGCAGCATTTCAAACAGGCAACCATGGGCAAGGCCATTTTGATGGGACGCAAAACCTGGCAGACCATTGGTCGGCCGTTGCCGGGCCGGCAAAATATAGTGATCAGCCGAAATCCGGATTTCAGCGCTGCAGGTGCAGAGGTGGCCAGCTCACTTGCAGCTGCAATCGTGATCGCCCGGGCCGATGAAATCATGGTAATTGGTGGTGGTCAGTTGTACTCGTTGGCGCTGCCATTAGCTCAACGTATGCTGCTCACTTTGCTTGATATTGAGCCGTCCGCAGACACCTGGTTTCCCAAATGGGATGATGAGCAATGGCAGCAAACCAGCGAACAACACTACAAGGCGGATGAAAAAAATCAACTGGCGTACCGGATAGTGGAATTAATGCGTATTGAGACCGCAAAAGATTGAGGCAGGGCGTGTGTGCTTGTTGCGATTGATGTGTATTAAGAGCATTTGACCTTGAAGAGTTGACGATCCTCCAGCCGAAGCGCGCTTAGTCTACCGCCCCAGACACAACCCGAATCCATTGAGATATAACGTTTCTTCACACGCACACCCAGCGCCGCCCAGTGCCCGAACGCAATGTTCACATCCCTGGTCAGGCGGTGTTTGTGTTTAAACCAGGGTTTGTAATGTTCAGGTTGGCTACCGGGTGCACCGGACGCTCCATAAATTCCGCGGCCCAGCTCATCACAAAATCGCAAGCGGGTCAGAATATTGGTGATCAGCCGTAATCGCTTCCAGCCCTTTCGGTCTTCACGCCAGCGCCTGGGTTTGTTGCCATACATTTTTCGAAAAAACCGGCTGCGCTGTTCAGATTGAATCATTGCAGAAACTTCTTCACCCGCAGCCATCGCAGCTCGCCAATCCCATTGCGGTATGACGCCGGCGTGAACCCGTAACAAATTGTGTTCCTCTGACCAGCAGGCCAGTGGTTGCTGGCGCAGCCACTGCATCAGTTGTGCGCGATCATCTGCGGCAAAAATTTCGTCAAACTCATCATAGCCCGAGTCGCCATCAGGGTATTGTTCATGACCGGCCAAAAGATGCAGGTCGTGGTTTCCCAGTGTGATGCTGAGCGATGGTGACAGGCTGTATAGCAGGCGCAGGACTTTTAGCGACTGACCACCGCGGTTAACCAGGTCGCCACACAACCACAAGTTGTCCGCGGCGGGGTCGAAATTGATTTTTTGCAACAATCGTTGCAACGGGTCATAGCAACCCTGTATGTCACCAACAAGATAGGTAGACAAGGCTTAACCGGTCCTGCTGTGGTGTAGCGTATAAATGCTACACCGTTCTAATGAAGAGGTGTGTCAGGGGTATGCAGGGCGAATTCAGGAATCTCTGCCCGAAATGACTCGCCATCAGCGGTGACAAAACCATATGAACCGCGCATCGAACCCACAGCTGTTGGAATCAGCGCACCGCTGGTATAGCTAAAAGATTCTCCCGGCGCCAATTGCGGGGTTTTACCAATCACCCCTTCGCCTATGATTTCCTCAACTGTGCCGTCGGCGTGGCTGATGATCCAGTGGCGGTTTTTAAGCGTGATCGTTTGATCTGAACGATTGGTTATATATATGGTGTACGAAAAGGCAAACTTATCTTCATGTTGACCGATAAATTGAGGTTGTGCGACTACCTTAACCGGGATACTGCTACTCATCATGAAATCCCTGTGTGTTTATAAATTAATTGCGCCATTCAATCTTCATCATACGGCAGAGATCTGGCAAGTGCGGCAAATTGCGACAGACTGAGTTGTTCAGCACGTTGGCCCGGGTCGGTTCCGGTGGCGAGAATCTGCTCAGAGGTGAAAAGATCCCTGAGACTATTGCGTAGTGTTTTCCTGCGTTTGGAAAACGCCGCTGCGACGACCCGTTCAAAGTTTTTGAATGAACCTGCGTCGGCCGGTGGTTCGCTCAAAGGTTGTAAACGTACAATGCTGGAGCAAACCCGGGGAGCCGGCGAAAAGCTCTCCGGCTGCACATCAAATAAAGGTGTTACCTTGCAGCGGAACTGGGTCATCACCGACAAGCGCCCATAGGTTCGGCTGCCTGGAGGGGCAGCCATACGGTCAACCACCTCTTTTTGTAGCATGAAGTGCATATCCACGACCTGCTTATGCCATTGCAGCACGTGAAATATCAGCGGCGTAGAGATGTTGTAGGGCAGGTTGCCTATGAGCCTGAATGGACGGCCGCCGGTGATCTCAGAAAAATCCACCTTTAGTGCGTCACAGGCATGAATGGTGACCCTGGTATGTTCTGAAAACTGTTTTTCAAGACGGGCAACCAGGTCACGATCAATTTCAATCAAGTGTAAGTCGGCACCGCTGGCCAATAACGGTTTTGTCAGTGCGGCCTGGCCGGGACCGATCTCGAGTAACAGGTCGCTGGTTTGCGGTGCTATACAGGAGATGATGCGGTCAATGACTTGCTGGTCGTGCAGGAAATTCTGACCAAAACGTTTTCGGGCCCTGTGCTGCCCGTTGTGCTTGCTATTATATTTCATGCTTGACACATGTCCTGGGCGGCCTTTGCGGCAATGTACATGCTCGACGCGCTGGCGAGGTTTTTTCCGGCGATGTCCAGGGCAGTACCATGGTCTACCGAGGTACGGATGAAGGGTAGGCCCAGTGTGATATTCACTGCCCTGCCAAAACCTGCGTGTTTGAGCACCGGCAGTCCCTGGTCATGATACATCGCGACAACCGCGTCACAGGCAGCGAGACGTGTGGGCGTAAAAGCCGTGTCTGCCGGTATCGGGCCGAGGGCCTTGATGCCTTCTGCATTGCATTGCTCAATGGCTTTTTGAATGATATCGGCATCCTCGTTACCAAGATGACCACCTTCGCCTGCATGCGGGTTCAAGCCCAATACCTGTATCACGGGTTTGTCAATGCCAAACCGGCTACGTAATTCCTGGTGAGTGATCCGAATGCTGCCAAGCACATTATCGAATGTTACGGCGTCGGCCACCTCGCGTAACGGTAGATGCGTGGTCACCAGAGCCACACGCAGGTCGTCGGCCGCCAGCATCATCACCACTTTTTTCAGCCCTGCCAGTTCCGCCAGCAATTCGGTATGGCCACTGAAGGGAATCCCAGCATCATTGATGACAGCCTTATGTACCGGACCTGTGACCAGCGCAGCAGCATGCCCCGCACGTACCAGCTTCACCGCCGTTTTGATGGTATCAACAACATAGCTGGCGTTGGCGGGATCAAGCTGACCGGCTTTGGCCGGTTGTTGCAAAGCTTGTGAAAAACAACTGAGCTGACCAGCGCTGACATGGTCACCCGGTTGCCAGTGCTTGATCTTGATGTCGAAGCCCAGGCTTTGCGCTGTACTGGCCAGCAGGTCCGGGTCGGCGATTGCCAGCAAGCGAAGCTCGGGGTGTTCCCTGACCAGGCGAATGGTGCATTCAGGTCCGATACCCGCAGGCTCACCGGGTGTGACGGCGAGCACGGGGATGTCCTTAATCATGACAAACTAAAAATCTGTTTGCTGACGTCTTTAAGACGGATTCAGGACGAAAGCCTGATTTCAACGAAGGCTTCATCACGCATTTGTTGCAAAAACTGTTCGACTTCCGCATCCATTTTCCGTTGCTGCAAATTACCTCGCGCGGCGTTACGCATGGATTCATCAGTCACATCTTTTTCACGCATACCGAGGCGTTCAATAATGTGCCAGCCGGTTTCTGTCTGGAATGGTTCGGAGATTTCGCCATCATCCAGGGCGAACAGCGTTTGTTCAATACGCTCTCCATAGGCCTGCGGGCTGAACCAGCCCATATCCCCGCCGAGGTTGGCGCTGGAGATATCATCGGAGTTTTCCCTGGCCAGTGTTTCAAAATCTCCACCGTCGGTGATTTTGGTGTGAATCTCGCGGATTCGATCCATGGCCTGTCGTGGGCCTACCAGGTCATTGGTTTCTATCATAATGTGGCGGGCATGAAACTCGGTTGCCATCACCTGGCTGCGGTCACGATATTCATTGACCTTAACAATATGAAAGCCTGCAGGGCTTCTGATCGGTACGGTGAATTGACCACCACGTAGATTTTTGATGGCCTCGGAAAACACCACGGGTACGGAATTAAGATCACGCCAGCCGACCAGGCCGCCTTCAAGCGCTTCCTGGCTGGCTGAATATGAGATTGCGGCCGAGGCGAAATCAAGACCTTCCTCAAGCTGTTGGTGAACGTTATTGGCCTTGGACTCCTGCATCGCGATTTGCTGTGGTGTTGCACCTTCGGGCAGCGTGATCAAGATATGGGAAATATTATATTCACCACCATGGAAACGATCCGAAGCGAGCAAAATTTCAATCTCGGTGTCGGTAATCGGATCCATGCTGTTGATGACCCGTTGACGCAGACGTTCAGTCATCATCTCTTCGCCGATATTTTGCCGAAACTCGACAAAATCCTCACCGTCACCCTCGATGACCTGGCGTAACTGCATAATGGTGATATTATTTTGCTGCGCCAGCATCATCAGGGACTCGTCGATGTCGGCATCGCTAATCCGGATACCAGTTTGAAAGGCGCGCTGTAATTGCAGCCTGCGTATGATCAGACGTTCCAAAACCTGCTTTTCGAGCAAGTGCTGCGGCGGCAAATCCCCGCCCTGTTGGCGAATCCGGTCGACGATACCTTTGATCGCCAGGTCAAGTTCACTTCTCAAAATCACATCGTCGTCGATCAGTGCAACGATGGAATCAATCTTGGTGGTTTTTTGTGCTTGTACCGGGCTGCTCAGTATCGCAATTGCCAACAGGATACAAACGAGCCAAATTTTTGGCTGTCTGATTGTTCTCATAAAATTCAGTCTTTTAGAATCTGTCATTGGTGTCTTATCCGATCTTTGATTGCGGCATTAGCACTAAATTGCTTGCCGCTTGCATCTGACCCGACATTTTACCCTATACCGGCGTCCAGCGAAGCCCCGGATAACAGTTTAGGGTGCCTGCAGTAATGTTCGCTGTTTGCTTCAGTTGGCAAGATCGTAAAAAAGCGGGGCGGGGCGACGACCGAAATTGCCAAGCCCCTTAAGAACCAATTGCAGATAAATCGCATCGCGGTAATTGCCCTCACGATTTCTAAGGAAGCGTTTGGCAACCACCCGTAGCCCCCAGCAACAACTGTCGTATTCAAACCCAAGCTCGGCGGTTAACAGGTCGGAATCCCTTAGTGACCAGTTCAAGCGTGCCAATACACGCCATCTCTCGTTGATTGGCTGGTAATAGCGAAGATCGAACTGGTCCAGGCTATCGCGTCTGTAACGGTATTCAGCACCCAGGCGACGGCCATTTGATGCGCGGTGCGTGATTCCCAGAACTGCCACGTCAATTTCACTGTTTTGCCAATCCCACTGTGCACTGAGCCGACTACTGAGGCGTCTGGTTGGGTGTAACAGGAACTCACCTATGAATGGCGAAGCGCTGTCGTCCAATGGGTCAGTGACAAGCCCAGGCTCCATCACGCGCTGGCTTTCGAAATAAACGATTTGGCCAAAGCTGAGGCTCCAGAGCTCATGACCCCTTAGCTGGTTGATGGAACGCGTGGTCAGAGCCAGCGTGAGCTGATTTGCATCGCCCTGGCGGTCTGCACCAGTGAAGCGGTTGGTGTGAAATAATTGGCTGAAACCGAAGGTAAAAGGTGCCGTGTCAAATTCCGGGAGATCCTGCTGGTCTTTATAGGGCACGTATAAATAAAACAGCCTGGGTTCCAGCGTTTGCACCTTGCCATGACCATTATCCCTTTCAAGAAACATGCCGCTGTCAAAACTGATGATCCCGGTGCCACGGTCCGGTGATGAATCACCCGGCTGGCCATGTTTGTCCAGCTCATAAGCCGTATAGCGGTAGCCAACGCTTGGTTTCAGGTAGCCCCAGTTGGTTTGGATGTTCCACTCCACACGCGGGAAAAAATCAAAACGGGCTCCTGTCACACCAAGATCACGGTCAAAATAAACCAGTTCCGAGTCCAATTGCAGACGCAGACCCTGGAAACCAAGGGGGCGGTCGAGATCGAAAGCAACACGCGGTAAACGCCGGTACGGCTCATTGATTCTGTTAACAGATTCGTCAACCACCTGGAAATCATCCGCGATGATTGACATGGTCCAGTAGTGGCCGCCACCAAAGATACCGGCTTTGCTACGCAAATACTGACGTGAAGCTGATGCCAGGCTGTTACTGAAATCCTGGAAATACTGGTCGTCACTGACCCTTTCAATCAACACACTGCTGTTCCAGCGGCGACTCAAACCGGCATTATGCTGGAATCTGTAGTAGTAACGAAGGTCCCTGGTTTTTTTGTCGCTGGGAAGCCAGTCAAAATTTACAGAACCACCGGTGCGTTGAGTAATAAAACGGTACTCACCGGAAATCATGGCGCCGCGATCAGTGAAATAGGTCGGTGTAATGGTTGCATCCTGGTTGGCTGCAATGTTCCAGTAATAAGGAATTGAGAATTCAAATCCATTGTCATTGGCGGAACTGATAAACGGGTACAGGAAACCACTCTTACGCCGGTCATCGATCGGGAAAGTCATATATGGCAAATACAGAATCGGAACATTAAAAAATTCGAGTTTGGCGTTTTTTGCCGTGCCTACGCCATTGACAAAATCCAGCTCGAGTTGCTTTGCTGTCAGCAACCATTCCGGCTTCTCACCTGGACAGGTGGTGAACTGCAATTCGCGCAAAATGGAATGATTGCCGGAATCAATGCTGACCTCGGCCGCACTGCCTTTGGCACTGGAACCGGTGAGGCCATATTCGACATCTGTGAATTTGCCACTCTCATTGAGAAAACTGTATTCAGCACTTTGCCCGGAAACATAAATGACGGCGTCTTTATACGACATCTTGCCCGGCATCGTGACCGTTTTATTGACCGGGTCATAGCGTAGTAATTCGGTCTTTAATAGCTGGTCGGCCCGATGTAATTCCACCTGTCCACGGGCCTCGGCAACGGTGCTCTTGCTGGCATCAAACTCCTGGCTTCGCAGGCTAATCGGGGCGTTGCTGCGATCCGGCGTTTTTTTGAACATGGGTGCAAGGTTGGGGCCCGGACAGGCAAGCCCTGGATTTACGGTGCCAGCTGCCCATGCTGCACTCTGTATTGATACCAGAAGTACAGAGGTTGCCATTAGCAGGATCGAAATTCTGGTTTTTTTCCGGGTCACAAATCGGCGCCGTATTTGAACAGGGTCAGCCCGCGTATTGTAGCAAGGGAATCGTGGTGTCGGTCCATGAATTTCCAAATAAAGCTGCTTAGGGTCGTTTCAAACGCTGGTTAGCTGTCATCTGCGGATACGCCGTAGGTACAAGGCTGATTTAACCACTGTTGCCGTTGATGTTTTTCTGTTCTGGATTTTTGCTCGGCCAGTCGGTGAAATTCCCGAAGATTACCCTGGGCCTGGTCGAGCAAGTCCTGAAATGCACATTGGCTGCCTTCGTAGGTGCTAAAAAGAGCAAGTCGTGCATTGTTCAGCGGTTGTTCAAACCAGTTGGCGTAGTAGCGCTTACCATGCCAGCTGTCATCACGCAGTTGCTCATAGGACAAGGAAAACGCACCGAAGGCATCGGCTTTCAATTGCCGCTTGGTGGCATCTGATTGATCGGATCGATAAAGATCGCCAAGTTCGTCACGCAATTTGGCGACCAGCAATGAGAATTCCTTGCGGGCCTTCTGAGCCTTTTGCCAATTTTTAAGCTCTGCCTGTTGTTGCTGCAAAATCAGCCATGCCTGTAGCCCGGTTTCCTCTACAAAGCTTGCATAGCTCTCATTGAATTGCCCATCATCTTTTAAATACAGACGCTGATGGGCCAACTCATGAAACAAAAAAGCCGCCAGGCGGGTTTCAGAGCCGGAAAACATGGTGCTGAGCAAGGGGTCTTTGAACCATCCAAGGGTGGAGTAGGCCGCGGCTGGCGCTACCAGTACATCCATGCCTTTATTGCGCAATCGCATGGCGGACTGTTCAGCTTTGCTTTGCGCAAAGAAACCCCGATAGGGCACACATCCGGCAACCAGGAAGCACCAGGTTTTGGCCTCGAGTGAAAATTCTTTGCTGGCAACAACATTCCACACCAGGGCTTCACGATCCAGCTCTACGTAGCTGGTATAGCTGGTACCGGCGCTTAGCCCCAGCTCAGTGTCGGCAAATGCCAAAATCAGCTCAGCGGTTTGCAGATTTTGTACAAGTTCAGAATGGCTATCCGGATTACTCAGCAGCATTTGAATATCCTGACGCGCGTGCATGAGTTGCCATTGGCCGGTAATGGCTTGCAGGTAGTAAGAGGGGCCAGAGCAGGCGAACAGGAAAACGCTTAGCCCCATTAAGCTAAGAGTGCGAACCCTCATTCAGAGTCGGCTTTGCCATCCACAAAATTCAATGAAGCCGAGTTGATACAGAATCGTTGCCCGCTTGGCGGTGGCCCGTCATCGAAGATATGACCCAGGTGGGCGTCACATTTAGGGCAAAGCAATTCAATGCGGCTACTGCCGAGGCTGTGGTCAGGGCGCTGCACAATTTCTGCGCTATCAAGTTCACCAAAAAAGCTCGGCCAACCACAGCCCGAGTGATACTTGCTGTCAGACCCAAACAGGGGATGGTCGCAACACACGCAGTGGTAGTAACCGTCATCGGTATGATCACAGTACTTGCCGCTGAAGGGTGCTTCGGTGCCGGCCTCACGTGTGACGCGATATTGTTCAGGGTCCAGTTGCGTTTGCCAGTCCTGTGGCTGCTTGGTGATTTTATTCATGATGGTTCGCATTGTAATGTATCCTTTCGATGTCTGTTTGAAAACACACCGGAGTGAACAGAAATGTCTGTATTGCGCCCGTTTCACCTTGCCATTCCAGTACATGACCTGGCACTGGCAAGAGCATTTTATGGTGATCTGATTGGTTGCAGTGAGGGACGCAGTTCCTCACATTGGGTGGACTTTAATTTTTTTGGCCATCAGTTTGTTTGTCACCTTGGTAAAGCTGGCAATGCTGCGGGGGGGTTAAAAAACCCGGTCGACGGAGACGCAGTACCGGTACCGCATTTTGGTGTAATTCTTGACATGAAAGACTGGGAATTACTCAGAGATCGACTGATATCCGCTGGTACTGACTTTGTAATTGAGCCCCGTATACGTTTTCGAGGTGACACGGGCGAGCAGGCCACCATGTTTTTTACCGACCCTTCAGGCAACGCGCTTGAATTTAAAGCGTTTGGCGACGACAGTCAGATATTTGCAAAATGATCAAGGTATTCGAAGATTTCGACATCACCCTGGTCGGGCATTATCAATCGGTGTTGGAATCCTATGATATTGCAACTTTCCTGAAAAACCAGTTCGGCACATCAGGGGCAGGGGAATTACCTTTTATTGAAGTGGTGCCGCAACTATGGGTACTGAATGATGACGATCTCGAGCGGGCCCAGGCCCTGATCAAAGAACTTCAGGGGGCGCCTACCCTGGAAGGGTCAATGGCCTGGACTTGCATCAAGTGTGGCACTGCGCAGGAAGCCGTTTTTACGCACTGTTGGAAGTGTTCATCTCCATGTCATCAGGAGCAGCCTTCAGCCGTCTGACTTCAGCCTCAAGACGCTCAGCGGTCAGCTCTTCAGGCGGAATGGGTTTTCCGATGCGCAATTCGATCAGCGCTCTGAATTTATTAGGTCTGCGTTTGTGTAATGGATCGCGACGGCTGAACAGCGAACCCCAAAGATTACAAAGCGCCATTGGCACGACCA
>SMVB01364311.1_pt1 | contig 10342 bp, 9 predicted proteins | sample 2456461 | NCBI WGS metagenome assembly SMVB01 (sample SAMN11095934, study PRJNA526329) | marine sediment metagenome | biome: Marine sediment; feature: Surficial sediment; material: Deep marine sediment; isolation source: Hadal surficial sediment | place: Pacific Ocean | collected 2014-05 | depth 0-1...
GTAATTCTGAAATTCTGGTTGAATGTGTCGAAAGAAGAACAAAAAAATCGTTTTCTAGATCGTCTGAACAATCCGCGAAAACAATGGAAGTTTTCGCCTCATGATATTACCGAACGAGGGTATTGGGATGACTATATGAGCTGCTATGAAGACGTATTGAATGCCACTTCCAGACCCTGGGCACCATGGTTTGCGATCCCTGCCGATAATAAGCCCTATATGCGTGTGCAAGTTGCGAAAACGATACGCGATACGCTAAGAAAGATGGATATGGATTATCCGACAGTAGATAAGGAGGTGAGTGAAAGCATGGATGAACTTATCGACCGTTTGCAAAGAACATAGATGCTTTCATTTTTGAGTCTGAGGCAGCGCCTGATCTGAAAGCAGGAACTGGGTGCTAATTCGCCAACCCGTGACAAGTAAAACAGCTTCAGCGACCCGGATCCGCTACTAAATTTAGTCATCTTAAGGGTGGCAGTATCAAGTATCATTAGTGTCCACCCCACATTTTGGACTGAGAGAAATGGAGTATTTAAAGATTATGAAAAATACAGTAACCGGAATAACTCTGGTATTAATGATAGTCGCGATAACAGCTTGCAGTAAAAGCGATGACAGTCATGTTGATGCCGCAGCTGAACACATTGAAGCCGCTGGAACAGAAGTAGCTGCTGCTGCGAGCGATGCTGCTGATAAAGCTGGCGAAATGGCAAGTGACGCTGTTGACTCGGTTAGCGATGCAGCCAGCGATGCCTATGATACTGCGGGCGAAATGGCCAGTGACGCTGCTGACTCGGTTAGCGATGCAGCCAGCGATGCCTATGATACTGCGGGCGAAATGGCCAGTGACGCTGCTGATGCGGCGACTGAAGCCTATGACACGGCCAAAGAAAGCGTTGAAGATGTTGCTGAGGAGGCTGACGGGTCCGGTGAGTAACTAAGGCCCGCGAGTGGGAATTGCGAATAAGACCCCAATGCCGTTCCGGTGTTGGGGTCTGCTGTTATACAGTTGGTTGGATATTTGCATTCAGTCGAAACAGGTTGCCCGGGTCATACTGATTCTTGACCTTCAGCAACCGCGCGTAATTACCCTGGTAGTTTTTATTCACCATAGCGGGTTGTTCATCACCGACTTCATTGGTGTACCAGCCATAGGTGTATTTTTCCAGATTTGACCAATACTCGCGTAAATGGGCCAGGTAGGGATCACGGGATTCTGCCAGCGGCCAGGATACAGCACAGACCAGGTTTGCCAGTGCATAGCGGTGCGGGAATGCAGTTGCTTCAACAGGTACACGGTTGATTGCACCACCAGAGTGTTGGAATAGCAGGAATATTCCATATTCTGGCTCGAAGCCGGCGACCATTTCATCGATCAGGCCCGTTGGTATTTCAGTGACGAAGCCTCCCTTGAGGTATTGCCCGGTTACCCTGGGATCGCTGTTATCGAAAGATTGTTGAACAACAGTGTAATCAACCGAGGTAATGGTGTTCTGGAAGGCTTTTCCGGCTTTACTAATCGGTGCCAGCACTGTTTCGGCTTTTTCTACCGGGCCTGAGTAACAGGCGTGAATGATCGCGACACCGTCGCTACTGCCCGGTTGCGATATGGCGACGAAATCCAGATACAACTCATCAGGACAAGTGGCTGCATAGTCGGCGTAAAAACTGAGTGCATTGCCCATTTCAGACAACGGAAACATCACATTTCCCGCAATGACTTTACGATTCATTGGGTGCAACTCGAACTCGAAGTTGGTCACCACGCCAAAGTTACCACCGCCACCACGAACACCCCAATAAAGATCGGAATTCTGTTGCGCATTGGCATGCATCAATTTGCCATTGGCAGTGACCACATCCACAGATTTAACGTTGTCCAGTGCCAGGCCAAAGCGTCTCGCGAGACGTCCGAAGCCACCGCCGGTGGTCAGTCCACCTACGCCGGTATGAGAAACCGTACCTGAGGTTGTCACCAGACCGTGGGCCATGGATTCATGGTCAAGATCGCGTAAGTGGCTGCCACCTGAGACGTGGCAAGTTCTTGCCGGCAGGTCCACTCGGGCATCCCGGAAGGAGGATAAATCAAGTTGCATCCCACCCTGGCAAGTAGATTTTCCGGAAGGACTGTGTCCACCGCATTTCACTGCCAGTAGCAACGAATGGGCATTGGCGAAACTCACCGCAGTCATGATGTCGGCGGCACCGCTGGGCTGTACGATCAGTGCCGGGTGACGATCAATGGACGCGTTCAATACGCGCCGAGCCTGGTCATAGCCATCGTTTCCAGGCATCAATAAACGGCCCCGCAGGCTGTCTTTGAGTTCCTGTACCTCGGACGCCAGCAGGCTGATTTCTGCACCTTGACCGGTGACCGCTTTGATATCACCGTTGACCTGGCTCAGGGCTTCCAATGCGGCCAGAATACTGCTGGAAAAGCCGGCGGTCAGTGATGCAGCAGTAGAAGCGTAAATAAATTGGCGTCGTTTCATTTGATCTTCCCGGATCTGTGTCTGGACTATTATTTGCAACTCCCTATAAACATAGACCAGCGAAGGGAAACTTGCCACCTGGTCTGGTGATTTGATCCAGGATAATTGTCTCCACCAGGCGGTTTGGTCGACGAAGGGAGTGTCCGTCGAGGGTTTGGATTATTCAATTCATTCAGTTTATGCAGTGGTCATTGTGATTTCATTCCATTTCACCGGGAATCAGTAGTAAAAATAGGTATTAAATAAGAATGAATAACTCACCTCAAGATAATTTGGTTGATTTGCTTGCTGCCGTTGAGCGTGATGAGCCAGGTGCCTTCGATCACCTGGTGGCAGCGGTTTATCCTGAATTGAAGAAACTCGCTCATTTCCAGCTGGCTAACGAAAGGCAGGGCCACACACTAAACACGACTGCCCTTGTTCATGAAGCCTATGTTCGTTTGTCGGGCAGTGAAGGAAACTGGACCGACTGGCGCCATTTCATACCCACCGGTTGCCGGCATTATGATTGCGGATTTCTATATTGTCCGTAGAGGCTTTGCAGTGGCAACGAATGTGGCTGAAAATGTCGCGTTCAAACCACTTGCCATCATCGCCTGGCTGGCAGGCATAGCGATTGCAATGGCAGGTAGCTACCTTTCCTGGTTCCAGGATTTCGGGGATTCCTGCAATTGACGGAATTTTGACTTCCGCCGTTGTTCTCGTGGGTGTTTCTGCATTTAAAAACACTTTACCTGGAAGCAAACCCACGCGTGCCACTGACCGACATTGATTGGTAGGCTACACCGGCGAAACCAGTTTCAACAGCAATTTAAATCTCATTGAAGCACGATCATGCGCTAATCTTACTGATCAAATCGGAGCTGCTTGGTGCGTGACAATGGCAGCATCAATAGCAAGGAGTTTAAATCGCCATGAAGATCGATGGACAGTTTAAGGGTGGGCTGAGCGAAGTGGCCTCGGAAGCACGGCGTCTGGAATCCTTATCGTATGACGGAATGGCGTCTTTTGAATTAGCGCATGATCCGTTTTTCCCGTTGTTGCTTGCTGCCAGTGTAACGAAACGTCTTGATTTGATGACTTCAATTGCGGTGGCATTCGCCCGCACGCCAATGAGCATGGCTCAGATTGGACATGATCTGAACAGCTATTCCCAGGGTCGTTTGATCCTTGGCCTGGGCTCCCAGATCAAGCCGCATATCACCCGTCGTTTTAGCATGCCCTGGTCCCACCCGGCTGCCCGCATGCGGGAATTTATCCTCGCCATGCAAGCCATTTGGGATTGCTGGCACCAGGGGTCGCGACTAAAGTTTGAGGGTGAGTTTTACACGCACAACCTGATGACACCGGCATTTACGCCCATTGACATTCAATTTGGTGCACCCAAGGTGTTCCTGGCTGCGGTCGGACCGAAGATGACTGCCGTCGCTGCTGAAATAGCCGATGGTGTGATATTTCATTCATTCACGACTGAAAAATACCTGCGCGAGGTGAGCCTTCCCGCTATTGATAAAGGACTGGCCAAATCCGGCCGTTGCCGCTCTGAATTTGAAATCAGTTATCCCGGATTCGTGGTAACCGGCAGAACTCAGGAAGAATATGATGCCAACAGGAAGAATGTCTGTGAGCGAATCGCATTTTATGGCTCAACACCTGCCTATGCGCCCGTATTGGAATTGCATGGCTGGAGCGAGTTGCAACCAGAGCTGAATCGTCTGTCCCGCCGGGGCCAATGGGAAGAAATGGGCTGCTTGATTAGCGATGAGATACTTGAGGCATTTGCGGTTGTGGGAGAACCGGACGCTGTGGTCGATCAGTTCATACAACGCTTTGGTGGCCTAGTTGACCGTACCAGTGGAGAATTCCAGGCTGTCGATGATGATCAACACCGTACATTGTTGGCGAAATTTTCCAGCTGTTGAGCAATGATCTTCTACTCCTGCATCGACTTTCGAATCAGATCCTGCATGCTGTACAGTCCAGGCTGTTGACCCACTAGCCAGCGGGCTGCCTTGATTGCACCCACCGCAAAGACCCGGCGATCATCAACTTTGTGCAGCAAAGACAAGCTTTCGTGGGCGCTTTTAAACAGCACAGTGTGTTCGCCTGGAACTTCGCCGCAGCGGGTCACTTCAAAATGAATCTGGTCCTTGCTGGGTTTGGTCTTTCCACAAGGGTCATAGTGATAGACCTCTTCAAACTCCTGTTTACGACTGGCGGCCAGACTTTCACCCAATTGCAGGGCAGTGCCGGAAGGCGCATCGATCTTATGAACATGGTGGGTTTCATGGATTTCTGCGGCAAATTCATCTCCCAACGCAGCACCAGCCAAACGCACCATCTGCTGGAGAACGGCGACTCCCAGACTCATGTTTCTGTCATACAGAATCGGAATTTCTTCGGACATCGCGAGCATGAGTTGATTATTCGCCGCCGTTATTCCGCTGACGCCACAGACCAATGGAATTTTTGCCTTAGCCGCCGCACGGATGACGTATTCAGTCACCTCGGGCAATGTGAAGTCGATGGCAACCTGGGCAGACGAAAGAACAATGGAAATATCGTCAGACAGAACGGATTGGTCATCGTCTTCGCCAACCGTGCAATTCCGGACCCAAATGCCGGCAAGATCCAGATCTTCTGATTCGGCAATACAACGCTCAAGCGCCTGTCCCATGCGTCCGCGACCCAACACCGCCACTCTGATTGTCATTGCCTCACTCACCGTTTCGTGACCTGTCTCAGATACTGATACTACTGCGAGATGACAGCCAGCGCGAGTATCAGGAATAATTATATTAAAGCATCAACTACGCCTGTTATTGCGCTATCATTTGCCCGGATTGCTTGTTCTCGATTAATGGAAACGCGTCATGCAAAACCTCATAAACATGATAGAAGCCGGCTGGGATCGGAAATCGGGTGGTCAGGTTATTCGTGGTGATGAATCGCTCAAAGCTGCCGTTCAGGAGGCCATCACATTACTTGATAATGGCGAGCTTCGGGTGGCGCAAAAAACCGGCAATAGCTGGCAGGTCAATCAGTGGCTGAAAAAGGCAGTTCTGCTCAGTTTTCACTTGAATGATAGTGAGATGATGGCAGGTGCAGACTCCAATTATTTTGACAAAGTGCCACTAAAATATGCCGGCTTCCAGCAGAAAGACTTTGAAGCAGCCGCTGTTCGCGTGGTTCCGGATGCCCGGGTACGGCGAGGTGCCTACATCGCGCCGGATGTGGTGCTGATGCCGAGCTATGTCAATATCGGTGCCCATATAGACAGCGGTACACTGGTCGATACCTGGGTGACGGTGGGAACCTGTGCGCAAATTGGCCGGAATGTACATCTTTCCGGTGGGGTTGGCATCGGCGGTGTGCTTGAGCCGGTCCAGGCCGGGCCAACTATTATTGAGGATGACTGTTTTATCGGTGCCCGCTCTGAGATTGTTGAAGGTGTGGTTGTAGAGCAAGGTTCTGTTATCTCGATGGGTGTCTTTATCGGTCAAAGCACCAAAATCTACAACCGTGAGACCGGGGAAGTCAGTTATGGACGTGTACCGGCCGGCTCTGTCGTCGTTTCTGGTAATTTGCCGGCTGCCGATGGCTCCCACTCACTATACTGCGCTGTTATCGTCAAACAGGTCGATGCCAAAACACGTGCCAAAACTGCATTGAACGATCTGCTCAGGCAAGTGGACTAATCAGACTACAATGGCACAACAGCTGCATCGATTGAATAGGAAATCATCATGATCAGAGGATCACTGGTTGCTCTCGTCACACCTTTTCGCGATGGTGATATCGATGAAGATGCAATACAGCAGATGGCACGGTGGCATGTAGAAAAAGGTACACACGGCATTGTGCCGACCGGTACGACTGGGGAATCGGCGACCCTGAGGGAGAAGGAACACTTTCGGGTGATTGAGTTGGTTGTTCAGGCAGTAGATGGTCGAATTCCGGTTGTCGCCGGTTCAGGCTCTAACAACACCCAAGATGCGATTTTCTATAATGAGCGTGCGCACGCATGTGGTGCCGATGCCGCCCTGCACGTGGCAGGGTATTACAACCGACCCTCCCAGGAGGGCTTGTTCAGGCATTACGAGGCACTGGACAAACACAGCAAGCTCCCAATATTTGTTTACAACATTCCACCGCGTACAATCGTCGATATCCTTCCAGATACCATGGCACGAATAGCCGCACTATCAAACGTGATCGGTGTCAAGGATGCTACCGGAGATCTGAGCCGGCCTGTTCACGAGCGTATGCTCATTGATGGGGAGTTTTCGTATTTATCCGGTGAAGACCCTACCGCCGTCTCATATAACGCAGCCGGTGGAAACGGATGTATTTCAGTAACCGCCAATATTGCACCGACTTTGTGTGCTGATATGCAAACGGCTTGTCGTGACGGTGATTTCAAAAAGGCGGCGAGTATCCAGGATAGGTTGATGCCATTGAACCTGGCATTGTTTGCCGAACCCAGTCCTGCTCCTGTCAAGTACGCTGCCTCATTACTGGGACTCTGTGACGAATTTTGCCGCTTGCCGATGGTGCCGTTGATGGATCGTTCAAAAGCTGCAATCCGCATGGCAATGACAGATCTCGGCTTGATATGAACGGAATAAGATCGCCGCAATGACTCTGTTTGAGAATTAGGAAACAGGTCCGTTGGCACGCTTACATGCTTTTCGGTCCCATACTTTGGCCAGGATGCTGCAGTTGACGCTGTTATTAGCGGTTCCCGGATACTTACAAGCTGAAGAGCCAGAGTTTGAGCCGATTCATTGGGCGTTTTCGTCGTTTTTCGGAACCGGGTGGTACCAGGTTCACGATAACCGTTCGGTGTTTGTTCTAAGAATGACACCACGGCAAACAATACGTGAGTCGGGTATCAGTGAATCCGGTGAAGGTGAATTCGGGATCACGATCAAATATCCACTGACACTGGGTTTGCATGGTATCGATGAATTTTCAGAGATCATCCAGTCAGATAATTTTGGGACCATCAGTTTCACCCCCGGTGTCGAACTGGAAATCCCCATCAATCAAAGATGGTATTTACGTCCATTTGCGAATGTAGGTTGGGGCACCGAATTGGACTCCGGCAACTCGGTCTGGATTTACTACGCCGGCGTCAAAAGCCGATACACCTTTCCGGGGCAGAAATTGGATTGGTCCTTACTCAGCAGTATTTATTACGCCGGATACACCCCCGATTCGGGAAGATCTGACCGTCTGGCGGTAGCGCAATTGGGTGTTGAGTTCACGCAAGCAATAAGCACCAGGTTTTTAGGTCAGGCCGTAAATTTGAATTACAACTTTATGTATTCCTTTCTTGGCAGAGACCTGCATTTTGGTCTGCCGGATGGGTCGTTTGACCCGATAGAGGATCAATTTGAGGCAGGTATAGCGTTGAGTTTCAGAAACCGACCCTACAAGGTCTGGTTTTACAAGGTACACCGCCTGGGCCTGGGCTATAAATTCAGTTCAGATGGCCAATTTAAAGCGATCACTATCAATTTGCGTTCATGGTTCACCAGCTAGGTTGGTAGAATCGCAATCAAAAAAATACGGCACTCATATTGCCCATACGCTGATAGACTACCCATTTTACAGTGACCGATACCATCAATAATCTAGTGGACCTGTGAATGTGATTGAATCCCAAAACCAAAGGAGCGTTGGTGCCTCAATCCTCGCGATATTGACAGCCTAGGCCGGGCTGCTTGCTTTGCTTCTATCCGGCTCGGTGTCGTTGCAGGCCACAGCCGATGCAAACATCGTTGAATGGGGTTTCAAGGGTTTTATGATGTTGCTGGTTGGGCTGGCATATCTGCTGCTGGCGGCGGGCATTATCAACACCATGGACGACAAATTGCTGGACCTCGGCTTTGTGCTGGTCTTTTTCATGTGCTGTGCCGTAAACTTCGTCATTACTGCCTGGTTTCTGCTGTCGGGCGTTCGGGAATAGCCAGTTAAATGAAAAAACTAATCATAATATGCCTGCTATGTTCGGTGATTAACGCCTGCAGTGATCAGGCTTCCAACGAAAACGATTTATCGCCAGGGCGGGACGCAACGCCGGCAAATATACATTCAAGCGGCGTAGAAACTGATGCTTCGGTGCCTGACGAAGTCGGAACTGGCTCACCTCAAAGTAGCACTGAGCAAAATGATGTGCTCGGAGAGTTGGGGGTCGCTGCTCTCAGCACACGCATAACCGGCGATCTCGATATGATGGAAGAGCGGCGTGTTATACGTGTGCTCACGGTTTATGGCCTGGGGCGCTATTGGCTGGATGGCCCTGTGGAAAGGGGCATTACATATGAATTATTCAAGATGTATGAGTCGTTTATCAACGATCATCTGGGCAGAAATGAGCTTAAAGTCCACGTTATATTTATCCCGGTTGCCAGAAACGAATTAATACCCGGTCTGCTAGAAGGCCGCGGTGATATCGCGGCAGCCGGGCTTACGATAACCACAGAACGTGAAAAAGTGATTGATTTCACCGACCCGGCGAGCAAGGACATTTCCGAGATTCTGGTGAGCGGGCCTTCTGCGCCATCGATTGCCAATATTGATGATCTGTCAGGTAAAACAATACTGGTACGGCCTTCGAGCAGCTACCGGTCCAGTCTGGATGCACTTAACCGGCGCTTCAAACAGGCGGGCAAAGCTGAAATTGAACTGCAGGATGCTGATGAGATACTGGAAGATGATGACCTGTTGGAAATGGTCAATGCAGGCTTGCTTGACTGGGTTGTGGTAGATGATTACAAAGCTCGCATCTGGTCTGGTGTGTTTGAGAACCTGGTGGTACGGGACGATATCGTATTAAGAGAGGGCGGAAGAATCGGTTTTGCCATTAGGGAAAACAGTCCGCTACTCAAACACTCATTGAACGAATTCCTCAAAACCCACCGGCAAGGCACACTCAAGGGCAATATTCTGATCAATCGCAATATCAAGAATTACGATTGGGCCCAAAACGCGCTGGAGGCCAGCGACTACCGACGTTTTCAGGATCTGGTCGGTATTTTCCAAAACTACGGAAATCAATACGGCATCGATTTTCTGATGGTCGCTGCCCAGGGTTACCAGGAATCCCGTCTCGATCAAAACGCCAGAAGTGCCGCAGGTGCGATTGGGATCATGCAATTGTTACCATCAACAGCCAGCGATTCAAACGTCGGAATCCACGATATCAGCAAGGCAGAAGACAACATCCACGCGGGTGTCAAGTACCTGAACTTCATCCGCGAGCGCTATTTTTCCGACCCGGATATCGATCAGTTCAACAAGACGATGTTTGCTTTTGCAGCTTACAATGCCGGTCCGTCACGGGTTCGGGGTTTGCGTGCCAAGGCGGAAAAAGCGGGTTACAACCCGAATATCTGGTTTGATAATGTCGAAGTGATGGCCGCCAAAGAAATCGGCCGGGAGACGGTTCAATATGTCGCCAATATTCTCAAGTACTACATTGCGTATAGTCTTTCGACGCAGCAGCAGACAAAACGCGATGCAGCTCGTAAAGAGCACGGTGTAGATTAATATTCTGTCACTTTTGATAGATGCTAAACCTCGGCGTCAATTTTCTTCTGGATTTTCTGAATGGTTTTCCTCATTTCAAAAAGCGAAGCAGAAGACGTTTGATTCTTGATAAAGTCCCTGTAAGGAATGGGCGGGAAACCGCCGTACATACCCGGCTCGGTGATATTTTTGCTGATCACCGAAACCGGACCCATGGTGACGTTATCGCAGACAGTGATGTGGCCATTGGCGCTAACCCGGCCGGCGAAGATGCAGTTGTCGCCAAAAGTAGAACTGCCGGCGACGATGAA
>SMVB01287596.1_pt1 | contig 10340 bp, 8 predicted proteins | sample 2456461 | NCBI WGS metagenome assembly SMVB01 (sample SAMN11095934, study PRJNA526329) | marine sediment metagenome | biome: Marine sediment; feature: Surficial sediment; material: Deep marine sediment; isolation source: Hadal surficial sediment | place: Pacific Ocean | collected 2014-05 | depth 0-1...
GATGCATTGGACGAACGCGGTGACGAGATCGGCGTCGAGGGACCTACACCGAAGGCCCGCGAGTGTTGCGCGCGGCAAGGCGTCGCACAAAAGTTCGCTCGCTTGCCCGCCGAGTATTCGGCGTCCGGCCGCGGGCAACCCGACTTCGACTCGAGCCTCGATCCAGTCGTCGTCGGGGCTGATCCGCACCGCAGTTCGCTCGAGCACTTCTTGGGCGCCGGCGTCGATTCGAATCAGCCCGCTCTTGCCGCTGCCCTTTGACCTCCTGTTCTCCCCCGAAGCCGCTGCAGCGTGGATCGCGCTGCGGATCGCTCGTGCAACGAAGTCAGCGAGAGCCATGCGCCGGATGCGGCCCGCGAACAACTCGGGTGGGAAGCCGGCGACCTCCATCGGGACCCGCACTCGGATCTTCGAGGGTGCGGCAAAGGGATCGCCCTGCACGTGGTCGATGAAGAGGGTAAAATCTTCGAACGCGTAGGCGCCGCGCAGATCCTTGTAACCGGGGTAGCCCCGACCGTCGAGGCGTCGACAATCGCTGGCGAGGGTCGCCCGAGTTCGCTTCATCCCGCGCGTGAATCCGCTGCAGCGCCTCGTGCGTTGTCCCTGACAGCGTCTTTCCCCCCGTCATTCCCCCCGAGTCCAGCCTCCCCCCCGCAATTCTTCGCGAATAGCTCCGTGCAATTTTCTTCGGCAAAATCGCAGGCCTTGATCGTGTCCCCGAGACGCGTGCCGATGAATTCGGCGTAGTCGCAGCGCGCCTTCGGATCGCTCTCGCCGAACACGGCGAGGGCTTCGAGGTAGTGACGGTTCGCCTCCGCGAGTCGGCCCTGCTGGTCGTAGACTCGCGCGAGGTTCCACTTGTTGATCGGGTCGTCGGGATTGAGCGCGACCGCGCGTTCGGAATACTCGAGCGCCTCGGCCGCGCTGCCCGTGATTGCGTAGAAGGCTCCGAGATTGGATACCACCCGATGGTCGAGGGGATGGTGCTTCTCGAGAATCTTCAGGAAGGCCAGGCCCTCATCGATTTTGCCGGACCGCTGAAAGCGCCCCAGGAGTCGAAACCATTTGTCGAGCAGGATGCGAGAAGAGAAGAACCCCAGGGAATCATCGAGCGCGAGATTTGCCTCGCGATACCGGCCCGACAGAATCAAGATGTCGACGCGCCCAATATGGGCGTCCGAGTCCCCCGGTACTGCCGCGATGGCGGCGTCGTAGTGCGCTACCGCGGTGCTGGAGAGTGTGCGCGAGATCGCCGACCGGATCCCCAGTGCCCCTGCAATCTTCCCATCGCTTTGCCTCGCGCCCGACGAGGCGATTGCGACGTTGGCCAGACATTTATGCGCCTCCCCGTGGTGGCCCTCGTCCGATTCGCCCAGCCAGGCTTCACACAGCGCACGCGCCTGTTCAGTCGAGCCCGACGCAAGCAGCGGGGCCCAGCGATCAAAAGCCTCACGCGCCTTGCGGTCCCGGGCCGTCGCGCGGGTCTGCCCGGGCGAAGCTCTACCCAACTCGGCGGTCGGCGGGGCACTGTCGACCTGGGAGATGAACGGGCTCTCGGGGTCGGATGCAGGTTCTTGGCTGCATGCAAGCGCGGCCAAGCCGACGCCGAGGATACACCCCGCGCAGACTGCCAGTCGTCGTATTGATTGAGATTTCTCGGGCTGGTGGGTCGTTCTCATACGCCGATCGCGGCGGTTGGATGCAGTTCGACCCTCGAGATATTTCACGATTCTCTTCCCCCGCCCGAAGATACCGCAATCGCGGTCGCAGCAATGTCGGGCCTTGAACACGAGGGAGTGGCGGCGGACTGCGCGCGGTGCTTCCCTTGCCCAACGCAGCGGGTTCCGCACCGGCGTGTGTGCCGTGACATGACCAGACATGAGAGTCGAACGGAGGTCGATCGATGCTCGAAGCGACGAAGTTTTCCAGAAGTTTCTGGCTCCCGCTGACAGCGGGATTGGTGTGGGTTCTCTCCGGCGGGGCGAGCGGAGCCTTGGGGCTGGCGTTCTCGCTGCCGCCCGCTTTCATTTGCTTGGCGGCCGCGTACCTGGGCATGACGGCGTTGGAAGATGAACGGGCTACGACCCTCGCGGCCCTCGGCGGTGCGATCGGGGTCGTGTTTGGAGTCTTCGCCCTGCTCTTCTACGGCTTCGCTTTGGGTGTCGTGTTGATCGCGCTGTCGGGCTGGATGTTTGTCGATGCCGGAGACAGGGCGACTCGATCAATCGAACCCCTCGAAGAAGTCCCCGAGATCGAAGCGAGCATGGGTCTCGCCGCACAGGTGGCGCTCGACGAAGCCCTGCTGGGTGCCATCTCGCTAATGGCTCCGGTGCCGAGTTCCGACGATGTGGCGCGAATCGAACGCGAAATTGCACAGGCGACCGAACTGTTCGAAGCCAAGGGCTGGCTCGAAAAGCCCGAAGACTATCACCGAACGCCGCTGTCGCTGGAAGTTCCGCGCATCGAGCCGGCGAGCGTTCGCACCCTGGCGGGCCGCATCGAGTTCGAGTCGCTGAGTTTCGATAGCGAGTACGAACCCTTGCTTGACGAACCCGGCCGCGACCGCTGGCAGAGCTACGCCTCCAATCGCACCGCGCACGCCCACGTCCTGCGTCACCCCGGTCCACCGCGCCCCTGGATCGTTTGCATTCACGGCTACCAGATGGGCAGACCCGTTGAGGACTTCACCGCCTTCGATCCGCGCATCTTCCACGAGAAGTTCGGCTTCAACTTGTTGCTCCCGACCCTGCCGCTCCACGGTCCCAGAAAAGTGGGTCGCTTCAGCGGGGACGGCTACCTCAGTGGCGACATGCTCGACAGCATTCATGCGGCGAGCCAGGGAGTCTGGGACATCCGCCGACTGATCACCTGGGTGAGGGCGCAGGACGCCCCGAGCATTGGAGTCTACGGACTGTCGCTCGGGGGCTTCAACGCCGCGTTGCTGGCCGGCCTGGAACCCGGCCTGGAATTCGCCATTGCCGGTGTTCCGATGACGGATTTGTCCGGAACCTTTTGGCGACATTTGCCCGACCCGATCATTCGCCAGTTTCTCGAAGTTGGCTTGACCCGGGAGCGACTCGACCGGGTAGCCAAGGTCGTGTCACCCATGGGACTCACGCCAAAAGTCCCCTTCGAAGGTCGAGCGATCTTCGGTGGCGTGGCTGACCGACTCGTGTCCCCGCGACAGGTCCGCGACCTGGCCCGGCACTGGGACCACCCCGCTACGGAGTGGTACCAGGGCAGTCACCTCACCTTCTTCTTCAATGACGACGTTCAGCGTCTCATCGGCGGCACACTCGCAGCAGCGACTGCCGCGCAAGCTCCTAGCTAGCCATCCGATAGAGCGCCAATACTGCAGCACCACCCAAGCCGAGGTTGTGCTGCAATGCGATCTTCGCGTCTGCGACCTGTCGCTTGTCCGCAGTGCCCCGCAACTGCCAGGTGAGTTCCGAGCACTGGGCTAGCCCGGTGGCTCCCAGGGGATGTCCCTTCGAAATCAACCCGCCCGAAGGGTTTACCACCACCTTGCCACCATAGGTCTGGGCGCCGGAGTCGATGAACTCCCCCGCCTTGCCTTCGGGGCACAGCCCCAGGGCTTCGTAGGTGATGAGCTCGTTGGCGGAGAAGCAGTCATGGAGTTCGACCACGTCGACGTCTTCCGGCCCGATGCCCGACGCTTCGTAGATCTTTGCGGCGCCGGCCTTGGTCATGTCGCTGCCGACCATCTTGATCATGCTGCCGTCGAAGGAGCTAGCGAAGTCCGTGGTCATGCTCATGGCGAGAATCTCGACCGCCTGGTCGCGCAGGCCATGGGCGTTGACGAAGTCCTCACTCGCCACGATCGCCGCGGCCGAACCATCGCTGGTGGGGCAGCACTGTAGCTTGGTCAGGGGGTCGAAGATCTTGGGTGCAGCCAGGATTTCGTCGAGGGTGTACTCGTCCTGAAACTGGGAGTAGGGGTTGTTGACCGAATGCTTGTGGTTCTTGTACCCGATCTTGGCGAAGTGCAGGGCGTTGGTTCCGTAGCGCTCCATGTGCTCGCGACCCGCGTTGCCGAACATCTGGGCTGCCGCGGGCGCCTTGGCGTCGAAGCCGCATTTTTCATTCATCACGGCAAAGTGCTTGTCGAGCGCCATCGTGCGGTCGGTGTACTTGATGCCGAGAGAACCCTTTTCCATCTTCTCGAAACCCAGCGCCATCACGCAATCCGCGATGCCGCCCTCGACGAACTGCTTGGCCATGTGGAGCGCAGTGCTGCCGGTCGAGCAGTTGTTGTTCACATTGTAGATGGGAATGCCCGAGTGTCCGAGTTCGTAGAACGCGCGCTCCCCGGCGGTCGAATCGCCATAGCAGTAGCCGACGGCCGCTTGGTCGATCTCCTCGAACTTGATACCCGCGTCCTCGATCGCCTTGTTGCCGGCTTCCCGCGCCATGTCGGGGTAGCACCAATCTTTCGAGCCCGGCTTCTCGAACTTGGTCATTCCGACGCCGATTACAAATGTTTTCCGTCCCATGGTTTCGTCTCCGTCTGCCGGCTCCGCCGGAATGGTTCCGGGGGAACGGGCGCATGCATGAATCGCGCGCGTGTCCTGCCGAATTGAGTCTTTCGAGGATTGGGAAGCGAGACTAGCGGACTCGAACTAGATCTTGAAGTGATCTCGAATGAATCGCAGTACCAACCAGTCTGGAAGCAGTCGCTTCCCAAGGGGCATGATCAGGGAGTCGGGACCGATCGTGTAGCGAAAGCGCGGTCGTTTTGCGGTCAGGGCTTTCACGATTGCGTCTGCGACGACTTCGGGGCCGGGAGCTTTCGGTAGTGATTCGAGAATCACTTGTTCGGTTCTGCGTATCCGTTCTGCGTAGTGCGAGTCCCGGCCTTCGTCCCATTCCATGGCCGCGTTGAACGGTGTGTTGATGTCTCCAGGTTCGATCAAACTCACCTGGATGCCGAAGGTCAGTACCTCGTTGTAAAGCCCGCTCGCGATCGCTTCAACGGCGGCTTTGCTCGCCGAGTAATGCGCCTGAAACGGGATCGTCGCACGGCCTGCGATCGACCCGACCAGCGCGATGCGTCCGCTCTGCGCTTCTCGCATTTGAGGCAGGACACGCTTCAGGACCCGCAGCGTCCCTCCCAGGTTGGTGTCGAGTTGCCGTTGATAGGCTGCCATCGAAACTTCTTCGATGCTGCCAAAGATTCCGAAACCCGCATTGCAGACCAGCGCATCGAGAGAACCACAGGCGGCCAGCACCTCGGTCACAGCCTTGTCGACAGATTCGTCACTGCAGACATCCATTGCGATCCAGTCGATGTTCGCGCCGAGAGAATCTGTCGGCTTGTTGCGACTGGCAGCGTATACCCGGTAGCCGTTTGCAGCGAGCGCCCGGCACGCCGCCAGTCCAATGCCGGATGTTCCGCCCGTAATGAGAACTGAACCCATGCTGGGCTCCTAATTGCGAGTTGGCGCAGACGATATCACAGCACCTGCGCGGATCTGGGCGCGAGGGGCTGGCCTGCCGGCTTGAAGACGGCGCAGTTCAGCGATAGATCAGCAAGATGCCCAACACGAAGAACAAATTGTAGACCGAGTGCGCCAGGATTCCGGGCAGCAGGCTGCGCGCGCGTTCGAATGCCATCGCCCAGACGAAGCCACTCCAAAACGTCATCATGAACCCGGGAAACGAATAGAAGTGAATGGCACTGAAGAACACGGCACTCATCGCCGCCGCTTGCCAGGCTCCGAATCGATTGCGCAGGGTATAGAAGAGCAGACCGCGAAACATCAACTCCTCGAATACGGGGGTCCAGACCAGGTAGTCGACACAACTTTGGATGACCTCGCGTGTCGATCCCCAGATCAAAGTTTCGTCGAGCCCCTCGGCCCAGTGGCTTTCGAAGCCCAGCCCAAAGCTTCCCCATGCGAGGGCCGACGTGCCGAGCAGATCGATCGCCAGGGCGGCGGCGGCGACAGAGAGAATGGGCACAATCTGCACACGTTTTGGACTCAAGCCGAAGGTTCCGAGAAACGCACTTGGCGAGGACTGGACCAGGTGGCGATGGATGAGCCACAGCATCGGTAGCGATGCGATCAGCGTTCCAAACGTATAGAAGGGGTCGAGCAACTCGGGTTCGGAGAGTTGATCGCCGAGTTCGGCGAGGGTGACGAAGTAGAGGCGGTTCCAGAAGTCCCCGCGTACCAGCACGCCAAAGCCCTGGGCCATCGACCAGGGAACGATCGCGGGTGCGGGCGACTTCCGCAGCACTGGGTCTCGCGCCAGCGCAATTAGCAGCACGGCTCCCGCCGCGATCAACAAAAAACTTGCAGCGGTCAACGCCTCGGTGCGACGCTGCCAACGCGTACCACGTTGTTCGATCCGGTGTGAGATGACCGTCCCAGCGTCGTCGTCCCCGCTGCGAGAAAGCAGCCCGATTTCCGGGCGTTCGAGGAGCCAGTCCGACAGACCTGCCGCGGCGAGGCTTTCGAGAACCCGGGTCTCGGGCTTCGGCGCGGTAGCGCCGTCCGCTCCGGTTGCTCCATAGATCGCCTGCAAGGCGTCATGAAGCTCCCCCGGCAGCAGCCTTTGCGCGAGATCGAGCGCTTCTTTGACTTCCCCCGCCTCGGCGAGCGAGACCACTAGACCCGCGTTCAGTTGCACGAGCGCTTCGGCGTCAATGGCGGGCAGCACGGCAGGGTGCTGGTCTTCAAATTCAACGCGTTTGGCCCCGTCTTCAGACACCTGACGCTGGATCGCGATCGAGGCGTCGAGCACCTGTTCGAACGATCCGAAGAGCGCGCTCCGCACTGATTGAAGTGGCGCTTTCCTTTGATTGGCTTCGGCGAGTTCGAGATCGCGAACCACGATCCGTTGAACCGTATCGATCGGTTTGCTGAGCAACTGGGTGGGGTCGCCAGTCAGGTGCGCTCCCCAACCCTGCAGCATCACGAACATCCAGCCCGCGACGTAGAGCGCGGTCGAGAGCGGCGAGAAGGAATGATTGGCGCTGCTCACCGACGCAAGTAGACCTTCCAGATGATGGGCCAGGCGAATATCAAAGGATGTTTTCGCTGTCGCGGTGTCAGTTGAATCGGAACTCCGGTATGGCGCTCCATTTTCCAGATCGCGTACGGAACCCAGTCGCCAAATGTGAAGGCGCTCTTGAGCAAGCGGCCGATCGCCAGGGTGCGAGCCACCGGACGCGACAGATGCCAGCGCCAACGCATCGCAAGCCTGCGCAGTGGCGACATCTCGATCTCGATGGCAGTTCCACCGGCCCGCACCGTCGCACGCTCGATCCATCCCAGGTCAGCCAACAACTCGAACGCGAACTCCGCGACGCGATCGTAGCGCGCCCGGGCAATCTGATAGATTTCCGCGATGTGCTCCGGCGGCTCCGCTCGACGTTCGGCGCCATAGGTTCGCGAGAATGCCTCCTGCCAGAACGCAGCGAGCGAGAAGCGTTGAATCCGATCGTTCGCCGGCAAGAAGACCACCAGGCGCTGGGCCAGTGTTACCGCGGCCTGGGCCGCACAGCGGATCGCGTGGTCCCGAGCCGCTCTGTCTCGTTGATAGACCAGCATTGAAGGTTGGGCGAAGCGCGCCCAGATGTACGGATGCACGCATTCGAGTTGCACCGCGCCAGCAAAGTCCGCAAGCGAGAGGACCGCATACTTCGCGCGCACGGTTCGCGACTCGAATTGGGTTTCGATGTAGAAGACGTTCGGCGGCAGCACGAAATTGCCGAGGGTCAAGAGACGCGAGTTGTAGGTGTCGCTGTAGCGATCGACGAGAACGTAGAAATCGAGAACGCCCTCGTCGGACTTCTTGCGCAGACATGAACCGTAAAAGAGAATGCTCGTGACGTTGGGTCGCTGCTCGCGAATGGCGTCTGAAAGGGCGCGAGCCGCCGCCGGCGCTTCCTTGGCTAGTTCTTTGGATACGAGTTCGGCCAGCGGTGAGTTCAGGTCGATCATTTTCGAGCTCGACGAACGATGAGGTCTCGGATCACGCGCGAACGAATTGAATCGTGTCGTCCGCCGAGATGGTGACTTGACGCCCGGGCTTTGGATCGAACAGTTCGCCGTCAACCGTAAAGCCGCAATCGAGGCACATTTCGACCTGTTTGGCGTTGCGACTCGTGTAGCCGTTTTCTTCCTTGACGAAGGGCAGCGGTTTGCCGCGCAAGATCCCCACTAGCGATCGCGGTATGCGGTGGGCGTCGCTCGCGATCGTCGTAAACTGAACGCCACCGGGATCGTCTCCCCAGAACGGCTTCATTCTCGAAAACAATCGGTTGAGCGTGCTGGCGATCAACAGGAAGAACTCGCCTCGATCCTGCAGCTCTCCGTCGATCAGCACCTGGACCTTGTCCGGATGCAATATGCCGTTCTTGTCCCCGGCCGCCAGTCTGCCCAACAGGCTCGCGGTCACCATGGACGCTCCCACCGCACCTTGAATTCCCGAATTACGGTCGTTTTCGAATAATTCGTGGTTTAGCCCGATCGCGCGATGGATGACCCCCAGACCAAAGAACATCCCGTACTGGGACTGTGCGTTGCGGCTGTGGTTCACCCGGAGAACCTGGCGGGGAGAAGTTCGCTCTGCCAGGCGGCCGTTTTCCACGTCGTCGATCAACCCGGCAAACCCGCGGACTGGATCCTTCAAGGCCCCGAGATCACACGCGCTCATGTTGGTCCTGCCCCCGCGCAGGGGAGCAATCATGGGCAAACGACCCTCGAAGGCGTTGTTGCCGAGAATCTCGCTGAGGGCGAACTGCAGGGTGCCGTCACCACCGTTGATGACGAGCAGGTCGACTTCCTGACGCGCGAGATCCGCCAGGGCCTCCGGCACGACCTTGGCAGAGTCGGTTTCGACGTGCAGAACATCGGGATGACGTCGCAGAAAGCCGAGCAGGCGTTCGACCTGCGCGGCATTCCGCCCGGCATACAGGTTGTTTAGTAATCCGATCCGCAAGCGTTGTCACTCCGAGGGGGGGTTCGAGGGGTACTGGGTGCGTGGTACCGCCTTACTCATGGGCGTGTCACTGGATTCAAGAAGCTGAAGGTTGCGACGCCCTGTCCCTGGATCTGGATAGGCTTTGAGTTCAAACTCGGCGGAATCGTAACCTCAAAGTTCGCGGCCGACCACACTCGCCTGGGCTTGGTCGAAAGCCCCGCGAGAAAGCGAATCGGTCCCGGGAGGTCACCGAGCGGGTCATGTTGAAGGAAACGTTCCGCAACATACACCCGACCCCAGCCGTCCTTTCGTCGCCCCTGCCCTCCGGTCCCAAGGCCCTTAATATCGATTACGCGTGGAATCCAATACGGTTTTTTACCACCACGTTTGGGCGGCGTTTGAATAGCATCTCCGAGAGCCAGGTCAAATGTCGTATTCGCAATCATTCTTCTCAGACAGGGCCCCTCGGTTGCCCCGGACAATTTCTGAACAGAAGAGCTGTAGTTTGGTTCGCTCTCGGTCGGATCTGCTGAGGAAATGGCCGGATCACAACCCGGTTCGAGATAGCCGAGCCAGCGAGATCGCTTGCCCGCGGGGTTGAGAAAATCTGCGATGTAGAGGGGATAATCGCCTCGCTGAGAAAAGAGTTCGATTCGCCGCAGGCCCAGATCGGTTTCGGTGCTTTTCGAGATCGTGTGTGTGACGGTTGCCCAGCCTTCGACCGCCAGCGGCTCCGCCATCGTTGCGAGCTTGATGGTGCCCCGCACACCGGCGCCAAGGGCGAGTAGGTCGACTCGGTAGTTCTTGCCCAGGAGTGGCTCCGGTAGGCGATACAGAGCATTTTGGGCAATCGTGAGCTTGATCCCCGCGTAGGACTTGTCTACTTGGAGAAGGTAGTGGGGTGATGACATGTCGAGATGACACTTGCCGATATCGAGTCGGCGTCCGTCGTCCGAGAGCGTCCAGCGTTGCTGCAGTTTGCCGTTGCGAAACTTCGCGATCTCGCCGTCGGGCGAAACAATGTGACCCACCGCCACGCCACTCTGCTTGCCCGGGCCCTGGTTCGTGATCAAAAACCGCACCATGACCCGGTAGCCCTGTTTGAGTTCGATTGTGAGATCCCAGTATTCGGAAGCGCCGCCATGGCTGAGTCTGCGTGCGGCAGGGGATGCCAGCTCCCGGGGCGGAGGGCCGTCAGCCACGGCGAGGGGTGCCTTGGCAGTGATCGCGAGAAGCGTGCCGACTGCCCAGATTGCGCAAACTCGGGCGTTCAAGGAATCGCCTCCGAACTGGGGCCAATCGTCTGTGTCTTTAGGCCCCCAGGTGCCGCGACCGGCGCAAATGGATCGACGCCTGCGACCAAGGTCGCAAAGGGTTCGCCGGCACGC
>SMVB01283690.1_pt1 | contig 10339 bp, 7 predicted proteins | sample 2456461 | NCBI WGS metagenome assembly SMVB01 (sample SAMN11095934, study PRJNA526329) | marine sediment metagenome | biome: Marine sediment; feature: Surficial sediment; material: Deep marine sediment; isolation source: Hadal surficial sediment | place: Pacific Ocean | collected 2014-05 | depth 0-1...
AATCCCTTGGCCATGGGGATGTAGGTGATGTCCGCCGTCCATACCTGGTTGGGTCTGGTGATTGCCATGCCGCTTAGCAGATAGGGATACACCTTGTTCTCTGGCATCGGTTTGCTGGTCCGGGGCCGCCGGTAGATGGCGCGTAGCCCCATGGTCCGCATCAGACGCTGGACCCGCTTCCGGTTCACCGTCTGACCCTGCCTGCCAAGCCAGACCTTCATGCGTCTTGACCCGTAGAAGGGCGTACTCAGGTACTGGTGGTCCATAGCCTTCATCACGGCCAGGTCCTCCGGGCAAGTCCCCTTGCGCCGGTAGTTCAGACTGGACCTGCTGATGCTGAGCAAGGCGCACTGCCTCACTGTGGACAAGTCCGGGTGCCGGCGGTCGACCATCTCCCGCCGCCGTTCCCGGCTCATGGACCGAGCCTCTCCGCCAAGAAATCCCGCTCAACCTTCAGTTGGCCGATCTGCTGGTAGAGCCGGGCAACAAGGACTTCATCGGCCTTCTGGCGTTTGTCTTGGTTCCCACCGAAGACGCCGGCCGCTCCCTCCAGCAGTGACTTCTTCCAGGCCTGGATCTGGCCGGGGTGGACCTCGTACCGGGCGGCCAGTTGGGCCACCGTCTCCTCGCCCTTCAGCGCCTCCAGGGCCACCTTGGCCTTGAATGTTGGACTGTGCTTCCTCCGCTCTTTCGACATGTCCCACTCCTCCCTCACGACAGCAACCGCTGTCGGTCATTTTAGGAGCAGAACTCTCACTTAGCCACCTGTCCGAATTTCCGGGTCCACCTCAATCCGCTTAATAGTGGGCCGAACCGGCGTAACGAATCCGAGCAACCGAAGTGAGAGACGCGCTCGGATGCCAATACGATCCACTCGAAGGTTCCAGCGATGGGGCTATGATGAACCTGTATGAGTGACTTCGAATTCAAGAATATTGCCCCTCGGTGCGGTAGCAAACGTGACGCGTTCGAAGAACTCTGTTGTCAGCTTGCCAGAAGAACTCTGCCTGATGAAGCAAAATTTGTGCGTCTCGATGGATCCGGAGGGGATGGTGGTGTTGAGTGCTTTGCCAATCTCCCATACAGAACGCAAATCGGCTGGCAGGCAAAATTTGTTGACTCCATCGACAAATTGATAGTCCAAACTACAAAGTCTCTGAACACCGCCCTAGACGTACCCCCGAACCTCCAAGTCTATGTAGTCTGTTTCCCATTCAACCTAACTGGTCCAACTAAGCGCAAAGGCAAGAGCGGATCAGAGAAGTCCGCCGTATGGGCGCAGATGCACGTAGAAAAAGCCAGTCAGCAGGGAAGGACTTTGACGATCGAAGATTGGCCGGAGTCTATGCTTCGAGAGCTTATTCTTGAGCAGGACACCTCGGGCGGCTTCCGTTTTTTTCTTCAACCATGAGGCGCTATCCCCTAGTTGGTTCGAACAGCATCTGGACTCGATGAGGGCAACTGCCGGACCCAGGTACACAACCGACCTAAATGTTCAAACGGGCTTACGCAGGTGGTGAGCGCTCATCCTGAGCCTGTCGAAGGGGCCGCGTCAGCCATTCCGCCTGTGGAACCTACCCTGTCCCAAAGGGGTGGTTCAACAATCTCACCACGAACGGATTTGGCGTTTGTACGCGGGTCATGGCCGTCGTGACGCCTCGGGCACTCAATCGCCCCAATCCACCGGACCCAGTCTGGCGTCATTGTTGATGGTCAACGTGGCTTCAGTTTTTGGGTCGTCGCGCTGGAAGTGAATCTCTTGCGCGGGAACATATATGGTCCGGTAGTCTCTGATAGTTTCCTCGGGCGGCAGGCCTTCCTGTCCTCGTGACACGGCGCGCTCCAACGCAGTTTCGAAGCTGCATTCGATCCAAACCGACAGGTCGTATTGAGCGCGGAAATCCCGCTTCAAGAGATAGATTCCCTCCAGCACGATGACGTCAACGTCCTCATACTCGTAGACGCGGCGCTGGTACTCCGTCGCTGTTTCGTCGGCGTAGTCGATTGTCACCTGCAGGGAACGGCGATCGCGTAGAGGAAACACGAGGCCAGCGAACATCTCTTCGAATCGGATCGAATGATGGTAATAATGCTCGGCCGGATTGGAGGCATCGAAGCGGTCAAGGTTCAGCCACGCATCGGCGTTGACCGCAACCGTGCGTACGCCCTTGGCCTGCAGCGCTGGGACAAGCCGTTCAGTGAAATAACCCTTGCCACCAGCGTCGACCCCGGAGATTGCGGCTAAGACACTCCGCTGGGAGGGAACCGAACCCCGAGCGTCCAGAATCTTGTCTACGACGGTTTGAAGGGTCGCCATGCCGCTCACGATTTGCTAGTCACCTCTGTATCCCCGGTTGCCCTGCTGTTTCTCCAGGTAGTTCCGGATCATCAGGGCGGCCGTCGCCCCCTCGCCAACCGCGCTGGCCACCTGCTTGGTGCTGCCGCCGCGGGCGTCGCCGGCGGCGAATACTCCCTCCAAGCTGGTCTCCATTGTCCCACTGGTGGTGATGAAGCCCCATTTGTCGGTTTCCACGGTGTCTTTGATGAAGCCGGTGTTGGGATCGAGCCCAATGAAGATGAACGCCGCCGCTGGGAACAGTTCCTCGACGTTGCCGGTGATACGGTCCAGGACTAGGACCGACTCCAGATGCCCGGAGCCCTTGAACTCCTGAACAGCGCTGCTGAGGCGTATCTCCATCTTCGGGTGGCGCTCGGCCTTCTCCCGCAGAATCTGGCTGGCGGCCAAATGGTCCTGGAACTCCAGCACCGTAACCTTGCTGGCGAATTTGGTCAGGAACAATCCCTCTTCGACACCACTGTTGCCACCGCCCACCACTACCACTTCCCGGTCTTTGTAAAACGGACCGTCGCAGGTGGCGCAGAAGTGGATCCCGGCCCCGATCAAGTCTTCCTCGCCGGGAACGTTCAACCGCCGGTAGCGGGTGCCCGGCGCCAGCAGTACAGCACTGGAGCAGTATTCATCTCCCGACTCGGTGGTGATCATCTTATGATCTCCATCCACCCCAATCTTCGTCACGGTCTGCGCTGGCAGAATCTCCACGCCGAACCGCTCGGCGTGGGCCCGCATCTGGTCGGCCAACTCGCCGCCGCCGATGCCTTCGACGAACCCCGGATAGTTGTCGATGCGCTCGGTCACCCCCGCTTGGCCGCCGATGCCGCCCTTCTCGATGACCAAAGTCTCGATTCCCTCCCGCGCGGCGTAGAGGGCCGTGGTTAAACCGGCGGGGCCGCTGCCCACAATCACCAAGTCGTAGTACTCCCTTTTGGCCTTGGGACTGATACCCAACTTGGCGGCCAAATCGGCGTTGGACGGCTCCACCAGCATCGAGCCGTCTTCAAAGATGATGGTGGGGATGATCTGCTTGCCGTCGTTCAACTCTTGGACCCGCTTGCGGCCCTCCTCGTCTTCGTCGATATCGACCCAGTTATAACGGATGCGCTGCTCCCCCAGAAACTGCTTCGCTTGCTTGCAGTCGGGGCACCACGGCGCGCCGTAAACGGTAATCTTGGGTTGTTCCATATGTCCTCCATCGCACCATCATGAAATCCTAAACGGTTGGTGCTGTTCTAGGGTTAAGATGCCGCTGAGTAGGGCTTAGGTTTCATTCTGACGCCATATCCCGATTTCCTTTAGTCAGACAGGTTTGCGATGTCCACGGGCTCGACCGGGTCGGCCAACTCGAAGCTAAATACCCGGGAATAGAAGTACAACTCGGCTTCTAGAGCCCTCTTGATGTTCTCGGCCCGCCGGAAACCGTGCTGTTCTCCTTCAAAGGGGAGGTACGCCGTGGGGATGCCCTTGGCGCGGACGGCATCGAACATCGTCTCCGCTTGGCTCGGAGGGACTATCTGGTCCTCCAGGCCCTGGAACAGAATCAATGGACAGGACAGTCCAGCGGTGTGGTTGATGGGCGAGCGTTCACGGTACAGGTCCTGGCGTTCCGGATAGGGGCCGACCAGACCATCCAGATAACGGGACTCGAATTTGTGGGTCTCTTTAGCCAGGGCTTCCAGATCGCTCACGCCATAATGGCTGGCGCCGGCCTTGAAAACGTCTTTGAAGGTTAATGCCGCCAGGGTGGTGTACCCGCCGGCGCTGCCACCCTCGATGGCCAGGCGGCCGGGATCTGCATCGCCCTTGGCAACAAGATGCAGGGCGGCGTTGCAGCAATCGTCAACGTCCACGATTCCCCAAGCTCCGTTCAGCCGCTCCCGGTACTCCCGTCCGTAACCGGTGCTGCCACCGTAGTTGACGTCCAGAACTCCGATGCCCCGGCTGGTCCAGAATTGGATCCCCAGGTCGAGAGCGATCGAGGCAGACCCGGTGGGCCCGCCGTGGCTCTTGACCAACAATGGCGGCTTATCGCCGGATGGTCCCGCAAAATCGCGGTTCTTTGGCGGGTAGAAGAAGGCGTGGGCGGTCTTGCCGCCTTCAGTCGGGAACTCAACAGGTTGCGCTGCTGAGATATAGCCAGAGTCAATCTCCAAGCTGTGGGACTTTCTGATTTCCTGCCACTCTCCAGTGGTCAGATCCAACGACACGAGAGTCATGGGCAGAGTGGGCGAACCGGCCACGAACACTATCTTGCCATCGCCTTCTTCGCTGGCGGTTGCTTTAAGCTCTCCCCGGCCCATCTCCGAGAAGGGGGTTGCCACCGGAAGCAGGTTCCCCGAGGGGATATCCAGCGTGGCGATCTGCCACGCTCCGTCCTCCACATAGCTACAGGCGATCAGGTCGTCCGAGACGAAGGAATAGGTATCTGAGCCGAACACCCACTGGGGCTTGCCGAACTCGGCGTGCCGGTTGGTCAACTGCCGGGATTCGCCATTCTCCCAACGCCACAGGTTCCACCAGCCGCTGCGGTCGGAGACGAAGTGGAGCACGCCACCCGGCGACCACTCGGGCTGGAAGATGGACTCAGACTTTCCTCCGGCAACTACCTGGGGCTCCCCTAGTAGTCCCTGATCGTTGAACCTGGCAACAAGCAGCGTCGTGCCGTCCCAGGGCATGCTGGGATGGTCCCAAGTCAGCCAGGCCAGCGTTGAGCCATCTGGGCTGATACGCGGGCTGGAGCAAAAGTCGGTTCCTTGGCCCAGTACCTGCCGTCCGGCCTGCCCTTCGGCGTCCACGGCGACGATGGTGTTGACCGGCTCCCCGTCTGCGGTGTGGTCCTCGCGAACGCAGATGATGCGGCTGCGGAGGGAGTCGAAGCAGCCGTCGGCGTAGCGCATTTCGGACTCTGGGGTTATGGGCCGAGGCTGCCCGCCGGGGTCTTGCCGGTACATCCGCTGATCAGAGTAGTTGGAGAAGTAGACCACTCCCTGATGCACCAAGAACGCTCCGCCGCCATACTCGTGGACCCTGGACCGGGCGCTGAATGGTTCCGGTGTTATGTCAGAGATAATACCGTCAGGAGTGCGCTTCACGACCACCATCCGGCCGCCCTCTGACGGACGCATCTCCACCCAATAGATGTCCTCGCCGTCGAGCGCGATCTGGCCCAGACCGATGGACCCGGACACGATGAGATCGGTGGTGATGGGGGACTTCCAAGAGCCGTAAGGGGCGGTGGTGGGCATGCTTTTGTCTCCTGGTTGGCACGGGTCAAGCACCTGCAATTATAGCCGTGGTCTAGGTTAGGTAAAAGTCTGGGAAACACCGGTTGACCCGCTGCTGTCCGTGCCTCTATATTTGTTGCAATCTCCCCTGGAGACACTGAGAACATGAACATCGGCAGCGGCCACGCCCACAACGGAGCCCAAACCCGGCCCGGAAAGGGAAACCGGTAGTGGCTGACGGCGCGCTGTCTCACATAAAGGTGGTGGACTTCACCACCCACGTGGCCGGACCATATTCCACCAAGCTTCTGGCCGACTACGGCGCCGACGTGATCAAGGTCGAGCGGCCAGGCACTGGCGACGCCGCCCGGAGCATGGGCCCCTTTCCTGGAGACGTACCTCACCCGGAGAAGAGCGGGCTGTTCCTCCACTTGAACACCAACAAGCGGTCGATCACCCTGAATCTCAAATCGGTGGCCGGACGAAACATCGCCAGAGAACTTTGCCGGGAAGCGGACTTGGTGGTGGAGAGTTTCCGTCCCGGGACCATGGCCCGCTTCGGGCTGGGGTTCGAGGCCCTCCAATCCTTGAATCCGTTGTTGGTCATGACTTCGATCAGCAATTTCGGCCAGACCGGACCATACCGCGACTACAAGACCTCCGACATATTGGTCTATAGCATGGGCGGAGAGATGATTTCCACGGGTCTGGAAGACCGGGAGCCGGTCAAGCTGGGGCCCAATGTCCTCCTCTATCAGGCCGGGTCGGTGGCGGCGGTGGCCAGCGTCGGCGCGCTGTTCCTGTCCCAGGGCGACGGACCGGGCCAGCAGGTGGACGTGTCCATCATGGAGACCCAAACCGGCTCCATCGACCGCCGTATGAGCGCGCTGATTGCCTACCAATACACCGGGGAGACCAGCAAGCGGACGCCAATGGGCGGTTCAGGATATCCCACGGGAGTGTACCCCTGCGCAGACGGATACCTGGAAGTCACCGGAGGGCAGACCTACCTGCCCAGGATCGTGCAAGCCCTGGGCAACCCACCCGAGTTGATGGACCCAAAGTGGTATACGCCTGATGCCCAGGCCGACCCCGAGTTGAGATTCGAGTTCGAGAAACATTTCCTGACCTGGACCATGGAGCGCTCCAAGGCCGAAGCCTGGAAGGTGGCCCAAGACGCCGGGGTGCTCAGCGCGCCGCTGAACACCATGGAGGACCTGGCCAACGACCAACATTTCGCCGGCCGGGGCGCTTTCGCCCAGATCTCTCATCCGGCGGCGGGAAGCCTCAAGTATCCGGGCCGCCCCTTCATCATGAGCGAATCCCCATGGGAAGTGCGCCGTCCTGCCCCGATGCTCGGTCAGCACAATCGGGAGATCCTCCAAGAATTGGGTTACTCGGCCGAAGACATGGTCCGGCTGCGGGTCCAAGGCGTCATATGAGAGCCGATGAGTAGACTGCCGCTGGAGGGCATCCGGGTTCTTGAGATGACCGTGGTCTGGGCCGGTCCATACTGCTCTTCGTTCCTGGCTGACCTTGGGGCCGAAGTGATACGAGTGGAGTCTTTGGCGACCTTCGCGCCCACGACCAGGGGCTCACGGGCCCACCCCACCGAGGAGCAACTTCGGAACGCGCCCCTGTTCATAGCCGGTTATCCAGACCGAAGACCGGGCGATAGGCCCTGGAACCGGTCTCCGCTCTTCAATGCCCACGCCCGGAATAAACTAAGCATGAGCGTGGACCTCTCAAAGCCAAGGGGCTTAGACATCTTCAAAGACTTGGTCAAGACCAGTGATGTGTTCGTGGAGAACAACATGGCCGGCCGGATGGACCGGCTGGGCATCAGCTACGAGATGCTCAAGGAATTGAAAGACGACATCATCATGCTCCGGATGCCCGCCTATGGGACCAACGGACCCTACCGGGATTACCGGGCCTTCGGCATCCACATGGAGGGAGTGATTGGACATTCGTTGCTGCGCGGCTACGCGGACATGGACCCGTCGTCGAACACTTCGGTCTTGATGGCCGACGCGGCCGGCGGCAGCCACGGGGCTTTCGCGGTGCTGGCGGCGCTCCACCACCGGAGGCGCACCGGCAATGGACAGTACATCGAGCTCGGCCAGGCTGAAGGCGCGGCGCCATTGATGGGCCAATCATTTATGGACTTCAGCATGAATGGCAGGAGTGCCACCACCTTCGGCAACCGCCATGCAACCGCAGTGCAGGGCTGTTATCGATGCCGGGGCAATGCCCATGGCGATGACCGGTGGGTCTGCATCACCATCCATGGCGATGAAGAATGGCGGTCATTCATCCACGTGTTGGGAGACCCAGGTTGGGCCCGCGACCCCAAGTTGTCCCACGGCCCCGGCCGCTTGGAGGCCCACGACGAGATCGACGCCCATATCAGCCGCTGGACGGAGCAGAGGGACAACTTTGAGATTATGCACCTGCTTCAGGAGGCTGGGGTGGCGGCCGGTCCGGTCATGGACCAGCGGGACGCCTATAACGACCCGCATCTCATCGAGCGCGGCATGTTCCAAGAGGCCTCCCAGGAGGACACCGGGACTCATCTGTACCCGAGAGCTCCTTATAAAATGTCGCAGACGCCGCCGGACATTCGGCGCGGACCGGTGAGGCTGGGGGAAGACAACGAGTATGTCTACAAGACTGTCCTAGGCTACTCTGAAGCGGAATACGCGGAACTGGAAGCCGAGGGGCACATCTCCATGGACTACCCCGACCATCTCTAACCCCCGAACAGTTCCTCAACCTTGCGCTTCTTCTCTTCTTCGGAGTCCCCGCCGCCTTGGATCGTTTCGTAGAACTTGGGACCGTAGTCCCGGATCCGCACCACCACCGGCAGGGGCAGAGCATGCCCGAACACCAAGGCTTGCTGCTTAGACTCCAAGCGGGCCAGCACTGAACGGAGCGCACGGCTTCCCGGGGTCCCCGAGAGAACGGCATCGATATCCCGTTCGTTGTCCAGCAGGCAACTGAACCGGGTGCCCACCTGGCTCAGGACCTCGGGATCGATGCCGCTGGGCCGCTGGTCAATCACCATCAAGGTTACGTTGTACTTCCTAAGCTCCCTGGCGATGATGCCGAAGATGGTCTGAGAGGCCACGCTGGGACTGAGGAATTTGTGAGCTTCTTCGATGACGATGAGCAGCGGGCGCGGTTCTTTGCCTGAGCCGCCCATCGCGGACTCTTTGGCCTCAACGTATTTGCGGTGTATGCGGCGGGTCAGCAGGTTGCTGACCAAGATGTAGGCCGCCTCGTCATCGCCGTAACGGCCAAACTCCAGCACCACGTGCTGTCCCCGTTCCAGATGCTCGAGTATCCGGGCGGCGGTGTCGACCCGGCTGTGTTCCACCATGAACCCGTGACGGGTGAACCGGCCCATGCGGTTATAGAGGGCGCGTAGCGCTCCAGCATTCACCTGAAGCTCTTCGGCCAGCTCCAACAAAGAACCGCCCCGTCCCGCGTCCAAGAACTCCTTGAGCCAACTTTCCTCGCCGTACTTCTCCCGCAGATTGTAGGCGGCGGAGGCGGCGACTTCGGACAGGTTCAGCGACTCCCGGAGCAATTCGATGTCCTGCGGTTCGATATGATTGAACCCCAGTTGCACGGTTTCGTCGGTGGACAGACCCCGCCGGCGGGAGTGCTCCTCATCCAAAGTGAAGGTGGACACCTTGGCCCCAAAGAGCTGTTTCAGCCCCTTGACGGTGACGCCTTTATCGGTGTCCTGACCTTGCCAACCGTATTCGCTGTGCATGTCGAAAATCAACGAGGACGTTTGACCGCTCTGCAGTATGCCCGCCAGCAACAGGCGAGCGAGGAAGGTCTTGCCGGTGCCGCTTTTGCCGAATACTCCGATGGAACGTTTGACCAACTCTCCAAGATCCAAGCACAGCTTGGTCTCCATGTCCAGCGGGCTGCCGATCCAGAAATTGCCGTCTGCCTCGCTGCCAAAGACCATCTCCACGTCCTGTTGCGACGCGGTGAACGTTCTCGAGAAGTGGGATGGAATGCTCTTGGCTGGGGCGGGGCCTTGTTCGTCGCCCAACACGTCCGGCATGGTTAGTTGGGGCAGGACGGAAACCGTTCCGAAGGCGACGGTCCCCTGAAGCGCTTGGATGACAAATGAATCATCCACCGGAAGTGGGGTGTACTTCAGACGAGGATCAGTACTGCTGAGACTCACGTCGGTAACGACGCCAAAGAACCGGGCGCCAACCCCCTGGATGGTGACGAAAGTTCCGACTTTTACCTGCTCAACGGAGACGCCCGGGTCCAAACGGACCTCGACTCCGTTGGCCACCGAACCTTCGATGACCATACCCAACCGCTGTCCTTGTGCCGGTCCAACTTGGACGCCGCTTGTCCCGTTGGTCTCGTGGGACTGGGTCATGGCGCGACCCTCCGTAGGATTGCGCTCAGCCGGGCAACGTCGCCGGAGAGTTCCACGGCCAGGGTCCGGCAAGCATCGGCCAGGAAATCGTCCGGTTGCCGATGGGACGAGGCCGCCTGCCTGATGCAGGCGCCGATTATCTCGTCGGCGTGAGACGCGCCTGAGTTGAGGAGCAAGCGAAGCAGGTCCATCCGGGTTGTGAACCGGGATATCTCCTCGGGGCTGCATAAGTAAACGAAAGAGTGCACCCGTGGCGGCCGTGGCGGCAGATACTGACGTATGACCCCGTCTTCCACATGCCCGGCGATGAAAACTTCAAATCGGGAGGTCAGCAAGCGGGCC
>SMVB01065494.1_pt1 | contig 10338 bp, 8 predicted proteins | sample 2456461 | NCBI WGS metagenome assembly SMVB01 (sample SAMN11095934, study PRJNA526329) | marine sediment metagenome | biome: Marine sediment; feature: Surficial sediment; material: Deep marine sediment; isolation source: Hadal surficial sediment | place: Pacific Ocean | collected 2014-05 | depth 0-1...
AGCACCGTGGTGAGTACCACATATTGCGCGCCGTAAACAAAAGTATGCAGCCATCGCCAGCGACCGACGCGCTCTGAAAGATTGCGCATTCGGGATGAAAGTCGCGTACCGAGCAACAGCCAGACCACCGCCAGGCCATACAAAAATTCCCATAAATGTAACCAGTAACCGCCTTCCATATACGCATCGGAACGTTCCCGATCTTCTTCGCTCAGCAGGTTGATATAAGCTTCGGTTGCCGTCTCGACATCAAAATCCGGGCCCGCTTTGGCTCCATCGGGTATTTCGAGGATAACAGCGACCTGTTCAGACCCTGCCTGTGCATATGCACTCAGCGGGATAACAGCCAATACCACTACCAATATGATGCCAGCCAGCATAGTTGCCCAATGGTGTTTCATGTCTTTATCCTGTTTTCTGGAATTTGGTGTTTCATATACTAGTATGACAAAAAATATGTTGCCTGTTCAGGGCGGGGGTCTGGACGCATTCCATATTGCTTCGATCCAGGCCTTGATAGTAAGGGCTTCCTGCCAGCGGTCTGATAATTCGCGACCCTGCGCATCGGTGATTGCATAGGGTGGCGGCCCCAGTTCGCATAGGAAGATCAATGTTTCTTCCACGCCGCTCCGTTGTCGCCAGGCACTGATTCCTTCCTGCCACCAGGATTTGAATTGCTCTACCCAGGCTTGATGCTGGGGGAAATCAATTTGCACCTGGATCTGTTCACGATTAGAGATTCTTCCCTGAAAACAGTCAGAACGATCCAGTATCCTGCTCATAAAGGACTTATCCCGGTCTGACAGGGGCAGTGGCATTTCACGATCGATGACGTAATGGGATAAATCGGCACAGAGACGCATTTCCGGTACTTTTTCGATCAACTGCAGGGCGTAGTAAAGATCATTAAGTGTGCAATCACGATGAGTCTCGAACAATAAGGGAATATCTGCCTGTTGCGCATCACGCATCCAGCGCTCAACCACCGTCACCCCTTCATCAACTTTTAACGGCATCACCCCGCCAATAACATTGACCAGCGTTGCATTCATTTCATTGGCCATTTCGAGCAACGGCTGTAACTCTTCAATGCCATATGGAAAAGCGTTGACCATACACTTGAGGCCATAGTCTTCAAACAAGGGCTTGAGTCTGAGCATCTTGTCGATCTCATCTACTGCGGGGTCTATACACAGGCCGTGATATCCAGCGGCCCTGGCCATCGCAAAATTTTCTTGCATGGGTCGTTCTGCAATTCCCGGGCGTCTCAGCTCCATGGCCCACAAGGATTGATATATATCGAGTTTTTGCACTTCAGAACGAGATCAGGAAAGACACAGCGTTTCCGCCATAAACCTCGCCGGCACGCACAGCCTGCAGGTAATCCTCCTGCATGGGTGATGGCAGGCCATCAAGATCTCCACCGGTATGCAGAACCCTTTGCACACGGTATTTGTGGAAGATTTTAACCTGCGTTTTAAAAGGCACGACCCGCTCCGGATCCCAACCAAGCTTCTCCTTGTGATAGGCCGGCAACCGGTACCAGGGTACGGTCGGGCGCAGGTGGTGGGCGTTGTGGAAACCGAAGTTCAATGTCAACCAGTTGACCGGCACATATTTCATCGACAGGGGCACAGTGAATGTATGTGCTTGCTCATTGGCACGACCGCCGTATCTCGAAGGCGCGTCCTCGTCAAACAGGATCGGGTTTGAACCGTAGTCATGCTGGAGGCTGTCCATGAATCTCAATACCTGCAACATCAAAACATAAGCGATTAAATACAACAGTGCCGCTTTGGGGTAAACAAATAACACGCTAAAAAAGATAATACCCCGAATCAGGATGACGACGACATTTCGAGTCCTTTGATCCCGTCGCTGGGGAATGATGAAGGATGAAAAGACCAGTATGAAATGCATAATGAACTCGTGCATCGGGATATAGAACCACTCAAAAAACTGAGTCAGCCGCGCCACCCACGGGTATTTCTCCCAGAAGTCATCATAGACAAACCAGACCGAATCATCATTATCCATGTGGTGACGGAAATGCTTGTAGCGGATGTCCTCAAATTTGCCGTATGAACTGCCGCATATCCAGTTTAAAAAACGGCCCAAACGCGCATTGTTGTCATTACTACGAAATATCGTGTTATGACCGCATTCGTGGATCAAATAGGCGGCGATCACCATTGCATGCGCCAGCCACAGGGTGGCGCCCAGATTCACCAGCCAGCTGGCCGAAAACAAACCGTACAGGCCCAAAATATAGCCGCTTACCGAATACAGCACTGCGCCACCATGAAAGACGATGCCACGCGGCTCATGAAATAATTTGCTCATACTGTCATCATAACCGTGCTTGCTCAGCTTATGGAAGTTACCAGGAGAAAATGGCTCAGTTGCCCCGCGACCGGGTCTGTTGAAAACCAGGAATTGCATGATGCCCAACAAGAATCAACTGCAGGAACATACCGCATCCTATTATGCAGCCAGCGCCAACGAACAGCCCGGTTACCCGGCGCTTCACGGTGCCCAATCTGCGGATATTTGCGTTATTGGTGCCGGTTTCACAGGAATCGCCACGGCGCTGACCCTGGCTGAGCGTGGATACTCTGTGGCGGTGGTTGAAGCCAACCGCGTTGGCTGGGGTGCATCGGGCCGCAATGGCGGGCAAATAATCTGTGGTATCTCCGGTGCCGCCAAGCTCAGAAAAAAGCACGGCGAAACAATTTCTGACTTACTGTGGGAAATGAAATGGCGCGGTAACGACATCATCTTTGACCGGGTCAACAGGTATGCAATCGATTGTGATCTGAAAAGCGGATATATCGAAGTCGCGTACAAACCCCGTCAAATGGGCAATCTCGAAGACAATATGAAAGAGCTGCAACGGCGCAACTTTCCGTATGAATACCGCCTGCTGGATAAGGATGATACACGCAGGACATTGGGCACCGAAGCTTACATCGGCAGCATGGTGAATATGCGCAACGGTCATCTGCATCCTTTGAACCTGTGTCTTGGTGAAGCCCAGGCTGCGGTTGATTTAGGTGCGACGATCTTTGAAATGTCGCCGGTCACAGAAATCGTTCACGGTGACAAGCCCAAAGTCATGACTGCAAATGGCCATGTCGAAGCCAATGCCGTGGTGCTGGCCGGTAACGCCTATCACACGCTGGAGCAAAAACACCTTTCCGGTCTCACCTTTCCTGCGGGCAGCTACATTATTGCAACAGAACCCTTGAGCAAGGAGTTGATTGATGAAATCAACCCTCAAGACCTGGCTGTCTGCGATCTCAACGAAGTCGTAGACTACTACCGTATGTCCGCCGACGGGCGTCTGTTATACGGCGGCCGCTGCAACTATTCCGGTCGCGAACCCAGCAGTATCAAGGCTTCGATCCTGCCGCGTATGCTGAAAACCTACCCACAACTCAAAGATCTACGAATCGATTATGAATGGGGTGGCAATGTCGGTATTGTTATCAACCGCATCCCGTTGCTTGGCCGCATTAATGGCAATGTCTGGTACTCACAGGGCTATTCCGGACACGGTGTTTGCGCCACCCACATCATGGGCGAAGTCATCGCGGATGCGATTGCCGGGCAAATGGAAAAGTTTGATCTGTACGCCAGGGTTAAGCACCACCGCATTCCCGGCAGCCAATGGATGGGCAACCAGATGATTGCACTGGGGATGTTGTATTACCGGTTGAAAGATTTATTGTAGGAAGGTTTTGTGGAAAGTCATAGGCTTCAGTCATGCTCGCTGTGGCAACGATCTGACCATGCCCGCCAGCCTTTCAGACAACGCCAGTCACGATGTGATCGCTTGCGTATACCGGAGAGGTAGGCAAAGGCAAGAAATGGATTTGGTGGAAACTTGTACTGCGGCACGAGATTAAAATCATGAATGACCGGCAACCAGATATCATCTGGTTTCCGCAGCAATATGTTTTTATAAAACAGGTCCAGATCATGCAGACCGGCAGACTCAGCCTGTTCACAAATGAGCTTGCCGGCATCCAGCACACTTTGCGGTAGGCCCTGTTTCCTGATTGCTAACTCAAGCAGGGAAGGCCCTTCGATAAACTCCTGCAAGAAACACAGGCTGTAGCCATCATCAACGCCCAGCACCTTAATCGGTCGGGCCGAGTACGGCTGTAATGCCTCTACTGAATAAAACGCCTGATTTCTGGACAATTCAAACTCGGCGATATTGAGTTTGTAACGTTGTTGATACTTGCGGATGAATTCGTCTCGATAAACCTTCAGTGCAACGGTTTCGCCAGCATAATTTGCCTTAAAGGTGACAGAGCGCCGACCTTGCCCGGCAAGTTCCGTCGGCACCAGGTTTTCAGGCAAAATCAGATCGCTCATGTGCATCTCAGAAGGGTGGCACAAACAGTGCATCCGCAGCAAATGATTCGTAAAAATATGCTCCCAGGGTTTATACTGCGGCGCTGTCATCAGTATTGGGTTGAAATCTCATGTTGGAGTTAATACATACCTGGCTACTTGAGCAGGGCATCAATGCAAGCCTTGCATATTATTTTTCACGTTTGCTAGCCCTTGCGGTTGTGCTGCTATTGAGTGTTATCGCGAATTTTATAGCAAAACACTACATTCTGACCGGCCTCAGCTATGTCATCTCAAAGTCCAAGACAAAATGGGATGATGCAGTTTTGCGGCAACGAACCCTGAACCGTCTGGCGCACATGGCACCTGCCCTGGTTGTTTATGTGCTCACGCCAATTGCACTGGAAGGTCTTGATTCTGTCACGGCCTCCATCAGGGAGGTGGTGTTGATTTACATGATTATCACGCTGATGCTGGTGTTGGATTCCTTGCTGGGTACGTTTGAGGATATCTACCAGAACTTTCGGGCATCCAAACAAATTCCAATCAAAGGCTTTATCCAGGTTCTGAAATTGTTGCTGTATTTCACGACAGCTATCTTTGTTATCTCCATACTCATGAACAAGACGCCCATCTATCTACTCAGCGGGGTCGGTGCTCTTGCGGCTGTCATGATGCTGGTGTTTCGCGATTCAATCCTCGGCTTTGTTGCCGGTATTCAGTTGGCGGCCAACAAAATGGTTTCCGTCGGTGACTGGATTGAAATGCCAAAATACGGTGCGGATGGTGACGTGCTGGAGGTGGCTTTGACAACGGTAAAAGTGCAGAACTGGGACAAGACAATTACCACCATCCCAACCTATGCACTGATCGCCGAATCATTCAAAAACTGGCGTGGCATGTCTGAATCAGGTGGCCGGCGGATCAAGCGGGCGGTGAATATTGATATCAGCAGCATCCACTTCTGCGATGAGGATATGCTGGCACGATTCGGGAAAATTCAGTACATCTCGGAGTACATTGAGACCAAGAAAATCGAGCTGGAAGAATTCAACCAGGCAACCGAAGTCGATAACGCCAGCCTTGCCAACGGCCGGCGCATGACCAATATCGGCACCTTTCGCGCCTATGTGCAAGCTTACTTGCAAAACCATCCACAAATCCACCAGCAAATGACTTTTTTAGTGCGGCAATTACGGCCGACAGAATACGGCGTACCCATTGAAATCTATGTATTCAGCAAAGATCAGGATTGGGCCAACTATGAAGCCATTCAGGCAGATATTTTTGACCACCTTCTGGCGGTGATTCCTGAATTTGATTTGCGTGTTTACCAGAATCCAACCGGTGCTGATTTCCGGGCGCTGAGCAGGTAACGAAAAGGGGTCAGAGTCAAGTGCCAGAGTAATTTACTCTGGCACTTGACTCTGACCCCAATCGCTGCTTGCTAATGATTGCGCTTCTGTTATAGTGCGCCGGTCCTGGCACACATCGGTCTGTGCCGGCCACTCCCGGCACGCAGTTTCGCGGCCAGCGGAGATCACAATGATTTAGCCTGGACCGACCCATGCAGTGAATGATTCACCGCGTTTGGGCAAGGCGATCATGGAGTAAAACCAAACATGTTATTTTCAGAACTTGGCCTGTCGGCCGAATTGCTGCGCGCGACCAATAAACAGGGTTACCAGGAAGCGACCCCGATCCAGCAGCAGGCAATACCACTTATTCTTGAAGGCCGCGATTTGCTGGCCGGCGCCCAAACCGGCACCGGCAAGACCGCGGGATTCACCCTGCCGTTGCTGCAGCGTCTGCAGAACTCGCAGCAACACAGTAAAAAGCGGCGTGTACGTGCGCTGATCCTGGTGCCAACCCGCGAACTCGCCGCCCAGGTGGCCGAGAGCGTGCGTGACTACGGCCGCTATCTGCCATTCAACTCTACCGTCATTTTCGGCGGCGTCAGCATCAACCCGCAAATCTCAACCTTGCGCAGGGGTGTAGATATCGTCATCGCCACCCCGGGCCGTTTGCTCGACCACATGCAACGCGGCACCATCCGTCTTGATGCCGTTGAAACGCTGGTACTGGATGAAGCCGATCGTATGCTCGATATGGGTTTTATCCGCGATATCCGTAAAGTCCTGCAGGCGATACCACCACAGCGGCAAAACCTGCTGTTCTCGGCGACTTTTTCCAAAGAAATCAAACAACTGGCCAATGAACTGTTGAACTCGCCGACGGAGATTCAAATCGCACGGCAGAACACCACCGCAGAGCAGATTTCGCAGATTGTTCACCCGGTCGACCGCAATCGCAAACGCGAAATGCTTTCCTACCTGATCGGCAGCGGTAACTGGCGCCAGGTGCTGGTTTTTACCCGCACCAAACACCTCGCCAACCGGCTCGCCCAGCAACTGGAACGCGATGGCCTGACCACCGCAGCGATTCACGGCAACAAGTCACAGGGCGCCCGCACCCGTGCACTGGCGGACTTCAAAAGAGGTGACATCCGGGTGCTGGTGGCAACCGATATCGCTGCCCGCGGTCTCGACATCGAACAACTGCCACACGTGGTCAATTTTGAATTGCCCAATGTGCCGGAAGACTACATCCACCGCATTGGCCGCACTGGTCGCGCCGGTATGGAAGGCGAGGCGATTTCACTGGTTTGTATTGATGAGAAAAAGTTGCTGTCTGATATAGAGCGTCTGTTAAAACAGGATATCGAGAAAGTCATCATCCCTGGTTATGAACCTGATACAAGCATCAAAGCGGTGCCAATCAAGAACGGTCGTAACGGGCAATCGTCCAGGGGTGCTCGTCATGGCGGTAATCGAAATAGCGGTGGCCGCAGCAGCAGAGGTCGCAATGCCAATGCACAATTCCGCCACGGCAGAAGCCAGGGCCAACGATCACGCTGGGCAGCATAATAAAACCGTAGGGTGGGCATTTATGTACAGGAAGTACGGTATGTCGCGGGCGCGTGGATGCGCGGGAGCGACCATGCCCACCGTCTTTAGCTTCACGCAAAGCAGCATAATGGGCCTTAGAGTAAGCAATTCGTTTACCCTACACCTATGCTAACAGACGTCACACAAATGCAAATTCAGAAAATGCTGGCAACTACACCGCCGGCATTTTCCGAAACCGATGCGATAGATATTGCTTCTCGCCACTTTGGAATTGAAGCACAAGCCAGGCTGCTGGTCAGCGAGCGGGATCAAAATTTCTTTCTGGACACAGCCAACGGCCTTCGCTACACGCTAAAAATAACCAATCATGCCGAACAGCTGCAGGTCATCGATTTTCAAAATTGTGCGTTGCTGCACATTGCTGAAAAAGATCCCTCACTCCCTTTACCACGCGCTATTCCAACCCGCGATGGTAAATTTCACAGCGGTGTTGAAGTCAATGGCAACACGCATTTTGTGCGGGTGCTGAGCTGGGTTGAGGGGATGGTTTTAGACGATTCAAAGCCCGGAATCGAGCTGGCCAACAAGCTTGGGCGCTTCCTGGCACGCCTGGGCTTGGCGCTGAAAGATTTTGAACACCCTGGCTCCAACCCGCCATCGTTGTGGGATATGAAGCGTGCTGCGGGTCTGCGTGACTTACTGGTGCACGTTGATGAAGCGGAACTTCGGCAGTTGATCGGTCACACACTTGATCACTTTGTGACAACGGTGAAGCCCAGGCTGGATTCACTGCGTACCCAGGTAATCCACAACGACATGAACCTGGGTAATGTGCTTGTGGATAAGACCAAACCTGAAGAGATCACCGGCATCATTGATTTTGGCGACCTGGTCAAATCACCGTTGATTATCGATCTGGCGGTTGCAGCTTCCTACCAGCTAAGTGAGGGTGACGATCCGCTTGCCGGAGCGTTGCCGCTGATCGCCGGCTACCACGCCGTCAGGCCGCTGCAACAAGAGGAAATGTCCTTGCTCACAGACCTGATCCGAACGCGTCTGATCACCAGTTTGTTAATCAACAACTGGCGGGTGAAGCTGTTCCCGGAAAACCGCGAATACCTGATGACCAGCCATGAATCAGCTAAAAACTACCTTATCAAGCTGGGTAAATTGGATCATGGTGTTGCCCTTGAACGCATCAATACAGCCTTGCAGGATGGGTCTTAATGAGCAGTGGTAAAACCATTGAACCCAAGAGCATATTAGAATGCCACCAACGTCTTTTAGGAAATTCTTATCGCCTGTTTTATGAAGACATGGTTCACATCAGTTGGAAAAAAATCATGATTGGCCGGGCCTGATCAGCTAGCCAATTTGTCATAAAACAGAATTTTTTTCACTCTTGCCAAGGGAATCGTAGCTTCCAGTCGTAGTAATTCTCTATACTTGCCAGTCAGAATTTATTAGAGCACCCGGAATCATGCGCGTTATTACACTTTTTTTATCTGCATTTATACTCGTTGCCTGCTCCCAGGACGAAGATTTGGCCCTCTCAAAAGAGGTGGTGGATCTTGGCCACGATTATTTTTCCTTTGCCAACTCCGATCAGTTTGTCACTCGGCACCTTGTACTGGATCTGACGGTAGATTTCGAGCTAAAGGAGTTACGTGGCCAGGCTACATTGAACATGCACAGACTGGATCCTGCAGCGACCGATATCATTCTCGATACACGCGATCTGCATATTGAGGGCATATTGATTGGTGCACCCGACAGCGATGGCGCAGAGGCAGCATTCGAATACTCGCAACAGGACCCGGTACTGGGCCAGGCTCTGAAGATCACGCTACCTGCAGGTCTGGAGCAACAACAGGACCTGGTGGTTAAAATTCGTTACAAAACTGATCCGGGCGCATCTGCCCTGCAATGGTTGCCACCCAAGCTCACCGCCGGCGGCGAACACCCGTTTATGTTCAGCCAATCGCAATCGATCCACGCGCGTAGCTGGATACCGCTGCAGGATACCCCATCGGTGCGCATCACCTATGAGGCCACCATCCATACACCGCGCAATCTGCTGGCCGTGATGAGCGCCGACAACGATCCGCTGACACCACGCAGCGGTGAATACCATTTTGATATGCCGCAACCCATCCCTTCCTATTTGCTGGCGATTGCCGTGGGAAATATATACTTTGCCCCAATTGGCGAACTCACCGGTATCTATACCGAGCCCGAAATGCTCGATGCTTCTACCTTTGAGTTTGCCAGCACCCAGCAAATGCTGGAAACCGCATCTGAAATTTACGGGCCGTACCAGTGGGGCCGTTATGATCTATTAATTTTGCCACCAAGTTTTCCTTTCGGTGGTATGGAAAACCCGCGTCTGTCATTTATCACACCCAGTATTCTGGCCGGTGACCAAAGCCTGGTTTCCCTGATCGCCCACGAACTGGCGCATTCCTGGTCCGGCAATATGGTCAGCAACAAGACCTGGCGTGATATCTGGCTAAATGAAGGCATAACCAGCTATCTGGATGCACGCCTGATGGAAGTCTTGTTTGGCGAAGACCGGGCCAATGAAGAGCGGGTTATATCCTACCGGAACCTGCTGCAAAATCTGCAGGAAATCAGCCCGCCCATGCAGGCACTGGCGCCGCGTGACAGGCTTGGTGATCCGGACGAGTCGCAGGGCAGCCTGATTTACCAGAAAGGCCAGTTATTTCTTGAACACATGGAGGGGGTGTTTGGACGTGAAGTCTTTGATCCTTTCCTGACAGGCTACTTCAGTCACTTTGCATTCCAGTCCATTTCCACCGAGCAATTTTTGGACTATCTGGATCAAAATCTGTTAAGTGAGCACCCCGGCAAGTTCAACCGGGATCAGGCCGAAGAATGGCTATATCAACCCGGTGTACCGACCGACGCGACCATCCCGCATTCTGAAACCCTTGATCGGGCTGAACGTCTGGCCGGATCGTGGGCCGCAGGTGAGGTAGAGGTAGCCAATATCCCATTGTCCGAATGGAGCCCGCATGCAGCCGTTCATTTCATCAATAACTTGCCG
>SMVB01044750.1_pt1 | contig 10337 bp, 11 predicted proteins | sample 2456461 | NCBI WGS metagenome assembly SMVB01 (sample SAMN11095934, study PRJNA526329) | marine sediment metagenome | biome: Marine sediment; feature: Surficial sediment; material: Deep marine sediment; isolation source: Hadal surficial sediment | place: Pacific Ocean | collected 2014-05 | depth...
CTGCATTGGAACAATCCCAGGTACGACGCCCTGATTGCTCAGGGCGCCGCGGAACAGGACTCTGTAAAAAGACAAGCCATTTACGATGAGGCGCAGGAACTTTTAACGGTCACCGACACCGCTATTATCTCCCTGTTCGGGTTGACCCAGAACGTGCTCATCAAACCGCACGTCCGAGGGCTGGAACTCAACGCTATGGAACTGCTCTACCTCAAGCACGTCACACTAACGGCAGGGAACTGAATTTTAGATAGATGCTCATGAATGTTGAGTGCGGGAAAGGGTTCGACCATTTTCCTCCGGGCAGGGAACCCCTGCAGGCACCAGTACCTCTTCGGGGCATGAAGCTGATGGAGGGATATCACACGTGCCGCTGGACTCAAAGGGCTGTCATGCCTGGTAATTGTTGCATACCGGGGGGTGAACCATTGCTTCCGGGCGTTACTCCCGGCGGGAGCAGTAGCAGGCTGAACTTTGGCATTATGCTTGGAAATTTTGAGTGCATAACCGAGTTGGGATCCCATCTCCCCCAGCCGTACAGCCGTAGGCTGGTTAGTTGTTGCCGGGGTCCTGATCGAAAATTTCGTTGTAACCGTCGCTGGCGGTGATATCCTCAGAACGAAACCAGTCAAAATCCTTGGCATCGAGGTCTTTTTCCTCAAAAGCGCCAGCCTTTAAAGCGTCTTCATACAAGGTGGAAGGATTGACCCGGTGGATGTTCAGGCTTTCGCATCGGCAGGGAGTTTCGCCTTCCGCAAACTCGGTTTTTTTCAGCAGGCAAATGGAGAACCCGCAATCGTCACAGCGGTACTCATTGTGACTTTCGTTGAGGTTGGGATGAAGCATCTGCTCCCGGCACTGGTTGCACAGGATGAAAGTAGCCGGGGTGTAATCCGTAAAGACATTTTCAATTCTACATTCCTGGCACTCGACCAGCATGTCTCTAGGTTGTTCAATGGCCATGGATCAGATTCTCGAAAAGTCCTGCTAGTGGGCTGAGGGATCGGTTTTCATTTTATCGATGTCGATTCCCATCTTGGCCAATTCACCCGAGAAGGGGCACTTGCCGGAGGCCAGCTTTTCGGCGCCGTTTTGCGGAGCCGTCTCCGTTCTTTCCAAAGTTCCGGTCTCAGCCATGACCATCCACGATAGGGTGTCGATTTTCTGTTCCTTGTCGGCCAGGTATTCTTTCAATGCTTCTTTTGTTTCCGGTTGTTCGGCGTGGGCGCTGGCGATTTTGTATTGCTCCAAAGCGGCCTGTTCGCACTCGATCGCCTTCTGCAATGCTTTTATGGCAGTGGACATGAAGAAAGTCTCCTTGAAATTAAAACATTCGGGGTTCAGTTGTCTAGAAATATACCAAAACCCCCCTATGATAACAAGAAAAACCGGCGGCAGGGTGCTTCTACAGGCAGATGACTGAGGCTTCGTATAATCGTCAACAGTTATGGAGCGCGAGGCATAACTTTGAAAAACGAGACAAGATTAAATAATTGATCATATTCCCCTACAATCGGTGTTTATCTGTGGCTAAATCGCTCAAAAAGAGGGAATTATTTGGGTCCAGCGGCACGCTGGAGGAGGGGGTGGCCCATGGCTTCGCGTTGCCGGACGTAGCCCAACGCGCACCGGCGCGACAGTTTGCGTACCCGGCCGATGAAGCCGGTGCGCTCGGTCACGCTGATGGCGCCGCGCGCATCCAACAGGTTGAAGGCGTGCGAGCATTTCAAGGTGTAGTCGTAGGCGGGCAGAATCAGTTCCTTCTCCAGTAGCGCCTGGGCTTCGGCTTCGTACATGTCGAACCACTGGAACAGGCGTTCTTTGTTCGACTCCTCAAAGTTGTAGCGCGAAAACTGTTTTTCCGTCTCCAGATGCACGTCGCCGTAACTCACCGTATTGTTCCATTTCAAATCGTACACGTTATCCACATTCTGCAGATACATGGTGATGCGTTCCAGCCCGTAGGTGAGTTCCACCGATACCGGGGCGAGATCGATACCGCCGACCTGTTGGAAATAAGTGAACTGGGTGATCTCCATGCCGTCGAGCCACACCTCCCAGCCCAATCCCCAGGCGCCGAGCGTGGGCGACTCCCAGTCGTCCTCCACGAAGCGGATGTCGTGTTTCAGCGGGTCGATGCCGAGCGCCTGGAGACTGCCCAGATACTGGTCCTGCACATCCTCCGGCGACGGTTTGAGGATCACCTGATACTGATAATAATGTTGCAGACGGTTCGGGTTCTCGCCGTAACGGCCGTCGGCGGGGCGGCGCGACGGTTCGACGTAGGCGGCGCGGTAAGGCTCCGGTCCCAAAACGCGGAAGAAGGTGGCCGGGTTGAAGGTGCCGGCGCCCGACTCGATATCGTAGGGCTGGTGGAGGACGCAATCGCGTGATCCCCAGTACCCGTTCAAATTTAAAATCACATCCTGAAAGTTCATAACGGAAAGTATTTAACTAGGTCGCCCATAGAATGTCAACCAGCCTGCGGCTGGACCTAAAATTACCCCTCCCCCTTGCAAGGGGGAGGCTGGGAGGGGTTAAAGTTAACCTCTCCTGTATCCCCTCCTTGAAAAGGAGGGGAGCATTGTTGTCATCCTGAACCTGTCGAAGGGTGACGTGACGTATTGGAATTATTTCTTATTGAGGGCTTCGAGGTCGAACTTTTTAATCAGCGCGTCCAGTTTGCTATTGAACGCTTCGGATTGAACCATCTCGGCGCCCCACTCGCTACCAATGAGGCCGGCTTCCTGGCTGATGGCGGGCATTTTCTGCTTCCACTCCCGCCAGAACGGCGTCTCAAACATTTCGATCAGGCGGCGGACCGTCTCGTGCGACATGTGTTTGTCGTATACCGGGATGACGCGCTCGATCAGCGTGGCCATATCCTTTGGACCGATCAATTGATGGTACTCGTCCCAAAACGCATCCGGCACCCTGGGGTAGGGTCCACTCACCACTATGGAATAAGAGTTGAGCAGTTTGGTTTGCATGTAACTCAACTGGTCGAGAATTCCGGAAACGACCAGCAGTTTGTGGATGTCAGCGGCTTTTGGGGTGGGCGGCTCCGCCTGCGCCGGCAAGGTGAGCAGCAGGACCAGGACCGCGGCTCCCCATGAAATTTTCGCGAAAATGTTCTTCATATTTTTTCTCATCCCATTACAGTGGAACTTCCAGTCTGTCTGCCATGACCGTCCCCGCAGGGAAAGCGGGTGTGTGATAAACTCAGACTAACATTGTTTGTTTGTAAAGGAGCGCCCGCCACAATTTTCAGCTTGGGACAGGAGAACCGCCATGCACGTTATTTACCGGGAAGTGTCGATCGAGGATGCGTATCGCATTCTGGAATACTGCCGTCACCACAATGTTCAAAACGGCGGGCTGTTCGAGGTGTACTCGACGCCGGGGCAGGACATCCACATGGTCATCGTCAACTCCTGTCCTGAGGATGGGCCCTTAGAAAAATTCCGGCCGCTGGGTTCGTTTTCCATCAACTACCTGGCGCCGGGGACGCTCACGCTGGAAGAGGACGACCCGCATTTCGACGGCGCCGACAGCCGCAAATATCACGTCGCCGCCATCAAGCAGATGATCGACCTGCTCATCAAGTATGCCCGCCCCGGCCACACGATCAGTTTCAACGACCTGCCCGCAATATCACAACTGGAAAAAAAAGCTAAAAGAAAATCAAAATAATTTTTGCTGTGGGATATTTGAGATACTGCTGAGGTTCAGCCTGACACAGTCCGCTTTACCCCTTCCTCAGCAAAGGGGAACTATTTGGGTCCAGCGACGTGTGATATTCCTTCATTAAACTCATGCCCCGAAGGGGTACTGGCCGTGATAAGCTTTTCTTATATTATAAGAACACTCAGAGCGCGAGTTTTGGGTTCGACTTCAATCAACGGAATATTTTTCAAGGAACCTTGTTTCAGGAGACTGCAATGAATCGTTTCAGAATTTTTATATTGAGCGCGGCTTTAATTTCCTTTGCTGTTTTGACTGGCGTGTCTTTCGCAGACACGGCGAGCCACCGCACCGCCGACGGCAAGCTTAAAGTGCTGTACCACATCGACGGCTCCGATCTTGGCACCGCCAAATACGCCATGGCTCTCATCAATAAACACATCGAAGCCGAGGGCGGACCTGATAAAATCGACCTCGTGGTGGTGGTGCATGGCCCGGCTCTGATGTTATTTGACAAAGCCAACCTCGACCCCGGTCTTGCGGCGGGTTTGAAAAAAATATTGGAGAAGGGCGCGCGACCGGAGATGTGCCAGGTGTCGATGAAAATTTTCAAGAAACCGTTGGACCAGCTGGCCGATGGATTTCAACCGACCGCCCACCCGGTGGCGGTGAAACGCATTGCCGACCTGCAAGCCGAAGGCTACATTTACATCAAGCCTTAACCGGTGTGCCGCCGGGGGCAAATGGCTGACCGGGCAAGGCCCGATGCAAAATAGATTCTTCGCTAAAACTCAGAATGACGATTCTATAATCTCTGTGTTTCAGAAAACCCCGCTTATGCAAAGCCCTCCTTGCAAAGGAGAGAAATTTAAAATTTGCTCCGGCGCTTCGCCGGTCGCGCCGCGGTCCTGTAATCCTGTTAAAAAATGATAAAAGGTTTGTCTGTCCGATCAGTTCTGGTCCGGGTCATCGAAGGTTGGGGGCGAGTCGCTGTCCGGCACGGTGTATTTGCCGTCGAGCCAACGGCCCAGGTCAATAAGTTTGCACTGCTCCGAGCAGAAGGGATAAAACTCACTCCCCGTCACAGCGGATTTCTTTTTGCAGATCGGGCAGGGTTTGGATTTCAGATTTTGTGTCATGGTCACGGGACCGCTCCGCGCGGGGCGACCGGCGAAGCGCCGGAGCAAATTTTAAATTTCCTCCCCTTCTTGAAGGGGAGGCAGATTGCCGACCCTCCCAAGTTATGCCTAACCATCATTGAAGGCAAGCGGAGTCTGACCCCATTTGCTCCGGGCCTTGCCCGGCCCCCTCAAGCAGTGGCGGAATATTGGATCATGCCCAACAGTTATTGAGTGCATGACAGAGTCTGACCAGTCGCCTCCAGATGCAACCTGAGGATTATTTTTGTTTACATACCATCCAAGTCTTTGTATATTAACCGATTAATGGCCTTTTTCAGGCAGGGGCGCGCGTCTCTTCTCTCCGAATAAAAACTTATGACGAACACACCACAAAATTCCGAGAAACCGGACTGTTACCAGGTTTTGGGAGTCCTGCCGTCCGCCACCCAAGACGAGATCGTAGCGGTTTATAAAAAACGCATCCAGTTTTTAGCCAGTCCCAAAATGAAGAACAAACCGCTCGAGGGCGGGCTCAGCCTTGAAGAAAAAATCAGTCAGTTGACCGAGGCCTACCAGACGCTGGCCGATGCTGAAAAGCGTTTGGCTTACAACAAAACCATTCAAGCCGGTCCGGCGTCTCTGCCAGCCACGCCACCGAATGCGGTGGTGCGTCCGTTGCAATACCGCGAGATGGAACAGGCGGTTCAGAAGAAAAAGCAGAGCAGTATTTACAAAGACTATTACGGCTTCGCGGAAAAGCCGTTCAACCTGACGCCCGACCCCAAGTACCTTTACCTGAGCTCGAAACATAAGGAGGTGCTGGCCCACCTGGTATTCGGCCTGCAGGAGAACAATGGATTTCTAAAAATTATTGGCGAAGTGGGCACCGGGAAAACCACCATTTGCCGAAGTTTTCTTAGAGAGTTGAACGCGGATTTCAATTTCGCGTACATTTTTCATCCCTGCGCCAACGCGCTGGAAATGTTGCAGTCGATCAGCGCGGAATTGGGCTTGCCGGCCAGCAGTCGCAGTAAAAAAGATTTGGTTCATCAACTGCACCGGTACCTGTTGCGGGAGCGGCAACGGGGCCATCGCGTGGCGGTGATCATCGACGAAGCGCAGGATCTGGACGCCCCGGTGCTGGAGGAGTTGCGACTGCTCTCCAACCTGGAAACGGAAACCGAAAAGCTGATCCAAATTATTTTGATCGGCCAACCGGAACTGGACGATTTACTGAACCGTCCCAACTTGCGGCAACTGCGCCAGCGCATCACCATTCAATGGGAACTCCTGCCGCTGAACCTGGAGGAAACGCGGGGTTACATTCAGCATCGTCTCAATGTGGCGGGCGGCAAGGGCAAGGTCATGTTTTCCCGTCCGGCTACCGAGCTGATTTTTCGTTACGCGCAAGGCATTCCGCGCATGATCAATGTGTTGGCGGATCGGGCTTTGTTGATCGCTTATACGCGAAACACCAAGAAGATCACTCCCCGTGAAGTGCGGTTGGCGGTGAAGGATTTCGGGGGGTTGTCCGTGAAGTCTTCGCGCACTTTCTGGAAAGTGTTGGCGTCGGCCCTGGCATTAGTGGTGGCCGCGATTTTTATTTTTGAAGCCCCTTTGGATTTCAAGTGGAGCCGGAGTGGCGGCATGGTCATGGATTTGAAACAACTCATTCAGCAGAATCCGATCGACTTGTCCGATCCGGGTGAGTTGATCCCGCAAGCGAAACCGCCGGTTTTACCGTCTGCCGGACGGACCGAAAAACCGGGCGCTCTGGCACCGGGAGTGCCAGCGGTATCTGCTGAAGCCGGCACGTTGCGTATTTCCCGGACCGAAAAACTGGTGGCTTATCTTGCCGGTATGTCTTCTTCTCAAAGCAAAATAGAGGCGGCAAAATGGATCCTGAAAAGCTGGGGAATGTTGCCGCAAAACCTGGCTCTGGTTAATGAAGCGTCGTTGGCCGACCTCAAGGGCGAATTTGACCTGTCTGCCCTAACCGTGACCGGGGGCTGGCACCGGTTGCGGGGCCTCAACTATCCGGCCATTTTGGAAATAACTTTGCCGGACACGGATAGCACGATGTATCTGTCGTTGATTGCCCTGAAAGAAGACTTCGGAATTTTTGGTTCCGTTGATAAATTGGAAATCCCGCTCGCCATTGTCGAGCCTTTGTGGCATCAGCAGGCGACGGTGCTGTGGCAGGACTTTGAAAATATTCCAGATGTTTTGAAGGCTGGGTATCGGGGGCGGGAGACGGTGTGGTTGCAGAAAAACCTGCGCCTGCTGGGATTTTTCAAGGGTCCGAACGCACCGCATTACGGTTCTCAAACGGCGGCGGCGGTGCGCCTGTTCCAGCGTCAATACAATATTAAAGAAGATGGCCGTTTCGGTGTCGAAACCCAGGCCATGTTGTACAACCTCTTAAGTATTTATCCCACTCCGCAGTTGATCGGCCCATGAGCACCATCCTTAAATCGCTGAAGAAACTGGAGGACGAAAAAAGCGTCCTCGATAAATCCATCGACCTGCAAAGTCTGGTGATCCAGAGGGAGCCGGTCGAATCGGCGTGGCACCTGCCGTCGTCGCCACAGCAAATTTTAGCGATTACCGCCGTGGTGGCAACCGGGCTGGTGTTGGCAGGATTGTGGGTCGCCGGGGTGTTTGAATCGAAACCGGCACCAGTCCAGCAAGCGACGGCGATTGTTCCCGTGCCAGCGCCACAGAAAAATAATGTGCCACGTCGCCCGGTTTATGAGGGTATTGCTCTGGCCAGCATTCCGTCCGTTTCCCCACCGGTTCCATCGCTTCCCAAGCAAACGGCGAAAAAGCCCAAACGACCGCAGTCAGTTCCATCCACCCTTCAGGAAACAAAACCCGTCCAGAAAACGCCGCCGCAGGCTCCGGCGACAAACCCCGAACTGCCGGACGCTCAGCCCTTGCGGGAAACTCCGCGGAATACAGAGGATCGGGTGGTGCCTGAACCTCGGAGTATTGTCACGGGCCGCCTGCCGGGTTTTACCTTGCGCGGCGTTATTTACTTCGGCGAGGACAGTCCCTTCAACTACATCTTCTATTCCACCGCTCAGGAAAAGAATAAGAAACTCAAGGCCGGGGAGGCTATCTTCGGAGCCACCCTCAAAAAAATTAAACCCGACAGCGCCGTCTTCGCCCATCAGGGACAGCTCATCCAAATCCCCATCGGACAGCCCCTACAGGGTAGGCCGTAGCCTAAGTTTGGTATGGCGGTCGGCCTAATGTTGAGCGCAGGATAGAGTTTGATCAATTGCCTCCAGCCGCAGGCTGGCCGCTCCGCGCGGGGCGAAAAAGAGGACGCTTGGAATTATGCCTATTAGTTGTTGAGCGCAGGATAGAGTTTGATCAATTGCCTCCAGCCGCAGGCTGGCCGCTCCGCGCGGGGCGAAAAAGAGGACGCTTGGAATTATGCCTACAAGTTGTTGAGCGCAGGATAGAGTTTGACCAATTGCCTCCAGCCGCAGGCTGGCCCCTGGCAGGGATTCGTGGTGGCGCGCCCTCCGTCGGGTAAAAAAGCGCTTTGGCCTTCTCTATGCCACATCGGTGAAATTCAATTCCTTGTGCCGTTACGAAAAGGCCAAGAAAAAAGATTGACAAAGAAAACAGAAGCCTATACAGTGTTTAAGAACCCCTAGCACAAAGCTTCCGATTAAAGCCTCATAAATCAGCCGAGTCCAGATTTCATCAGCTTATAAATTTTCCAAATCAAATCCAGGATTACCTCCGAATTTTCTGATAACGACTCCGAAATTATCCTCATTATCCGAAACCAGACACCAATATCTGTATTCAATCATGCAACATGATCTACCCACAAAAACCTTCACACCCCCCCCATCCATGAATATTGAAGAATTAAAATCCAAGACCATCTCAGAATTGACCAATCTGGCCAAGACTCTTAAAATTCAAGGCCATAGCAGTTTAAGGAAGCAGGATTTGATGTTCAAGATCCTGCAGGCCCAGATCGAAAAAGACGGACTGATGTTCGGTCAGGGAGTCCTCGAAATCCTTCCCGACGGCTTTGGATTTCTGCGGGCTCCGGCTTACAACTACCTCCCCGGTCCGGATGACATTTACGTTTCGCCTTCCCAAATTCGCAAGTTTGATATGCACACCGGCGACACCATCTCCGGCCAGATTCGCCCGCCCAAGGAAAATGAGCGGTATTTCGCCTTGTTGAAGGTCGAGGCGATTAACTTTGAGAATCCAGAAAAAACCAAGGACAAGATCCTGTTCGACAATCTGACGCCCCTGTACCCGAATGAGCGGATTCGCCTGGAGACGCCGAATTGCAAGGATTACACCGCCCGGATCATGGATCTCATGACGCCGATCGGCAAGGGTCAGCGCGGTCTCATTGTAGCCCAGCCCCGAACCGGAAAAACCATGATCCTGCAGTCGCTGGCCAACAGCATCAGCACCAATTATCCGGAAATCGTGCTGATCGTTCTGTTGATCGACGAGCGCCCGGAAGAAGTTACGGACATGCAGAGGTCGGTGCGCGGTGAAGTCATCAGCTCCACATTTGACGAGCCAGCCCAGCGGCATGTGCAGGTGGCGGAAATGGTGATCGAAAAGGCCAAGCGGCTGGTGGAACATAAGAAGGACGTCGTGATTCTGCTGGACAGCGTCACCCGGCTAGCGCGCGCCTACAACGCCATCGTGCCGCCCAGCGGCAAGGTGCTCTCCGGTGGTGTGGATTCCAACGCCCTGCAGAGGCCCAAACGGTTTTTCGGCGCGGCGCGGAACCTCGAGGAAGGCGGCAGTCTCACGATCATCGCCACCGCCCTGGTCGATACCGGAAGCAGAATGGATGACGTAATCTTTGAGGAGTTCAAAGGCACCGGCAACATGGAAATTGTGCTGGACCGCAAGTTGGCTGACAAGCGGACCTTCCCGGCGATCGACATCAACCGTTCCGGAACCCGCAAGGAGGAGTTGCTCATTGAGCATGAAGAACTGCAAAAAATCTGGTTGCTGAGAAAAGTTTTACTTCCAATGGGGATACATGATACGATGGACCTCCTCCTGGCAAGAATGAAAGAAACAAGAACCAATGCCGAGTTCATTCAATCGATGAACTCTTGATTGAGGATTGAGCGACTAATGAAAGCTGAAATACATCCCGAGTATTTTGAAACAACCATCAAGTGTGCCTGCGGCAACGAAGTTTCCGTCCGGTCCACGGTTAAAGACCAACATGTCGAAGTTTGTTCCGCGTGCCATCCTTTTTATACCGGCAAGCAAAAACTGTTGGACACCGCTGGCCGTATAGAAAAATTCACTCGGAAATACAGCAAAGCCAAAGAAAAACTGCTCTCCCAAACCTCCCCCAACTAGCGACTCTCTCGATATCCGCTCCGGGTGTATTTGCCTGCCCGGAGTTTCTACGTTTTCAAAGCTCCAACCTTTTGGACTGAACCATGTTTGATCAACTGAAAGAAATAGAAAAAAGATACGATCTCCTGAACGAAAAGTTGAGCGATCCGCAAGTGA
>SMVB01095059.1_pt1 | contig 10336 bp, 6 predicted proteins | sample 2456461 | NCBI WGS metagenome assembly SMVB01 (sample SAMN11095934, study PRJNA526329) | marine sediment metagenome | biome: Marine sediment; feature: Surficial sediment; material: Deep marine sediment; isolation source: Hadal surficial sediment | place: Pacific Ocean | collected 2014-05 | depth 0-1...
AGTTGGCCTGACGCCATTTTGGACTTTACAAAATATCGCGATTTTAATCATCGCAATTTTAACCAAAGTAAATCTTAGCGCGGTGTTTTTTTCCATTTTTTTATTTAGTTTTGTGGCTTACCTTTTTGATCCACTCTTTCACAATCTCGGTTATTTTCTCCTAACGCAGGTCGAGGCACTCAACGGAATGTGGACTGCCATTTATAATATGCCCATCGCTCCTTTCACTCGTTTTTATAACACAATTGTTGCCGGGAGTTTTCTGACCGCATTAATTTTGGTTTTTCCCGTTTATATTTTAGGTAAAAGTGGCATTGTCGCGTATCGAAAAACCTTGGCGCCAAAAGTCGAAAATTCGAAATTTATAAAAGCAGTTAAAGGCAGCGGCCTGTACAAATGGTATGCACGAATCCGGGATATGGAGTGGACATCATGAGACCAAAAGGAATGATAGCCCTTCTCGTCATTATAATGGTATTTGGCACGGTCTTCTATCTCTTAAGCGGTAAACTCATTGAGAGAGGTTTGGAAAAGGCGGGGGAATCGGTAGTCGGCGCCAAAGTGGAGATCGACAATCTTAAATTCAACCTGGCTAAACTTTCTATCTCGCTCGACCGGCTGCAAGTCACCAACCCAAATGATACCTGGAAAAACTTGTTTGAAACAAGCCGCATCTCTTTTGATATGGAGCTAGCGCCTCTTGCGCGAAAGAAAATAATAATTAACGATATCACGATTGCGGGTATTCGCGTTGGCACCAAACGCGACACGGACGGTGCGCTGCCGAAAACCGCCTCCGATGCGTCGCCCGGCTGGTTTGAGAAAGCTTCGGAAAGCCTGAAACAGCAGGTTGCGGAGGCGCCGGTTTTAAACCTTGGTATTTTAAAACAGAAGGTAAATGTGGACAGCCTGTTCTCTTTGTTCAACATTCAATCGCCTGAGCTCATGGCTTCTGCCAGGCAAGACGCCGATCTGACTTTCAAAAAATGGCGGACTGAACTTTCTGGTTTTAATCTGAAAAATGATCTGGCCAGAATGGAAACTCAGATTAATGAGATAAAATCAAGTGACCCGAAAAACCTCAAACAAATGATTGCCACCCTGGATAAAGCTAAATCGGCTTATAATACACTGGATAAACTTAAAAAGGATTTAGATTTAAAAAGGAAGTCAGCTTTGGCTGATTTGAAAAAAGTCACCAACATTTTGAAAGAAGTCGATAGCTGGATCGAGAACGATTTTAATGCGATTAAAGATAAAGCGAATCTCAGGGACTTTACGCCGAATAATATCGGTAAAATGTTATTCGGCGAAACCATCGTATTGCCGGCGCTTGGATTCTTAAAGTACATAGATCTTGGCAGAAAATATATGCCGATCGCCCAACAATTTCTTGCTGCCGGAAAAGTCGAGAGTCCGCCGCGTATGAAAGGGCAGGACATTCGCTATCCTCTTGAAAATGCCCGGCCGGATTTCTTGATGGAACATATTTTAATCAGTGCAGCTACCAACCAGCAAGATACAAGTCAGGTCATGTCGGTAAGCGGGGAGGTAAATGGCATTACTTCACAACCGCGGCTTTACGGCAACCCTTTGACCTTTGTACTACAGGCCAGTTTGCCGAAATCAAGAGCTTACGCGATCACCGGCAGGTTCGACCATACCAATGATGTCGCCGAAGATCGAATTGAAGTCAAAGCCTCGGGGGTACGATTTGGTAAAATCGATTTACCCGTACGCCCGTATCTGCCGGTTAAAGTCGATATGAACCGGGGGAATCTTTCCGCAGATCTCAATTTAGTTGGCGATGATTTTGCTTTTAACATTAACCTTACTGCAAGCTCCGTAAAATTTCTGTTTGCAAACGAGGCTGGAAACATCGATGTCATATCGAAAGCCACCCGCAGTGTTTTCGATTCGATTGATAAATTACAAATTTCTGCCGGTATTTCAGGCCGCATTGACAATCCAAAACTGAATATTCGCTCGAATGTTGATGAAATTCTCGCCCGGCGAGTGCAGGCGCTCATTGGCGAATCAGTACGTGCCGCCAGGACTGAAATCCGTAATAGAGTTACCTCGATGACCGAATCCAAAAAGCAAGCACTATCGGCTTTCATAAATAAAAACAGGCAGGAAATTACCGGACAATTAGATCAAATCCAAAAAGATGTTGATGAAAAATTGGCGGTCATCGAAGAGAAGCGAAAAAAAATAGAAAAGAAGATCGAAAAAGAGAAGAAAAAGGGTATTAATAAATTAAAGGATATTTTCAAGAGGAATGACTAAATTAGAACTTGCTTGAAGGAATAAAATTCTCTATATTCCGTATTATCTTTTGAACATTTAGAAGAATTACTAAAGGATAGTCTAATGCAGCGCTTTTTTATTTTGGTAAGTACATTCGCTTTTTTATATTTTCCAATTAAAATCCAGGCGCAGTGGTCTGCAGCGCCGCAGATTATTATTTCCATTCCCAGTTCAGATTTCGCCAATGTCTCCGGCGCAGGCGGTGGCTTCGGTGTAAAGGTCATCCGCGATTTCGGTAAACGCAGCGGTTTTGGATTACGAGGAGACTTTGCTTTTTTAAGTCATGGCAAAGAAGTTGCTCTGGTTGGCACGAGCGTAGGGTCCTTTATTGCGGAAGTCAGGCACCAATCTTTTCGTTTGACTTTTGGCCCTCAATATTCTTTTGGGTCAAGAAATTTTAAAATGTACGGCGGTGTTTTAGGGGGATTTTATATTTTTAGAACAAATACAGATGTGAATACAAGTTTCGGTTTTTTTCAAGATTCAACCGGTGATGCCGCTTTAGGTTGGAATGCCGGCGGCGGATTTCAGTATGATATTGGCTTGGGGCCGTGGCTGGATGTTTCATTTGAATACCAGACAATCTATAATATCACAACCGAATTCCAGGTGAGGGATGACCAAGGAACAGTGATAGATATCCAAAAACAGGATATCACGGCCAATGAATTTACGATTAAGGTTGGCGTCATATTTTTCCTTAAGTAACGTTTTGTCAAGCCAGCGTTTATGTGAGTTTTGAAGAAAATTGTTTTTGATAGGATGACAGGATCAAAAAGTAGTTATTACAACTCAAGTCACTTTTTACTCATAAAACCGAATAACTTCCCGGCTAATTTTTTCGGCAATTTTCTGTAACAACGCATCAATCATAACATATTCCGGTCTGAGGTTTCTGGGGGCGTCGAGAAGTTTACGCTTCTTTTTAGGTAAATCATTAATGCTGCCCTGGTAAGCAATCCACCGTGCTTCATCAGTTAGTTCTTCCCTGTACCTGTGTTCGTCAAGGTATTTTCCAGTTTTCGTATCAAGAATCATCGTTTGCAATTCAATCTTAACACGCCTCGATTTTTTGTATTCCCGGTAAAAAATCGACTCCGTTTTTTCAACATCGTTACCAGAAGTGTCTTTGACGGTCGTGGTTTTCTTATGCTCATATTCAGTGAAAGATTCCGGCTCATCTTTTATATAGACATCCCTGATTTTTCCCCAGACAATCGAATTCATCTCTTCTTTTTTTGCCGCGCTCAGTAGCTCTGATTCGCTTACACTAAAGTACCGGCTGGTTCGCAGCTCTCTCACCAGGCCAATGATTTCGGTATTCGGCAGCAAATCGAGGAATTCTAAATCCGCCTGGTTAACATAGTGTTCAATTTCACTCGCGATAAAATAGCCGTCAATGCTCACCTGGGTTTGATTCAGGAATGGGAAAATACCGACATATTGCACAGCATTTTCGTAGGCTCTTTTCTCCCAAAGGGCAGCATCCCTGAAATTTGTCACAAACTCTCTTGCAAATTCGAATTGCTCCAGCGCTTCACGAAATCGGTCTGCATGATAAAATTGTTTGCCGAGCAGGTAGTGTACTTCAGCAATTTTTTGCTCTGCTTTGCGATGACCCGGGGCTAGCTCCAATATTCTATGGAATGCGTCAAGTGCCTTCTTGAATTTTGTTGCCGCCAGCCGTTGGTTTCCGGAGTTAAGAAAGGATTGAATCGCTTTATTAAACGAACGATTATAGTTGGCAATATGGTCGTGCGCTTTCAGGTAAGCAAATGCTGCGTTCTGCCATCGTCTGTTTTTGAAGTAGTCTTCTGCTTTGGCATAATGATAAGCAGCAGCTTTCTGTTTGGCAAGTGATAATCTCTCTCTAATATTCACTGTTTCGAAAACCACACCATGCCGGCTGAATTTGCGTAGCAGGCTATCCATATGTTTGTACTCTTTGACAGCCAGGTCCCAGTTTTCAGCCGCTTCGTGAGTAGCGGCGCGTTTTATCAATTCGTAATAAGCTTCAGGGCCCACTTTTCTTAGGTGAACCAGTGCCTCTTTGAAGCCGGGCTTTTCCCTCAGCGCTTTTAGATCCTGTTCGGCCGCTTCAACATAGAGCCCGGCGTCGGCTAGTTTTTCGGCCTCCTTAAGAGCTTTTTTTGAAGCAGAACATCCGGTCAGTGCAATGCTGATTAGTATTAAATACAAACAAGCGTTTTTCATATCCTATCCCTTTAAATGAAATCTTGATGAGGGTGTCAATTTAGGGCCGCTCCGGTTCCTCGCCCTGAACAACGAGTCCCGCCCCGTAGGAGGAGTGCTACTTTTTGATAAAAAATTATCTCCGCTTAACTATCCAACCGGGCGAGGGATCCTCCACCGGCTTCAGGCGCCTCCGTCCCGAGTTCAACGAGTATAAAAAAATTAAGGAAGAGTCGGGACGGGGTCGCCGGCCGCTGAATTTGGATTCTTGGGTGCTCAAGCTTTAGCTTCTCTTGCTCCTCGCTTCTCTCGCTTCGAACATAATTCAATGGGTGCAGGTTTTATTTTACGAAATGTATTCGCAGAATATTTCACCTACGGGGTTTCTGGTCTTCTTTATACCCGATTTGCTATAAATGTCACCCTCCGGGGTGAATCTGGTAAAAGAGCCAGGCAGGGTTGTTGACCAAGGTCGTAGGCGTGGAATATTTGTAAAAAAATGTCCATCCAAAATCTCAAAACCCCAATGGGGGTGCCATATTGCTACGTAAAATCGAACAACTTGCAGCCTAATTCAGTTAATTTCAGGTATAAAAGGCGCAACTGCCATGATTTCACCGCCTCTGACCCGGCGCATCACTGCAATCCGTTTGAGAATCGATTTCGTTTCGGGCGGTAGTGTTTTAATTAAAGCTAAGTCGTGATTGCTTTGCGAGAGTAAACCGGCCGCGCGAATACTCAATCTGTCAAAAACAGATTCAAGTAATCCTTTGGGCTGGGGATAGACAAGCCACTGGGTTTGTGTCTCCCGGGCAATTCCGGCTTTCTCTTTTGCAATTTGTAAGGCGATGTTCAGGCCGCCGAGCGAGTCCACGAGTCCAAGATTCAGTGCTTCTTGGCCTGTCCAAATTCGGCCCTGGGCAATTTCATCAATTTCATCCCAGCTCTTGTTGCGGCCGTCAGCGACTTTCTGAACGAAAACGTCGTAGACGTCCCGGGTGAGCTTTTTGAATGTTTGCCATTCAGCATCCGTCATCGCCCTTTTATCTGTTAACATGTCGGCGTGAGCGCCCTTTTTCACGGTCTCCCAATCAATGCCGAGTTTATCATAAGTTCCGGATAAATCGAAGAGAGTGAACACGACGCCAATTGATCCGGTAATTGTAAGCGGCTGGGCGACGATGGCATCCGCATCCATGGCAATCCAATATCCGCCTGACGCAGCGACGTCCGACATTGAAATGACCACCGGTTTGATTTTTCGGACGCTGTTAATTTCTGACCAAATCTCGTCCGAAGCAAGACTGCTGCCACCCGGACTGTCAACGCGAATAACGATGGCCTTTATACTTATGTCCTTCTTTGCAGAGCGCAAATAACGGATAATAGATCTGGATCCCATATTCCTGCCCATTACTGGATCATGACCTCCTGATCCGGAAACTATTGTGCCGATCGCATAGATCAAAGCGACTTTACTGCCGCCGTCCAACCCGACTTCAGCGTATGGAATCTTGGCATATCTTGGCAGGCTCATAACCCGCAAATCTTTATCTTCGCTGTTTTCGCCGAAAACTTTTTTCTTGAGTAAATCAATCACTTCCGTCTCATAAATCAGAGTGTCAACCAGATTCAATTCCAGTGCCCCTTCGGAGTCATAGATTCCCTGGTTTATGGCTGCCATAAATTCTTCTTTGTCGATGCCGCGTTCCCGGATAACAGCTTGAGTAAACTCTTCGAATATATCGTCCAGAAGAGCCTGGGTTACTTCGCGATGAGCAGGAGTCATGGAGTCTCTCTTGTAAATATCACCGGCGCTTTTATATTTGCCGATGTTTTCTACCTGCGGTTCTGCCCCCACTTTATTGAACATCCGTTTTAAAAAAGGAATTTCCGCAGCGAAGCCGTTAAATTCTGCAAACGAGTGTGGCTGGAGATAAATTTCGTCTGCGGCAATAGCAATGTAGTAAGACTTTTCGTTGCAGGACTCCATAAACGCGGTTACGAATTTTCCACTCTCTTTAAAATCAAACAGCAAATCTCTGAGTTCCTGAGATTTTGCCCAGCCGATTTGAGGCGAGCTTACCCGCAGGTAAATTCCCCGAATTCTTTCATCGACTTTAGCCATCGCCAATGCTTTGCGAATGTCGTGCATCTGCAAGTTTGCACCTTCGAATTCTCTGCCAAACGCATCGCGTGGGAAGTGTTCCGTGATCAACCCGGATAAATTAAACTCCAGAACAGTATCGTTTCGCACAACCGGCCTGTTTTCCAGGGCCGTCATAATTCCAAAAATGAACATCAGCCCGATAAAAACAAACACGCCGAAGAGGATGAAAAAAATCAACCAGCCTCTTTTTTTTGCCATGTGAACCCTCCAAAAAAGAAATTTATTTTGTTTTGAATAACCTAAGAAAATTTAAGGTAAATTTCAATTGTTGTAATAAATGTTATTCCCAGCCACATCGAAAGTTATGATTACCAAGATTCCCCATTCCAATCGGTGACCCTGCCGGCGGAGAAACCGGTTTACTTAAATTCATTTCTTCCGGGTCTTCCTGGAACCGCCGAATCTGCCCGAGTGCATATTCAAAGTGGGCTAACTGACTTTCATCTGTGGTCTTTTCTAATTGCTGAGACAACCAGTTTCCCAAGTGTTGCAGCTTAAGGGAAGCAATCGCACGTACTTGATTGGCTGCAGTCTCATTTGCCGCTAAAATCATCATTTGGCGTAAAATCAGAGTGCCCACAACCCGGCGAATTTCAGCATGGTAGCCGGCGCCGGCGGGCGCTTTCCACACGGAGGAAATAAGTTTGTCTACTACTTCAATAAAGCCTGGATATTTATTGTCCCGTGCGTGATATTCCACCAGCCGGGCGGCCCGCGCCGGATGAAGAATGAATTCTACGGCGATGTTCGCGGCAGTTTCGGCGGCTGCCAAAGGGTCAAAAGTCAGACCGGTGCGAATATTAAAATTCTCACGCCCACGGCGCATGCCGAATGCCCGCGGCGGAATCAGGTTTAAAACTTTTTCCGGCAGAGCAAGAGCCTCGGGGGTGAGGGTGCCGAGCAAAGCGTCGAGGGCTTTGCGTTGGTCGGCTGCCGGTACCATTTTCGTCACCGTTTGCCCATCCCCTCTAACCGAGTACGTATAGTACAAACCACCCAGCAATTTAGAGGCCGCATCGATCTGGTAGCGGTGGAAGAGGTAAATCGGCACCAACACTTCTTCCAAGTTTGCCAAAGGCACATGCTGCCGGATATTGTTTTCTGAAAATCGACTCAAGGCGAGCGCACGCACCTTCATCACCCGATTCAATTCGTCCGCGGCGTTGGGGCCGTTGTCCCAAAGATGGGCAGTCGGGTGCGCGCCTCCGGCCGGCCGGGCGTCTTGATCGGAGATAAAAATCAAGCCGTCGGAGATCGACTTTTGTATGATTTGGCGCAGGCCCTCTTTTTCATTAACATCGTCGGGAAAATCCTGATAACCATAAGCAATGGTTACTTTATCCCACTCGCCGATGCCAGCGTCATAGGCTTCTGAAAAGTCGAAAGAGCCATCGTCTTTTATTTTAATGAATGGGTGTGGATAATCCATCACTGAAGCCCGGTTGGAGACACTGGCCGCAAAGTTGTGCGCTATGCCGAGGGTGTGGCCAACCTCATGTGCGGAAAGCTGACGCAATCTGGCCAGGGCCATTTCCTGCATAATTGGCGAGACCGGTTTGCCTTCTTCATAAGGCGCCAGCAATCCCTGGGCAATGAGAAAATCCTGCCGCACTCGCAGCGATCCCAGCAAGACGTGCCCTTTGATAATCTCGCCCGTTCGTGGGTCCCGCACGCTGCTGCCGTACGACCAGCCACGGGTAGACCGGTGCACCCAGTTAATAACGTTGTAACGAATGTCCATTGGGTCTGCGTCTTCGGGCAAAATTTTTACTTGAAAGGCATCTTTGTATCCGGCAGCCTCAAAGGCCTGGTTCCACCATTTGGCGCCGTCGACAAGCGCGGACCGAATCGGCTCAGGTGTGGCGGAATCGACGTAGTAAACGATAGGCTCAACTGCCGCGCTGACTGCAGCTTTCGGGTTCTTTTTTTGCAAGCGATGGCGGGAAATAAAGCGTTTGAGCAGAGGCTCTGAAATTGGTGTGGCGTAGTCCTGATAACTAATTCCACCAAAACCGGCCCGCGGATCATGGGCGCGAGGCTCGTAACCATCATCCGGCAGCTCAACAAATGAGTGGTGCTGGCGTACCGTAATTGCTTGTGGATTTGGCACAACCTGCCGGACAAACCTTCCCTTGGGCTCGCCAACAAATGTGAGGGTCACCTCAACTTCTGAGTTTTTGGTGAAGTTTTTTGTCCGCGCCAAATAAAATGCTGATCGAGAATTATCGAGTTTGTAATCGCCTTGTTTTCTGCCTTTAAGACGGCCACTAACATCGTGCGCGTCCCGCAGATAGAATTTACTGGCATCAACGAGAACCTTTTCTTTTTTTTTCGCGGCAACTTCGAATCCCCAGAGAACGGACTCGGCAAAAGCATCTTTGACGGATCTGCGTTCGGCTTGATTGTTAGTCATTGCGCGGTAAGAGTAGTTGGGCTGAATCATCAGCACTTTCGGCCCGACCCGCTCAAACCTCACGATCCGGCTGCCGCCCAATTGGCTGCGATCTAATCCGATATCATTGGAACCGACACCGGCAGATAGTGAGTTGATATAAAGAAATTCTTCGTTCCACTTGTCGATCTCGAGCCAGATTTTGCCGGTTTTTTCTTCCCAGTAAAAATCAAAGAACCCGGAGTATTTTTTCATGTCGCCGGTTTTTTCTTTAATCGTTGGGAGTGACTTCGGGGTTTGTGTATTGCCAAAACAGTAAATTGAGAAGAGTAAGGTAACCGTAAGCAAGGCGCGCTTCATTTGTTTCCTCCGTCCCTGTAGATCCGAAAATAAGTAGTCGTGATTAAATAAAAAAGGCCGGAAAACTCCGGCCTTGAATTAGATTCTTTCAAAAATGAATTAGTTTTTCTCGGTCATTTCTTTGACGCGGGTCATTTCTGACTTGCTTTCCATCACTTGACCACCCATCTCCATTTTGGAAGTAACAACAAATTTATCATCACTGATTTTTGTTGTGATGCGAGTCCCGTTGCCCATTTTGCTTTCCCAGTGTACGGTCATGGTATCGCCGTCAAGCGTGCCTTTACCTGTAGCCATGGTACGACGACTATCGATCCAAAATGCCACTATTTCACCTTCTTGGTTCAAAGTGTAAGCGCCGCCGCCAGTCCACTCACCCATGGGTGAGTCGGCTTTGTATTCTGTCATCATGAACTGACCGCCGAAATCCATTGTACACTTCATCCAGTCTTCAGATTTTCCCATCGCTCCTTCAGACCAACCCTTCCATTCGCCAACCATCCAGCTCAGGTACTCGTTATCGAGCGGGGGCGGGGGTGCATGCATGGCAGCCATATCTTCCTTTTTCGCTACCTCTTTGTCCTGCGCCATTAGTGGCATGGCGATACAAACCGTTAAGGCAAGTAATACGACAAGTATTTTTTTCATTTTGTGATCTCCTGAAATTTTGTGAAAAGGTTATTACTTGAAAAGCGAGACAATGTAAAAAAAGAAATATGAAAAGTCAATAACAAATGTGAGCACAAGTCAATATTTTTTTTGAGCTGATTGACTTAGCTTTACCAAAATATTTTAGCTCATTAACTTGCAAAGGTCGGTTTAATTTTGTTAAATTTCATTTTCAGGTAGTTCTGTTTTTGGACAACTACCTTATTTGAGAAAAGGAGGACATTTGACTGAAGAAAAACAGA
>SMVB01170198.1_pt1 | contig 10336 bp, 9 predicted proteins | sample 2456461 | NCBI WGS metagenome assembly SMVB01 (sample SAMN11095934, study PRJNA526329) | marine sediment metagenome | biome: Marine sediment; feature: Surficial sediment; material: Deep marine sediment; isolation source: Hadal surficial sediment | place: Pacific Ocean | collected 2014-05 | depth 0-1...
CAGCCGGTTTGTCGAGCAGGCAGCCGGGACGCCGGGCGCGGAAGACTGGGTGATCTTCCCGGAGTCTCCGATTTCGAAGGAGCCCCTCGGTCCGCTCACCCGGCAGAACGACGACGAATGGTTCGACGTTGTCCAGTGGTTGGTCTTTGCCACCTTCATCGCCGATGAGAACGGCGTGACCTCGGCGAACATCGACGAGACGCGGGAGAACACACCCGAGCTCGCTCGCTTGTTCGGTACCGACGAGGGTGAGTTGCAGACCGCGATGGGCCTGGACGCCGATGCGTACTATCAGGCAATCAAGCAGGTCGGCAACTACGAGGAGATCTACAACAAGAACCTGAATCCGATCGGGCTGTTCCGCGAGGGCACGTTCAACGCCCAGTGGTTCGACGGTGGGCTGATCTACGCCCCACCGGCACGCTGAGCAAACCACGGAATCGACACGGAGCGGGGGCGCCACCGGCGCCCCCGCCTCTGTGATCAAAACGCCTTCAGGTTAATGTGGCGCCGACGCGGAGGCCCACCCGGGACGGTGGCGGGAGGTTGACGGCTTGACGGTCGAAGTCACGCAGCACGAGCAGACCCCGCTGTGGCGGAACGCCACCTTTCTGAAATGGCTGGCGCAGATCCTGACCCTTCTCGCCGTCGTCGCCTTCTTTGTCGTCCTCGGCTCACAAGCCGTCGAAAACTTCAACAGGTCTGGGATCTCGTTTAGCTTCGATTGGCTCACCGCACCGACAGGCGTCGACATCCGCGAGGGCATCGACACCCAGCCCAACAGTGGAGCCCGCGCCCTGGCGGTGGGAATCGTGAATACTCTGCGGGTGACGATCTCCGGGATCTTTGCGGCGTCGATCCTCGGGATCATCATCGGCATCGCCCGGCTGTCCAACAACTGGATCGTCGGCAAGGTCTCCACCCTGTACATCGAGACGATCAGGAACATCCCGCTGCTCGTCCAGATGTTCTTCTGGTCGGCCGTGGCGATCACGCTTCCCGACCTCACGTCGGACGATCTCGGCGAGTACTGGTTCAAACTGTCCAACCGCGGCTTCGCCTTCGCCTGGATCTTCCCCAGCGGTGGGTTCTGGCCCTGGCTCACCATCGTCATCGCCGGGGTGTTCGTCGGGCGGTATGTTGCCCGCTGGCAGCGCCGCATCCAGGAGGGCACCGGCCGGCGCACCTACCCGATCACTGGCTGGTTCCTGACCGTTGTCGTGTTTGGGGTCATCGGCTGGTTCGCCTGGCCGCTGCTCGGCTTCCTGAGCCCGGTGTTCCACGGTATTGCCAGTTTCATCGACGCCGTCCCCGCCATCGTTTTCGTGATCCTGATCGCCCTTGCCGCCATCGGTGGCGCCGCCTGGTGGATTCGGAGCTTCTTCGAGTCGCGGCGCACTCCGGCAGGATTTGGCAAGATCACAGACGACGATTGGTTCAGGGTCGTCTTTGCCGGGGTGTCCGGGATCGCTATCGCCGGGCTTGCCTTCGTGGTCGGCGGCATCACCATCGAACTCGTCGGCGGCGAAATGGTGACGGTCGCTGAGCTTCTGGGCAGGGCCATCTCCAATGTTTTCGACTGGCTTGGGCGGTCCTTTGATCCCTCGCTGCAGGTAGGCGCCCCGCTCAACCCGCAGAAAGCAGAGGTCGTGGTCCGCGGCGTCGGGTTCATCAACTACGGGCTCAGCGGGCAGGTGGTGTCGATCCCGTTCTTTGCCGTGTGGTTCGGCGTCACCCTGTACACGGCGGCGTTCATCGCCGAGATCGTGCGCGGCGGAATCCTCGCCGTGCCGAAGGGCCAAACCGAGGCATCGCAGGCCGTTGGCTTCACGCGGTCGCAGTTGTTGCGGCTGATCATCCTTCCCCAGGCCTTCAGAATCATCATGCCGCCAATCGGGAACCAGTACCTCAACCTGTTCAAGAACACGTCGCTCGGCATTGCGGTGGCGTTTGCCGACATCGTCGCCGTCGGTGTCGTGATCCTGAACCAGACGGGACAGTCGCTGCCGGTGGTGCTCGTCTGGATGGCGTTTTTCCTGACCGGCAGTCTGCTGATCTCCGGCGCGGTGAACTACTACAACCGCCGACTGATGCTCGTGGAGCGATGAGATGACGATCGAAGTCCTGGAGACCCCAGAGCTCGCCCCCGAGCCGCCCCCGGCAGGGCCACGGGTCTGGGTCCGCGACAACCTGTTCTCCAGCCCCGCCAGCATCATGCTGACGGTGGTGGTTACGCTGCTTGCGGTCGCCACCTACGCGGGACTGCTCGGGTTCGTCTTCGCCGACGACCGTCGCTGGGATGCCATCACCTTCAACATGCGGCTGCTCATGGTCCAGGCGTACCCCACCGACCAGTTCACCAGGGTGTGGGTGTCGGTCGGGATCGTGATCGTGTTGCTCGCCGCCACGCTGGCGATCTACCGAATCGGGGGCACCACCACCCGACGTAAGATCGGCGCCAACACGATGAGCGTCGGTCTCGCCGCCGTGCTCGGTGGCGTGGTCGGCCCGTGGGGGCTCGAGGTCTCACCGGCGGGCATCGAGGACCCGACCACCATGTCCACCTGGGTCGGCATCGGTGTCCTGCTCCTCGTCGCCGGGTATCTGACGCGAACGCTGAACGCCCAGCAGGCCAGGAAGGCAACCGTCCCGGTTCTGGGAGTGGCGGTCACTCTGATCACCCTCGTCCTCATCGCCATGTGGACGGTCGAGCTTCCGTTCCCTGCACGAACTCCAGACGGCACCCAGATCATCATCCAGGAACCGGTCGCCATGTCGACGCGGGTGCCGTGGACGGTGCTGGCGGCGATCGGCATCATCACCTACCTGTTGGTGAAGCTGGCGCGGGACCGGGTCGACCCGCGTACCGCCCGCAACATCGTCACCGGGCTGTGGATCGCGTCGTTCCCAGTGATCCTGCTCGTCATTCTTCGAGATCCCGACACCGATCTGTCAAGGAGTCTGAAAATTTTCTTCCCAATAGCGCTCCTGTTTGGGCTGGGCGGTGGGCTCGTACTGAATTTCATTGCCGGGCAAAAGGGCGAGCTCGGCCGGATACTGGCAGGGGTGCTCCTGGTGGTTGCGTTTGCGTCGATCCTTGTACCCGCGTTGTGGGTGATCCGGTTCCTGTTCATGCTGTTGGCGGTGTTCGCCCTGCTCGCCCCGAGCTTTGGCGGCGAGGGGTCCGGCAGATGGCGTTACCTCGGCGGCTGGTTTGGAACGGTGACGGTCGTCAGCCTTGTCGTGGTGCTGATGTCGGCGCCGTCGACCGTCGATGTCGCCAGCGCGACCTTCCTCGGCGGCCTGACGCTCACGCTGGTGTTGTCGGTGGCTGCGATCGCGCTGTCCTTTCCGATGGGGATACTGCTGGCCCTTGGTCGGACCTCGAAGATGCCCATCTTCCGCCTCCTGTCGACGGCATACATCGAGTTGGTCCGCGGCGTGCCGCTCATCACCTGGCTGCTGGTGGCGTTCATCATGCTTCCGGTCGCCCTCCCGCAGGGAGTGGAGATCGGTAGTGTCGCCAGGGCGATCGGCGCCATGACCTTCTTCAATGCCGCCTATATGGCGGAGAACGTGCGCGGCGGGCTGCAGTCGGTCGGGAAGGGGCAGTACGAGGCAGCACAGGCGATGGGGCTGACCACGACCCAGACCACGGTTTTCATCAGCATGCCCCAGGCGCTGAAAGCGGTGCTCCCGGCACTCGTCGGCCAGACCATCGCCCTGTTCAAAGACACGTCTCTGGTCACCATCGTCGGGTTGTTCGACTTCCTGCACATCGCCAGGAAGGTGATCCCAAGCCAGACCACGCCCTTCCTCTTCATCGGCACCATCAAGGAAACGCTGCTGTTTGCGGCGTTCGTGTACTGGATGTTCACGTTCATGTTCAGCAGGATGTCCCTACGCTTGGAGAAGAAGCTCGGCGTCGGTGAGCGGTGATCGAAAGGATGAATCCATGACAACAGAAAACGGAGAGCAGACCGAGGCGGCCGGGCAGACCGGGCATGTCCTCGGCGAGCCGATCATCATCGCCGACGATGTCAAGAAATGGTTCGGCGACTTCCAGGCGTTGAAGGGTATCACCACCTCGGTGAAGGAGCGCGAGGTGGTCGTCATCATCGGGCCCTCCGGGTCGGGGAAGTCGACGTTCATCCGGTGCCTCAATCGCCTTGAGGCGCACCAGGAGGGGACGATCATCATCGACGGCACCGAGCTCACCAACGACATCAAGAACGTGGAGAGGATCCGCTCCGAGGTCGGCATGGTTTTTCAGCAGTTCAACCTGTTCCCGCACCTGACCGTGCTGGACAACATCACGCTGGCGCCACAGTGGGTGCGCAAGCTGCCGAAGGACGAGGCGCGGGAGATCGGCGTGCAGCTCCTGGAGCGGGTGGGGATTCCCGAGCAAGCCGAAAAGTACCCGGGGCAGCTATCCGGTGGCCAGCAGCAGCGGGTTGCGATCGCCCGTTCGCTGGCGATGAAGCCAAAGATCATGCTGTTCGACGAGCCGACCTCTGCGCTCGACCCGGAGATGATCAAAGAGGTGCTGGACGTGATGAAGGAGCTGGCGCTGTCTGGGATGACGATGATCGTCGTCACTCACGAGATGGGATTCGCCAGGGAGGTCGCCGACCGGGTGCTGTTCTTCGACTTCGGGACGATCGTCGAGGCAGGCACCCCGGAGCATTTCTTCACCAATCCGCAACACGACCGCACCAAGCTCTTCTTGAGCCAGATTCTGTGAGCGAGAGACGGCGTATTGCGTATTACGTATTACGTACCCCGGCCTGGGTGGATCGTAGTACGTAATACGGTTCGCCAGAATACCGGCTCGGGAGGAAGCCCCTCGTTGCCCTTCGGCGGTACTCCACTAGAAGGGCAAACCAGAACCCCCTGTCCCCGTCTCCTCCCCTGGGCGGGGTGGCGGTGGCTATGCCGAGGATGATGGTTGTCAGCAGTCACGGCGCGACGATTGGCAGCGGAGAGCTGCCAGTTCCCAGTGGCTAGTTGCCAGTTCTTGCTGGGAACTGGGAACTGGTAACTCTCAAAGCTCTCCCCATCGATCACCCTCCGCCAGGTCGATGATCGTCCACGCCATGCCAAGGGCGCCGTCGCGGATCGCCGCCTCGCCATGCGGGGTCAGCGTGTGGGCGGCGAACTCCCTTTGATGGTTGACGGCCGGTTCGGCGTGGATGGAGAGCATGGGATGGATCGACGGAACCTCGTAGGACACGTTGCCCATGTCGGTGGAGCCGGTCTCCGCCGGATCGAAGTCGGTTCCGCGCAGCATTGGCCTTCCCAATGCCTCCGTGTTGGCCGCATACAGGTCGGACATCACAGGGTTGGGCACGATGTCGGTGTACGGATGGCCAATCTCCTTGACTTCGAGGCGGCACCCAGTGGCCAGGGCAGCGGCATCGAAACAGGCGATGACCTTGGGGTACAGGACATCCAGTCGCTCTGGCGTCAGTGCCCGCACATACCAGGCCATCGAGGTGAACTCAGGGATGACATTCGGCGCACCGCCGCCGTAGGTGATGACGCCATGGACCTTGTCGGTCGGGTACATGGACTGGCGAAGTGTCGACACGTTCACATATGCCTGCACCGCGGCGTCGAGGGCGTTGACGCCAACCTGCGGCTTGAAGGCGGCGTGCGATGCCTTGCCGTGGAACTGGACCTCGATGTGGGCGATGGCGAGGAAGAGTTTGTCGACGACGTCGTCGTTGGAGGGGTGGATCATCATCGATGCCGCGGCGTCGGCGAAGGCGCCGGCATTGATCAGATCGATCTTTCCTCCATACATCTCCTCGGCCGGGGTTCCGAGCACGGTGACCTTGATGCCGAGGTCTTCGGCGATCGGGACCAGGGCTACCCCGGCGCCCGCTGCCGCGGTGGCGATGATGTTGTGACCGCAGGCGTGGCCCACCTCGGGCAGCGCGTCCAGTTCGCAGCAGATCACGACCTCCGGTCCCGATGTGCCGACTCTTGCGGCGAAGGCGGTTTCCAAACCGTACGCCGGGCGCTCCACCTCGAAGCCGTTGGCACCGAGGAACTCGGCCAGTCGTGCCGACGTCTCGTGCTCTTCGAAGGCCGTCTCCGGATGCTCATACATCCACCGGGATATGTCCCGCAGCTCATGTTCCACGGAGCCGAAGGCCCGGGTCGCCGTATCTTTCGCGGCCACGTGTCCTCCTTCGTTGCTAAGTGGTAACGGCAGGGAGGCTACCTGTCTGGGTGATCGCTGGTGGCTGGCCATGAAGTGCTTCCCGCCGGTCTGATTGAGAATGCTGAGCCGTAGCATGGCGACCTACAGGAAGGCGCCGATGATCTCAACGCTGGGCTCAATCCCTTCGCCCCCCCAGAACACCATCGAGATCGGCCCGCTGACCATCCACTTCTACGGGGTCCTGATCGCGATCGGGGTCATCGTCGCCCTCTTGGTGGCAAAACATCGCTACGCGAGATTCGGGGGTGTGCCCGAGCTCGTGGAGAGGGTCTCGATCTGGGCGGTCGCCATCGGGTTCCTCGGAGCCCGGACTGGCTATGTCATCACCCACTCTGGAGCCTTCGTGGACCGCCCGTGGGCAGTTCTGTTCATCTGGGAGGGTGGGCTTGCGTTGTACGGCGGGCTCACCGCCGGTACGTTGGCCGCGATCTTCCTGTTGCGTCGCTGGCGGGGGGACATCTTCGCCTACGGCGACGCCGTTGCCGTCGGGATCCCGCTTGCGCAGGCCATCGGGCGCCTCGGCAACTACTTCAACCAGGAGCTGTTCGGCGGGCCTTCGACGCTGCCGTGGGCGGTGGAGATCAAACCTGGCAGCCGCCCATTCGAGTACGCCGACTTCGCCACATTCCACCCCACATTCCTGTATGAGGCGTTGTGGAACCTGCTGTTGACGGTGCCGATCATCCTGTTGCTGGAGCGGAGAGGGAAACTGTTCAAGGGAGCGTCGATCGCCGTGTACCTCGTCGTGTATGGCACGGGCCGCTTCCTCATGGAGCTGTTGCGAACCGACACGACGTTCCGGTTTGTCGGGCTGAGCCGGAACGGTTGGGTATCGATTCTGGCTGTGGCCCTCGGGCTGGTCGCTCTGTATTGGTTCCAGCGCCGTGGTGAAACCCGCACCCTGATAGGTCCTCCGTCGTTCTTGGCCCCAGGCGAGGCGACAGCTGATATTGCCTCCCCCTCAGGGGGAGGTGGCGCCGGCGAAGCCGGTAGCGGAGGGGGTCAAGGCTCCGTCGACGAAAGGTCTGACCCCCCTCCCCGCCCTTCGGGCGGGACTCCCCCCTGAGGGGGGAGCAAAGATGCAGACGCGACTAAGCCGCGAGCCAGATCAGCCGGCGACTCGGCTCTCGTTTCTACTCCTCGGACGACTCCGTCCGTGACGGCCCAGCCCTTGAAGTCGTCGTCACCTCTCCATCCCTGGAGCCGGTGAACAGCTCGCCGATGGCGCCGATCGACCCGAGGATGCCTGCGGTCTCGAGCGGGAGGAACAGCTTGGTGGCCTGTCCATCTGCGATTTCCGTCAGCGCCTCCAGGTACTTGATCGCAATCAGGTCCGGCGTCGGATCACCGTTGTGGATGGCGGCGAACACCCGCTCAATGGCCTGCCCCTCACCTTCGGCGACGGTCAGCAGTTGGAACTTCTCGGCGTCGGCGACTTCTTTGATCGCCTTCGCCTGACCTTCTGCTTGCAGGATCTGCGCTTGCTTCACGCCCTCGGCGCGGAGGATCGCCGCCCGTTTCTCACCCTCGGCCTCGGTGACCGCGGCGCGGCGTTCACGTTCTGCCTTCATCTGGCGATGCATCGCCTGGGTCACATCGGCCGGAGGATCGATGCGCTGGATCTCGACGCGCACGACGCGGGTTCCCCACACGTCGGTTGCCTCATCGAGGATCCCCCGCAGCTCGGTGTTGATCGTGTCGCGCGACGTCAGCGCCGAATCGAGGTCCATGTCGCCGATGACGTTCCTCAGGTTCGTCTGTGCCAGCTTGGTGGCCGCCAGGATGAAGTTGGCAACGTTGTACTTCAGCTTCACCGGGTCGGTGGCCTGGTAATAGACGATGGCATCGACCGTCACCACCACGTTGTCCTTGGTGATGACTTCCTGGGGAGGCACGTCGACGACCTGCTCGCGCATGTCCACCTTCTGCATCTTCTCGATGAACGGCACGATCATGTTGAATCCCGGCCCCACCGTCTTCTGGTACCGGCCGAAACGCTCCACCAATCCCTTCTCGTGTTGCTGGACGATCTTGATCGCCAGCGCCACGTAAACGACCAGCAGGACGATGAAGGCGACCACTACTGCTGCTGCGGCTTCCATCTCAGTTCCTCTCTCTCGACAACTTCCGAATCAGTTCCGAATCACGTGCCAGACGACTTGGGCTCGACGACGAGCCGGGTGCCTCGCACCTCGATGATCACGACTTCCTCACCGATGGGAATTTCCTCGTCTCCGTCGGTGGTTGCCCGCCACTGCTCGGTCTCCATCCGAACGCTCCCCGTCCCTTGGCGGCGGTTGATCGGCTCGAGGACGAAGGCATGTCTCCCCGGGAATCGACCCGCACCCGCTGGTTCTGGGCCGTCGCGCTGCTCTTGTTTGGCAAAGCGCTGCAACACCGCCAGGAATAGCACGGATATCACCACAAAGGTCACCAGCTGAAGGCCCAAGTTCACTCCGAGGAAGGCGAGGATGGCAGCGGCGGCGGCGCCAACCGCGAACGGGAGCAGGAAGAACCCTGCGGTGAGAAGCTCGCCGATGCCGAGCACAACGGCGATCCCGACCCAAATCCATTGCCATTGATCAGCGTTCATCGTATCTCCCTTCGGTGCCAGAATGGCCATCACCGCGAACGCGACGGCCAACGTTCCTATTGTCAACCAGATCCATCTTGATTCGGACGACGAGGGGGTGGCGGGATCTGGCTGGTCAAGCGCCCCGCCGTAGATTGCAGCCCACTCCTCGGCGAAGGAATTGAGGTCGGTGCCGACGACGGCGTCGACGGGTTTTCCGGCGCGTGCGGCGGAATCGAGGTGGGCGTGGAGCTCGCTTCGCATGTCGGCGATGGTCTGAGGAGGCACATCGCGGGCTCCCCAGACTCGGGTGCAGCCCGACAGAATCTGGTCGATCGTGCGGTTAGTCATCGTCAACACCTCCATTCAGTACCGACATCACACCGGTGCTCAGCGCCTCCCACTCACCGGTCCACAGTTCGAGGTGCGACTGCCCGTCTGCAGCGATCCGGTAATACTTCCTCGGGGGACCGCTCCCGTCCGCTTCCACGAAGTACCCTTCGACCATCCCGGTCTTCTGTAGTCGGGACAACGCCGGGTAGATGCTCCCTTCGCTGACCAGACGCAAGCCCCGCTTCTCCAGCTTTGCCGCCATCTCGTAGCCGTAACTCGGCTCTTGTGCGATCAGCGACAACAGACACATATCGAGCACGCCCTTGAGCAACTGCGAGCTGCGATCCACATGATCCTCCGCGCGGAGACCGCGAGCCTTGTCTCCTAGGTTTCGCTATATATCTTGCAACGCATGATATCATGGAATGCCTGTTCAAGCAAGTGTCATCGGGGCGCGGATACCCTTGCTGGAGGAGGTAGCGCCATGGGAATCCCGCAGACACCGAATCGGACGCTTGGCAGGACCATCGGCGTTGTCGCCGCTTTTTTCATCGCGGCGGTGTTCGCCGTTGGCCTGTTGCTGGCCAATCTGCCCTCGTTCAACATAGGCCTTCCAGCGTTCATCGTCGGCGAGCCCTTCCAGGAGGTCGGGCTGGTCGTCGTAGACGAGCTCCAAGAGCTCGCCGAGCTGACCACGGTCGAGATGGTGGAAACGACGACGATCCAACGCGGCGACGACCACGGGATCCTGAACCTCGCACTCGGTGATCGTCTCCACCTGTTCGCGGTGGCAAGGATCGGGGCCGGTGTCGATCTCTCCGAATTGACCGAGGATTCGTTCGCCGTCAACCAGGAGACGGGCGTGCTCGCGATTGAGATCCCGAGGGCGCAAATCTTCTACACGTATCTCGATTCGAACAGCACCACCGTGCTCGACCGCGACACCGGGTTGTTCACCAAGGGCGATGATCTGCTGGAGTCGGACACCCGCGCCGAAGCGGAGCGAATCCTCGAAGCGCAGGCGATCGAAGCCGGGATCCTCGATCGAGCACAGACGAGCGCAGAGAACTTCCTGACCGGGTTCTTCACCAGCCTGGGGTACACCGACGTGGTAATCGAACCCGTCGATTCCCCGTAGGAGGAATCCGGCCTCCGGGTTCCGGCTTCCGGCCCATATCTCTGAACCCTCGGCGATCGCTTCC
>SMVB01242683.1_pt1 | contig 10335 bp, 7 predicted proteins | sample 2456461 | NCBI WGS metagenome assembly SMVB01 (sample SAMN11095934, study PRJNA526329) | marine sediment metagenome | biome: Marine sediment; feature: Surficial sediment; material: Deep marine sediment; isolation source: Hadal surficial sediment | place: Pacific Ocean | collected 2014-05 | depth 0-1...
AAAAAGATCTGGGGCTGGCGATGACGGCGGTCGCCGACAGTGACAGCAACGCACCCATGGGTACGTTGGCCAATTCGCTATATGGTGCTCACGCGAGCGACGATGCGGGTAATCCCGATCTGGATTTCTCCAGCATCCAGCGCATGTTCAGTTCGTAGGAGCGGCTTCCAGCTGCGAATAGACAGGGAATCGCGGCAAGATGCCGCTCCTACGGGGGCGGCATCATTTCACCGGCACCATTTCACGGGGGCGGGCCGCCCCAACGATTCTATTTTTCGCCCGATAGGTGGCGGTCGAGTTCGGTGTGGAAGTGCCGCAGTCGCTGTTCCTGTTCGGACCACAGCGGTCCTGCAAATCCGCGGGAGCGGATACCGGACTGGACCACGGGCAGTAGCTCGGAATCCTGGTCGAGCACGAGGCCGAGGTTCGGAGGTTCGCCGATGCCGGCGCGTTCGATATCGGGCCGGCTATCGCCCGAGATGTCCGTGCCTTCCGGCACGCCCATCCAGCCCGGCACCGTGTAGCTGGGATCGTCACAGGGTCGCCACAGCGTCATCGTGTTGTAGAAAAACCGTTCCGGATTTTCGGGGTGGGGCATAAAGCGCATCAGGAACGCGCCCTCGGCGTGCAGGCCGATTTGCACGTTGGGGAATATGCCCGTGGCCCAGCTGTCGGACAACTGGCCGTCGACCAGGTCGGAATAATCCAGGCCGCAGCGTTCCGCCCGCTCGCGCTTGGCGCGCTGGACTGCCGCGCGGACGTCGCGGGCCGACTCATGAAACCGGGCAGGATCTATGCCGGCATCCTGCATCATGAACGCCAGCCCTTCGTCGACGGTTTCCTGGTCGGCCACGCGTTCGCTCTTTACCGCCAGGGGGACGATCATGCGGCTGAAGCCATTGGGATACAGATCGTACTGCACGTTGAGATCATTCATGACGGTCTGGGTTTCGGGATGTACCGCGTGCAGGTGATAGGTCTCGTAAAATGCGTCGATTCCGGTCTTCCAGTTCGCCGCCCATTCGCTGACGCTATGGCGGATCACGAACATCTCGTCGAGATGGTAATTCTCCAGATAACCGTCGGGTAGGCCGATGAAGTCATCCAGCGGTCCGGCGTCGTCATCCATGTTGATAAAGATCAGGCCGGCACGGGTTTCACAGCGAACTTCCCGCAGGCGGGGTCCGTGGCAGATCACCTCCGGGCGGACGGTGTCTGCGTCGGTGACACGCAGCAGGCAGCCATCCAGGTCGTACTGCCACGAATGAAATGAGCACGTGAATTGCGCAACACTGCCAAAATCGCTGCGCACGACGCGATTGCCTCGATGCGGGCAGACGTTGTAGAAGGCCTTGATGTCGCCACCGTCGGTGCGGGTGACCAGGAAATTTTCACGCCCGAGGTCGAAGGTGAAGTAATCACCGGGCTCGCGGACGTCCGATACGATGCCCGCGATCAGCCACACTCGTGTCCAGAGCCGTTCCCACTCACGCTCCATCCAGTCCCGGGTGTAATAACGTTCTGGTCCCGCGCGCGCGGTGCCGTTATCGACGTACGGGACCTTGGCCTCGAGGGAGTCGGGCGGCGCGGACGCGTTGACCGCCCAGCCCGTGCGGTAGTCGTAGGCCACGTTACATTCCTCTGTTCAGTGCAAAAGGCACGCTGGACCGGCGGCCAGTATAGCAGTTAAAAAAACAAGCATGATTGTTTTATTTTGGCCGTGGAGGGCTCCGGCGCTGCCCGGACAGCCTGCCGAATGCGGGGCTGCGGGTGGCTCCATTGTGTCGTGAATTTACCACAAAACAGCAGAACCCCTTGCGATCAAACGAAAAAAGCGTTGGCTAGTTAAAAAACAGTCTTGTTTGCTTTATTTTTTAGTGCGGATAGCGTTAGAGTGCCTGCGGGGGAATCTCGCGAGGGGGCGGCCACGGCTGCGCCCCACGAATTCATCCCGCTAAACATCACGGCGTGATCGCCAACAGGGGGATTCCAATGACGACCATCCATTCCCAACTCACCGCCGCCGCTCGGCGCGTGACGTTATTCGCCAGCGTGGCATTACTGGTAGTGACACCATTGTTGTCTTCGGCTGTTGTGGCCGCGGACGGCGCCACGGCGCTTGAGGAAATCACGGTCTTCTCGACCCGCCGTGCGACTGATCTGCAATCCACGCCGGTGGCTGTCACCGCGATCGACTCGGAGCGGATTCACGATCTCTTCATGCACGACATCGGCGCCGTCGCGCTGGTGACGCCGAATTTTTCGGCAGCCCAGATCACGGGGTTCAATGCGGCGGGATTTGCCATACGCGGCGCGTCGCAGACCGACATCCTGGTGTACTGGGAGCCCCCGGTCGGCGTGCTGGTAGACGATTTCGTCATCCCGCATATGCAGACGCAACTGCTCGAGCCGTACGACATCGAAACCATTGAAGTCTTGCGTGGGCCGCAGGGGACCCTGTTCGGCAAGAACACCACGGCGGGCGTGGTCAGTGTCAGAACCAAGCGACCCGTGATGAACGACTTCGGTTTCGACGGCAGTGTCCTTGGCGGCTCCTATGGCCGCGTGGAAGTGCGCGGCGCTCTCAATGTTCCGATCGTCGACGACACGCTGTCCTTCCGCCTGGCCGCGATATCCCAGGAGAGCGACGGCTACTATAAGAACGGTAAAGTCAGCACCGACGTGACCGGGTTTGCCGGCGGGTTCGGTGATTACGTCGGCGACGGCAGGGATCTCGGCGGCGATGATGCAATCAGCGCCCGGGCCAAGCTGCTGTGGACCCCCACCGACAAGCTGGAAATCCTGTTCCAGTATGAGTATCTGAAAGATCGGGGGGACACGCCGCCCGCAGTCAACGAGACGGATCCGGCGTCAGCCCAGCTCTTCAATCTGTTTGGATTACCCGGGGTAACCAGCGGTGACCCGCTGGACCAGGCGGGCGTGACCTTCTACGACGATATAACATCCGGAGGAAATGCCGGACAATCGACCGGCCTGAACCTGGCCGGCGGCCACCAGATCGACGTGGATGGCTATTATCTTAATATCGACTGGGAGTTTGGGAATTACCAGTTGACGTCGATCACGGGTTACCGCGAACAGGACTCTACTTTGCCCAGCACGTATACCGGTGAGGTCGGAAATGCGGCGCTCAACTCGGTATTCGATGCGACCCGGGACGATCACCGGGAGACGTTTCAGCAGGAAATTCGCATCGCGTCGAACTACGATGGGCCGTTCAATTTCGTAACCGGCGTTTTCTATCAGACCGATGAGACGAGCTTCAACGTTCTACAATACCTCGGCATAGTCGACCTCTTCGGAACCGGCGTCCCCGGTGTTATAGACGACAGCAACCCGCTGATCATCAGCAACAATCAGGACATGGACTCCATCGCGGGGTTCTTCGATGCGAGCTACGATATTAACGATACCTGGACCGTTGCGGGTGGGCTGCGTTACACCCACGAGGAGAAAGATTTCTTCTCCCGGCCGGGCACCGTGATCGTGGCGTATGGTGAAACGCCAGGGGGTTACCCATTCGATCCGAACGACACCAGCAAGTATCCGTGTGACGTTACCAATCCCTTCGATTGCCAGACCGACAGCGAGACGTGGAATGAGCCTACCTATCGTTTGATGGTCTCCAATCAGTTCAACGACGATCTGTACGGCTATGTGAGTTTCGCGCACGGATTCAAGTCAGGCGGCTACAGCGACCAGGCGGGTTCTGCCCTGTCCGTACCGTCCTCGGCGACTCGTTACGATCCCGAGGAGGCCGATTCTCTCGAATTTGGCCTGAAGGCGGACCTGTGGGGCGGTCGCGCCCGGCTCAACACCGCCATCTTCTATGTGGAATACACGGACATGCAGCGGGCTACCATCGTGACAACAGAAGCCGGCCTGCAGGAAACCGTGGTCTTTAACGCGGCGGAAGTCACGGCCTACGGCCTGGAACTTGAAGGTACGGCACTGTTGTCTGACGGCTGGACCCTTAATGCCAATATCGGCTACCTGAATACGGAATACGATAAATTCGAACTTGACCTCGATTTCGATCCAACCACGCCGCCGACATCGCTGTCCGGCAACGACGTCACGCGGGCTCCGGAGTGGCAAGCGGGAGTCGATCTGATCTACGACTTCCAGCTTGGGAATGTCGGTGACGTACGTGCCATGGTCGGTGTGTACTACGAAGATGAGAGCGTGTTCTACTACGCCGTCGATTTACCGAGCGACGGCTTCCCGGGTGGCACTCCGGTGCCTGAGTTCAACACCGTACTTGAAGACCGTACCCTGGTGAACGCCAGTCTTACCTTCACCCATTCCAGCGGTATGTGGTACGCCTCGCTATTCGGCAAGAACCTGACGGACGAGATCTACAAGAATTCGTCCCAGTACGTGGGCGGCTTGTGGACTTTCTCCACCTATGCCGAGCCCCGGGTCTACGGACTCGAGTTAGGCGTGACTCTGTAGCGCGGCAATGCCCGGCAGATAAAGGGCCGGCTTTTGCCGGCCCTTTTTTTTGAGACAGATTGGATGACTGAAGCGCAAAAACTGGCCGGCAAGGTCGCCATCATCACCGGTGCCGCCAGCGGCATCGGACGGGCCACGGCCATCCTGTTTCTGCAGCACGGCGCCCGGGCGTTCCTCGTGGATCTCCCGGATCAATCCCTGGTGAGTCAGTTTCACGACTACGACCATGCCCGAACGCTGGAGCTGGACATTACCGACGCCGATGCACCGCGGCGCATCGTCGACGGCGCAATGGAAGTCTTCGGCGGGATCGACATCCTGATGAACAACGCGGGCATCGCCGTGGGTGCCGATCTTGAAGCCACGACCGATGAAATCTGGGACCGGGTCATGGCCGTCAACGTGACCTCGATGTTCCGGATCTCGCGCGAGGTCGTTCCCCACATGCGTCAGCGCGGCCGGGGGCGGATCATTAACGTGGGCTCGATCATGTCGGACGTCGGCGGGCCCGGGCTGTGCGCCTACGGCACCTCGAAGCATGCCGTCGCGGGTCTGAGCAAGGCCATGGCGGTGGACCTCGGTCAATATCAGATCACCGTGAACACCCTGCAGCCCGGCGCCATCGTGACGGGTTTGTCCGCGCCGTTCTTCAAAGACCCCGAGTTCCGCGCCTATTGGGAAGACAAGGCGCCGGTCGGTCGATTGGGCCAGCCCGAAGATGTGGCGAAGGCCGCGCTGTTTCTCGCCTCGGCGGACGCGGATTTTGTTTCCGGCCTGGGCTTTAACGTGGACGGCGGCGCGATCATCAATTTCTGAGTGGCGTCACCTGCAGGCCGGCCGCGCGTCACGCCGCGTTGGCGCCGAACGGGCAATAATCTTCGCGTTCCACGAGGTGCAGGATGAAGGAGAGCTTCGCCATGCCGGCGATGATCGCCATCACGGTGCCCAGTTCGCAGATCTGTGCGTCGCTGAAGTGAGCCGCCAGCCGAGCGTAGCGCTCGGCGTTCACATCGCCCGCCATATTGGTCAGGACCATCTGGTCCGCGAACTCCAGCACGGCTTTCTCGGCGTCGGTGAACGGACCGTGTTCGTAGTCGTCCATGGCGTCCACCTGGGCCTGGGTGATGCCGGCCTCCAGCGCACCGGGTATGTTCTGCTTGTTGCAGGTTCGGCAACCGTGAACCAGGGAGAGTTTCAGACGCACCAGTTGCTTGTAATGGTTGTCGACGGCGCCGCCGAAAAACAGCTTCATGTAGAAATCGTTCATGACGAAGCGCAGGACCTCGGGCGCCTGGGCGAATACCTCGACGAACGTGGGCTCTCCGGTTAGACCGTTCAACGCATCCCAGGCCGGCTGGAACTCCGCCGGCAACTGGTCCCTGGGAATACGGGCGAGTGATGTATCAGCCATGACGAGCCTCCTCGAGTCGACGCGGATTTATATCGGGCAATTCATTTACTGTGCGAGGCCGAACACCGACACACTGGCGATATTGCGGATCGGTATGCCGCCCAGGTTGTGGGTCATGCCGATGGACGGCGAGTCGAGTTGCCGGTCTCCGGCGCGACCGAGCAGCTGCAGATAAATTTCATAGGCCATGCGCAGGCCGGAAGCGCCGATCGGATGACCGAAGCATTTGAGTCCGCCATCCACCTGGCAGGGCAGCGCGCCGTCGCGATCGTAGACACCGTCGAGTATGTCTTTCGGTGCGTCGCCGGGCGCCGATAATCCCAGGTCCTCCATGACGATCAGTTCGGTGATGGAGAAACAGTCGTGCACCTCCATGAGATCGATCTGTTTGCGGGGGTTGTCGATGCCCGCCTCGGCGTAGGCGCGCCCGGCCGCGGTGCGGGTCGTCAACGTGTAGCTGCCGTCCCAGGAGGCGTGACCCGACTCGACGCCGTTGCTGGCCGCAAGTTGCAGGGCCTTGATGGCCACCAGGTCGCGCTTGCCCAGGCTGCGGGCCATCTCGGGTGTCGTCACGATGGCGCAGGCTGCCCCGTCACTGACGCCGCAACAGTCATACAACCCCAGGGGATGGGCCACCATGGGCGCATTCAGCGCCTGTTCGATGGTGATGGCTTGGCGCAAATGCGCCTTGGGATTCAGGGCGCCGTTCTGATGACTCTTCCACGACACATGGGCCATGGCGCGTTTGAGATCGTCCATCGAGATGCCGGTGCGTGTGCTGTAGGCGCTGGCCAGCTGGGCGAATGCGCCCGGCGCCGTGTAGCTCGGCATCCACAGGTCGTCGAAACTGCCCTTGGTGCGTTCCGGCAGGCCGGCATAGCCCGAATCCTTGAGCTTCTCCATGCCGAGCGCCAGGGCGATATCACAGGCGCCGGAGGCGACGGCATAGGCGGCGCCGCGGAGCGCTTCGGAACCCGTGGCGCACAGATTCTCGACCCGCGTGACCGGGATGTTGGGCAGTCGCAGTGCCATCGACAGCGGGATCGCCGATTTACCGACGCTCTGTTCATCGTAGAACACGCCGAGCCAGCCCGCCTCGATCTGATCCCGCTCGATGCCGGCATCGTCCAGCGCTTCGATGAATGCCTCCAGCATCAAGTCGTCCGGCCCGGCATCCCAGCGCTCGCCGAAACGGGTGCAGCCCATGCCGAGGATGACCACCTTGTCGCGAATGCCCGTTGCCATTTTAAGTTTCCTCCACCGGCGTGGCTTTCCAGAAATACCGGGTAAAGCTGCGTCGTTTGTCCACGTCCTTGATCCGGAATTGCATTTCGACCGGCATGCCGATGCGCAGGGTGCCCGGCTCGCAGTCGGTGAATTCCATCATGATGTTGCCGCTGCCTTCGATCTCGACGTTGCCGTATTGCAGGGGCGGGTTCGGACAATACGCCAGCCAGTCCTCGGTGAATGATTTCACGCGGCCTTTAATGTCGGAGAGTGAGACCGGTTCCTGGCTGTCCAGTTCCCGGCAGTCCGGGTTCACACAGTAGCGTGTGCTGGGGAACTGTACCGTGCCGCACTTGCCGCAACGCCCGCCGGTGAATCCGGTCACGCTGTCGCGGTGCCGGTACAACGCGGTCAGCGCGGTGCGGTTATCGAACTCCGCGCGATTGCCCCAGTCAACTTCGATCGCTCCCTGCTGGGCGAGGTAGCGCAGATAGCTGGTCTCCTCACGGCGTCGTTCCAGGTGGCCCTCGACACCGAGTCGCGGGCGGTAATCGCTAATGGGTTCGGTGACCTCGAACAGGAACGCATCGACGCCCTGGCCGAACCCCACCAGCAGAATTTTTGCCCCCGGCCTGGCCCGCTCCAGGACGCGCGCAAGGCAGAGCAGCGGATGGGTGGTGCCCGTATCCCCGCATTGGGTGATGAGATCATCCGCCAGTGCCGATTCTGTCAGACCCAGTGATTTGCAAAGCTGCCCTGCCACGCGCGCGGGGCAGGGAAAAATCACATGGTCGATGGTCTCGGCGTTGATCCCGGCATCGGTCAGCAGGGGTTGCACGGTTTCGGGAATGAGCTTGAGAAACCCCTCGTCCCGGAGCCATCGGCCTTCGACCGTGTAGTCGAAACGATCGCCCTGCGCCCGGTAATGTTCGACCAGGTCACGGCTGATGGCACGATGGGCGAGTACGCGGGCCAGCAGTGCGTCGCCGCCGCCAATCAGCATGGCCGTGGCGCCATGACCGATCTGCATTTCCTGCGGACTGGCCGGACGGGCATCACGGCAGTCGCTGGCAATCACCAGCGACGAGCCGTCGCCGGCGCGCAGAGCGTTACCCAGTGCCGCGGTGCCGGCGCGCAGCGTGGCCGTCATATCCAGCGTGTTGATCCGCTCGTCGAGACCCAATGCTGCCACGACCACGGCCGCGTTATCGCGGTCTGCAAAGGGCAGCGTCGTGGAGGCCAGCACCAGGTTTGCCGGCGCGTCGAATGCTGCCAGCTTGCAGTCCCGGGCGGCTTCCACCGCCATGGTCAGACTGTCTTCGTCCCAGGCCCGAATCGCCCGCTCGCCCTTTGCCCGGGCCTTGAGGGCGGGATTCGCCCAAGCCATGGCCGTGGCAATGGTCTCGCGGGGGAGCCGGCGCCGCGGGATATACGCACCGTATGCCAGTATGCCGCGCTCGCTCATGTCCAGCCCTCCCGGACCCAGTTATCCAGAACCGGGGCCACACGCAGAGAGGCCGGGATGTGGTCTGCCCCGATGCGGCGGTCGAGTTCCTCGTGCCAGTGGTAGATGCGTCGTTCCTGATAATTTAACGGCACGCCGTGAAATCCTGCTGATTCGATTGAGGCTTGCATTTGCTCGATGAATGCAAGGTCTTCTCCTAAAATTCGTTCGTAGTTACGGAGGCGTGTATCCCACCGGTCGTGGCGGGCCCCGCCACCCCAGTCCGGGGCGAACCATATCACCTCCAGCAGGGAACGCCGCTCCGATACCGGCCAGATCAGGTTGAATGGCAGGCCAGTCGGGGAGACCGGCGTCACGAGGTTGGGAAAGATATTGAAACTGGGGCTGGCTTCGCGCTCGAGTTCCGTCGCCCCGGCCATCTCCGGCATACCCTGTGCGCCCGGATCGACCCAGCCGGGCCGGCGGTTGGGGCTTAGCATCAGCGAATGCCCGCGCGGCCAGAGAATAATGTGGGTGCCCCGATGGTCCAGAAACCGGTCCACGGTCTGCGGGTGTGTCGACTTCAGGTGATAGACCTCCAGGAACGTTTCCAGGAAGGTTTTTACATTACAGTTCACGTCGAACGTCTGATGGCTGACGAGCCGCAGCGTATCCAGAGGCAGGGAACAGAAGTAGTCATGAATCGGGCCGAGGGTATCGGCCAGGGCCGGTGCGTCGGCATCCTCGTTGATGAATATCCAGTTGCCCAGTCGCTCGCAGCGCACCGGAATCAGGCTGCGGCAACTCATATCCAGACCGACGAAGTCGCGCTGGTCTCTGAGGCTGACCAGTTCACCGGCGAGGGTGTAGGTCCAGCCGTGGAAACCGCAGACCAGGCCCCCCGGCAAGGTGCCTGATTCTTCTTTGACCAGCGGGCCGCCCCGATGCCGGCACGTGTTGTAAAAAGCCCTGATGTGATTGTCGTTATCCCGCAGGATCACGATCGGTGACCCGGTGCGTCGCCACAGCTTGAAGCTGCCGGCTTCGGGCAGTTCGTCCACGTGGCCGGCATACAGCCAGGCTTTTTTCCACAGGTGTGCCTGTTCGAGTCGGAGGAATTCCGGATCGGTGTAACGACCAGCGGGGATATCGGGCAGTTGGGGAAACCCTTCCGGCGGACCGGTCCGCGTGCGCTCGAATTCGATGCCGGCCTTGAGCTGTTCGATGACCTGCGCGTCCATCGCAAAAGTATACGAAGCCGTGATTCCGAAAGAAACAAACCTGACTGTTTTTTTTCGTGACCCGCGTGCGATAATGCGTTGGGCCGGGCAGACTCGGGGGGGAACCGCATGCCTGACATCATTCTGCACCATTTCGATAGCTCACCTTTCGCCGAAAAAATCCGGCTGGCCCTCGGCATGAAGGGCCTTGCCTGGGCTTCTGTGCAGATTCCCCTGATCATGCCGAAACCCGATCTGACCGCTCTGACCGGCGGCTACCGCAAGACGCCGGTCATGCAGATCGGCGCCGATATTTACTGCGACACCCAGTGCATCGCCCGGGAACTGGAGCGGCGTCATCCCGATCCCAGCCTGTTTCCCGCCGGCAGCGAGGGCCTTGCCCTGGCCCTGTCTGCGTGGGGTGACAAGGCATTTTTCACGCCCGGCGCTGAATTATCCATGGGCACCAACGCGGAGATACCCGAGGCCGTCCTGGCGGACCGCAAGGCATTCTTCAATAACAGTGATTTCGATACGCTGGCGGCGAACCTGCCGCA
>SMVB01439886.1_pt1 | contig 10334 bp, 11 predicted proteins | sample 2456461 | NCBI WGS metagenome assembly SMVB01 (sample SAMN11095934, study PRJNA526329) | marine sediment metagenome | biome: Marine sediment; feature: Surficial sediment; material: Deep marine sediment; isolation source: Hadal surficial sediment | place: Pacific Ocean | collected 2014-05 | depth...
AGAGTCCCGACAAACCGACACAGACCTCCCCAGAGGGCTTCGTCCGACTCAACGGCAGCTACGCGATCCTGGAGGACATGAACTTCTCCACTACCCATACGTACTATCCCAACTTCGACGACACTCCGAATTTCCGCCTGCTCTCCGACGTGGAACTCAGAGCCGACATCGGGGAAAAGGGTGGTCTTACCGCGAGCGTAGGCATCATGAATGAGTACGATTCACTGGCCGTCGGCGAAAACAACGACCTCACCTACTACCTTCGCTTCAGCTACTACTTCTAGTCGCCGTGAGTGAACTGTCAAAATCTACTCGAAGCTGTGGAGCCTGCTCACTGTGTTGCACCGTGCTTCGCGTCGACGAACTCAAGAAGCTCGGCGGCGTCGATTGCCAGCATCAATGCAAGTCGAGCGAATCCGGCGAGGCCGTGAGCTTTGGCTGCGCGATTCACGACCGGCGACCGCAGATTTGTCGCAACTATCACTGTCTTTGGCTGGCCGGGGGACTCACGGACGGCGATCGTCCCGACAAGCTGGGTGCGGTAGTCGATATTCTGACCCTGGGCGCGGAAACCCGCCTCTCGATCCAAGAGGCTCGCCCCGGCGCGTTCGATGCTTCGACCAGACTTCAGGAAATTGCCGCGCAGTACCGCGAGAGCATGCCCGTGCGGATCGTCGAAGCCGGCAACGTCCTCGACCCCGACCGCCCATTCCGCGTCTTGCTCGCCCAGGGCGAAGAACATCGCGTCGAGGGCGAATGGACGACGGTCGAGCGCCCGGGCGAGGCAACACAAAGCCTTCGCCTGTCGCTGATTGCGCGCCTTGCGAGACGCGCCGGGATTTGGCTCCGGCGACAGCAGATCGCCGGAAGTCGCAGCCGATCGGGTGGAGATCGCTAGGCGTCTGCGGTTCGGTACGGTTCTTTTCCCCCTCGCTTGACAATTCGTTGGCAGCCGGCGCTTTGTTGACATTGAAAAGTCGTTCTAGGACAAAATACCGATATACTCGTCCCGAATTTTCCCCGCTGGGAAATTCAACGCGACCGAGCGGCTCTAGGGTCAACAAACGCGCCACCGAATAGACCACCATGGTCGATCCGGTCATCGAGGAGATGTCAAATGGAACTCGTCACAACGCTAGCGGGTTGGGAATTTCTCGTTCGCTACGTCCACTTTCTGGCGGGAGTCGCCTGGATTGGCGTGCTCTGGTACTTCAACTTCATCCAGACGCCGTTCTTCGGAACCGAGCTCGGGGGCCAGGCCAAGAGCGCCATGACCCGCGGCCTGGTGCCGAACGCACTTTGGTGGTTCCGCTGGGGTGCAATGTTCACCTTTCTGTCGGGCATTTTGCTGATCGGCTTCAAGATGGCCGCAGGCATTGGTCCCGGCGACGGCTACATGACGCGCATTCTCACCGGCGCTCTGATGGGCACCTTCATGTGGGCCAACGTCTGGTTCATAATCTGGCCCGCCCAGCAGGTCGTGATCGCCAACGCCGAGACGGTGGCAGGCGGCGGTGACGCGAATCCCGAGGCCGCAGCAAGAGCCGGCCGCGCGGGCATGGCATCGCGCACCAACACCATGTTTTCGATCCCGATGCTGTTCTTCATGGGCTCGGCCAGTCATCTGCCGACGTTCAACAACGGCACCAACGACGCAATCTACTGGGTGATCGCCGGCGCGATCATCTTGTTTGCCGAGGCACAGGCATTGATCGGCCCCGGATCCGCAACCCAGAAACCTCTCACGAGCGTTTCGGGCACGATCTACGCCGGACTCGGCCTCACGGTCGTGCTGTACCTCGTGGGCGTGCTGGTCAACTAGGACCCGCTTGCAGAACTCGAGCGAAGAGAGGCTCGGTGGCATCCACCGGGCCTCTCGCTTTGCCTGAACCTTCGAACTTGAAACGTAGGACGAACTTCGTCGATCTGGACGCGCTACAACAGGCCCCGCTCGGCGAAAACTTTGCGCAAGAAGCTCACGGGCATATTGCCCGCGTGTAGGAAGACTTCGTGAAACACACGATCCAGCGCAAAGCCCTGGAGCGTTCCCGCCTGGGCCTTCGCGAAGTCCCGCTTGAGTTCCCAGACGAGTCGATTGCCGGTGAGATAGGACAGCGGATAGCCGCGCTCCTGGGAGTACCAATTGAGTTCCGCTTCGACCCGCCCCGGGGCGAATCCCGTGACCGCGCTCAGCAAGCTTCCGGCCGCCGCAAACGGGTCGGCAGCAGCGAGACCCCGCTCGTCCTGCCCGCGGACCTCAACGCCAACCTCTAGAAAGTCTCGCTCGCCGGTCATGAAGAAGAGATCGATCGCCACTCTGGCGCCGAGCCGATTCGTGTCCCGCTTGGCGACGAACCGGGCCTCGTCGGTGAGATCGCCCATATAACCCACGTCGAGCATGTAGTCCTCGAGCATCGTGGTCCAACCCTCGGCCTGGTCCATCGCGCTCACGTGTCTACGGATCACCGAGGGATGGGCCGACGCCGTTGCGAGTTGCAGATGATGACCGGGAATGCCCTCGTGAATCATCATGCCGGGCACGTCCAGCTCACAGAAGTGCGCCACCAGTTCATCGCTGAGCGTCAAGTAGATCAGACTCGTGCGAATCCCGTCGCGGAACGGCGCGGGAGAAACCATGGCGCCCGCCGGAATCGAGGGGGTCATGAACCCCGGAGTGCGCAGGATCTTCATGTCCTGTTCCTCGAGAATCGGGAAGAGATCATGCTCTGCAATGAAGGCGAGCACTTTTTCACGCTCCTGTTGATAGCGTGCGAGGATCTGGTCGGGGCCTCGCTGTTCTGCATTCGGCGCAAAACGCTTTCGCAGTTCGCCCTCGACGTCTTCGATCGAGGCATCGCGCTCGAGTCCGTATTTTTTCGCCAAACGCCCTCGCAGTTCCGACAGCGTCTCTGCATTTTCCGCCAGAAAGTCACGGGCGATCTGATGAAGCTCTTCGAGGGGTTTCTCGATCCCCCGCAGCGCGACGATTTCTCGGGCGACATCGATTTCGAGGTGGAGTTCGCGGTGGGTCTCGAGGGAAGCCAGGTGTTCGGCGTACCGCGCCAGGGCTGCTTCCGCCTCACGTAGCGCGGATTCGAACGCGCTTTGGTCGGAACCGGGCGTAGCGGCCGACCAGTCGGCGAGGGTTGAAAACAGGCTCGGCAACTCTCTCACTTTTTCGAGATCCATTGCGCGCCAGCGTTCCAGTGGCGTGCCGAGACGACTCTGCAGCGCGGCGAGATAGTCCGGGACCGCTCGAAGACGAGATTCGATATTGGCCAGACGTTGCTCGGCCGGACGCGGGTCGTTGATGAAGAGCATGAAGATGCCGTCGCCGATCTCGTCGGCCGCGTTGGGCAACTGTTCGAGGCGGGTCTGGCCCCGGAAGCTGTAGGAGTCTGCGTGGATCTCGGCGCGCAAACTCAGCGCGGCAAGGTCGAGATCGAGGCCTTGATCGAAGCTCGACGCCTTGCGCCGAAGTTCCTCAGCCGCGTCGAGCAGCGAGCGTGCGGCCGCCAGACGGGTGGCGACAGCTGCGAGACTTGGATCCGGCAACGCCCCGAGGTTCCGATCGACACCCAGGTTCACGCAGGCGTTTGGATCCTCGGTTCGGTGCTCGTGAAAGCGGTCGACGAACGCGTCGAACTCCATTTCCCCACTCCCCCCATACTCGACGCATCGGTGGCCATAATGCCAATACAATCAACATCGATTCGGTATCAATATCAGTATCAATATCAGTATCAATATAGACGGGCGACCTGCCGGCGACGAGAAACGGGAGCGCCGAGGCGATCAGTTGGCCGAAGCGGTCTGCCAGGTCTGGGAGGCGGCGTCCCAGATTTGAACGTCCACGTCTCCCCAGGGCGAGAGCACGACGGCGTAGTCCAGGGTTGGACTGTGGAGATACACGGTGCCCGCGCCCGTTCCGGCGGAACCCCGCAGTCCGGTGTCCAGCGAAAACGAGTGGGGAACGCCGTCGGCGCGAAACACCAGACGTCGCACGTGACCGGGCTGGCCCATGGCCTGGCCGAAGCTCCACGGACTCGAGATCTGACCCGCGGCGTCACCATTGGCAGGCACGGTCGCGAGCACGCTGCCCCACTCCACGAGCCCCCCGATTCCGTCGCTGTCGACCGACCCGACCGGCACTGAGGCCACATATTCGGAGGCAGATTGTCGACCGTCTCCGTTTCGGTCCCGGATCAGCAAGGCCATGACCGGGGCCCCCTGATCATTGATGAGCTGGCCCCGGGTCGCGTCCACTTCGAACAATACAATGTGATCGTCGCCGGTCTGGATCGCCTCGTCTCGAGCCAGCAGCAGCAAGCCCTCGAGCCCGCGAACCGTGACATCTTCCAACTCGCGATGGGGAATGGACTGGATCCCGGGGATTGCCGCTACCGCTAGCAGACAGGCAATCGAGATACCCAGCAGCCACTCGACTTTGCTGTTGTCGTAATCCGTTACGACTTCCTGAGAATCGGGTTCCACATCCGCCATCATGGAGCCTCCTATGCCCCGTCTTTGAATCGGCTTTAGCGCGCGAGAAACTGAGTCAAATTTGCGGGGCGCGGCAGGCGCTATGGACCCAAAAGAAGAGCGGCCCGGCGTACGTCAGTCCGCCGGGCCGCTCGTTTTGCTGCAATGATCGCGTAGCTCGTGATCAGCTCTTGCCGAGTTCGCGATCAATCATGGTTTTGAATTCGGCAAACGGTTTGGCCCCAGAAAGGAACCGGCCGTTGATGAAGAAACCCGGCGTCCCGGTGACTCCCAGGGCAGCGGCTTCTTGCTTGTCTTTGTTGATGCGCCCCTGAACCACGGCACCCTTCAGATCCTTGCTAAACTTCTCCACGTCGAGACCGATTTCTTTCGCGTACTCGAGGAACTTGGCCGGCGACATGGCTCGCTGCTGACTGAAGATTTTGTCGTGCATCTCCCAAAACTTGCCCTGCTGATGTGCAGCTTCAGACGCTTCTGCGGCGCCCTGGGCATGCTTGTGAAACGAGAGCGGCAGATGCTTGAAAACGATCTGAACGCTGTCGGGGTACGTCTCGGTGATTTTCTTGAGAGTCGGACCGACTCTCGCACAGAAAGGTCACTGAAAGTCGCTGAACTCGACCACCTTGACCTTGGCACTGTCCGGCCCCTTGGTCGGCGCGCCGGTCGATGCCAGCTTGTAGACCTTGGCCGGGTCTGGGCCTCGCTTGCGCGCGGGAGCCGCAGGAGCCGCAGCGGTCCCAGCTCCAGCTGCAACTATGGCGGTCTGAAGACTCTTCATCGCGGTTTCGAACTTGGGAATCTGCTCGGTCACGCGATCAATTGATTCGGAGACCAGGTAGGCCCCACCGACCATGCTGAGGCTCAGGATGATCGCAGCGACGATTACTTGTGCACCTTTGTCAGACAAGATTGCGTTTCTCCTCTTTATGATGCGTTCATGCTCTCATGCGTTCGTGCATCCGCGTTTGGTGTATTCGTTCGACGCCTCTCTCGAACAACTTGAGCGGGCCGCAGCATAGCAGACCCCACTTGATCCCCAGCGGTTTCAGTCTGCTTGTAGCCTGCGCACGACTGATGGATTTCAGAGGAACTCGTCCTCGTCGACCTCCTTGAGTCGGATCGGATGAGGAGCGTGCTCGGGACCGTCGCTCCAACCGGAGACCGCTGCCGCTGCACTCAGCCACGATTCGGCGATCGACTTGTCGAGTAACACGTCGTTGTTGTCGAATCCCTCTAGAATGCTCTCCCACAAATCGCGTCCCCCGTTGTCCCACCAGCTGGGACTCGGGCAGTCAAAGTCGATTACGAGCTTGATCATGCTCATCGTTTGCTTCCCTTCTTGCGGCTCTTGCGATTGGACTCGCGAGTCTTCGAGAGAATGGAGTGTAGCCGAGGCTGCCAACGGAAGCGGGCGAGATCGATGCGCCCATTTCCGTCTATGCGGATCCCTTCGGCTTCGAGCAGGCTCTGCTGGACCCCCTCCATCAGCGGGTCCGACCGAGGGCTGATCTCCCCCTTCGCGTTGACGACCCTTTGCCAGGGAACCTCGACCTCGTCGGGTGTGGCGTATAGCGCATAGCCAACCTGACGGGCGTGTCCCTCGAGCCCGGCCAGTTCAGCGACCTGTCCGTAGCTCGCGATCTTGCCCCGCGGAATCTGCCGCACCACCGCGTAGATGCGCTGATAGGCGTCACTGCCCTCTCGCTTGGGCGATGGCCCCATCAACTCGCGTTCAACCCGGCGTGCCGCAGCAATGCTTCGGAGCTGGGTGCGCGCCCGCGAAAGGCTTCGAAAACTTCGCCGGGAGATCGACTCCCTCCCAGGGCGAGGACCGTATCTCGAAACCTTCGACCCATTGCGGCAACGGCCTCATCGTCGTCGAGTCCCACTTCTTCGAAGGCCGCGAAGGCGTCCGCAGACAACACCTCGGCCCATTTGTAGCTGTAGTAGCCAGCTGCGTAGCCCCCCGCAAAAATATGTCCGAAGGAACAGAGAAAGCGATCTTCGGGCAAGGGTTGCATCACGGCGGTGCGCGCAGAGATGCGGCGTTGTACATCGAACGCCGATTCTCCACCCGAGGGTTCGTGGCGATGGTGCAGTTCGAGGTCCAACATCCCGAAGTTCAACTGGCGCAGCATCAGGCTGCCGGCCCGGTAGGTCCGGGCAGCACAAATTTTTTCATAGAGTTCGTCTGGCAGCGGTGCACCGGATTCGATGTGCCCACTGATGCCGAGCAGCGTTTCCCGGTGATAGGCCCAGTTCTCCATGAACTGGCTCGGCAACTCGACCGCGTCCCATTCCACGTTGCGAATGCCCGAGGCCAGACCGTGATCCACCCGGGTCAGCATGTGTTGCAACCCGTGACCAAACTCGTGAAAGAGCGTTTCGATCTCATAGAACGTCAGCAGCGAGGGGGCGTCGCCCACGGGCGGTGACTGATTGCAGACCAGGTATGCGACCGGCAGTCGAGCCTTTCCGTCGGTTGCGCCACATACCGTGCTGCGGCCCACGCACTCGTCCATCCACGCACCACCGCGCTTTTCGGCGGGGCGGCTATAGGGGTCCAGGTAGAAGGAGGCAATCGGATTGCCCTCGAGGTCGAGAACGCGAACGAAGCGAACGTCGGTGTGCCAGACCGGCACCTCCCCGTCGGCAAACTCGAAGCGCACGCCAAACAGACGCTCGGCCAGGGAGAACAACCCCTCGAGAACCTTGGGGAAGGGAAAGTACGGTCGCAGCTCTTCTTCGCTGTAGTCGTAGCGCTGTTCGCGCAGCCGCTCGGCCCAAAAAGCCACATCCCAGTGACGCAATGGCCCCTCTTGTTCGCCGGAAGCGTCGGCATTGGCTTGAATTTCTGCCAAATCGGTTTGCGCGGCCTCGAACGACGCTTCGCGCAGGCTCTCCAACAAGTCATCGACGACCGAAACGCTGTCGGCCATCTTGGTCGAGAGACTCAACTCCGCGTAGCTCTCGTAACCGAGCAATTTGGCCATTTTACTCTTGCACGAGAGAATCTTCTCGATCATGGGTGCGTTGTTGAACTCGCCGTCGCTCGCTCGAGTGATGTAGGCGCGATAGAGCTTTTCTCGGGTCGCGCGGTGGCGACCGTGCTCGAGAAACGGTTGCACGCTCGGATGATCGAGGGTGAGGCGCCAGGGGCCATCCGCCGCGGTCGCCTCGGCTGCATCGCCTTCTTCGCGAGACGACTGGGCGGCCAACTCGCGCCAACTGTCGGGCAGACCCGCAACTTCATCCGGGCTTTCGAGCATCAGTGCGAATGCTTTGGTGGCGTCGAGCACGTTGTTGCTGAACTGTGTCGCCAACTGTGCGCCTTCTTCGACGAGCGCGTTGAAGCGCTCGCGTTCTTCGCCCGCAAGGCCGATCCCCGAGTGCCTCGCGTCGCGCAACATGCTCTCGACAATGCGCTGCTGTCCCGAGTCGAGGCTCTCCCATGCGCTTCCTTCGCGAATCGCGAGCAGACCGTCGTAGATGACGCGACTTTGGCCCTGGCGCAGGCCGAAGGCCACGACCGCGGGCTGCATCTCTTCCTGGACAGCGCGCAACTCGTCGCTGTTTTGGACGCCCATCAAGTGGCCGACGATCCCCCAGCTGTAACCGAGTCGGTCGCCGATGCGCTCCAGCGGTTCGATCAAACCCTCCCAACTGGCATCGGTCTCTTCAATAATGCCTTTTTCGACCGCGTGAAGCTCAGCTTCCAATTCGCCGAGCAGTGCCTTCATGCCGGGAACCACGTGTTCGGTTCGGATGCGATCAAAGCGCGGTAGCCCGCTCTGGTCGAGCAGCGGATTGTCTTTCAGCTGGTCTTTCTCATCACTCATGCCGGTCCCATTCTCCCTCGTTGCACTCGCTTCGGTCAAACGACTGAGTCGTCCTTTAGGATCTTGCTGCCGACGACCACGATCAGCGTGTTGACCCCGAGCCCGATGATGCCGGCATGCACACCCAAAATACGCGAATGATCGGTAAACGTGAGCCCCACGCTCAGCAAGGTGCCGACCACCAGACCGGCCAGGGTCGCGTCCGCCCGTTGATCGCGCCAGTGGATCGCCAGCAAGAACGCCGGCACGCACTGAATCAACAACTCCATCTTCAGCTCGATCAGCCGCCAGAGTGAAAGGCCTTCGAAGAGCGCGAGCGGGATCATCGCCACGAGTAGCAGGGCAGCGAAGCGCTTGCCCCGCACTGCGGCTGCGGGGTCGCTACCGGAGTTGCCCAACAGGTCCCCAGCCATCATCGCGCCCAGGGAAAGCAAGCACGAATCGGCGGTAGACATGATCGCAGCCAGGGCCCCCACGAAGACCACCACCGCGCCAATTTGTCCGGCGCCGCCGGGCGCAGCCCACTGTGCCAACAAGCGCGGGAGGACTTCGTCGCTCTGGTGCGCACCGAGATCACTGAGGATGGGGATGGCGGCGATTCCGATCAGAGTGACGACCATGGTGGTGGCCAGCGGCATGAAGCACATCAGCGCAAAGGAGTTGGCCAGGCTGCGGCCATCCCGGGCTGCATAGATGCGCTGGATCGCCTGGGGATAGATCACGCTGCCCAGCCCCAACAGCGCGATCGTGCTGAACCAACCCGCGCAGGCGATGGCATCGGGAACCGCCACGGCGTCCGGGCGCAACTCCGATACCGCAAGGGTTATGGCCTCCATCCCCCCGGAGCCACCCAAGATCCAAGCGAACAAGGTGGCCAGACCCACCAACATGAGGATCCCCTGGGCGGCGTCGGTCCAGGCCACGGCGCGCATGCCACCGCGAGTTTCGTAGAACAGAATGAAGCCGGCGAGCCCGGCGACCCCGACCTCATAGGGCACCGCCCCACCGGTCACCACACTTGCGACCTGACCCATGGCTTTGAGTTGAGCGAGCAAGAAGTTCATCAGTGCGATCGACATCAAGCCGGCCACCGCCAGTACCAGTGGGCGCGCTCCCCGGGCGTGCCCGGAACCAAAGCGATGGCGGATCCAATCACCCGGGGTGACGAAACCGTGGGACTTCGCGACCGGTCGCAATTTGGGCGCCAACACGTGGAATACGACGATGATCGACATCATGAAGCCGGTGGACATGATGAACGAATAACCACTCACATAGGCGCGACCGGGATACCCGAGCAGCGAATTCCCGCTGTAGGCCGTGGCGTAGAGCGTGAGGAACAGCACCATGGTTCCCAGATTGCGCCCTGCAAGAAAATGGTCGCTGGGAGAGGTGTCCACCCGAGCGCGACGTGCGATCTCGGCGATGGTCGTCAAGGCGACCAGGTAGATTACGAGCGCGAGAGTTCCGAGTTCGCCAAAGCTCATGGCGCGTCTCGAGACGAGTTGCCGTCGGGATCGCGAACCGTGTCCTGCTCATCCGGAATTTCGGTCAACCTCCAGGCGAAGGCGTTGAGGACCGCGACTGCGACGTAACAAGCGATGGCGACGGCGACCCAATCCGGCAGCCCAAACTGAAGCTTTAGCGGCGCATCGGTCGCGCGATACCACGGCACGGACATCACATAGAGAAATGCGATCAGTCCGAGCAGGACCCGGCGCAGCCGCGCGCGACCCGTGGGATTGCCTACCGACGAAGGCTTCGCTCGGGCGTGCAGCGCGGTGGCTTCCGCCTCGGCTCCCTCGATCATGCGAGCAGGTTTAGCACTCTCGAAGACCGCCCGCGGAAACCTTTGACGGACCGGGCCGGACTCGAGCCAGCCAGGGGCGACCGACTACCGCTTCGTCTGCGTGGCTGGCAGCTTCCAGTCTCGCAAAATCTCGAATCGACACTGGAAGATCCTCGAGTCGAATCCGCACCCCGTCGCCGAGA
>SMVB01088838.1_pt1 | contig 10333 bp, 7 predicted proteins | sample 2456461 | NCBI WGS metagenome assembly SMVB01 (sample SAMN11095934, study PRJNA526329) | marine sediment metagenome | biome: Marine sediment; feature: Surficial sediment; material: Deep marine sediment; isolation source: Hadal surficial sediment | place: Pacific Ocean | collected 2014-05 | depth 0-1...
AGGCACTGAAACGCTTGCGACCATGCCAAGTTTGTACCAATTATTCCCGCACCCACTAAACAACTGGATAGTCACAAGCAGTGGAAAACCGCTTAACCGAGATTTGTATGATGTGGAGATCTGGAAACGTTTTCAGTGGTCGATATTTTCTCCAGAAGTCAGGGAGAGAATTCTTGAAAAATTTAAAGATAAGACAGAAGGGGAGAGACATCTGCAAACGCTGGATGCTTATTTTGAAAAACAGCTCGAACGAGCTCGAAGGTTCGTCTGGTCGCTAACGGTGCCACTGCCTGAAAATCATCCAAAATTTGTTGTATTTGGTGGTGCCTGTACATTAACACCGGCAAGAATGATCGTCGAAGAAGTTGATGGTAAATCAATGATCAGGATGCACCCAGATGAGATCACACAACCGGTAGAAGGCGTAGATTACGATGCTCTGTTGCTTGAACCCGGTGATGGTTCAGTCACTAAAGCCTCTTTATTGGGAAGGAATTCATTGGATCCCAGCGTTAAACGTCATAAATACAGTTTTTTTCCCCTCGACCATACGATATTTTTATGTGAGAAGCATAATAGCCTGACGGGGAATGTTAATTTTCAGGATAATCTGCTCAATGAACTGCTATCCAGGGACTGAGTCACATGAAGCAAATTTCAGAACAAGCTGGATGTGCCAATAAAATGTACAAGGCACGCTATGATTGACTTAAAAAAGTATTTATCAACTCTCTTTATATTCATATCTACTTTAATGAATGTGTCTGTCTTTGCGCAAGGGATACCTGCAATCCTTGATCGAGGCGCCTTAAATTCTGACAAAATCATTTATCTCGATCAAAACTGGACAGATGAAGACAGAGAAAATTTTTATTTTACTGATCAAGGTTCCCGTCTTTTACCCTATGATTTCTACCTGAACCTTGAACATCCAGATAGAAAACAACGCTTAAGTAATCCTAAAAATATGTTGCATTATGGGTTTCTACCCGTGCAACCAAGCAAAAATAATCCAGATGGCCTGCCAATAGGACTTACAAAAAACAAAGATTCCCGTAATGGGGAGTTTATGGGGCCAACATGCGCAGCCTGCCATACTCAACAGATCAAATACAACGGTCAGTTTATTCGTATTGACGGAGGACAGGCCTTTATAGATTTACCTATGTTCCTGGATGAAATAGTCCAGTCCATGGAAAAAACGCTTGCAGATGAAAATAAATTTAATCGATTTGCCACACGACTATTGGGTGAGAACGCCCTACAAAAAGAACGAGATGATTTAAAACAACGACTGCAGGAACAATATGACATCAGGAAAGATTATAACCGCCGAAATTATACAGAGGTGCCTTATGGCTACTCCAGGCTAGATGCCTTTGGTGCCATATTGAATAAAGGGTTACACCTGACAGGCGTGAAAGATAATTTTAATACACCCAACGCTCCAACAAGCTATCCATACTTATGGGATACCCCGCAACATGATTATGTGGAATGGGATGGTTCGCAATCCAATTCGAATCTAGGTGCTCTTGCTCGGAATGTAGGCGAGGTGATAGGCGTGTTCGGAGATGTCACACCTGAAACCACAAAATGGTTAGGATTTTTTGATGGTGGATATACTTCTTCTATACAGGCAAATAATCTTCGTAGTCTAGAGAAACTTGTCGCCAAATTACATTCGCCACTCTGGCCCGATACATTCCCTGAAATAGATAACGATCTCGCCAAAAGAGGGCGTGGCTTATACGAAAAACATTGTCTTTCATGTCATCTAGATATCGACAGAACAGATCCAGACAGGAAGATACGAGTCAGGATGAGTTCACTTGACGCCATTAAGACAGATCCCGTAATGGCAAGGAATGCTATTTATTTAAAAGGTGAAACTGGAATTTTTGAGGGGAGAAAGCGGTTTTATACGGTAGGAAGCGTGCTTGGTAAGGAAGCACCTGCCTTATATATCGTCAATAATATTATGGGGGGTGTTCTGAAAAATAATTTTCTTCAAGTTTTGTTAGCTAAACGTGATGCAAATAAGCTTGGCCATCCTGAGGAAATACATCCGCCTAAGTATCTGGATGGAATAATAGTCAAGAAGGGTGATGAGGTGATAGAAAAAACCTTGTTAGCTTATAAAGCACGTCCATTGAATGGAATCTGGACAGGTGCCCCTTATTTACATAACGGCTCTGTGCCTAATTTGTATCAATTATTGTTGCCTCCCGAAAAGAGAGATAAAACCTTTTATATTGGAACATGGGAATTTGATCCTGTGAATGTCGGCTATGTCAGCACCAAAACACCCGGCGCATTTCTCTTTGATACAACACTGGAAGGAAACAGTAATGCTGGTCATGAATATGGCACAGGCGAATATGGAACGGACCCATTTACGGAAGATGAAATCTGGACATTGATTGAATACATGAAGACTCTTTAGAAAGACACTCGGAATCTTATTTTTCTAACCTAATCCAATACGCTACCATTGTGAAACTTATCAAAACGATAATCAAAATCGTGTTCGCAATATTAATTCTTCTTGCAATATTTGCTTATTATCATTCCCTGAGTAACGCCCCAGTCACCGTAGCAGAAATATTTCGTGATGATGAAGCTGCTCAAACACAACGATCTAAAGAAAATTTTATTGAAGTAATTGAAGAGAATAAAACAACATACGTCGCCCGCGGAGCACACGCCAAGGGCCATGCATGCGTAAAAGCATATTTTGATGTTCACGAATCAATAGCATCTAATTTACGACATGGAGTATTTAAAACACCAGGCAAACGTTATAAAAGCTGGATACGTTTTTCAAATGGAAGGTCCAGCATGAAAGGAAATCATGATGCACATAAGGATGCACATGGTATGGCAATAAAATTATTTCATATTTATGACGATATCCTGGTAAGAACAGAAGATGGGCCAGAGACACAGGATTTTTTGATGCATGATAGCCCTGTTTTTTTTGCTGCAAATATCGAAGACTACAATCGATTTGTCGAAAGCGAAGATAAAATCATGTATTTCATTACCGGGAAAAACCCATTCAAATGGCATTTAAGAGAATTAACACATGCACTGGCCACATTAAAAGCACCTCCTGTTAGTCCACTATGGGCCCAATATTTTAGTAATACTGCCTATAAACTCGGGCCTCATAACATCAAATTCTCGGCACAAGCTTGCTCTACACCTGAGATTGACTCGGCCCAGGATAAAAATGATCCGAATTTTTTACGTAAAACAATGGTGAAAGAATTACAAGGTGATGGAGCTTGCTTTGAGTTCAGAGTGCAACTACAGGATCCAGACAAATATATGCCGATCGAAGATCCCAGTATTTTATGGAAAGAATCAGATTCGCCTTATATCACCTTGGCAAAAATCATTATCCCAAAACAGAAATTCGATTCAGAAGATCAGCAACAATTCTGTGAAAACTTGTCTTTTTCTCCCTGGAATGCGCTTTCTGAGCACAGACCTATCGGCCAACTCAACCGTATTCGAAAAGAAGTATATGAAGCCAGCTCAAAATATCGCCACAACAGTAATCAAGAGGAAGTGCCTGAATTATTAGATTGGCAAATTTAAATAATTTTATCGGGAACTTTTCTTCACCTATCACTGACAAACCTTTTCAACATAAACAGGTTTTTTTAAGGGGTGTGATGAAATTATTTCTTCGTACTGTATTACTTATCATTATTTCAATCAGCAGCCATTCTGCGCTTGCTTACGACCATACATACAAAAGCTATAACGAAATCCTCAAACAAGTGGTTGCCGTCAAAGGGCACCAAAGTTTTGTTGATTACACACAGCTTAAATCGGACACAAGTAAACTTGATGAGTTTACTGATGGTATTGAATATATCGGAAAAGATGAATTTGATAGCTGGTCACGTGAACAGCAAATGGCTTTTCTTATCAATGCATATAACGCGTTCACCATTCAATTGATTCTTACAAAATATCCTGTTGATTCAATAAAAGCTTACGGTGGCCTGTTTGTAAACAGTCCATGGGAAAAGAAATTTTTTACATTATTTGGTAAAGAAGCCACTCTTAATGTCATTGAGCATGATCTTTTACGAAAATTTTACAAGGAACCCAGATTACATTTCGTTCTTGTTTGCGCCTCAAGAAGTTGTCCACCTCTGACTAATGAGGCTTATGTGGCAGACAACCTTGAACAGCAACTTACTGATGCCACTATAAATTTCTTGAGGGATTCTGAAAGAAATCGCTTTAATGCAGAAAATAACAAGATTGAAATATCTAAAATATTTAAATGGTATAAAAAAGATTTCCTCTCATCTGCTGGGTCAGTAAATGCCTATGTTGCTCTTTTTATGACTGATGACGTAGCACTACAAACATTAATCGCAAATAAAGAGACAAAGATTAATTACCTGGATTATGACTGGTCTCTGAATGGCATCCAGTAACACCATATAAACTAAATAAACAAAATTATAATGGGAATATTAACCAGGGAAGATATTCAGAATTTAGCTCCTGATAGCCTTACCCATGATCCCGAAGCAAGTCTGCGTCATTCCTGCAACTGCATGAAAGAAACTGGCAATTGGTCGCCCAACCAGCAAATGGGTCGGCGTTGGACGCTTGGCTGTGTTGCATTGGAAATCACACAAAGGTGTAATCTCGATTGCACCCTGTGTTATCTCTCAGAAAATTCTGAAGCTATCCGTGATATTCCTATCGAAGAATTATTCCGTCGTATTGACCTGATCCATCAACATTTTGGTGCGTATACAAATGTACAGGTAACAGGAGGTGATCCTACATTGCGTCAACGAGACGAGCTGATTGCTATCGTTAAACATATTAGTAGTTTAGAAATGCAAGCCACATTAATGACCAATGGCATCAAGGCGACTCGAGAATTACTCACTAAATTATCAAATGTTGGTCTGGTTGATGTCGCATTTCATGTGGATACCACGCAAGAAATCAAAGGCTATGATAATGAAATGGCCTTAAACACCATGCGTGAGAAGTATATCGACCGCGCGCATGGACTCGGGCTGTCTATCATGTTTAATACCACGATACATCGAGGTAACTTTCATGAGATTCCCGATCTCGTGCGGTTCTTTCGAAAACATACCGATGTTATTCGTCTGGTATCTTTTCAATTACAGGCCGAAACAGGCCGAGGTGTAGAAGGTAGGCGACCTATATTAATTACTCCTGACTCCGTATGGAAACAAATTGAAACCGGCGCAGGCACGACGCTCAACAGCAAGGCTATCAGGGCAGGGCACTCAGAATGCAACCGATATGCTATTGGCCTGCGACTTGGTAATGAGATGCAGGATCTACTTGAGGATACTCAGACGGTTGGAAAATTAATGCAAGAGTTTGAAACCGTCAGAGCGGATAGGCGCCATAAATTTAGGAGTCTGTTTGCCGGTTGTACACTAGCATTGAAAAAGCCTGCAGCAGCTATCTTATTATTTAAATGGATGTTTACTCTGTTTTGGACCAGAAAAAAGATGATTCTCCGATCGAAAGGAAAGATAAATACCATGTCATTTTTCATGCATAATTTTATGGATGCCAATGAATTGGACAGCGAAAGAATCACCGCCTGTGCCTTCAAGGTCATGACTGAGCAGGGACCAATATCCATGTGTCTGTACAATGCAAAACGCGATAACTACCTATTGCAACCAACCAGGATCAAGACAGAGCAGGGCATTTCATTCTGGCAACCGCTCACGGGAGCCATTACAGATAAACTCAAAACAGTCGAAGAAGTCGTCACACCAATAAAGCATCCCATTAAAAACCTGAAAGGCAAAAGCCGCCAACGAGCATTAGCAATCAAACGAACAGCATCTTCACGTTAGATTACATGACACCTTAATAGGCCTTGTCGTATGAATCGATATCATTTGTGTAATATCGGTAGCACCATATAATTGATAAACCATGAGTGTCATGATTGAACAGCTTCCAACATTGGGGGTCGGCGCAAGCCTGAGCCTTTCATCCAAACCCGATCCCGTTGCTCTGGTCAATGCGCCAGGCGGCCCAAGCTTTGTTGAATATGCCGGCCTTGTCGATGTCGATGCAGTGATTGATGAAGTTAAGCGTGTGCGTGCTACTGGTGTACCTGTCCTGTTCCACCCCTCGTATATTAATTTTTGCGGTTCCTTTGCTAACTCAACGGTTTGGCTTGAAGAAACGGCACGACACATAGAAACAGTCGGTTCTTCATGGTTCGCTCAGGACTGTGCCTATTGTTTCTGGCAGGAAGGAGCAGGGTATTCCACACAAGTTGGCTATTTTATTCCTCCTTTCTTTAATCAAGCTTCGTTGGATCGTGCGATCGAACGCGTAAGGGAAGTACAGGCTATCGTGCCTGTGCCTGTTGCGATTGAACCACCACCCGTGACCTTTGTTGCAGGGACAATGGCATTGTTCACTTTTTTTGGTGAACTGGCCAGGGCAACTGATTGTGCCATTTTGCTGGATATGGGCCATCTTGTCTCTTATGAAATGGCCAGTGGCAAAAAAGTCCGGGATGCACTGGATGAACTGCCTTGTGATCGCGTGGTTGAGATTCATATTGCAGGAGGCCGCTTGGAAAAAGGAAACAATGAATCGAATAGGGGACCGATTTATATCGATGCACATGAATGTATGATCCTTGAAGAAACCTGGCAAATGTTCGATGCGATGTTGCCTGAATTACCCAATGTAAAAGCAGTGTGCTACGAATGCGAAGGTGTCACTGAAGATATCGTTTTAACAACACTTAAAAAAATACGACGAATAGTAAAAAATAAAAGTGCCAGTCAGTCATTAATTAGCATTCTGAAAGATGCAGCATGAGTTTTGAGGAACAGGAACGCGCGTTATTTGATCTTTTGTTTGATCGATCACTGCGAGAAAATTTCTGTCAAGATTCGACCTCTGCGCTCGCAGCATACAAACTGAATGGATCCGAATTAAATGATTTCAGGGAAATCCGATCGGATGCCATCGAACTCGATGCGTCGATGCGAACATATCTGATACTGACTCATATTTGTCGGCAGTTTCCAATCACATTTAGTCTGGTTTCTTCGCTTCAGAACGGGAAAAATATGCTGAAAGAATTAATCAATCTACAGACCATGCGTTGTCATCCGACAGAACGTGCTACCGTATTTGCTACACAACTTCGGCAACAAATGCCTACTTGTAAATTTGATTCCGATAAAGAGCAAACCATGATCACTGCAATACTAGAGGCAGAACTAGGAATGGCCTGGACCAGTGCAGCATTGAAGCGCCAGGTGCTGGAAGGGGAGTCGTCTACAGAAACCGTGGGGCAACAATGTGCAGACTGGCTAGATAAACCCGTTAAACTGGCCGCTTACGTCAGCGCAGCGGTGATTCCGCAATCCTATCAGAAATTAAAAACTTCATTATGCCCCTGTGAAGACACAAACCTTTGGGCGCATCTAAGCAAGACACCACTACCGGCGTCAATTCGCAGAAAAACACTCGCGGATGAGGATCCAAAATTATTCATTACGCGTGCATATATTAGCAAAATGTCCCGTTGTGATCCGACGGTGAACCATCAAACCGCTGAACTCGCCGAGGGATTTGCGCCTCTATTTCAACACCTTAACAGTTCAAGCAGCATTGGCCATATATTAGAGCAACTCAAGCAGACTGGTGCATCTCAACAAATTCTCGAAGGTGTCCAGACAGGCTTTCAACAACTTTTAACCTCCGCAATGCTAGAATTCGCATAACACTTATGAATTATTTTGATTTGAACTGCCGACAGTGCCCACGACTGGCAACTTTTCTTGATGATGTAAAAGAGATACACCCCGATTACCATGCCAGACCGGTAGCACCATTCGGTGTGGATGATCCAAAATTACTCATCGTCGGGCTTGCCCCCGGAATGCATGGAGCAAATGCAACGGGCAGACCCTTTACCGGCGATCATGCGGGTATTTTACTCTATAAGGCATTGTATCAATACGGTTTTTCAAATCAGGAGTCGGCTACTCGTGCTGATGATGGCCTGGAATTGATCAATTGCAGGGTCAGTAATGCTGTTAAATGCTTGCCTCCCGCGAATAAACCGACGGGAGAAGAGATCAATGTTTGTAATCAATTTCTCAGCGCAGAGTTAGAGACACTTTCCCCGGGGACAGTTATTCTGGCATTAGGTCTGGTTGCGCATAAAGCAATCATCAAGGCGCTAAATCTCAAACAAAAAGACTATACTTTTGGACATGGCAAAACGGCGTCCTTGGCAAATAGGCGATGGTTAATAGATTCCTATCATTGCAGTCGATATAACACGCAAACACGTCGATTGACTGAAAAAATGTTCTTTGATATTTTCGATAAATTACTTAAGTTAATTAATATAACTAACTGAATATATTATATTAATATGTCTAGCGTAGGAGAAATTAAGGGCGAATCATCAGACTCAATCAAGCCTGATTCTAATTCGTTCGATTCTGCCGCTTTTCTAAAAGGACTGACCGGCAAACCCGGGGTTTACCGGATGCTGAATGAATCAGGCAAAGTCCTTTATGTTGGCAAGGCTCGAAATCTAAAAAAACGGGTTTCCAGTTATTTCACGCGTGCAGACGCTTCCCCGAAGACGCGCGCCATGGTCACACAGATCCGAGACATCGAGATCACGGTAACGCATACAGAAAAAGAAGCTTTAATCCTTGAAAACAACCAGATTAAGGCCTTAAAGCCTCGCTACAATATCTGGTTCAAGGATGATAAGAGTTATCCCTATATTTATCTCTCTACTGAGCATGATTTCCCAGGGCTGAGTTACCATCGAGGTGCGAAAAACAAAAAAGGGCGCTATTTTGGCCCATATCCCAGTGCGGGTTCCGTACGTAACACTTTAAATTTAATGAAGAAACTCTTTATGACTCGGCAGTGTAAAGACAGCTTTTTCGCAAATCGAACACGTCCTTGTCTGGAATATCAAATTAAACGCTGCTCGGCACCCTGTACAGCATTTATTAGCCAGGAAGATTATCAAAAGGATATAGAACACAGCATCATGTTTCTGCAAGGCAAGAACGAACAGGTCATCGATAGCCTGATCACACCGATGGATAAAGCATCAGATGCGCATGAATATGAACGTGCTGCGCATTATCGAGACCAGATCAGTAATTTGAGAAAAATCCAGGAAAATCAATATATTACTGCCGAAAAGGGCAATATCGATGTTATTGCCTGCCAGTACAAAGAAGGTTTTGCCTGTGTATGTGTGTTCTTCATTAGAAATGGTATGAATCAGGGCAGCAAAACTTACTTCCCCAAACATCCTGCCAATACTACTCCTGAATCGATACTGGAAGCCTTTTTAGCCCAGTCTTATCTGAGGGATCGCGCAGTGAGTGGCTTGCCCAAGGAAATACTTCTCAGTCATGAACCAGAAAATAGCAAACTCTTGCAGGAGGCCATCTCAATCCATATTAAGCGGCAGATTAAAATTAAATATCGCTGTCGAGGTGACAGAGCCAAATGGGTGAAAATGGCCTCGGAAAATGCAAAACTTTCTCTTACTCAACACCTTGCAAACAAAGAAAGCCGGCAACAACGTACTGATAAATTAACTCAGTTTTTAAATCTTGAAATACCCATTCAAAGGATGGAATGTTTTGATATTAGTCATACGGGTGGCGAAGCGACTGTTGCATCCTGTGTAGTATTTGATGCTGAAGGTCCATTAATAACGGATTATCGTAAATTCAACATCACTAACATCACGCCAGGAGATGATTACGCCGCAATGGAACAAGCCATTATGCGGAGATACACACGTGTAAAGAAAGAAGAGGGTAAAATACCAGACATCATCTTCATAGATGGGGGTAAGGGGCAGGTTGGTAAGGCGCAAAAGGTTTTGGAGGAACTCCAGCTTAACGAACCTCTATTAATCGGTATCGCCAAAGGGCCTTCTCGTAAAGCGGGTCTGGAGACCTTAATCATTGAGCATGAAAATAAACAAATACATTTGCCTCATGATTCCCCTGCCTTACATTTGATACAACATATTAGAGACGAGGCACACAGGTTTGCCATTAGCGGGCACCGCCAACGGCGGAAGAAGGCGCGTAATCAATCACCGCTGGAAAATATTGAAGGAGTAGGACAGAAACGTCGTCAAAATTTGCTACGTTACTTCGGGGGATTACAGGGCATTATTTCTGCCGGAGTGGAAGATCTTGCCAAGGTCCACGGAATCAATAAGAATCTTGCACAGAAGATATATGACACTTTTCATGAGAACCTA
>SMVB01184786.1_pt1 | contig 10332 bp, 9 predicted proteins | sample 2456461 | NCBI WGS metagenome assembly SMVB01 (sample SAMN11095934, study PRJNA526329) | marine sediment metagenome | biome: Marine sediment; feature: Surficial sediment; material: Deep marine sediment; isolation source: Hadal surficial sediment | place: Pacific Ocean | collected 2014-05 | depth 0-1...
AAAATGCGACTAAACAAGGACTTAGAGCGTTTTCGCGATTCTGTTAAGTTCGGAAACGCTAGGTGAAAGAGTATTAAGGATGGATCAGGCGAGATCGACGAGAAATGCGGCCTTGGAAAACGTTACCACCCCGACGTACAGCCTGGCCGCGCTCGACAGGCGGATCACAATTCTCGGCTCCACAGGGTCCGTCGGTTGCAACACGCTCGATTTGATCGCCCATGCCAGAGCCGCATGCAACGATCGCCGGGAAGCTCCCGTGTTCCCTATTGAGGCGCTAACGGCCAATAGGCGCGTCGATCTGCTTATTGAACAGGCCCTGGAGTTTCGCCCCAAAGTGGCGGTTATCGCTGATCCAACGCTCTATGAACCGCTGCGCGCGGGATTGGAAGGTAGCGATGTTGACGCTGCGGCGGGGCCTGAGGCCTTGCTGGAGGCGGCTCAAAGGCCCGCTGAGTGGGTCATGGCGGCGATTGTCGGTGCGGCAGGTCTGCGCCCGACATTAGAGGCCGTGAAGCGCGGCTGCTTGGTCGCCCTGGCCAATAAGGAATGCCTGGTCTGTGCCGGTGATCTGCTGACTCGGGAGGCGCGCAACAGCGGTGCTGAGCTGCTGCCCGTCGATTCGGAACATAACGCAATCTTCCAAGTCTTCGCCTATGATCAACCGGAGAGTGTTGAAGGCCTTATTTTGACCGCCTCGGGCGGTCCGTTCCGTGACTGGACCCAGGAACAGATGGCGGTGGCCACTCCGGAACAAGCAGTGGCGCATCCGAATTGGTCGATGGGCGCAAAAATTTCGGTCGATTCAGCTACGTTAATGAACAAGGGGCTGGAACTCATCGAAGCCTGCCATTTGTTCCCGGTGCCGCCGGACAAAATCGAGATCATCGTACATCCGCAGTCGATCATTCATAGTCTGGTGCGCTATATCGACGGATCGGTGTTGGCCCAGTTGGGCACCCCCGATATGCGGACGCCGATCGCTTCAACACTCGCTTGGCCCGAACGGATGGTTGCGCCGTCACCCAGATTGAACCTGACCGAAATCGCCGAGCTGACATTCGAGGAACCCGATTTAGAGCGGTTTCCGGCCCTTTCGCTCGCCCGTGAAAGCTTGCAAACCGGCGGAGGCGCGCCTACTATCCTCAATGCTGCCAACGAAGTAGCCGTGCAGGGATTTCTCGACCGACGGGTCGGGTTTCTTGACATTATCCGGATCGTACATCACACCTTAGAGGTTGTTTGTCGGGGGCAGGGGGGATTGCGTCTCGACACTTTCGAAGACGTTAATGCGCTAGATGAGCAGGCGCGGGCTGTGGCCCGGGCTCGAATGGCAACGCTGGCCAAAAGCTAGGGGATGGAATAACACTCGATCATGGATTTTGTCCTCGACATCGTCGGCTTGGGAACCAGCCTTTTTTCCTATTTGATTCCGTTTGTTTTTGTGCTCACCGTCGTTGTGTTTTTCCATGAGCTTGGTCATTTTGCTGTCGCTCGTTACTTCGGCACACGGATAGATGTGTTTTCCATCGGCTTTGGTCGGGAGATATTCGGTTGGTATGACCGTCACGGTACAAGATGGCGGGTCAGTTGGATCCCGTTAGGGGGATACATCAAGTTTTTCGGAGATGCGGGGGCCTCTAGCGCTCCGGATCGTGAGGCGCTGCAAAAACAAGCCGAACAGCTTTCAGAGGAAGAACGAAAAGCGTGTTTTCACTTTAAGCCCTTGGGCCAGCGAGCCGCCATCGTTGCCGCCGGCCCGATCGCCAACTTTATTCTGGCCATCGTAATTCTTGCCTTCATTTTCGGGACCTTCGGCGAGGTCGTCTTAACTCCCAGAATCGATTCGATCCGTCCCGGCGGTGCGGCTGAACAGGCGGGGCTGCAAGTCGGTGATGTCATAGTGAAAGTGGATGGCAAAACCATCGCCACATTTTCGGACTTGCAGCGTGTCGTCAGCATAAGTGCCGAAACGCCGCTGCTGATCACCGTCAATCGATTCAATCAATTGTTCGATCTGACAGTGACTCCCGAAAGAGGCGAGATCACGGACCGGTTCGGCAATGTTCACAAAGTGGGCCTGCTCGGCATCGAAAGAAATATGGCACCGGAGGATGTCGAGCGCGTCCGCTATGGGCCGCTGGCCGCAATCGGCAAGGGTGTAACCGAGACTTGGTTTGTGATCGAGCGAACCTTCGTCTATCTAGGCCGAATCATTGTTGGCAAGGAAGAAGCAAATCAGCTTGGCGGCCCCCTTCGAATCGCCCAAATTTCGGGTCAAGTCGCCTCTCTTGGCTTTGTCCCATTGATCAACCTTACCGCTATACTATCAGTGAGCATCGGTTTGATTAACTTGTTCCCAATTCCCATGCTTGATGGCGGCCACTTGCTTTATTATGGTTATGAGGCAATAGCGGGACGACCATTGAACGCAAGAGCACAGGAATATGGATTTCGCATAGGCCTGGCATTGGTGCTCTGTCTGATGGTATTTGCCACATGGAACGATTTGGTCCAATTGGCTATTTTTAACGGCCTTTTTGGAACGCTTTATTGAATCGAGAAAGATGCTAGGGTAGGGATATGTTTTTGGGGGATGACTTTCTCTTGCGGGGTATTTTGAGAAAAACGCTATCGTGGCTGGCCGTTGCTTTGGTCCTGGTGCTGACGTCCTCCTTGAGTGCGTGGGCGCAATCTGATTCGTCGTCCGGTGGTAAGATCGTGCGCATTTTGGTGGAGGGGAACCAAAGAATCGAGCCCGAGACGGTCAGATCATATCTGGTGGTCAGTCCGGGTGATCCCTTCGACGCTGAATCAATTGACGTTTCTCTCAAGACTCTTTTTTCTACCGGCTTGTTCGCCGATGTTTCGATTTTGCGACGGGACAACGACCTCGTGGTTCGAGTGGTCGAAAATCCCATTATCAATAGGGTCGATTTCGAGTACAACAAGTCGCTGGACGATGACGAGCTGAATGAAGAGATTCAGTTGAGACCGCGCATCATTTACACCCGTGCCAAAGTGCAAGAAGACGTGCAAACGATCATCGAGCTTTATCGGCGGAAGGGTCGGTTTGCTGCTTCGGTGAATCCAAAAATCATTGAGTTACCGCAAAATAGAGTCGATCTTGTTTTCGAAATTATAGAAGGGCCGGTCACGGGTGTGGAGCGGATTAGCTTCGTCGGGAATAAAAAATTTAGCGGCGGCGATCTTCGAGATGTGGTGGTTACCGCCGAGTCCAGATGGTGGAAATTGCTTGAGACGAATGACAATTACGATCCCGATCGCTTGGCCTTCGACCAAGAACAGCTGCGAAAATTTTATCTTTCGAAGGGCTATGCCGATTTTAAATTGATTTCGGCTGTTGCGGAATTAACCCGCGATAGAAAGAATTTTTTGATTACTTTTACAATAGAGGAAGGTGAGCGCTACAGATTTGGCACGACCGACTTTAGCACAACCTTGGAACAGATCAATAAGGAGCGTTTGCTAAGACTTCTTAATTATGAGGAAGGCGATAGGTATAACGCAGATAAGATTGATCAGGTCGTCGAAGTTGTCACTTTTGCAGCGGGTGCGGAGGGATATGCATTTGTCGACGTGCGGCCACGGATCAGCCGGGATCGAGAAACACTAAAAGTAAATATAAATTACGAAATTGTTGAGGGCCCACGTGTCTATGTCGAACGTATCAACATTAACGGCAATGTGCGCACATTGGATCACGTGATCCGCCGCGAGTTTCGTCTATCGGAAGGCGATGCCTATAATAAAGTGTTGATTAACCGATCACGCGCGCTCATTCGCGGTCTTGGATATTTTCAAGAGGTGGAAATCACGGAAGAGCCGGGTTCGGCGCCGGATAAAACGGTTCTGAATGTTCGGGTGGAGGAGCAATCGACCGGAGAACTGTCAATCGGCGGGGGGTTCTCATCGACCGATAATTTCATTGCCGATTTCAGTATTACCGAACGGAATTTGCTGGGTAGGGGGCAATTCCTGCGGTTTCGCATTACTCTTAGCGGGCGGCGCCAACAGATCGATATTCGATTTACGGAGCCATATTTTCTCAATCGGAAATTGGCGGCGGGTTTCGATCTCTTCACACTAAGAACAGATTTTAAAGATGTGTCGGGTTTTGAAACCAGCAGTCAAGGCATCGGATTACGGACAGGGTTTCCTGTAACCAGATTCTCTAGTTTAGGACTTCGCTATACCTTCCGGCAGGACGATATCGAAGTTTCGGATGAACTTTGCTTCCTGGGAATCATTTCGATTCTAGTTTGCGATCAAGAAGGAACGAAAGTCACATCGGTCATTGGCTATTCATGGGGCATGGATAAGCGGAATGATCCGATCGAACCGACACGCGGATGGCAAGTAAACCTTTCGCAGGACATGGCTGGTCTGGGCGGAAGCGTTCGATATCTGCGCAGTGAAGTCGGTGGTGGCATTTACTATGGACTGCTCCCCGATGTCGTAGCCAGCTTTAGAGTGAGGGGCGGCTACACTTTAGGATGGGGCGGTGAAGATGTGCGCCTCAACGACCGCTTTTTTAAGGGTGGCAGCACGTTCCGAGGGTTTGAGATCTCTGGAATTGGGCCACGCGACCTGGATACAGATGACTCTTTGGGTGGTGAAATCTACGGTATTGGCACTGTTGAAATAAGCTTCCCGACGGGGCTTCCGGAAGAATTTGGAATAAAGGGCGCTTTATTTGCGGAATTTGGCACGGTTGGTTCACTTGATAGTTCCGTAACGTTGTCGCGACCTGCTCCTTTCTTGGGCATTCGGGATGACTTATCGCTACGGGCATCGGCCGGTGTCAGTATTTTCTGGGATTCGCCATTTGGTCCGGTACGGTTAGACTTTGCCAAGGTGTTCATAAAAGAAGATTATGATAAAACGGAATCCTTCAGATTTAGCGCCGGTACAAGGTTGTAACTAAAATGGAAAAACCAATCCCCCAGAGCAAGAAGTGGGTTGTCTCAGTCCTTGCGGTTGCGGTCATGATGGTCGGTCTCACTGTCAATCAGCTTTATACCAGCCGGGTAGAGGCTCAAGTGACAGTACCCATAATCCTGGTCATTAATCGTGCTCAGTTGCTTAACGAGTCTGAAGCCGGAAAGAATATTGCGACACAAGCGAATACGCTAAGAGAAACGATTGCTAAGGAACTCGAAGACGAATTCCAGTCAATCAAAAGCGAAGAAGAGCAGCTGATCGCTCAGCAAAGCCTTCTGGCGCCGGAAGTACTGCAAGAGCGGGCTCAGAAATTGCAGTTGCGCAGACAAAAATTCCAAGTCACGCAGCAGACTAAAAATCGGGAATATCAGGCCTCCATCGCGCAAGCCACCGGTGAGATAGGCAAGGTTCTTGAGCCGATCCTCACGGAAATGATTACGGAGCGTTCGGCGACTATTCTAATCGATCGCGCTGAGCTGATTTTCGCCACACCGGAAATCGACGTCACAGCTGAAGTGATGAAACGCCTCAACGATAAGCTGACGGAAGTCGAGCTCAAGCGGGTTACGACTGACCCCAATGCCGTGAACGACCAGCAGTAGGTTGCGGGAGGAATAGGGTTCGCCTAGGGTCTTTCCGGTTTTCAGGCTTGGCCTTTGCATAAAGAGCCATCGCATCTTCTTGCAAGAGGTTGATTGCCCGGCGCGCCTGAGCCTGGTTTACTGGACCCATGATAGATCCGCGTTTTTATAAAAAGGGCAAGGCGTTAACCTTGCAAGAAGTGGCCGATAGAACAGGGGCTACGCTCAAATCCAAGACGCGGAAGGACAACCTCGTTCAAGGTGCCGCCCCGCTTCATCTGGCCACGCCCGATGACGTAACGTTTCTGTCGTCGCCAAAATACACCGGCGAATTGACCGCGTCCAATGCCTTGGCGTGTTTTGTCACCGAAACATATGAGGCCATAGCGCCGCCGGGAATGGCTGTGTTGGTCTGTGACGACCCACATCTGGCATATGCCACAATTGCAAGCAGTTTAGTTGATGCGAGGGCACTGTGGTCGGGCGTTAGCGATGATGCACGGATTGATCCCAGCGCGAAACTGGCAACCGGCGTCGTCGTTGCACCGGGCGCCGTCATTGCAGCCGGCGTGGAGATCGGCTCGGGCTCAATCATCGGTGCCAACGCCGTCATATCCGTCGGTACGACCATCGGTGAGGCGTGTTTTATCGGCAATAATGTGTCGATCTCACACAGTTTGATTGGCGATAGGGTGATCCTTCACGCGGGTGTGTGTATAGGTCAGGATGGATTTGGTTTTGTGACCGACAAGGCAAGGCATAAAAAAATCGTGCAACTCGGACGTGTCATTATTCAGGACGACGTGGAAATAGGAGCCAATACGACCGTTGACCGCGGCGCCGCCGATGATACCGTGATTGGCGCCGGAACCAAAATCGACAATCAGGTTCATATCGGCCACAATTGTCGAATTGGCCGTCATTGCCTCTTGGTCGGTCAAGTGGGGTTGGCGGGAAGCGTAACGATAGAGGATTTTTGTGTCCTTGGCGGAAGAGTTGCTGTGATGGAACACGTAACCATCGGTAAGGGAGCCCAAATTGCCGGCGCGAGCGGCATTACCAAAGACATTCCACCGGGCGCCGTGTATGCCGGCTTTCCGGCGAAACCGATCGGTGATTGGCGTCGCGAGATCGCAATGGTTACTCGGCTTGGCAGAGACTCCCGTTCTCAGGCGAAGAATCGCGGCAAACGAATAGCGAAAGAATAAGCCAATGTCCAACAAACGGGCCGATGATGACCAGGGCGATACTCTTGGTTTTGCGGATATCCAAAAGGTAATGAAGCTGTTGCCCCATCGGTATCCCTTTCTAATGATCGATAAGATTAAGGATATGCGTGATGCGCGTAGTGCTACGGGAATCAAAAATGTGTCGATCAACGAACCCTATTTTCAGGGGCACTTTCCGGATAGACCCGTTATGCCGGGCATGCTGATTATTGAGGCCATGGCGCAGACCGCAATTGCATTGGTGGCGAACTCAATTAACATCGATACCGAGAATAAGCTGGCATTTTTAATGTCGATAGATCGTGCTCGATTTCGCCGGCCCGTGGTTCCCGGCGATACACTGGAAATCCCCATCGAAGTCATCAAGACGCGCGGCCCAGTTTGGAAGTTTCGCGGCAGTGCATTCGTTGAGGGTCAATTAGTTGCTGAAGCCGAATTTGCGGCGATGGCTGTAGATGCGGACGCGGACGCATAGAGGCATCGATGGTCGAAATCCACTCCACTGCTATTGTCGAGTCCAGCGCCGAACTTGCCGAAGGTGTGGCGATCGGCCCCTATTGTATTGTCGGGTCTGATGTAAAGTTGGGAGAGAGGGTCCGTCTAGAAGCGCATGTGGTGATAAACGGCCATACGCAAATCGGTAAAGACACCATCATCTACCCGTTTGCATCAATTGGCCAACCACCGCAACACATGCAATATGCCGGTGAGAAAGTAAAACTTGTGATCGGAGACAACAATATCATCCGGGAGCATGTCACCATGAATCCCGGCACCCGTCTTGGTCATGGGCAAACAACAATTGGTGACAACGGTTTCTTTATGGTCGGGAGTCACGTCGCTCATGACTGTTGCGTGGGGAACAATGTAGTATTTGCCAATAATGCAACCATTGGCGGGCACGTCAAAGTCGGCGATTTTGTTATGATCGGGGGCCTGGCCGCCATCCATCAACACGGCCGAATTGGCAATCATGCGTTCGTCGGAGGAATGGCGGCAGTTGCCAACGATGTGATTCCGTGCGGTTCGGTTCAAGGAAATCACGCCCATTTGGCGGGATTAAACATTATCGGTCTGAAGCGCCGCGGATTTTCACGGGACCAGATTCACGATTTGCGCAATGCTTACCGGCTCCTTTTTGCATGGGAAGGCACATTTCAGGAACGGATAGATGATGTGGTCAATCAATACGAATCAAATCCGGACGTAATGGAGATCATCAATTTCATAAAAGAGGATTCCACGCGGTCGATTTGCATGCCGTTGCCGGAATCGTCCATTTAGCCCGATGACTTTGAGGCCAAAGAGTGACTTGCAAAAGCTTGGTATTATTGCCGGCGGCGGCCGCTTGCCGGTGCTTTTGGCCGAAGCCTGCCGGGGAATGAATCGACCATTCTTCGTTATTGCCATCGAAGGCTTTGCATCGGAACAAGACCTGTCTGAGTTTGGCTATGAAACGGTTCCGCTCGGCCATTTAGGTCGAAGTATAGAACTGTTGAGAAAACATAATTGCACGGACATTGTCATGGCCGGATATTTAAGCCGGCCCAACTTTCGCACTCTGAAACTTGATAAGCGTGCGGTTAAGCTATTGCCGAAATTTGTGTCAAGTGCGCGCAAAGGCGATAATTCCCTGTTGGCTGTTTTGGTCCAGGCCTTCGAAGAAGAAGGTTTTTCCGTCTGTGGTGCTGATGACGTATTGACCGATCTGGTGATGCCCGTCGGCATTCTCGGATCGGTCACGCCGACGGACGAGGATGAACAGGATATCAGGCGTGCCATCGACGTAATAACCGCTCTGGGTTCGCTCGATATTGGGCAAGGTGCCGTCATTTGTCATCAATTGGTATTGGCTGTAGAAGCCGTAGAGGGAACCGATGCCATGCTGGTGCGGTGTGCCCAATTGCCGGAAAGTCTGAGGGGCTGTCCTAACCGGCGTAGGGGCATCCTAGCGAAGATGCCTAAACCGGGCCAGGACCGCCGGGTGGATCTTCCGACCATTGGCGTTGCTACGGTTGAAAATGCCGCCGCGGCGGGTCTTGCGGGAATTGCCGCGGCCGCCGGCAGCGTCCTGGTTATCAATCGTGCGGGCGTGATCAAGGCGGCTGATGACAACGGTATGTTCGTTAAAGGCTTTGCCTTGGATGTGTAGACATCGTGACCACCACCGATCATTACAGCCAAACGAACTTTATTAAGCCGGATGTCGCGCGTTACCGGATCATGCTGGTCGCGGGCGAGCCGTCAGGCGATGCGTTGGGCGGACAATTGATGATGGCCTTGAATCAAATGGCGGATCGGCCCATCGATTTTATCGGTGTCGGCGGCGAGGCCATGACAGCGCAAGGACTGGATAGCCTATATCCGATCGATGATCTGGCGGTTATGGGTTTGAGAGAAATCGTTCCTCGCCTTCCTATCTTACTCAACCGAATAAGACGTGCCGTCGATCATGGCATTGAAAGTACGCCGCATTTGGCCATCTTGATCGATAGCGGCGACTTCAATTATCGGGTAGCGCGGGGCCTCAAGCGAAAGGGATTTAAAGCACCCGTCGTTAAATTCGTGTCACCTCAGATTTGGGCGTCGCGTCCCAACCGAGTCTTTGGCTTGGCCAAAGTATTTGATCATGTCCTAGCGTTGTTGCCTTTCGAGCCAAAGTTTTACGACCGAGTCAATTTACCGACGACCTTTGTGGGGCATCCCGTTACGGAACGTGGAACGGCACGGGGGCAGGGCCCCGCTTTCCGGGAACGTCACAATATTCCCGGTGACGCAAAGCTGCTCTGCGTATTGCCGGGCAGCCGGATTAATGAAATTCACTATCTCATGCCGGTGTTTGGTGAGACCGTGAAGCGTTTGGCACAATCCTTTCCGGATCTTCATATTGTTGTCCCCACGGTGCCGAATGTCGCGGCGGAAGTGAAACGAGCTGTGACACAATGGCCCAAAGCATGTGTGGTGACTGAAGGTGAGTCTGCGAAGTTTGCCGCTTTTGACGCCAGCGACGCGGCGCTGGCCGCGTCGGGAACCGTGGCTCTTGAATTGGCGCTGGCCGGTGTTCCCACCGTGATTGGTTACAAAGTGGGTTGGCTTACGGCGGCCATAGCGCGCCGTTTTATCACCGTGCCCTATGGCACATTGACCAATTTGCTGCTTGAACGCGAAGTCGTTCCGGAATTCGTACAAGAGCGGTGTACGCCGGAAGCCTTGCAGGCGAGTGTGACGATCTTGCTTACGGACCCAAACGCGCGAACAACTCAGATCAATCAATTAAAGGAAGCCATCGAAATGCTTCGGATAAAGGGGCAACGCCCAAGCGAACGGGCAGCCGAAACGGTTCTTACCCTCATGCGTAATCATATTGCTGCCGCCTAGAGCACGTTCACAAAAGATGGAATCACTAACGTGCTCTAGGTCTTTGTTTTGTCGCGCATTCGAACCCAAAAACCGCGTACACTTTTTGTGAATGCGCTCTAGGGTCTGTGGACATTTAGGATTCCCTTTTTACTTCAGATGTGATTCAAGCTTCCTTTTATGGAGGTTTGTAATGCGCA
>SMVB01327204.1_pt1 | contig 10331 bp, 7 predicted proteins | sample 2456461 | NCBI WGS metagenome assembly SMVB01 (sample SAMN11095934, study PRJNA526329) | marine sediment metagenome | biome: Marine sediment; feature: Surficial sediment; material: Deep marine sediment; isolation source: Hadal surficial sediment | place: Pacific Ocean | collected 2014-05 | depth 0-1...
GCAAGGGTATGCGAATCGCCCATACGACGGATGAGTTAGCCGATCAAGTCGCGATCGCACAAGCAGAGGCCAAACGGAGTTTTCTCGACGACCGGATATACATAGAGCGCTTTATCGAGCATCCGCGGCACATCGAAGTGCAGGTGCTTGGCGACGGCGCCGGGAATGTAATCCATCTGTTCGAACGCGAATGTTCGATCCAACGACGCTATCAGAAAATCATCGAGGAATCACCGGCGCCTAATCTCGCGCCGGCGCTGCGTGACCAAATATGCGCGGCGGCGGTAACCGTTGCTACAGCGGCGAACTATCTCAACGCCGGGACGGTTGAATTTATTCTGGCGCCCAACGACGAATTTTATTTTCTCGAGATGAACACCCGTCTTCAGGTCGAACATCCCGTGACCGAAGCGGTTACCGGCATCGATCTGGTTGCGGAACAGATCGACATCGCCAATGGCAGCGGTTTACGCTTGCGCCAGCAAGACATCACACAGCTCGGTTGGGCGATCGAATGCCGCATATGCGCCGAACGGCCTGACGACGATTTTCGTCCCGCAACCGGTATCGCTCGCCTAATACGTCTTCCTCAGGGCGACCAGGTGCGGGTTGATAACGGTATAGGCGAGGGTCAGACAATCGGCGCCGCGTTCGATTCCATGCTGGCCAAGCTCGTCGTCCATGGTGACGATCGAGCGACGGCGCTCGCTGCGTGCAGCGATGCCTTGCACGAGTACGTCATCCTCGGTGTCGATACGAATATAGAATTTCTCGGCCGGATCTTGCATCACGAAGCGTTCCGCCGCGGCGATTTGCACACCGGATTCATGGTCGAACATGCAGCCACATTGCAAGCTGCGCCCGTGGATGAATTGGATCGTGACGCAATTTTATTAGCCGCGGCGCTGGCGACCGATCGGTTTCAACGAACGATTTATGACGTCCCGGCGCTGCATGCCGCGATCGGATACTGGCGAAATTAGCACTTTTCTCCCGCAATCCTCACATCCCAATAAAGCAATTTAGAATGTCATTTCGGCTATCGTTCCAAGGGCAAACCTACGAGCTCACCATTCGCGCACGCCGCCCCGATTTGGTATGCGCCATCGACGGCCGCGAACGCTGCGTGTCTGAGACGCGCGCGCAATCTCGAAATCCGGGCTCTATCACCATTGATGGTCGTCACTATCGGGTCTGGCGTAGCGTGGACGGCGACTCCGTGTACGTACATATGGCGGGGCGTGTCTTTACGGTCGACCTGGAAGATCCATTAATTCGGACATCATCATCCGGCAACCTCGCCAACGAAATTCGTGCCGACATGCCCGGAGCGGTGATCGAACTGCACGCCGAAGCGGGTGCAACCGTTCGCGCAGGCGATCCCGTCATTACCATAGAATCAATGAAGATGCAGATCGTATTGAATATGCCGCGCGACGGCGTCATCGACCAGCTTCATCATGAACTTAACGACACCTTTGATAAGGGTGCCATATTAGTATCTCTTGTGAAAATCGTTGACGCGTAAACAACCCAGCCGATGTCCCGCATTCAATCCCAGCTCAATACCGGCAGTAGCGATTTCCGCCGCAACTACACCCACAATCGCAAACTGGCTACGGCGTTCCGTGAAAGGCAAGACCGCGCGCGACATCAGCGACGGCAACGCGACATAGACCGACTGACGAACCAAGGCAAGATGCTGCCACGAACGCGCCTTGAAAAATTGCTCGACCCCGGCACTCCGTTCCTTGAGTTGTCGTCGCTGGGGGCCAACATGGCCTACAACGGTGAATCGCCGGCGGCGAGCTGTATCACCGGTATCGGCATCGTTAGCGGGCGCGAGGTGATGATCCACGCCGACGACGCCAGCATCAAAGGTGGCGCATGGTATCCATTAACCATTAAGAAAATTGTCCGCTGCCTCGATATCGCGATTGAAAACCGCCTGCCGGTTGTGCACTTGTGCGACAGCGCCGGCGGATTTCTCCCGCTGCAATCCGAATTATTTCCCGACAAACATATGGCCGGGCGTATTTTCCGCAATCAAGCGATTCTGAGCCAGCTCGGGGTCAAGCAGCTGGCCTTGGTATTTGGCCACTGCACCGCCGGCGGCGCCTACATTCCGGCGCTCAGCGACTACGCGGTAATCGTGCGTGGCACTGGCGCCGTGTTTCTGGCCGGCCCACCGCTGGTCAAGGCGGCGACCGGCGAGATAGTCAGCGTAGACGAACTCGGCGGCTGCGACCTGCATACACAGATAAGCGGTGTTTGCGATTATCCGGCCGACTCTGAGGATGCGGCGATTGCCATTGGCCGCGAGATCGTGGGGCAATGGGAACGCCCGCAAAAATGGGCAATTCAATGCGCTACTCCGGAGCCACCGGCCTACGATCCCGATGAAATCTACGGCATTCTTCCCGACGATATTAAAAAGCAGTTCGATATGCGCGAGATCATCGCGCGCCTCGTCGATGGGAGCCGCTTCCACGAATACCAACCGGCGTACGGCACGACCTTGGTGTGTGGCTTCGCCAACCTGTGGGGCTATAAGATCGGCATCCTCGCGAACAACGGCGTGTTATTCAACGACAGCGCGCTTAAAGGCGCGCATTTCATCGAGCTGTGTAATCAGAACAACACGCCGCTGGTGTTTTTACAGAACATCACCGGCTATATGGTTGGCAAGGACTACGAAGCACGCGGCATTACCAAAGACGGGGCGAAAATGATCATGGCGCAGGCGTGCAGCGTGGTGCCGAAATTTACCATCATGTGCCACGGCTCGTTCGGCGCGGGCAACTATGGCATGTGTGGTCGCGCCTATGACGCGCGGCTGCTGTTCACCTGGCCCAACCATCAGATCGGTGTCATGGGCGGTGAACAGGCGGCGAGAACCCTGGCGGAGGTGAAAATGCGCCAGCTCGAGAGAAATGGCGAGGTCGCCGATCCTAAGATCATTGACCGAGTCTATAACGAGACCCTCGAGGCCTATCAAGTGCAGATCACGGCCGACTATTCGACCTCGGAGATGTGGGATGACGGAATAATCGATCCGATTGATACCCGCAACGCGCTGGCTATCGCGATCAGTATGTCGCTAAATGCCCCGCTCGCGGACCGCGGCTACGGCGTATTTCGATTTTAACCGCGCTCCAACAGTGACCTTAAATCGATGACCGCGGCATTTGCGCGCGAAATATAAGACGCCATCACCAAAGAGTGGTTGGCAAGAAAGCCAAATCCTCTACCGTTCAATATAATCGGACTCCAGATCGCCTCCTGGCAACCCTCCAGTTCGCGAATGATTTGGCGCAGACTCACCAGCGCGTTCTTCTTTTCCAATACCGCGGCAAAGTCATACTCCACGGCACGCAACAAATGAATTAATGCCCAGGTACCGCCACGCGCCTCGTAGAACACGTCGTCGACCTGGAGCCGCGGCGTTTTGACCACGACCACCGAGGGTGCGTCGGTCGATTGCTCAGCGTAGGCGTCACCAGCCAAGTCGGTATTGACCCGGACCTGTCCTACGCTCGCGCCGAGACGCTGCGATAGATCGCCGAGACGTTTTCCAACCAGCGCCAACCAAGTGTGTAAATTATCGGCGCGCGCAAAAAATTGCGTACCGGTCTCGGTGACCATACCGAGACCCACCAAATAGCGTGACAGTGCTTTTGCCGCCAGGCGGTACTCGCCTTCAGCTGCCGGAAACATCCATTTCTCGCTATCGATGCGGATCCGATTATCGGCTTCGATGAGGTCGGGGTTTTCCGTCGATTGCGATTGCGATCGGCTAAAGTCGTTACGAAATACGGTGACCATATCGCGTACTTGAACCAACACACCCCACTCCCAGTTCGGTGTGTTGTCCATCAGCACGCCAGGTGGTGAAATGTCATTTGACAGGTAGCCACCACGCTTGCCCAACAGCGTGTCGATGATTTCGATTAACGTCGCCGTGGCGACGTAGCCGGTTATTCGCGCCTGTTCCAAGTCACCCGCGCGATCGACCGCGCGATCGAGCACGGAAAATGAATCCGGTTCGTGGTCGAATACCAGCATCAAGCAGATCACAAGCACAGTAATGCCGCTTACGGCAACGGCGGATATGCGCTTGGCCCGCTGCGGAAAGTCCGGATGACCCATAATCTTTGTAATAAAATTTATCATCGCAATATGCTAGCCCGCATTATTATCCAGATCGACCCGCTCGGATTTCTTTGGCGGGCTAGCATCTTACTGCGGCCCCGCTGCACCGGCAGAATTAAAGTAGTGCTAGAATTTTACCTGTAATACTTTGTCAATTGCATCAATCTCGGCAAGTGATTCCATCGTCGCCTCGGACAGTTCGTTTGAGATGCCAACAACTGCAATCGCTGACGTTTTGTCGTCGCTGGCAACGCCAACCTGCATTCGCGTTATATTGATACCTGCCCGCCCGAGGAGTTCACCAATCGCGCCGATTACACCGGGACGATCGGCGTGGCGGGTCATCAAAATCTGGCCCTCGAGTTCGGATTCGATGATATAATTATTAACCCTCACCAGTCTTGGATGTCGCTCGTCAAACAACGTACCTTCAAGACATAAGGTACCCATTGCCGTCACCCCCGAGACCTGCACAACTGCCAGGTAATCACGCGATTCGGCCGCGCTGAGTTCGGTGATCTTAATCCCCTGGCGACGCGCCAAATGACCGGCGTTAACCTGGTTCACAGGCACCGAAAGATGGTCCTGCAGCAACCCTATCAGGGCCTCATTTGCAATAATGTGCGAATCAAGTTCGGCCGCACGCCCATAAAGTCCAACCGACAATTCACTCAACGGACCTTCGCTCATGAGGCATAACAACTTGCCGAGCTTGCGCGCAAGTTGCAGATATGGCGCCAGCCGATTCAGCTTTTCTGGCTCAATGCTCGGCAAATTAATCGCATTGACGACCTCTCCTCGGATCAAATAGGCGGCGATCTGATGCGCAATCTGAACCCCGACCGCCGTTTGCGCTTCTTGTGTAGACGCCCCGAGATGCGGCGTGAAGAAGACATTTGGTTGGCCCAATAATGGCGAGCCAACCGGCGGTTCGTGCTCAAATACATCCAAGGCCGCGCCGGCGAGTTTGCCCGACACCAAGGCATCAAACAGCGCACTCTCGTCAACAAGACCGCCTCGCGCGCAGTTGATCAGACGCGCGCCTGATTTCATCAGTGCAAGCCGCCCGACCCCCAGCAGCCCTTTCGTTTCGTCAGTCACTGGACAGTGTAATGTTACGTAGTCGGCCTCGCCGAGTAACTTATCCAAGGTCTGCGCCTCGACGCCGTGCTCGGCAAAGGTACTCTCGGTAACGAAGGGGTCATATGCGGTAACTCTCATCTTTAACCCGAGACAACGCTCGGCCACGAGGCGTCCGATGGTCCCGAAGCCGACAATACCAACCGTCTTTCCGGCCAATTCGGACCCGAGAAACTTGGCCGGAGTCCACTCCCCCGCCCGTACGGAGCGGTCGGCATTGGGGAGATGTCGAGACAACGAAAAAATGTGCGCGATGGCAAGTTCCGCGGTAGTAGTTGCGTTGGCGTCCGGTGTATTAAGCACCACAATCCCGCGTTCAGTCGCGCGCGCAATATCGATATTGTCGACGCCGATCCCGGCACGCCCGACGACCTTGAGTTTTTCACAAGCCTTCAGCAATTCGCCACGGATCTTGGTTGCGCTACGAACAATGATGGCATCCGCATTGCGCGCGTGGCCAATCGCATCTTCAACAGTAAGACCTGGCGCGAAATCGACGACAAGTTCATCGTATTCTGTAAGTGCCGCGATGCCTTCCGCGGCCAGTTTATCGGCGACAAATACCCTATACATAATTCCTGGTTCCTGCTTCCTGCTTCCTGCTTCCTGGCTCCGTTTCCTATTCTATTTCGGACTGCGCGAAAATCCGGCTAGGCGAATTCCGCTAGCGCAATAGCGTGCGCCCACTCTAACCACGGTAGCAAAGCCTTGATGTCTTCTGTATCGACCGTTGCCCCACCCCATATCCGCAACCCAGGCGGTGCGCTACGATAGGCATTCACATCAAAGGCGACTGCTTCGTGTTCGAGCAGCGCCGCAATCCTGTGCCCAAATTCGGCTTGGCGTCGCCGATCGAATGCCCGCACTTCGGGTGCACTAAATTTCAGGCAAATCGAGGTGCTGGATCGGTTCGCCTCGTGGCGCGCTAAAAAATCAATCCACGGTGTGCGCGCAACCCAGCTCGTTATCGCCGCAAGGTTAGCTGCGGAGCGGGCGAGCATCGCCTCAAGACCGCCAATCTCGCGGGTCCAAGCGAGCGCATCGAGATAGTCTTCTACGCACAGCATCGATGGTGTATTGATCGTCGCTCCGGCGAATATCGCTTCGTCGAGTTTACCGCCTTTGACGAGACGAAAGAGCTTCGGCAACGGCCGCGCCGGAATAAACGTCTCCAGTCTCTCGACCGCACGCGGACTCAAAATCAACATGCCATGGGCACCTTCACCGCCCAACGCCTTCTGCCATGAAAAGGTCACCACGTCGAGCTTAGTCCAAGGTAGATCCATCGCGAATACGGCCGAGGTCGCGTCGCAGATCGTCAGCCCAGCGCGATCGGCCGGGATCCAAGTGTCGTCAGCCACCTTCACGCCAGAGGTCGTGCCGTTCCAAACGAACACCACATCCCGCTCGAAATCGACTGCGCGGAGATCCGGCAACTCACCGTAGTCCGCGAGTAGCGTTCTGGTGTTATCGATTTGCAATACCTCGACCACATCGGTCACCCAGTCACGGCCAAAGCTCTCCCACGCCAGCACATCGACACCGCGCGCACCAAGCAGATTCCACAAGGCCATTTCAACCGCCCCAGTATCGGATCCGGCAACGATGGCAATGCGATATTCGTGCGGGACAGCAAGTATTTCACGGGTCTCGTCGATTGCTGCCTTCAACTTCGCCTTCCCCGCCTTGGACCGGTGCGAACGGCCGACTAATGCGCCGTCTAAAGCGCCAAGCGACCAATTCGGCCGCTTAGGGCACGGTCCGGAAGAAAAACTTGGCTGTCGCGGTCGTACTTCAGGTTTGGGCATCTCACTCGGCATGCGACCACCGTGGTAATGAAATTGAAGCGCGCGATTGTACTTTGCACTGCAGCAAATGCAATGCGCGCGTGGTCGGAAATGCTCTCAACGAGACAGTCAGATTTGGCGGATCGTTGCGCGGAGAGTCGGCAATCGCGGCCAATTATGCGCCATATAGCGGCGGTTGCCGGTCACCAAGAAATGCAAATTACGCGGCAAACGGTGTTTGCGCACCGCCTAGTAGAATTGGCCTCAATTGGACCACTAGGCCGAACGACGTTTGTCGGATTCCGGCCCAGGGGGCAGATCGCCAATGTGCTGGCGCAACGTCTTGCGCAGATCTTCCACCTGCTTGTAAACGGCGTTTGCGGCGGCGAGCTTCTCATCAAACTGTCGCTTTGCTTGTTGTAACTGTGCCTTTTGCTCGCTTATCTTATTCGCCAGCGCCATTAGTTTCTTGTAATGCGCGCGCAGTCCCAGCTCCTTCTTCTTATAGAGCTGTTCGTATCTCCGGCGCGATAGATCCTGTCGTTTTCGAACTTCAATCGCCGCCGCCTTGCGCAGGCGTTTGAGCTTATCTTGATACCGAGCTTCAACTTCAGACGCTCGCTTATGCGCAACGTTCTCGACATAATCACGCATCCGATACTCAAAATCCCGGATTATCTGGGTAATGTCATCGTCGTCATCGAACAACCCGTCGTTTAGGCTGTCGTCTTGGGCCAACGGCATTGGTGCATGGGTATCAACCAACAGTACACCTGCTGTGTCGGCGCGCGATAGTTCACTGTCATCCGGCGCAATGTTGATCAGCTCATCAAGGCTTAGCCTAGACGCTGGTACCGCTGGTTCATCATTCGAGCGTTCCGCCGATGTCAGTCCTGAACGCTTCTCATCGATTTCGTCGATCAGGTCGGCTAGGCGTTGTCCGGTCACGGTTTGCGCATAGTCTTCGATAGGGACACGAGCCGCTTTTTCCGCCTCCCATTCCTTTTGCGAATACAATCGGTCGATTTTTTCGATAGTATTTTCCAGTTTGTTCTCGTCACTTTGACGTTCGTCCATGGCGGACTCCTCGCGTTGGCTTGGTGAAGATTGCGCGTTCGTGTTCATCGCACGGCCGGTACCTGGGAATGCGACAACACGACCAGCGGCATGGATCTGAGTGACATGTGTCGTGAGCACGCTCGGATGCGCGGCCACTAAATTGGAGATCGTTTCGTCCAGATAATCAACATCAATTCCGCGCTCGATGAGTAAAAACGCGCCTACAGCGCTTTGTGTCGTATCGTCGCAACATACGATATATTTTTTGCTCTTATCGAGACGCTTCGCCTGCAGCCGCAGCACGTTGTACGGTAGATTCAACGAGCATCGCAACCCGGTCTTCACGTACTCTTCGGGGTAGCGTATATCCAGCCACTCGGCGCCATCATCGACAGCCGCGATGGCGGTCTCCGGGCTGACGGCGTGTAGCAGCGGGGCGCGGATCAGTTCGTTGAAGTCGTCATATGACAAACGCATCAGGGTTCCGTCACACAACATTGTTACCGCCGCATCACGCGTATTGCCGGCGATGATCGCCGCCTCGCCGAAGGCGTCGCCCGGGATCAGATCCGCTAAGTGGATCTCTTTGCCGCCGTTGACCTGCCGGCTCACTTCACAATAACCCCGCTCGATGACGAAATAATAATCACCTGGACCACCTTGGCTGACGACAACTTCATTGGCGCTGACGGTCACCCGTTCCATGCGTCCGAATATCTTTTGTATGTTGGTCGCCGGTAATCGATCGAATAGTTCCGATTGCAGCATCTTGATCATCCAGTTTGATGATTTTTCCGTTGCAATTTCACTAACCTCCAACTGTCGCGGCCCGCTCAGGAAGTTTGCTTCTTCGAGTTGCGCGTCATATGCGGCGCGAGGGATCCGCAGAACGACGCAATTGGAAACCGCCCTTACCGTATGGCGTTTTCGTCCTGGTTTATCGAGTGCGCGGCACGCGGTTTTGCTGTTGGAGGATAATCGTATAACAACCTTCCCGTTCCACAGTAACTCGACCGTCCCATCAACGAGATAATGGATGAAATCGTCCTGGTGCCCCTGAAAATAGACGACCTGGCCGTCGAAAACGGTTTGAAATTCGCTCGCCGTCACGAGCGCTGCCTGGTTCTCCGCAGGCAGGCGGTTGATGGGGACCATTCGCCGCACAGCGGCTTCGCGCTCTGGATTGGTACTCATTATTTTCGATAGCACGTTATTTTAGTTGAGCCAAAAACATCGGGCGGGGGCGGACGGCTTATGAACACTTCTTGGTCGCTTTACCCCCTCTGTTAGAACTATAGTGCCGGGGTGCCGTTGGAACAAGGTAGCCGGTCACACCGTCGAACATGGATTTAGCGCGGCATCGCCGTAGATGGCGGCACCACAACCACGGCCAATGACACTATCGGCGCTACAAGCGCGGTGCTATGGTCGTCACGACCAGGTCAATGTAATACACCATTTTTACGCGAACAAGCCCGAGGAGCGACATGAGAATTTCAGTTTATCAACTAATTTTTAAGGACTTAAGTGTCCATAATCGACTGATCAATTGAGCTGTCACGGCTGCTCATCACCTAACATCCATTTTGAGGAGCTGCCAATGTCACCGGTGAGATGGGTGATCTTATTAACGGTACTGGCGCTTACCGGGTGCTCGCCAGAGGTCGGTTCAACGGCTTGGTGTGCAGCGATGAAAGACCAACCGACGGGTGATTGGACTGCCAACGACGCCACTGATTTTGCCCAGCACTGCCTCTTTGGTGGCGGCGAATAAGCTAGACATCGATTAACCTCTATTATCCCGGTAGCCGAATCAATCGCCGATCGGCTCCTTATCGTAGCGATCGGTAAAGGCAAATTGTGATAGCCGACGGCGGGAGAGTTTTTCCGGAAATGGTTTTGCCGGCCAGCCCATGGTTACCATCGCGGCCGTTGAAATGTCATCGGGGATCCCAAGCAAGGCCTTAACCTGCGGTTCAACGCCGCACAACAACGTCGTCAAGGCGGTCCCCAAGCCCTCGTTGCGGGCCGCCAATAGTACGTTTTGCACCGCCGGATAGATTGAAGCGCCGCCGACGATGCTGAGCCGGTCAAGCGCTGTATCGGTCGGATGAACGTCGGCCAGGCGCGCGCACACGACCAGCAAGATTGGGATCTCGTCCATATGCTGGGCAAAATGATCGGCGTCGACAA
>SMVB01025603.1_pt1 | contig 10330 bp, 8 predicted proteins | sample 2456461 | NCBI WGS metagenome assembly SMVB01 (sample SAMN11095934, study PRJNA526329) | marine sediment metagenome | biome: Marine sediment; feature: Surficial sediment; material: Deep marine sediment; isolation source: Hadal surficial sediment | place: Pacific Ocean | collected 2014-05 | depth 0-1...
GGAGCCCTTATTGCCAAAAGAAAAGCAGCTGTCACGCCGTGTGAGTCAGATTCGGCCTTCGGGAATTCGGCGTATTTTTGATATCGCCTGTGCAAATCCCGATGGTATCGACCTTTCAATCGGCGACCCGGACTTTGATATTCCCGAACCGATAAAAGAGGAAGGGATTAAGTGGATTAAGGATGGATTTAATAGCTATGTTTCAACACGGGGAATACCCGAACTCAGGGAAAAACTGAGTGCACATTTAAACCGGTGCAATATAAACCATGAAGATTTGTTAATCACTGCCGGTGCAACAGGCGGTTATATTCTTGCCATAATGAGTGTCGTCAGTCCGGGTGATGAAGTTTTGATCGCCGACCCTTATTTTGTCTCCTATGCCAATGTTGTGATTATGTGTGGAGGAGTTCCGAAATTGTTTAACACCTACCCCGATTTTACCCTCCGTCCCGAAGAGATCGAACCATTTGTTACTTCTAAAACAAAGGCGATTGTCATCAATCATCCAAACAATCCGACCGGTGTTTTATATAGTCCGGAAGAACTCAAGATGGTTGCTGAACTTGCCGATAAACATGGCCTGCATGTCATTTCCGATGAAATATATGATGAGTTTATATATGGACAGGATCCTTTTTTAAGCATGGGCAGCATAACTGATGATGCTATTATCATAAGCGGTTTCTCGAAAAGAGCAGGAATGACCGGCTGGCGTTTGGGATATGTTTCCGGCCCAAAAAAAATAATTGAAGCCATGGCTACTTTCCAGCAATATTCCTATGTGTGTGCCAACTCAATTGCACAAAAGGCAGCTGTTAAAGCGCTCGATTTTGATATGCAGCAGTATGTTTCTACTTATCATGAAAGAAGGGATCTTGTTTATAACGGTTTGAAAAAACATTTTAAAATAATTAAACCCAACGGCGCTTTTTACGTTTTTCCTGAAGCGCCGCGGCAGAATGCCGACGAGTTTGTAAACCAGGCCATTGAAAGAAAAGTTTTTATTATTCCGGGAAATGTTTTTTCAGAAAGGAATACTCATTTCCGCATTTCATTTGCCGTACCTAATGAGAAACTACTTAAGGGGATTGATATTTTGAATGAATTGGCGCGGAAATTTTAGTCGACATTTCCTCTCATTTGGGGCAGGGTAAGCGGTGATAGCCAAGTGATAAATCTTCGTCACATGAAAAGGGAGGATTTACGAGAAGTCAATCTACTTCTTTCCAAGGCTTTTACTCAGGCGCGGATTCATCAAGGATATCGCGAGGGTAGAGTTCCGCTGTGCCGGAAAGAATTTTTGGAGCTGTACTTTGCAGCTAACTCATCCGGTTGTTTTGTCATCGAAAAAAATCACCGGTTAATTTCTTTTTGTTTTACCCGTTTGTGGGGAACAGTAAGCTGGCTCGGGCCCTTGAGCGTCGATCCGTCGGAAGAAGGTCAGGGATACGGAAAAAAAATAGTTTTAGCTGCAGTAGAGAGTTTAAAAACTTCCGGCGCCAAAACCATTGGACTAGAATTGGCCGCCAATTCTGCCAGAAATTTAGCTTTTTACACAAAGCTCGGGTTTGAGCCACGAGGACTTGTCATTGATGTTATTAAAAAAGTTTCAGGGGAACGGCAACCTCTAAAATTGGCTGAATTTAACAAGATTATGTATAGTGAAATCTCCCCGCAGAAACGAACTCCTCTTTTAGAAGACGCCAGAAAATTTTGGCGGCAGATTGAACCAGGATTGGATTACACCAGGGAACTCGAGCTCGTGGAAAATTTTGAGTTTGGCGATGCTTGCTTTATAATGAAATGCGACCGTATCGTCGGTTTTATTTTAGCACACACCCAGACTTATTCCCAGGAAGAAAAACGCCGTTTCATCAAAATTAATGCTTTACAAATGTCTTCGGAAATGACCAAAGAAACCCTGGACGTTTTTATCGAGGTCATTGAAAACTGGGCGTTTTCCGAAAAATTATCGGCTATTTATCTAAGGGTTTCATCGCAACAGAATAATGTCTTTTCGCATCTCCTATCGAGACAATTTAAGGTGTTGCATAATGATCTTCGTATGACCTTGCGCGGCTATGGTCAAGAAACTGATTTAACCTCGATAAATTTCAGTAAATGGGAATGATCGAAATTTTCGCTTGTATTATTTTTTTAATTCTAGTATATTTAACATATTAACGGTAAACTCCCTATCTATTGCTTTAAACAATACAATTGAAACCCTGCTCAGTCTGAAAAGATTGATCTAATTTACAAAAGGATCTTTCGATATGATCAAAATTATTCATGAAATAATCGATGAAGTGGCAGTTTGCAAGATTGAGGGTAAACTGGCCGGTCTCGATGGTAAAGGAATAATTCAGGAGAAAGTAAAAGACCTGATTGACAATAAGATTGTAAATGTTGTTCTTGATTTAACAAAGGTAAACTGGATAGACAGCACAGGCCTGGGGGAATTAATTGCCTCGCTATCGTCTACCAAGAACAAGGATGGCAACCTTATTTTGGTAAATCTTCAAGGCCCGGTTCAAAGCTTGCTAAAAATGACCAACCTGAACGATATTTTTGATATTTATGAAAATGTCGAAGAGGCCTTGGATAAACTAAAAAAATAGTTTCTTCAGATTTATTTTCCCTCCTTAAGTACCAGCCTGATTTTGCTCGCTTACAATCAATTTGCAATAACATTCATAATGGCCATCCAAGGAATAAAAGCCATCTCTGGATTGTTGCGAATATTTATATTATTCAAAAATATCGCCTTTTAACTTCAAAGTTAATTATTACTTGGAAATATTCGTTTGATTTTGTTATTGCTTCTTTTTCTCGCCACTTGCTTTCTCGCATACTCCAACGGCGCTAATGATAATTTTAAAGGTGTCGCTACTCTTTTTGGCAGCCACACCACAAATTATAAAACGGCTATTTGGTGGGCGACAGTTACAACTTTTACTGGCTCTGTTTGCTCAATTTTTTTAGCCGAAACTTTAGTGAAGAATTTTTCCGGGAAGGGACTCGTACCGGATTCGTTTGCGGCTTCGCCCGATTTTCTTTTGGCGGTTGCAATGGGTGCTGGTCTGACCGTGATGCTGGCAACTATTACCGGGTTTCCGATTTCTACAACTCATAGTCTAACAGGCGCATTAGTCGGCGCCGGGTTAATGGCAGTCGGAACAAATGTTAACTTCGCTGTTTTGGGAAAGTCGTTTTTTCTACCTCTTTTGCTGAGCCCGTTAATTGCAGTCACATTAGGATCCGTTACCTATCTGATTTTCCGTCGTTTGAGAATCAGCCTTGGAGTTACCAAAGAGTCGTGTCTTTGCATCGGCGAAACCGAAAAGATTGTTTCAATGCCGGAGGCAAGTTCTTCTCTTTCACTAAGCGCCACCACCGGTGTCGGCGCCAGTTTGGAGTTAGAAGAAAATTTTGAGCAGCGATACACGGGCAGAGTTGTTGGAATAAATGCGCAGAAAGTCCTCGACGTCGCACATTATATCAGCGCAGGTGTTGTGAGTTTTGCCCGCGGCTTGAATGATACACCGAAAATTATGGCGCTACTACTTGCCATTAAGGCGCTTGGAATCCAATTTGGAATGATTGCAGTGGCTATCGGTATGGCGGCCGGCGGATTACTGAACGCCCGCAAGGTAGCTGAAAAGATAAGCATGAAAATTACGCCTCTCAACCGCGGGCAGGGATTTACGGCAAATTTGGTTACAGGTCTGTTGGTTGTGTATGCAAGCCGTCTGGGAATGCCTGTTTCAACGACTCATGTTTCCGTGGGGTCGCTTTTCGGGATAGGTTTCATCACCAAGAAAGCCAACCCTCGGGTTGTGCGAGAAATATTATTTTCGTGGGTTTTAACCCTTCCAATCGCTGCTCTGCTAAGCGGGTTCATTTATTGGATATCAAGAATGTAACCCCAGGCTGCCTTCTTCCTCCTAAAAGTTCTGCATGTCACTCACTTAAACATATTTTAGTTGCTATTTATTTGCTTGGTTATTAGTTTCAACGAATTAAATTGTCATAAGAAAGTCTCTATGAGTTTTAATGAGTTTAGTATGCTGACAAGCTTCTCGAAATTTATTAATCTTTTTGAGCCTGGAGGGTGAAAGATTATGGATAGTGAAGTGATCCTGAAAATGATTTTTGGCTTGGTCGGCGGGTTAGGAATATTTTTGCTGGGAATGAAATATATGCAAGAAGGCCTGCAAGTCATTGCCGGTCCAAGAATACGAAAAATGATCAACGCGGTAACCGGAAATAGATTTCTTGCTGTGGGAATTGGGCTGTTTGTGACCACCCTTGTTCAATCGAGTTCTGTGACTTCAGTAATGGTGATTGGCTTCGTCAACAGTGAATTGATGTCGCTAAGCGGAGCTATTGGGGTCATTATGGGCGCTAATATTGGTACAACTATTACGGGCTGGATTTTAGCATTAAAAATTGGCAAATATGGTCTCCCTATTCTTGGGGTCGCTGCTTTTGGCTGGCTTTTCCTGAAAAAAGAAAAAGCCCGCTATTTGGCTCTGGCGATACTTGGAATCGGAATGATTTTTTTCGGACTCGAACTGATGAAAGACGGCTTTAAACCGCTTAGAGATCATCGTGAGTTTGAAGCACTGTTTCTCGCTTTCAAGGCCACCAATTATTTCGGTGTAATCAAAGCAGCTTTGGTAGGCTGCTTGCTTACAATTATCGTGCAGTCTTCTTCAGCAACGCTTGGGATCACCATTGCGCTGGCTAATACCGGTGTCATTGACTTTCACACTGCGGCCGCTTTGGTACTTGGAGAAAATATTGGTACTACAATCACAGCTTATTTAGCTTCTTTGGGAGCTGAGGATCCCAACGCTAAACGAACTGCCTATTTTCATATCATCTTCAATGTACTAGGGGTGGCGTGGATTACTGCAATTTTCCATCCCCTTTATATTCCATTCTTATTAAAATTTATTATCCCCGGGGATCCAAATATGCAGACAGCAGCAGGAACTTTTCCATACATGACAAGTGCCATTGCTTTGGTACATAGCGGCTTTAATATTACAAATGTTCTCCTTTTTCTTCCGTTTACACCATTTTTTACAAGGCTGTTAGAGAAATTGGTTAAAGATAAACCAGAAACAAAGAAAATATTTTTGACTCACCTCGATTTCAAGATTGGAAGTTCACCCTTAGCTGCCGTCGAGCAATCACGCTTTGAAATTTTACGAATGGATAAGAGTGTGAAATTGATGATGGATAATTTGCTTGGGGTAATCGCAGATAATCAAGATAGCAAGAACAGTGAAAAACTTAAAGAGGACGTTTTTGAACGCGAAGAAATGCTAGACCAGGTTCAAATTGAAATTACAACTTTTCTTACAGATCTTCTTTCACAGCCGATCAGCCATGAGTTAGCTCAAGAGGCCAGATCTCACCTGAGACTAGCAGACGAATATGAGTCCGTTAGCGATTACATTACAAATGTGTTAAAGCTTTATTTAAGATTGCGAGACTCAGACATTCAGTTGTCGGATGAACAGCAAAAGGAATTAAAGGATTTACATCAATCAGTCGCTGACTATCGCGATAAAGTGCGTGGCGGCCTGAACCGTAAAGTCCAAGGTACATTTCTATCGGGGATTCGTAAGAACAGCCGTGCGATCACAGCCAAAATCAGGAAGTTGAGGGACCGCCATTTAAAAAGATTGTCAAAGGAATCGGTTCCGCCGCTGATCAGTACCACTTACATGGATATTGCCAACGCCTACCGCAGGATGAAAGATCATTTGTTAAATATTGGGGAAGCTGCAGTTGGCGGAAAATCTATTGGCAAAGCTTCAAAGTAGCCCAATTATCAGATATATTATCAAGGCCCCACCCGCGGCGATCAAAGCGTAGGGTAGTTGTGTTCTGACATGATCGATATGATCGGACGCCGAAGCCATAGAAGAAATGATCGTCGTGTCAGAAATCGGCGAACAGTGATCGCCAAAAATCCCGCCGCTTAAAATCGCTCCGACTGTCACATGAAGATTCGCCCCCATTAGATCTATCATAGGGATTCCAATCGGGATCATAATCGCAAAAGTTCCCCACGAAGTTCCGGTTGAAAAAGCGATGAAGCCGGAAACCAGAAATAGTACGACCGGTACTAAACTGGGGCTCAGGAAAGATTTTGCAGAATTCGCTACGAAAGGTCCCGTGCCTAATTCTTTACAGGTCGTGCCAATAGCGAATGCGAGCATCATAAGAAGTGCCAACGGCATGAGCCCGCCAATGCCCTTAAAAAATAGATCCGCAAGCTCACGAAGATTGAAGATACCTTGAGCTTTATACAGAATCGCAGCAACAACGATTGCTGCTGTTACAGACCAGAATACTGCCGTAGAGCCGGAGCCTTGCATGATATTACCGTTGCCGGTAATCAAGAGGCCCAGAGGCATCATTAGAACCATGACCGCCATCGGGATGATCATATTCATCGCCCTGGGCTGCACGCCTTCTTTTGCCGGAATCGCAATGACTTCTGTGGAAACGACCGGTTCGGCGCCGTCGCGTAGTACCTTTCCTTCGTCCTGCGCTCTTCTTTCGGCCTTTCGCATCGGTCCAACATCTTTTCCGGATAAAATCACCACAAGTAGAGTAAGCAGAGCAAGGATTGCATATAAATTAAACGGCAGCGACTTGATTAAAACCGTAAAAGGCGCCTCGATGTTTTGCGCTGCCAGCAGGCCTATAATATACGCGCCCCAGCCATTTAACGGAATAAGGATGCAGATAGGTGCCGAAGTGGAATCACAAATATAGGCAAGTTTTTCTCTGGAAATTTTGAGTTTGTCAAAAATTGGCCGGGAGACGGCACCGGTAATTAGACATGTAATGCTGGATTCGACAAAAATGACAAAGCCGATGAGGTAGGCTAAAAGACCGGCGCTCTTCCGAGTTTTTACCAGTCCTCTGGAGGAGATGGCTTGAATGAAGCCATCAACCCCGCCTGACCGCTGAGTATATGCAATGAGCACGCCAACCATCGCACTAAAGGCGATAACCTTGGTGTTGCCCCCGTCCTCAAACACCCGAATACAACACTCCAACGCCTCAGCAAGGCCTGTAATTGGATTTCCGCTGGATAGAATCGTCCACCCAAGCCAGATTCCAAAAAACAGCGATATGAAAACCTGCTTGGTCCAAATGGCTGAGATAATCGCAATGACAGGCGGCAGAATTGACCACCAACCGACCGTTTCCATATTCTTCCTCCAGTTTAGTATTCTGGTCACAGAGAATACTGAGTTTCCACAAGGAGCACAGAGATAAACTTTTTTTTAAAAACTTCTTATAACCTAAAATTAAAATCTCTGTGAAACTTTGTTCTTTTCGTGTTCTCTGTTTTCTAAAAAAATTATCGCACCGCAGCCAGAACTTTCTCAACAACTTCACCAAAATAATCGGGACCGGCGGGTTCGTATTTTACGTCATGATTTAAACAGGACTCCCCAATACAATCGTCGTGACAAGCGTAGCATCCGGGATTTAATGATTCCGCCCCGTAAACTTCTCTTAAATCGAAAAGCTTCTCAACTGCCTTTTTGGGGAGAACCTTTTCTCCACCGAGTGCTCTGGAAATAAACACGATCTGAGCATAGTGTTCCACTCTTTCTAATTTGAAGTACGCGTCCATTAAATCTTTGCCAACGGTGACAACGCCGTGATTTGCCATTAAAAAAGCTTCGCAGGAGTGAATGTAAGGCCGAAGCGTTTCCGGCAGCTCCGCAGTTGAGGGCGTGCCATATTCCGCCAAAGGAATCGAGCCGATGGTCACAATAACTTCCGCTAAAACGCACTTGTCCAAAGCGAGTCCTGCAGTTGCAAAACCGGTCGCATAGGTTGGGTGAGCGTGGACAACTGCCTGAACATCCGAACGTTCCTGGTAAATAAACAGATGCATCGGCAGCTCGGTTGAGGGTCTGCCGTCTGAAATCGGCTGCCCGTTCAAGTCGACAACTACCATCTCTGCAGCATTCATGAAACCTTTTGAGGTGCCGGTGGGAGTAGTGAGAATGCGTTCTTCGTCTAATCGAACGCTTATGTTGCCATCGTTGGCGGCGACATAACCTCGCTGGTACATGCGTTGCCCGATTTCAACGATCGTTTGGCGGAGATTGTCTTCAGATGTTGAGTTCATTTAAAGTATTGTTCCTGTCGTTGGTCGAAATAAACTTTTTTACATTTCTATTGATTTAATTGAATCGGGAAGTAAGTCATGCAAATCAGGATACGCCTCAACCAAAAGAAAAATATCTGCCAAATCTATTTTGACGTTGACTCTTTCGTCTTTTCTGGTCAGAATATGCCCAAATTTACCTGGTAGAATATCTTCAATTGCGGCCACTTTCATATCGTAACCCCTGACGTTCTTTATAATTGCTTTGATAATAAACGCTTGATAAAAGGATCCGTTTGTACTTGTATTCGTAAGTCAGATTCTGGACTCTTTAGGTTTAAACTGTTTTTAATTTTTTTTAGTATAGTAGTAAAACTTTTCTCAGCCACTTGAAGCAATTCGTCGATTGAATTTGTCGCAACTACGATATATAGATCCAAACTAACGACTGGCTCAACGTAGGCGTTTACAGCTAAACCGCCAATCACACAGTAACTGATTTCGTTTTCATCAAGCGATCAATGAGTTTCTGAATCATATCTTCCTGCCGTTGGCGGGGTTGTTTATAAATTCTTTTTCTGTCATGATTTTATTTTATAACATCAGTTCCAATATAATCCCGCAAAACTTCCGGAACAACGACCGTCCCGTCACCAGTTTGATAATTCTCTAAGATAGCGATCACTGTTCTTGGCAAAGCTAAACCTGAGCCATTAAGCGTGTGAATAAACTCCGTTTTTCCGGTGGACTCATTGCGAAATCGAATGTTGCCGCGGCGCCCCTGAAATGCTTCATAATTGCTGCACGATGAAACTTCCAAATATTTCCCCGCGCTTTCGGCCCAGACCTCGATGTCGTAGCATTTCGATGCGCCAAAATTTAAATCGGCTGTGCAGAGTTCGATAACTCGATAAGGTAAATTCAGTGCTTGCAAAACATCTTCAGCGTTTGAAAGTAAAGACTCCAGTTCATCGTATGAGGTTTCCGGCTTGACAAACTTCACCATTTCTACTTTGTCAAATTGGTGAATTCGAAACAGGCCCCGGGTATCCTTGCCGTACGATCCCGCTTCCCGGCGGAAGCAAGGGGTGTAAGCCGTATATTTAATGGGCAGCTCCTTTTCTTTTAACATCTCATCACGGTGGAAGTTTGTCACCGGCACCTCGGCTGTGGGAATTAGAAACAGATCGTCAACCTGGGTATGGTACATATCGTCTTCGAGTTTAGGAATTTGGCCGGTTGCAAACATACTTGCCCGATTAACCAGAAAGGGCGGAAGGACTTCCAGGTACCCGTGCTTTTCGACGTGAAAATCTATCATATAATTGATGAGCGCCCGCTCCAATTTTGCTCCCAACCCCCGGTAACTGACAAAAAACGAACCGGAAATTTTTGAGCCACGGGCAAAATCGATAATGCCCAGGTCCTCCGCTATTTCCCAGTGAGGTTTTGGTTTAAAGTTAAGTTCCGGCAATGGCCCCCATTTTTTAATTTCAATGTTATCTTCCTCGCTTTGACCGATTGGCACAGAAGAGTGCGGAAGATTCGGGACCCAGCTTTGAATTTCTTTAATTTCACTGTCAAAAGTTCGCAGTTCGGTATCCATCTCTTTGATTTTATCACCTACTTTTTTCATTTTAGCAATTTCAGCATCAGCGGATTTGCCTTCTTTCTTCTGTTTGGCGATGAGCTGCGAACTTGTATTGCGCTGATTCTTGAGTTGCTCGACTTCCTGCAAAATCTTACGACGTTTTGAGTCGAGAGAAATCAGGCGATCCAAATCAACTTTTTCGCGCTTGTTTTTTACGCCTTCTTTGACTAAGTCTAGATTTGCACGTATGAACTTAAGGTCTAACATAAAATACTCGATTTAAGTGTTCAAATTGTTAGATGATAAATAAATTAAAAAGGAGGTAAAATACAAGGAAAAATATCCAAGGAGGAATGAAGACCGTGCACGATGACGTTTCGTTCACCGGTGGATATCCGATGTCTTCAATGAGGTTTTAGGTTTTTCAATCCCGAAAGATTGAATTAGGATAATAGATTCAAACCTACTATCCTAAATTGTTTGCCTTTGATGTAGTAATTTCATACTATTCAGTTGTTTACCGTTCAAATCTAATTTTATTTGAAATAGGGATAAAAAAGTTGATGAGATTTAACTCC
>SMVB01265877.1_pt1 | contig 10330 bp, 9 predicted proteins | sample 2456461 | NCBI WGS metagenome assembly SMVB01 (sample SAMN11095934, study PRJNA526329) | marine sediment metagenome | biome: Marine sediment; feature: Surficial sediment; material: Deep marine sediment; isolation source: Hadal surficial sediment | place: Pacific Ocean | collected 2014-05 | depth 0-1...
GCGGGAAGCGAAACACCAATTTACGTTGGCAAGGCGGATCCAGAATCCGCCATCGCAAGAATTCCGACAGAGCAGGGTCAAAAGCTGGAAAATCGACTGACGGAGCACAACCGCAATATCGCAAGGGCGGAAAGTACCCTTCGCATAGAGGATTTCGATTATCGAAGCCTCGTTGTCCAAAGCGGTTGGCAAGGCGCCGCGGAAACGTATCTCATAAATTTCTTTGAACCGGTGTGGAACAGCGAAACCAACATTTGTTACGGAATTGGAAAGCACGGTGATGCCGCGAAAACCCGAAGCAATAAACGATCGCCATGGGACACCATGCATCCCGGTCGAAAATGGGCTCGCGATGGCACGCCCATCGAGGATGCCCGGCCGAGCAAGCGAATAAAGGCCGATCTCAAGCGCCACTTTGCCTCGGTCAGCGTGTTCAAGACCGATGGTCAGGTTCTCAAGAGCTTCGTGGACGAGCTTCGCCAATTGTAGCTCGGTTCGCTCGGCGCGATGCCGCTACCGCGCCGGCGGCAGGGGGGTGGCGAGTTCGTCGCGGAAGTGGGCGGCGAGGGCGGTGAAGTCGGCTTGGCGGCTTGAGGTCTTGCGCCAGGCGAGGCCGATGTGGCGGGCGGGGCCGTTCATGGGGCGGGCCTCGAGGCGGGTGCCCCGGATCAGTCCACCGTCGATGGCCATTTTCGGCAGCAGGGTGAGTCCCAGGCCGTTATCGACCATCTGCGCCAGGGTGTGCAGGCTGGTCGCCTGGAACCGGTCGGGGCCGGGAAGGTCGCACAGCGCCAGCGCGTGATCGCGCAGGCAATGACCCTCTTCGAGAAGCAGCACCTCGTTACCGGTTAGATCGCCGGGATCGATCCGCTCGCGCGCCGCCAGGTCGTGGCCGCGCGGAAACGCGACCCAGAACGGGTCCTCGGCGAACACCGCGGTCTCGAAGCCCCCGGTGGGATAGGGAAACGCCATCAGCACCGCGTCGAGGTCGCCGGCGCCGAGACGGCCCAGCAGCGGCGCGGTCTGGTCCTCGCGCAGGAACAGCTCCAGGAAGGGATGCGCCGCGCGCAGCGCCGGCCACGCCCGGGGCAAAAGAAAAGGGCCGATGGTCGGGATCACGCCGAGGCGCAACGGCCCCGACAGCGGCGGGCCCGCCGCCTTGACCGCGTCGCTCAGGTCCGCCACGTCGCTCAGGATCGCGCGGGCGCGGGCGGCGGTGTCGCGTCCCAACGGCGTGACGATCACGGTGCGCTTGGTGCGCTCGATCAGCCTCCGGCCGAGGATCGCCTCGAGCTCCTTGATGCTGGCCGACAAGGTCGACTGGGTCACCAGGGAGGCCTCGGCGGCGCGGCCGAAATGGCCGTGATCGGCCACCGCCACCAGATAGCGAAGCTGACGGAGGGAGGGAAGGGGTGCCGCCATTTAATCGTTTTTTCCACTTTGTACGATGAAAATAACTCATTGGACCGATTAAACTCAATCCCCTAATTTCATCGATATCAAAGGCGCGACCGAAACACCGACCGAAAGGAATGACGCCATGCACAGAGTCCCCGACGCCACGTTCAAGACCCGGGTCCGCGACGACGCCCTGGGCGGCCCCAATCCGTTCGAATGGAAAGAACTGACCAGCGCCGATGTCTTCGCCGGCAAGCGGGTGGTGCTGTTCGCCCTGCCCGGCGCGTTCACGCCGACCTGTTCGACCACCCACCTGCCGCGTTACGAGGAATTGTACGGCGACTTCACGGCGGCGGGCGTGGACGCGGTGGTCTGCCTGTCGGTCAACGACGCGTTCGTGATGTACCAGTGGGGCCTCAGCCAGAACGCCAGCAACGTGTTCCTGCTGCCCGACGGAAGCGGCGAGTTCACGCGCAAGATGGGCATGCTGGTGGACAAGGACAACCTCGGCTTCGGCATGCGAAGCTGGCGCTATTCGATGCTGGTCGACAACGGCTCGATCGAGAAGATGTTCGTCGAGGACGGCCTCGCCGACAACCACCCGGACGACCCCTTCGCGGTGTCGGACGCCGACACCATGCTGGCTTATCTCCGCGCCAACTAGGCGCGGGGGCGCCGCGGCCGTGTTCAGGCGGTCTTGCGGCGCGCGCCTCGCTTGGTCCGCTTGATCGGCGTCGGCGCGGTGCGCTTGATCGATTCGTGCGCGGCGAAGGCGGCCAGATTGACCATGTCGGACACGGTCGCGCCCATGGCAACGATCTGGGCCGGTTTCTCGAGGCCCATCAACAACGGCCCCACCACGGCGCCGCCGCCCAACTCCTGCAGCAGCTTGGTCGAAATATTGGCGCTGTGCAGCGCCGGCATGATCAGCACGTTGGCCGGCCCCGACAGGCGGCAGAACGGATAGAGCGCGAGAAGTTCCGGGTTGAGCGCCACGTCGGCCGCCATCTCGCCGTCATACTCGAAATCCACCTTGCGTGAATCGAGCAAGTCGATCGCCTGGCGGACGCGCAGGTCCTTTTTGCGCGGTGGATTGCCGAAGTTGGAGAATGACAGCATGGCGACCCTGGGCTCGTGGCCCATCTCGCGCGCCTTGGCCGCGGTCTGGCAGGCGATGTCGGCCAGTTCCTCCGGGCTGGGCAGTTCATGCACGGTGGAATCGGCGATGAACACGGTGGTTCCCTGCGCGATCACCATGGTCAGGCCGAACAAGCGTTCGTTCGGGCGCGGATCGAGCACCCGGCAGACGTCCTCCAGCGCCACGTAATAGTTGCGCGTGAGCCCGGTGACCAAGCCGTCGGCCTGGTCCAGGGCCACCATGCAGGCGGCGAAGACGTTGCGGTCCTGGTTCACCATGCGCTGGCAGTCGCGGTACAGGTAGCCTTGGCGTTGCAGGCGCTTGTAAAGGAAATCGGTGTAGCGCTTGTTCTGCTTGCTAAGCCGCGCGTTGTGGATTTCCAGCCCCTCGGGCTGGCTCAGCCCCATGTTTGCCAGGGTCTCGGAAATACGGTGTTCGCGTCCGATCAGGATCGGCGTGCCGAGGCCCATCGAGTGCCACTGCACGGCGGCGCGGATCACTTTCTCTTCCTCGCCCTCGGCGAACACCATGCGCCGGGGCTGCGCCCGCACCTCCTCCAGTATCATCTGCATGTTGCCGGCGGTGGGGTCGAGGCGCGTCCCGAGTTCGCGGCGGTAGGCGCCGACGTCGGCCAGCGGGCGTTGCGCGACGCCGCTGTCCATCGCCGCCTGGGCCACCGCCGCCGGCACCGCGATGATCAGGCGCGGGTCGAACGGCTTGGGAAGAATGTATTCGGGGCCGTATTGCAGGCGCTGCGCGGAGTAGGCGGCCGCGACCTCGTCGGGCACGTCCTCGCGCGCCAACGCAGCCAGGGCCTGGGCGGCGGCGATCTTCATTTCATCGTTGATGGTGGTGGCGCGCACGTCCAGGGCGCCGCGGAAAATATACGGGAAGCCCAGCACGTTGTTGAGTTGGTTCGGATAGTCCGAACGCCCGGTCGCCATGATGGCGTCGCCGCGCACCTCGCACACGTCCTCCGGCGTGATTTCCGGGTCCGGATTGGCCATCGCGAAAATGATCGGGTTGTCGGCCATGGAGCGCACCATCTCCGGCGTCATGGCGCCCTTGACCGACAGGCCCAGGAACACGTCGGCGCCGGCCACCGCCTCGGCCAGGGTGCGCAGCTTGGTTTTGCTGGCATGGGCCGATTTCCACTGGTTCATGCCCGCCGCGCGACCCTGGTAGATAACGCCCCTGGTGTCGCACAGGATCGCGTTCTCGCCCGGCATCCCCATGCCCTTGAACAGTTCCAGGCACGCGATGCCCGCCGCGCCGGCGCCGTTGACCACCACGCGCACGTCCTTGATGTCGCGGTCGGTCAGGTGCAGCGCGTTGACCAGCCCGGCCGCCGAAATGATCGCCGTGCCGTGCTGGTCGTCGTGAAACACGGGGATGTTCATCGCCTCGCGCAGGCGCTGTTCGATGATGAAACATTCCGGCGCCTTGATGTCTTCCAGATTGATGCCGCCCCAACTTTGGCCCAGGAAGCGCACGCAGTTGACGAATTCGTCGACGTCCTCGGTGTCGATTTCGATGTCGATGCCGTCGATATCGGCGAAGCGCTTGAACAGCACCGCCTTGCCTTCCATCACCGGCTTCGAGGCCAGCGCGCCGAGATTGCCCAGCCCAAGGACCGCGGTGCCGTTGGAGATCACCGCCACCATGTTGCCTTTCGACGTGTAGTCGTAGGCGAGCGAGGGGTCCCTCTGGATTTCCAGGCACGGCACGGCGACGCCCGGCGAATACGCCAGCGAGAGCTCGCGCGCCGTGGTCAGTGGCTTGGTCGCGCGAATCTCGAGCTTGCCCGGCTTGCCCGAGGAGTGAAAGGCGAGGGCTTCTTCGTCGGTGGTATGGAAATCGGCGCGGGGCTTAGACATCGGCTAATCCTACCGGCGGTTCGAATGAGCGGATCGGGATGAATCCATCACTGTAGAGTGGCGTTCCAACTCCGTAAAGCGCGCCGCGCACGGGTACCGATATGTTATCGTCGCCGACCATGGCGCGAAACCCGGCGACAGCGGCGCGCAAGGGCAAGGGAGGTGACGGCGCGGGCTCCGCGAACGGCGCTCCGACGCCCATGTTCGCGCAGTATTTCCGCATCAAGCAGGCTCACCCCGACAGCCTGCTGTTCTTTCGCATGGGCGACTTCTACGAGATGTTCTTCGACGACGCGGTGGCGGCGGCCGCGGCGCTCGACATCACGCTCACCAGCCGCGGTTCGCACAACGGCGATCCGATACCGATGTGCGGCGTGCCGGCGCACAGCCACGAAGCCTATCTGCAACGGCTGATAAAAAAGGGCTTCAAGGTCGCGGTCTGCGAACAGACCGAGGACCCGGCCGAGGCGCGCAAGCGCGGCGGCAAGACCCTGGTCGCGCGCGACGTCACCCGCGTGATCACGCCGGGAACCATCACCGAGGACGCGTTGCTCGATGCCCGCGCCAACAATCACCTGGCGGCGTTGGCGCGCGCCGGGGGCGAATTGGCGCTGGCCTGGATCGACATCTCGACCGGCGATTTTTCGGTCACGGGGCTCAGCCCCGGCGACCTGGGCGCGGCGCTGGCGCGCGTCGCGCCGGGCGAACTGCTGGTTTCCGAACGCCTGATGGAAGCGCCGGAGCTGTTCGATGTTTTCGCCGAGTGGAAATCCGTGCTGACGCCGTTGCCCCCCGCCCGCCTCGACAGCGCCGCCGGCGAGCGCCGCCTCAAGGCCGCGTTCCAGGTCGCCGCGTTGGACGGATTCGGCGACTATAGCCGCGCGGAGGTGGCCGCCTGCGGCGCGGTGCTCGATTATGTGGAACTGACCCAGAAGGGCCGCATGCCGAGACTCGCGCCGCCGCGCCGCCTGGCCGCCGACTCGGCGATGGCGATCGACGCGGCGACGCGGCGCAACCTGGAGCTTGTCGGCGCCCTGGACGGCGGGCGCGCGGGCAGCCTGCTCGGCGTCATCGACCGCACCTTGACCGGCGCCGGCGCGCGGCTTCTGGCGGCGCGGCTGTCGGCGCCGCTCACCGATCCGGCGGCGATCAACCGCCGCCTCGATTCGGTGGCGCGAATGGTTGGCGACTCGGCGCTACGCGGCGACGCGCGCGCCCTGTTGCGCCAATGCCCCGATCTCGAGCGCGCGCTGGGCCGGCTCAGCCTGGGCCGGGGCGGGCCGCGCGATCTGGCCGCGGTGCGCGAGGCCTTGGCGCGCGCCGGGCGTTTGCGCGCGTTGCTGCTGGCCTCCGACGAGCCGCTGCCCGACGCACTCGGTGAAATCGCGGCCCAACTCGGCGAGCACGGCGCGCTGGTCGATCGGCTGGAACGCGCGTTGCTGCCCGAGTTGCCGCTGCTGGCGCGCGACGGCGGTTTCATCGCGCCCGGCTACGCGCCCGAGTTCGACGAGCTCAAGACCCTGCGTGACGAAAGCCGCCGCTTGATCGCCGCGCTCGAGCAGCGTTACCGCGGCGACACCGGCATCACGCTGAAGATACGCCACAACAACGTGCTGGGCTATTTCGTCGAGGTGAAGCCGGCCAACGCCGACGCGCTGGGCGCCATCGAGAGCTTCATTCACCGCCAGTCGCTGGCCAACCAGGCGCGCTTCACCACGGTCGAGCTTGGCGAACTGGCCGACCGGATTTCCCGCGCCGCCGAGCGCGCGCTGGCGGTGGAACTCACGCTGTTCGACGACCTGACCGGCGAGGTCGCGGCGCGGGACAACGAGGTCGCGGCGGCCGGGCGCGCGCTGGCGCGGCTCGACGTCGCTTGCGCGTTGGCCGAACTCGCCGTCACCGAACGCCACGCGCGGCCGCGCGTCGACGACTCCCTGGCGTTCCAGATCACCGGCGGCCGCCATCCGGTGGTCGAGGCGGTGGCGGCCCAGGTCAATCCGGGCGGCGAGGCCTTCGTCGCCAACGATTGCGACCTGGCCGAGGACCGCCGCCTGTGGCTGCTCACGGGGCCCAACATGGCCGGCAAATCGACCTTCCTGCGCCAGAACGCGCTGATCGCGGTGCTCGCCCAGATGGGCGCGTTCGTGCCCGCCGAGGCCGCCCATATCGGCGTCGTCGACCGGCTGTTCAGCCGCGTCGGCGCGGCCGACGACCTGGCGCGCGGGCGCTCGACCTTCATGGTGGAGATGGTCGAGACGGCGGTGATCCTCAACCAGGCCGGGCCGCGCGCGCTGGTGATCCTGGACGAGATCGGCCGCGGCACCGCCACCTATGACGGCCTGTCCATTGCCTGGGCAACGGTCGAGCACTTGCACGATACAAACCGGTGCCGGGCGCTGTTCGCCACCCATTACCACGAACTCACCGCGCTCGCCGCCAAGCTCGACGGGCTGGCTTGCCACGCCATGCGGGTGCGCGAATGGCAAGAAAAAGTGGTATTCCTCTACGAGGTCGTACCGGGCGCCGCCGACCGCTCCTACGGCATCCAGGTGGCGCGCCTGGCCGGCCTGCCCGAGGCGGTGGTGGCGCGCGCCGAGCAAGTCCTGGAGACGCTGGAGGCGGACGAGCGCGGCTCGGCCACGCTCCGCTTGGCCCACGACCTGCCCCTGTTCGCCGCCGGCGCGGCGCGGCCCAAAGGTCCCGCGAAAGTCTCGCGCGCCGAAGCCGCGCTGGCCGACATCGCGCCCGACGAACTCACGCCAAAGGAGGCGCTGGAATTTCTTTACGAGCTCAAGGGCTTGGGCGCGGATGAAAACTGATTGGAACAAGCCACCGGCGCGAGGGCGAACAAAGCCGGAATCGTTGTAGCTGCCCGTATCGCGCTCAGGCGGGCGCGAATTTTTTGACCTTGATCCCGGCTTCGGATTTGCGGGCCTGGGCAAGGTCGTGGGCCGTCTGCATGGCGAGCCATGTGTCGGCCGTGCTCCATCCCATCTTTTCCAGGCGGATCGCCATTTCCGGCGAGATCGCGGCGTGGCCGTGGATCACGCGCGACAGCGTATGGCGGGCGACGCCGAGCAGCCGCGCGCCTTCCGTCACGGACAGGCCGAACGGCTCCAGGCAACCGTCCTTGATCGAACGGCCCGGATGAGGTGGGCTCTTCATGGGCATCGCGCTCTCCTAGTGATAATCGATCATGCGAACGTCGAACGCCTCGCCGCCCTCGCGCCGAAATATAATGCGCCAGTTATCCGACACCTTGACGCTCCAATAGCCCTTAAGGTCCCCTTTGAGGCGATGCAGCGTGTAACCCGAAACTCGCTTCAATGGGGCGATGGGGGCTCACTTTCGCCAATCGATTTCCTCGACGCTTAGGGCTTCGAGTTTTTCCTCCAGGGCATGGTTGCCGGTGAAAATGGTTAGATTATCGCATTTCCACCGCGCCGAAGGGGCAATCAGGCCGTCAAATCCCAAGAAGTTTATGGCGGCCCCAATCTTAGCGTCTGTTCGTAGTTTCGCTCCCCGTAACGATCAAAATCGACTCCAAGCTGGATCAAGTCGTCGCGCGACAAGGTTACTGTTTTGCCTGTGGTCACCGCCAGCGTGTGAAGCTTGAGCCCCTTTGTCGGTGGAGGCGTTAGCGCGGCAAAATACGCGGCGACTTCGGCGATGGCCCCTTCGCGCACCAAACACGTGTATAGAACGCGCACGGCCGGATCGCGACTGGGCCGGGGCGCCCATCGACCGCCACTAACGGAGGGGGCGATCGGATCGATGCTTATCGGGGTTGCCCGGAAAACGATTCCTTCGTATCGGGTTGGGTGTAGGCCACTTAACCGGTCGAGCAACTCGGGATCGTGGATCATCCCCCCCCGGCTCCGGTCAGAAATACACGGCGTCGCGAAGCTGATTGACCAAGTTCATCACCTCGTCAATTTTTCCGTCCCGGATCAACTCCGCCGGAGATCGCCCATCCAGATGCCTTTGTGGCGCGAATATCCATTGCCGCGCTTCGTTCGGCTCGTAAAAGTCCGATAGCTGATCAACTATATATTCCAGTTCAAGAAGCGTCTTCTCCTTACTCGGCTGTGGATAGGCTCGTCCCTTGTTCCAACGCGACACGGTTTCCGGCCGGGTGCCAAGAAGGTTCGCGACGTCGATATGTTTCATCGCGCCTTTAGCGCGGATGGATTCGAGCTTGCGCGCGACCGCGCCGCTCATGATCGGTGCCCGCTTCCGTCCATGGCGTTATCTCCTCTACCCGGTTGGTTCATTGCCGCCTCCCTTCTCGTTCCACGCGCCGCATTGGCGGTGGCAGAGCGCCATATTCCTAAATTGACTATATCATTGATTTTTTTATTGCGTAATATATTGCGTATTGAATTGACGTTTATATTGCGTTCTGCGTCGGATATGCGTTTCCGACGGGGAGCGATGTCTCCCGAGACGCGCCGCGCCACGCCTCTCCCTTGTCTCAATCCTCGTGGCCGCCGCGATGGCGCTTCAGCAGCACGTAATAGGCGCCGGCGCCGCCGTGTTTGGGTTGGGCGGTGTGCAGGGCGAGGACGCGGGCGCGGTTGGGCGGCTCGTTGAGCCAGCGCGGCGCCATGTCGCGCAGCACGCCGTGGGCGCCGTCGGGGCGCAGCCCCTTGCCGGTGATCACCAGCACGCAGCGCTTGCCGTCGGCCTGGGCGCCGGCGATGAAGCCGCTCAGCGCGCGGTGCGCTTGCGTCTGGGTCATGCCGTGCAGGTCGATATGGTCCTCGACCGCGAGCTGGCCGCGCTTGAGGCGCTGGGCGGAGCGCTTGTCGAGACCCGGCGCGCGGCCCACGGCGATGTCCGGCAGATCGGGTTCACGCGTGGCCATGGCCGGCGTGGCCGGAGCGACGCGGCGCGCCGGCGCCGGTGGCTCGGCGGCGGGCTCCGGGGCGTCGCGCTCCGCCATGGGTTGGTCGCGCGCGGTTACCTTGCGCCACAGCGCGATGTCCTCGCGGCTCAGCCCGCGCGGTGGCTTACGTTCCGTGTCACGTTTCGACGTCATCGACGATCACCACGTGGAGCCGGCGCGGCCCGTGCGCGCCGAGTTCGATGCGAAGGCCGATATCGCCGGTGCGCGACGGCCCGGTGATGAAGCACAGCGCGCGCGGTGGCGTGGCGGCGGCGCGCAGGCCCGCCCACGCCTCTTCCAGCGACCCCACGACGCGCGACGCCGGCAGCACCACGATATTGGTTTCGGGCACGAAGGAAGCGCTGTGCGGGTTGTTCTTGTCGTGCCACATCACCAGCGATCCGGTCTCGGCCACGCCGCCGTGGGCGCATGTCAGAGCGACCAGGTCGTCGATGCCGGGCACGCCGCGCTTGAGGCTGAGCAGCGGCTGTGCGTCCCACGGCGCGGCGTCGAACAACGGGTCCGGCGTGGCGAGGATCGCGCTGGGCAGGTTTTGCGCCGCCAGGTAGTCGCTCACCGCGCCGGGCAAGTCGTCGAGCGAGGCGATGCGCGCGGTGGTGGCGCTGACCGCTTCCGCCTTGTCGCGAAACAGGGCGACGCGCCCCTCGCGATCGGGCGGCGCGCGAACCGCCTCGGGCGGGCCGCCCACGCGGCGGTCCAGCGCGGCGCGGCCCGAGGCGTCCAGCGGGCCTCGGGCGAGGCTCGCGCGAATCCCGGCCAGGATATCGGCGCGCGCGTCGCTCATCGCCGCCGCGCCCATTGCGCCTGGAAGGTCGCGCCCTGCGGCGCCGGCAGGTCGCGCCCGCCGGTCCAACCACCGGCCAGCGGCAACGCGCGGAAGCGGCCCTTGCGCCCGGCCAGCGCGGCCAGGAGTCGCATCGCCGGGCCGGTGATCGCGCGGTACAGCGCCGGGCGCGCGGCGAGCCAGGCCCACAACGCCAGCCCGGCGCGGGCGCGCGGCGGCATCAA
>SMVB01439077.1_pt1 | contig 10330 bp, 9 predicted proteins | sample 2456461 | NCBI WGS metagenome assembly SMVB01 (sample SAMN11095934, study PRJNA526329) | marine sediment metagenome | biome: Marine sediment; feature: Surficial sediment; material: Deep marine sediment; isolation source: Hadal surficial sediment | place: Pacific Ocean | collected 2014-05 | depth 0-1...
CTGCGGTTCTCAAGCCCATCAGGACCATCACGCTCATAAGCCCGGTACCAGCGGTAAAAGCTGCTACGACTCACTTTTATCTCGGTCAGAGTCCGGCGTATGGATAACTCGGAGTCTTCCACCAGGTGGATAATGGCCAGCTTTTCTGATGCGGTATACATCAGCCGTCGTCCAATATCACACCCTGCCCAGTCAGACTTTTTTTAAGCCAGTCATTGCGCAGATACAACTCGGCAACCGCTTGCTTGAGGTTCGTGTTTTCTTTTCTGAGGCCAACCACTTCATCAGTGCTGGCTTCACGGACTGTATCTCCCGCCAGGCGCTTTTTACCGGCCTCAAGAAAGTCTTTGCTCCAGCGATAATAAAGATTGGTGTTGACGCCTTCGCGGCGACACAACTCGGCTATCGAGCTTTCGCCCCGCAATCCATCCAGCACGATACGGATCTTTTCTTCTGACGAAAACTTACGGCGGGTATTCCTGCGGATCTCCTTGACCCGTTTGGTGGTGTTTGACATGCTCATATTGAAACTCCTCTGCTTCAGTTTAAAAATAGCAGAAGTGTCTCTCCCCCGGATCGACGGACATTCAGATAAGAGCAGGTCGCAATTGCTGCTTGATTCAGCCTTATTCCTGAACGTCATGACAAAATATTCTGCCGGCAGGAAGGTGATGCGTCGTTGCCTTTTCCTGGCTAAAGTTCCTCTTCAGTTTTGTGAATGGAAGTCGCCGCTTAAACCAGCGTTGTACATTTGATCGCGATTGTTACCTTCCAGCATAATGTCATCATGAGCAAGCGCTACGATCCAATCCACGGCAAAGTCGTGCCCGTGTTTTTCCACTATGCCGTGCCTTCAATACTGGGCATGCTGGCCGTCACTTCTGCCGGCATCATTGATGGCATATTCATTGGCAATTACGTCGGATCAACCGCCCTGGCAGCGGTCAACATAGCACAGCCTGTGTGGGCCATATTCGCAGCTGTGGTGTTCATGCTGGCGGTCGGTGGTTCTGTCATGTGTGGCAAATTTCTGGGCGAAAACCGACCACAGGCGGCCAACAATATATTCACCAAGACCATGATTGCATCGGTCGCTGTAGCGTTACTGCTTTCCGGGGTTTGCTTGCTGTTTCTGGATTCTGTGGTCAGTCTGCTCGGTGCCAATGACGAGCTGCATGACCTTGTGCACACGTACATGCGCATTATTCTTTACTTTGCGCCGATACTGATCGCTGCCTTGACGCTGGATTACTTTGTTCGTGTTGATGGCAGGCCCTTACTGGCTTCGCTGGCGCTGATTTCGTTCGCCGTGATCAACATCGGGCTCAACTGGTTGTTTATCGTCAAACTGAATTGGGGTATTGAAGGCGCTGCGTGGGCTTCTGCACTGGCCGAAGTCGCCATTTTAATGATCCTCTTGACCCACCTGTTCAGCCCAAAGCGCTCTTTACACCTGATACGAATCAAAGGTGGCTGGGGAGACGTGTTGAAAGCCGCCTACAACGGGTTTTCTGAGTTCGCCAACGAATTGTCGATCGGTCTGATCGTGTTGTTATTTAATTGGGTGATGATCAGCCGACAGGGCGTGGCCGGGGTGGCGGCCTACAGCATCATTGGCTATCTGGTGATGATCGGGCTGGAAGTCAGCTACGGTATTTCCGAATCACTGCAGCCGACCATAAGTAAAAACCTCGGCGCACGGCAACCTCAGCGAATCTCACAGTTTATGCTGACCGCAATCCTATCGGCATTTGTTGTGGGCCTGCTGGTCAGCGGTCTGTTTGTGATGGCGCCAGAATTACTGGTTTCATTGTTCCTCGGTGAAAACGAACTTGAGACCGTTGTTATCGCGCTGGAATTTATTGCCCTGTTCTGGCCCGCCTTTTTGTTTAATGGGATGAACATTACCCTGGCATCCTATTTCACCGCCCTGCATAAACCATTGCAATCGGCGGCGATTGCGATTTCCCGCAGCTTGCTGTTACCCGTCATCGGACTGCTTGTTTTGCCCATATGGTTCGGCGATCGTGGCATCTATATGGCCATTCCAATTGCCGAAGCCCTGACTTTTGTACTCGCCTTGACGTTGGTGGCCCGTTATAGGCCCGCAAAAATCACAGCAGCCCTGGATACATCCGGGTAATAGACAGGAATCACAGCATAAATATCTGCACCAACATTAATGGCTTTGTCTGACACCCAAACAATGGCCGCGGCAACATTGATAGTCTTTGATCGGGGCTGGTGAAAACATCAGGAGAAGTGTAACTTCATGTTCATCATTGCTGAAACGGCACAGGGCAACGTCTAAGCACTGTGCAACCATTATCAAGTCGAGTATTATCGAACCCTTCTTCCTTATACGACTTACATTGCTTAAATACCGGATTGAACCGGCAATTACCTGTTGCCAAATATTGTAAGAGTTGAAAAATCAAACCAACCAAAGCCGGGAATATGTCGCCTCACTTACAGGCTTGCGCGGAGTTGCTGCGTTGTTTGTGTTTTTGTACCATTATCATTCCCTCAACCCGGGGATTCGTCTTGATTTGAGCGTCCCGATTATCGGTTCAGCACTACAATTTCCTTTGGGTTTTGGATCTGTGGGTGTCACTCTGTTTTTTGTGTTGAGCGGGTTTCTGCTTACGCTTCCGTTCGCCGGTGCGGCGCTCACCAATGCACCTCCACCCGCGCTCGGCAGCTATTACAAAAGGCGTTTATTGCGTGTTTTTCCAGCCTATTACGCCCAACTGATCATCATCCTGATGTTCGGTGCATGGTTTGTTACCTGGAAGCCCCTCGACGGCATGAGCCTGCTGGCCCACATGGGCATGTTTTTCAATGTCGGCCCCAACCCCGTGCGCCCAATCGTTGGGGTTTGGTGGACATTGCCGGTAGAGTTGTCTTTCTACTTGCTGCTGCCGTTTCTTGCCCTGTTCCTGCGGCCGGCGAAATGGCTAATGTTGCTGGTCTTCTGCATTTTTATTAGCGTGATATACCGTATCTGGTCGGCAGACCATTTTGCCGGAGGTCATGCTGATGCTGTGTATCTGGCTGCGGTGCATTTACCCGGTTCTTTACCGGAATTCCTGCTGGGTGCAACGGCAGCCCTTTTGGTGCAATGGTTCAATGTCCACGGCATCAAAAAGCCATCCCCGGCAGTTCTTGATGGTCTGTTCTTTGCTGGCGTCATACTCGTCTATTTTTGGCACTGGGAGGTACTGCTCCCCAATGCGGACACCTACTGGTTGGGTCACTGGAGCATGCTGCTTGCGCCGGTGGCGTTGGGCTTGCCCTTGTCGATGATGATTACCGGTCTTTATTGGGGTAGCCGGGTCGGGCGGCTACTATTTGCCAATCCGGTCGTCTATTTTCTGGGCCTGATCAGTTACAGCATCTACCTTTGGCATTTTGTGCTTATGCAGCAGGCTGCTGTTATTTTTGGCGAAGCCTTGTCGAATCTGCCCCAAATTTACCGCTTTCTGTTTTCGTTTGGTCTGGTGATTTTAGTTTCGACCTTAAGTTACTACGTTTTTGAACGCCCCTTTTTTCGCCAGGCATTCAAACGCAAGGCTCCACCCACCGATCATGAAGTCAAGCAACACACAGGCTGAAGGCTGAAACTGAAATAGAAACGTGGAGGTTTAAACATTGGAAAATTACGAGATTCCGGCTGAGCAGGGCTTTGAGAAGTTAGTGCAGTACGTAGCCTCCCGTTTGACAGCTTGTGCTTGGACCCTGGCGACGGCTGAGTCCTGTACCGGCGGGTGGATTGCCAAGGTCTGCACCGATCTTGCGGGAAGTTCGGCCTGGTTTGATCGCGGATTTGTCACCTACAGTGATAAGGCCAAGCAGGAACTGTTGGGTGTGAAACGGAGTACATTGAAAAATGATGGGGCCGTCAGTGAGGCTACCGTCATAGAGATGGCCGATGGCGCCCGCAACCGGGCTGGAGTCTTTGCCGCATTAGCAGTGACAGGAATAGCCGGTCCTGAAAGAGGTGATTCAGACAAGCCCGTCGGTCTGGTGTGGTTTGCCTGGTCACTTGAAGGCTGCCGGACCCGTAGCGAAATGATGCAATTTCAGGGTGACCGTGATGCCGTGCGCCGGCAAACAGTTATGCACGCATTGAGTGGCTTACTGAACAAACTCCCCGACAAATGACAAATAAGTTTCGCCTGTTTTTTGCGCTGGTGCCCGACCAAGCGGTTAAGCGGGAAGTCCACGCCGTGCAAAAAAAGCTGGCTTGCAATGCGCGCATGATTCCAGCTGAACAGATTCATGTCACGCTGGCGTTCCTGGGGCAACAATCAGCGGAAACCGTTCCTCAATTGTGCGCCATGGCTTCGCAGCTGTATTTTGAACCCTGCAAACTGGTTCTGGACCGGCTCGGCACCTTTCGCCGTGTCAACGTGCTCTGGCTCGGTGCGTCTGAAGTCCCAACTTCGTTGCGAAATTTTCGTCAGGCCCTGATGGAAGGGCTCGAAAAGGCCGGTATCGGGTTTGATCACAAGGCCTGGAGACCGCATCTCACGCTTTATCGTGGTTTGAGAAACAAAGCGGGGATAATGGAATTCGATCCAGTGGTTTGGCGGCTGAATCAATTCAGTCTGATTGAGAGTATTAATGTGAAATGCGGGGTTGAATACCGTCGTCAGGGACACTGGAAAAGCGGTTCATCGGTCATTTGACCCGTATCCGTGTAAGAAATCCGCCAGAGAGCAAATTGGTGGCTGAGAGGCGGCAAAGCCTGTGTCATAATATTTACTATTGGGCCCGGCATCGGAGCTGAGTAAGCTTCATAAAACTTAAAAAAACAGTCTTGATTTCGTTCTGAGCACGCAAATGAAGGCGCAATTGATCAAGGAGAGGAACCATGGACGACAACCGTAAACAGGCACTGGCAGCAGCACTTATACAGATTGAACGGCAATTCGGCAAGGGCGCCATCATGCGAATGGGCGATGGCTGCGCAAGGCGTGAAGTGCCGGTCGTTTCCACCGGTTCGCTTACTTTGGATGCTGCTCTGGGTATCGGCGGCCTGCCCCGGGGCAGGGTGGTCGAGATTTATGGCCCTGAGGCCAGCGGAAAAACCACACTGACGCTGCATGCGATTGCAGAGTGTCAAAAAGCCGGCGGAACGACGGCATTCGTGGATGCCGAACATGCGCTGGATCCACGTTATGCCGAAAATCTGGGTGTGAATATGGAAGACTTGCTGGTTTCTCAACCGGACACCGGTGAACAGGGGCTGGAAATCACGGACATGCTGGTTCGCTCCGGTGCCGTTGACATGGTCGTTATCGATTCCGTTGCGGCGCTGACACCAAAAGCCGAAATCGAAGGTGACATGGGCGATCACCATGTTGGTTTGCAGGCGAGGTTGATGTCCCAGGCCCTGCGCAAGCTGACCGCCAACATCAATCGATCCCAGTGCATGGTGGTTTTCATCAACCAGATTCGCATGAAGATTGGCGTGATGTTTGGTAGCCCGGAAACCACCAGTGGTGGCAATGCATTGAAATTCTACGCTTCGATTCGTCTGGACATTCGACGCATTGGCGCGATCAAGAAGGGTGATGAAATCATCGGTAACATGACCCGGGTGAAAGTAGTAAAAAACAAGATGGCACCACCATTCAAGCAGGCCGAGTTTGAAATTATTTACGGTGAAGGCATTTCCCGTGAGGCTGAACTGATTGAGTTGGGCGTCAAATACAATTTTGTCGAAAAGGCAGGTGCCTGGTACAGCTACAACGGCGATCGCATCGGCCAGGGCAAGGAAAATGTGCGTTGCTTCCTCAAGGACAATCCGGATATCGCCAACGCCATCGAGAAGCAGATACGAGACGAGCTTATGCCTGCCCGCAAGAAAAACGATGCGGTTGAAGAACCAGTTGCCGAGTAATATCCGCTCGGGATGTGCAGTGTCTGCAGCACCAGCCTGCTAGTGCAGAGCCTGGAAGTTCGGGGCTTGCTGGCTCTGGACATGCCTGGCCGGGTCTTTTCAGGTAGAGATTTGTTGATTCGAGAATGAGCATTCCGGGGCCTTCAAACAAGGATATGAGGGCCTTTGCCTATCGCTTGCTGGGACGGCGCGAATACAGCCTGTTTGAACTTGAAAACAGGATTCGACAAAAGTGGCCCGAGGCTGAAGGTATTGGGGCCCTTGTCGCGCAACTTGCCGAAGAGAACCTGGTTTGTGACAAACGATATGCCGAAGCCTATACGCGATCGCGAATTCAACGCCATCAGGGGCCGCTGAAAATCCGTGCCGCAATGAGGGGGAAAGGTGTTCCTGATTCTGTCATTGCCACGGCCATGGAAACTGAATCGGGCGAATGGCTGGAGCTTGCCCGTGTCTGGCTGCAACGGCAACATCCTGAGCGCTTGAGTTTTGAGGACAAGCAAAAATATTACCGCCGCCTGGTCAATCGAGGGTTTACCCATGACCAGGCCATGGACGCTTGCAAGAATTAACCCGCATATTGCACCAAGGCGGACCTACAAAAGTAAAATATCTTTCAATATCAATTATTTATTAATAATACAGCTCAATTTCAATAAGTACAGTTTGTCCTATTTGGGTTCAGAGCGTATCTGGCTTTGCATCTTGAACGATCCCCTTTGAGCCATAGCTGAAGCTATGGCTCTGTAGGCGGTCATCCAACCTGCTTTGCCAGCTACACTCTGAATCCCAAATCCTTGGTGCAATATGCGGGTTTAGCCGCTCCTGAATTCCCCTCCAACCTTGCTTTAGGTACACTCCGCTCTCAGCTATTAAATATTCAGAAACGCTGGGAACTCACCAGGACACCGGCACGGAGCCAATAAGTACAATGGGGAAATCACCGGATGCATCAAAGCCAAAATCCACTGCTGAAATTCGCCAGGGATTCCTGGATTATTTCTCGGATAAGGGGCACAAAGTTGTGCCTTCAAGTCCGCTTGTGCCTGCAAATGATCCGACACTGTTGTTTACCAATGCCGGGATGGTGCAGTTCAAGGATGTGTTCCTTGGTGCTGAAAAACGGGCATACACAAAGGCGGTAAGTTCCCAGCGCTGTGTGCGGGCAGGAGGCAAACACAACGATCTCGACCAGGTGGGGTACACCGCCCGGCACCACACTTTCTTTGAAATGCTGGGCAACTTCAGTTTTGGTGACTATTTCAAGAAAGAAGCTATTGCTTATGCCTGGGAACTGTTGACAGAAGTCTATGGCCTGGATCCGGAGCGACTGTGGGTTACTGTTTATCAAACCGATGACGAGGCCTATGACATATGGGCCAGCCAAATCGGTGTTCCGGAGAATCGCATCATCCGCATCGGTGACAAGCCCGGTGGTGCGAAATTTGAAAGTGATAATTTCTGGGCCATGGGTGATACTGGCCCTTGCGGCCCTTGTAGCGAAATTTTCTACGACCATGGCCCGGAGGTTGCCGGCGGACCGCCGGGATCACCGGATGAAGACAACGACCGCTACGTTGAGATCTGGAACCTTGTATTCATGCAATACGACCGTTCCGCAGATGGAACCATGCATCCGCTGCCCAAACCCTGTGTGGATACGGGCTTGGGTTTGGAGCGCCTTGCTGCGGTACTTCAGCAGCAGCAAAGCAATTATCAAATTGATCTGTTCAGGGCATTGACTGAAGCTGCTGCCACGCTAACCGGCTGCGATCGTCCCGACTCTCCTTCCCTGAACGTGATTGCTGACCACATCCGGGCCTGCTCTTTCCTGATTATTGATGGTGTTATTCCTTCCCGGGAAGGTCGCGGATACGTGCTGCGGCGAATCATTCGACGCGCAGTCCGGCACGGCTACAAATTGGGACAGAAACGACCTTTTTTCCACAAAATGGTCGCCCCGCTGGTCAGTCAAATGAGTGATGCCTATCCGGAACTGAAGAAGAAAGAACAATTAATAGCAGACACGCTGTTGGAAGAAGAGCAGCGTTTTGCCCGCACCCTGGATACCGGAATGGGCATCCTGAAGGATGTGATGAATAAATCGCAGGGAGAGATTGATGGGGAAACCGCGTTCCTGCTTTACGACACCTATGGATTCCCGCTGGACCTGACCCAGGATATTGCCCGTGAGAACGAACTGACGGTGGACCAGGCCGGCTTTGATAGGGCGATGGCTAAACAGCAGGAACGTGGCCGTTCGTCCGGAAAATTTGCACAACAGGCACAGATTTCGGGCGAAGTCATTAAATCACTGGCCCCCACTATATTTGCCGGCTACGAGCAGTTGGAAATCAATGATGGGCAAGTCGATGCCATCATGATCAATGGTGAAAAGGTTGAGGAACTCAGTGTGGGGGAAGAGGCCGTTCTGCTGCTGAACACAACACCATTTTATGCGGAGTCCGGTGGTCAGGTTGGCGATACAGGTCATATTACCGGCGAGGGTTTTGATTTTGTCGTCGAAGACACCATCAAGTTGGCTGGTGTCTTTCACGCCCACATCGGCACGCTCTCCAAGGGGTGCTTGCAAGAGGGTGATACGGTTCATGCGAAGGTTGATGGTCCACGCCGACAAAAGATTGTTCTTCACCACTCAGCGACCCACCTGATGCATGCAGCACTTAAAAAAGTCCTGGGTGATCATGTCGAGCAACGCGGCTCCCTGGTTGCGCCCAATCATTTACGCTTCGATTTCACCCATTCGCAAGCGGTAACTGACCAGGAGTTAGGTGAGATAGAAAGAAGGGTCAATGAGGAAATTCGTCTCAATCCAGCATCACAAGTGGAGGTCATGAGTTTCGACGATGCACTTAAGACCGGTGCCACAGCTTTGTTTGGAGAAAAGTACGGAGACCGCGTGCGTGTTTTGCGTTTTGGTGAGTTCTCAACAGAATTGTGTGGTGGCACACACGTTGACCGGGTTGGGGATATCGGTCAGTTCAAAATTATGGAGGAGTCTGCGATCGCATCCGGTATTCGACGAATCACCGCAGTAGCCGGAGGCGCGGCGGTAGAACAGATTCAGATCATAGAAGCCCAACTCAAGCAATTGGCTCGCAGCCTTCATATTGCACCCGAAGGGCTCGACCAGCGTATCCGGCAGATTCTGGAACAAAACCGATCCCTTGAAAAAGAACTGGAGAAGATTCAATCCAAATTGGCCAGCGCGAGCGGCGACGAACTGGTTAGCCAGGCAGTTGATGTCGGTGATATCAAGGTACTGGCTGCGCGCTTGGATGGTGTGGATCCTCGCGCATTGCGCGACACTGTCGATCGCCTGAAAGACCATCTGGGCAGATCAGTAATCGTCATCGGCAGCGTCGATTCCGGCAAGGTTCGTCTGGCCGCCGGAGTGAGCAAGGATTTGACCACTAGGGTTCAGGCCGGCAATCTGGTAAACTTCGTCGCACAACAAGTCGGAGGCAAGGGCGGAGGACGCTCGGATTTTGCCCAAGCCGGCGGTTCCCAACCAGAAAATCTGGATGGGGCACTAACTTCGGTAGCAGGTTGGGTTGGCGAAAATAGCCAATCGGACTGAAAACAATACGAAGGGACTTGGCGCAACGCCGGCAAGAGCAGTCCGGCCGTTGTATTTAAATCGTCTCGCGATGGTTTAGACATAAGCGAATAAGGTTTTTTGCGGACGCATGATGTGTCTGAGACCAAAGGAAGGTAAATTATGCTCATTTTGACAAGGCGTATTGGAGAGAAACTTGTCATCGGTGACGACGTCATCGTTACAGTTTTGGGCGTTAAAGGAAATCAAATACGTATCGGGATCGACGCACCACCCGAAGTCCAGGTACACCGGGAAGAAATCTATAAGCGAATTCTAAAAGAACGCGCTGAAGCTGCCGCGGAAAGTGCAGAAAACCCGGGTAATTCCAGCGTACTCTGACCCGGAATAAACCTTTACCCGGTATCCGTTAACAAGTATTCTTGCGCCTCGCAGAAGTCAGGTGCAAGTTAGCTATTGTGTTGAAATTCACACAAAGAACTTGATTAAATGCAGTAAGGAAAATTGAAATTACGGAGAGGTGGCCGAGTGGCTGACAAATTCGCCGGGAGCGAATTTGATCGTCGACTGACCAGGAGACGACCCCGAAGGGGCGAAGGGCACGACGCCCGGAGTAACGCGCTCCAGGGGGAGTGCAAAGAACCAAGCAATATGCAGTAAGGAAAATTGAAATTACGGAGAGGTGGCCGAGTGGCTGAAGGCGCTCCCCTGCTAAGGGAGTATGGGTTTAAAAAGCCCATCGAGGGTTCGAATCCCTCTCTCTCCGCCAAATACAGCCGTAAGACATTGAAAATAAAGTCTTTCTTCGGAAAGACTTTATTCATTCTACACATTGTTACATA
>SMVB01109450.1_pt1 | contig 10328 bp, 9 predicted proteins | sample 2456461 | NCBI WGS metagenome assembly SMVB01 (sample SAMN11095934, study PRJNA526329) | marine sediment metagenome | biome: Marine sediment; feature: Surficial sediment; material: Deep marine sediment; isolation source: Hadal surficial sediment | place: Pacific Ocean | collected 2014-05 | depth 0-1...
CTGAGTATCCGGATGCCGCTGCGATAGTTGGCCTGAAACACGTGATTGCCGAGAATGTATTGATTGTGATCGATCGCCGTCGACTCGCTCACGTGGGTCCCGGCAACGAATGGCGCGTCGAGATCTCCGGTGTCCCAGACATAGGTCGTCGTGTTCACTCGCCCCAACTGCTCGTCGAGCTCGTCACCGAGCAGAAAGTATGCGTGGTCTTCAGTAAGCCAGCCCTGGTGGGTGTACTTGCTGCCCGGATAGAATCTGCGCGAAACCAGTTCCGGGGCTTGCTTGTCCGTCACGTCGACGATCGTCAGGGTGTCTTCGTTCGAATTGAAGCAAATCTCCCGACCAAAGTAGTCCGAATCCGGGCCGCGATAGATCACGCACTGAGCATCGTGGGTGTAATGGTCGTTGGCGAAACATCCTGCGAACACAGGTTGCTTGGGTTCGCGAATGTCGATCATGTGCAAGCCGCCGCTGCACGTGTCGGTCCCGACCGCGTAGGCGTAACCGGTCTCTTCGTTGATCGCGATATTGTGTGCTCGCCTGAATTGCCGGTAGTTGACATCGCTAACGAGGGTCACGGGATCGCCGGCGGGGTTCAGGTCTCGCAGTCGCGTCAAGTCGAACACCTGCATCCCGTGAAGCGGGGCCTCACTCACGATGAATACATGATCGCGATAGACCTTCATGTCCCTCCAGATCGAATTGAAGGAGTGAGTCGGAAGGATGCCGAGGTAGTGGGGGTGACCATCTTCTTCGATGCGAAGAAACGCGGTGCCTTTCCCCAAGCCGAGGATCACGTACTCGAACCCCGTCAAAGGATCAGTCCAGCCCCAGATGTCGTTGGCGCGAAATGTCCCGAACCGGTCTATCGGCATGAAGTGAACCAGGTCGACGTTGGAACAGGGATACTCGCCCGCCATTCCATCGACACACGGAATGTTCTGAGCCGCCAGTGCGTTGTCGGATTCACCGTCGATTACTTGATCGTGGCTGTGGGCCATGGAGCCGACGGCCAGGATGCAGATCACCAGCAGGCCCCGAAAGCTGCGCTGCATTTGGCGCTCGAGTCTGAATCCGGAGCGGCTGGCTGAAAGAGAGAGCATGAGGTCCATTGTGTCGGCCAGCACCAGTCCGTGTCAAGTCAGTCGGGTGCCCTAAAGCGCGGCAGCTAGTGCGCAACTATACTCAGCCTCCCAGTCCTCAGCGTATCAGGAGCACAGCGATGTCCCGACAGCGAAAGCGCGGCAGGCTCACAACTTCTCGGGTCATTTGGCTTCTTTTTGCCATCGGTGTCTCGGGCTGTGATGACGTCAAACAGAGCGCGGAATTGCGCGCGGCAGAGTTTGTCGGCGATGTCGCGGCCAAGCGTCTCGCGAGCATCGGCGAAACAGAACGCTCCGCGGCAGATCTCATCAACGTTCCCGTCGAGGTCCGCAAGCTTGCGGACTTCATCTATCAGGCGCGGGGTGTCTCGAACACTCATGTGATCGCCACCTCCGAGGGCAACGTCGTGTTCGACACCGGGTTGGCGATTCAATCGGCGAAGCAGCGACGGCTGCTGGGCGAAGCGGTGCCGGGCGCCGTGACTCACGTCATCTTGAGCCATTCGCACCAGGATCATGTGGGCGGGGTCCGGTTCTGGGTCGAAGACGAGAGCGAGATCGTGGCCCATGCAGAATTTTCTGAAGAGCAGCGCTATCTCAAAGATCTCGAGCCCTACTTCTGGTACCGCAACCGCACCCTGTTTCCCTTCATGCCCGAGAGCCCACCGGATATCGGACTGCTCGAGTTTGGCAACATCGAACCGACACTGACCGTGGACGACGGGGCTCCTCTGCGCTTCGAACAGGGGGGCGTTCGCTTCGAAGTTATCTCGACCCCAGGTGCAGAAGGCGCAGACAACTTGTCTCTCTGGCTACCCGACCAGAAGATCTTGTTCAGTGGTGACTTCTTTGGACCTCTCTTCCCGCAATTTCCAAATGTTTTTACCATGCGGGGCGAGAAAGTGCGCAAGCCCATCGAATACCTCGCCTCCCTCGAGCGCATCATCGAGCTTGCGCCAGAGATGATCGTCCCGGGCCACAACGATCCGATTACAGGCGCTGACGGGATCAAAGTTTCGCTCGTCAAGATGCGAGACGCAGTTCGCTACGTACACGACGCCACCATCGCGGGCATGAACGCGGGAAAGACCGTGCACGAGCTCATGGCCGAAATCAAACTTCCAGCAGAACTCGAACTCAGCCAAGTGCACGGCAGGGTTTCCTGGGCGGTCAAGAGTATCTGGGAGTACTACGCGAGCTGGTTCCACTTTGATTCCACCACCGAGCTCTATCACGTTCCCGCCAACTCGGTTCACGGGGATCTGGTCGAACTCGCAGGCGTTGAGGCACTGGTCGACCGGGCACAGGCACACATCGAAGCCTTTCGCCCGCTCGAGGCGCTACACCTGCTCGAGATCGCGCTCGGCGACGGTGCAGATCATCGCCCCGGACTCGAGGCGCGCTGGAAGGCGCTCGACATGCTGCTCAAAGAAGCACGTGAGACCACGATGAATTCGTATGAGATGGACTGGCTCGAGTACCAGCTGCGCGAAACCGAATCCCAGCTCGCAGAAGCGAGCGAAGACGCCTAGAGCTCCGACAGCTTGACGATCCTGCAACTCGGCTTCGGGTGATGGTCTGCGCGGATCCAGCGCACGCACATGGTGCCCCGCACATGACTCGCCGTGTCAATCCAGTTGCCGATTCCCTTGTCCTCGCTCGAGATCACGATCACCAGGCGGCCGTCATCTTCCAGTCTTGCGCCGTGGTGGTTGACGTCGATCTGGTGATAGCGGTAATCCAGGGATTCCATCCAGTAGTTGTTCAGCTGAAAGTTCCAATAGTCGCACTTGGGCGGAGTGGTTTCGATCACCAGCGCTTCGTCGGGCGCAACTTCCCAGTAGCCGTGGAAGTAACAGATGTTGGGGTCGCCGTGAGCCGCCCTGGCAATCTCCGGGTCGAGCAACCGCAGTTCATTGGGATAGCGGGCAAAGCCTTCGGTCCAGTCGGTGAACAGACTCGCGGTGCCGAGCACGTACCGGCTCGCCTGTGCGAGTCCCTCGTCTACCTTTTGAGCGGTTATCGGCGGCGCGCCGCCGCCCGCGCCGATCCGGGTGATCTCGAGCTCTGCGATGTCCTCCTGGGCTCGGTCTTGAAACGTCTGTCGCACGATCAGAGAAGACGTATCGGGTTCCATTGGAAGCCAGTTCTTGCCGGCCTGTTCTTTGCAACTCAAGATGATTTCGAAACGACCGTCGTCGTCGATCTCTAGATCGGCGCCTTCGATGTAGCCGCTCTGGCCCATGCGACCGTCCGAACCGTAGTTGCCCACGTAGGTCCCCATGCCCAGGTAATAGACGGTATTGCGCGTGCCTCGAATGAGATAGTCGTGTTCTCCAGAGATTGCGGCGCTCTGGTAGTGGTTGTCGGGGTTGTCGGCGCCGATCTTCACGGTTTCGTGGGAGGGACGACGCAGCACGGGAAACTCGGGGTCGGCAAACTCGATATAGGACTCCAGAGCCACCCGGGTGAGGCGGCTCAGGTAGCGATACCCCTCGGCTCGTTCGAACGGATCGTCGGGCGAGGCGTCCCGGAGGATTACTTCACCGGCTTGCTTCAAGGTGTCGCAGAAATCTGACCAGCTGCGGCCGTCCATGATTCGCGCGTCGGATTTGTTTGCGGTCATTGGACTCTCTCCCTGCTGGCGCTACGGGTCGCAACCCAGGTGTTTCTCTAGCCGTTCGCGGCTCCCTCGATGACCCAGTCGAGCAACACGCCATACATGCCCTCGACCGTAGTCTTGGCCGTGGCATCGTCGACGCCCTTGGCTTCGAAGCTTCCCGTCCACTCGATCCGACAGCCGGTACCGTACTCGCTCACACTGACACTGGCGTTGTAGTTGTCGACCGGCAGGGGATTGCCTTCGGTGATCGTATATGAGACCTTGCGCGCCAAATCGTCCCGGGCGAGCAACTTCTCGCGCACCGGGGAGGCGTCGGGGGTGGTGTAGATGTTGCGAACCATCCCGACACCGTCGCCGTCAACTTCGGTCTTGGCGACGCCCTTCATCCAACTGGTGTTGCCAAAGTCGGCGAGCAACCCGTAGACCAGGTCCGCATCGCTGTCGGAATTCTTGCTGACGAGAACTTCAATCATGTTCGGTTCCTTTGATTCAATTGATTCAGCGCAATTAGTCGAGCACTTCGCGTGCGATCAATTCTTCGAGGTAGCTCGTGTCCCACCAGGTGATCTGCAACTGCTTGGCGCGCCTGAAGTAGAGCTGGATGTCGTACTCGACCGTAAAGCCTACGCCACCGAAGACTTGCTCAGCCATCGCGGTGAGATCTCGGTAGGTTTGGCAGGCGAACATCTTGGCCATGGGTGCCAGACGTGCGACCGACTTGCCTGCACCGCCGGCCCAGGCCGCCTCGTACATGAGCGTACGCGCGCCCGCGAGGTTGGTCGAAGCGTCGGCAAGGTAGTGGGAGATGGCCTGGAAGGCCGCGATCGGCTTGCCGAACTGCTCGCGCTGCTGGGCGAATTCACAGGTGATATCGAGCGCATGACCCGATCCCCCGACAGCGAGGGCCGCGAGCAGGATGACGCCCTGGTACATGGTGGCGTCGAAGGAAGCCCAATCGCCGACGATGTCGCTCTTTGAAACCGCGACACCGTCAAAGTCCACACGGTACTGGGTGTCGGACGACAGGCTCTTGAGCTGGGTGAGGCTCACGCCCTTGGCACTGGGGTCGACGAGAAATACCGTGATGTCCTTTTCGGCATCGCCCGTGCGGGCCAACACCAGGAGTCGATCGGCCGAACTGGCAAAGTGCACATGGAGCTTGGTGCCGCTGATGCTGAAGCCGTCGCCGCTGACTTGAGCTCGAACCTGAACACCCTTGGGACCAAAGCCGTTGTGAGGCTCGAGCCATGCCGGGGTGAGGATCGCGTCGCCGCTGGCGATCTTGGGCAGCCATTCGCTCTTCTGCGCTTCACTACCGCTGGCCAACAGGATCTTGGCCGAGAGAATTGCGCTGTGGAAGTGCGGGCTCGGGCAAAGGCTGCGACCCAACTCTTCATAGGTGATCGCGGCCTCCAAGAGCCCCATGTCCGAGCCACCGTACACTTCTGGAATGATGATGCCCGTGAGGCCGAGCTCCGCGAATTGCTTCCACAACTCGTCCGGGTAGCCCTTGGGATCGTCTTCCATGGCGCGAACGACTTTGGGTGTCGCGAGTTCGCTGCACACGCCGCGCACCGTTTCGCGCAGCATGTCTTGTTCTTCGGTGAAATCGAGATTCATTCGGTTGTCCTCTTGCGGTCGCCTCAGTGTGGAGCGAGCCAGTCAATGATGTGATTGCAAACGCGTTGGGCCGCTAGGGCTTCCAGCGTTCTCCCTTGCGTTTCCAGGGGTTGTCGTTTTCGTCGCTCGGCAGCGCCACGCGCACCGTGCAGTCCGTCACGGTCTTTTCTTCGACCGAGAGATTGATCTCTAGCGTTGCCCAGTGGCAGCCGGTGTCATCGGCTTCGATCTCCACCACTTTGCCGCGAAACACCATGGTGTCGTCGGGATACACGGAGTCCTTCATGCGGAAGTGCATCTTGCCCAGCCTCGACCGAGGGCCCGACCAGTCGCTGACGTAGCGCTCGAACCAGGTCGATTGGTTGGGGGTGTTGAGAAAAATGTCTTTGGTGCCGTTGCGATTGATCGCGAAGTCTTTGTCGTGATGCATGGGGCGCGTGTCCCGGGTCGCGAGGGCCCCGAGAATGACGGTGGTGGCGGTTACGTCATAGGAAAAATCGGGCAGCGCGTCGCCGCTCTTGACCTGGCTGGCGATGAGACTGATGTCAGTAGCGCTCATGATGCTTTCCTCCGATAACCAAAGCCCGTGTAGGATTCGGTTCCGACGTATTCGTCGTTCTGGTTGGTATAGACGACGTCGATCAGCCAGAAGCGACCCGTGCCCAGTTTAGTCGTCTTTGGGTCGCTCAGGGTGCGGAGTATCTGCGCGGTTCGCAGACGGTCGCCCGGGCGCACGGGCTCGCCAAACGTCACCGTGTAGTCGGACATGATCGCTTCCGGGAGTTCAAGCAGCTCCTTGAGATCAAAGTGGATTTGCAGGGGAAGGGCCTGCTTGGTGCGGCCCGGTGCCCAGTGGTGGGGGCGAAACCAGGTCGAGATCATGGTGGGCGGTGCGATCGGGCCGTCGGTCAATTCGTTCGCGACCTTTTCGTCCCAGAAGAGCGGGTTGCCCATTTCGACCGAGGCGCAGGCGGTCCAGATATAGCCCTGCTCGACCGGGAACTCGCCTACTTCCCGATAGCGTTCCTCGCCGATCCAGCCCGTTACCTCGGCCGGAATTTCCGGCAGTGTGTCGCTCATGATGTCTTGCTCCTGTTCGTTGCGATCCCACTTACTGCGCCTCTAACCATGCCGCTAACCTGCCTCTAAAAACGCCTCACGATTCAGCGCGACCCAATTGTATTGCTCTACTCGATCGCTCCCTCGGCGCTGAGCTTGGCGATCTCTGCGGCATCGAAACCGGCGTCGGCCAATAGCTCGGCTGCATCGCTCGACCCGGCGGGCCGGACCTGATGGGTGGGTTGCTCCCGGATCCCCCCTGCGAGGATCGGACCCAGCTGGAGGAACTCGCCGTGTTCTTCGTGCTCTGCCCGCATGAAGATCTTACGGGATGCGTGGTGAGGATCGTCGACCAACTCTGGAATGCTGAGCACCGGTGCCACACAGGTGTCGTTGGGCGCCAGCGCCTCGGTCCACTCGTCCCGGGTGCGGGTCAAAAAGGCTTGCTTGAATGCCTCGCGAATTTCGTTCTGCAGGTCGTCGTCGAGCTGGGACTCTATGTACTGGGGCAGATCCAGCGCGTTGCACAAGTTTGCGTAGAACTTGGGTTCGATCGCACCGACCGACACCCATTTGCCGTCTTTTGTGGGGTAGAGGTCATAGAACGCGTAGCGCCCGGTCAATAGAACTTGGCGCGGTCCCGCGACTTCGCCGGTGGCGAGATATTGATCGATCGCCAGTGCCATCAGGGAGAGCACCCCTTCGGTGGCGGAGATATCGAGGTACCGGCCTTCCCCACTGCTGTCGCGTTTGACCAACGCGGCCATGATCGACATGGCGGCGTGCATGCCACCCCCCGCGCTGTCTGCGATCGTCGCACCCGGAATCGGCGGACCGCCGTCTTCGCGCGGTTCCGTGCAGGCGAGGAAGCCCGACATGGCCAGGTAGTTGATGTCATGGCCCGCCCAACTCGACGCGGGGCCGTCCTGGCCGTAGCCCGTCGTCGAGCAGTAGACCATGCGCGGGTTGCGCGCGGAAACCTCCGCGTAACCGATCCCGAGTCGATCGACGACGCCGGGGCGAAAGCTCTCGATCACCACGTCGGCAATTTCTGCCAGGCGCATGAACCCCTCGCGGCCCGCATCGGACTTCAGATTGATCGCGATGTGCTTGAAGCCCCGGCCCGCGCCATAGGTGTGGAAGGGAGGTTGGATTTGCACCGCGCCGTGCTTGGTGATCGGACCGACCACGATCACCCGAGCTCCGTAGTCTGCCAGCGTCCGGGCCGCGCGCGCGGCCGGGCCTACGCTCGCGAGATTGAGCACGGTGATGCCATCCAGTAGGGGGGTCGTGGACATGGGCGCCTCGGCGTCGGAGCCAGGGTGGAGGGTTAGACGGTAGACTGAGCCATCTGCGAAGGCTGCCAAATATATACGAGACGACGCGTATAGTAAATGCCTGGCGCCCGGGCCGTGTGCGGAAGCAGAGCCGACATTGGCGTGCGGAGATCCCGCCTCAGAAGTTCTTTGGTAGACCTAAACCCCTGCGGGATATAATGTTTTTCTGAATCTCTGAGGCACCCCCGCCAATCGTATCCACCACCGTGTAGCGGTACGAACGCTCGAAACGGCCGCCCACCGGTGCCTCGTCGACCCCGGGTCGCAGCTGCGCGCTGGGCCCCAACATGTCCAGCGCAGCGTCGGCCACGCGCTGGCCAAACTGGGTCATGAAGAGTTTGTACATCGAGGCTTCGGCGGTGGGGATGCGGTTTTCTACGGCTTCCGAAACGACTCGCAGTTGAAGTACGCGAGCCACCTCGCACTCGGCACACAGATGGGCGATCCGCGCCCGCACGTTCGGGTTTTGGCGCAGCGGTTCGCCGTCGATCCGCGCCTCGGCAACGTGATCGACCAGGGCTCGCAGCTTCATCTCGACCGGGCCCACGGGCATCATGGAAAAGCGCTCGAGGTCGAGCGCTTCGCAGATGTAAGTCCAGCCGGAGTTCAACTGGCCGACGATGAAGTCGTCATGCACGAAGACATCGCTAAAGAAGACCTCGTTCGTGCGCTCGTCGCCGATCGTCCAGGTGGCGTGGACCTCCAAACCCGGGTGATCCATCTCGATCAGAAACAGCGTAATGCCCTTGTGCTTGGATGCCGTATCGGTGCGCGCACCGACCCAATACCAATCGGCGAAGTGCGCAGAGGTGGTCCAGATCTTGTGGCCGTTGAGTACCCAACCCTTGCGTGCGTCGTCGCGCTCGGCCCGTAGTTGCATCGAAGCGGCGTCCGAACCCGCGTTGGGTTCGCTGTAGCCGATGGCAAACTCGATCTGTGCGTTGATGATCTTGGGCAAAAAGTAACGCTTCATCTTTTCGCTGCCGTGGCGGATGATCGTCTTGCCCACGATGCCAACGCCTTTGCCCGCCTGGGGCGCACCCCAGCGCGAGAGGGCTTCGGTCAGGATGAAGTCGTAGATGCCGGACAGTTCCCGACCCCCGTATTCCTTGGGCCAGGACATGCCGAGCCAACCGCGATCTGCGAGTTTGCGCATGAACGCGCGCTTAGCCTCGGTATCGACAGTCTGTGAGAGCTGCTCCGGATTCTCGTCCATCACGTCCGGAGAGGCGTTCTGCACCAGGAAGGCTTCGATCTCGGCTTGAAACGCAAGCTCCTGCTCGCTCAGTTCGAAGTCCAATATTCTTTCCTTCGCTTCGTTCTTGCGGCCAGGGCCGTTCTCGTGTGTGACAGACTACCAGCCGAGCGCGTCCGCTACCCGGTCGAGTTCTGTCGGGTCGGCGGTGGTGGGAACCAGGCTCAGTTCATCTGCGCCCGTGTCTTCGATGCGGCGCACCAGGTCCTTGAGGGCCTGGGGAGAAATGCTGCTCACGCTCTTGGCAAGACTTTTGGCCACTTTCGCGTCAAAGAAATTCAGGTAGCGCTCGAGGTAGCGATCGAGTTGTCCCCGGGCGTCGCCTCCGAGGGCAAACCAAAAGCTGGTAACCAGGCGCGGGGGTCGATCTCTGCCCGCCTCTTTCCAGTGTTGGCGCGCCAGCGCAAAGTGCTTTTCGATCTCTGCCATTGTCGGACCAAAACTAAAACCCGCGAGCCCATCGGCCCAGCGTGAAACGTGTTTGATCGCGGGCTCGGAGAGCGAGGCCACCAGGATCTCCGGACCGCCCTTTTGCAGGGGAGCGGGTTCCACGGGTCGCAGCGGACCTTCGACGACGATCTCCCCGGCCCACACGCGCTTCATGGTGGCGACTTGTGCTTCCAGTTCAGTCAGCCTGCGCTTGCTGAAGGTCGCGCCGACCGCCTGGTAGTCCTCTTCTCTGGCGCCGGCGCCGACCCCGAGGCATAGGCGTCCGCCAGAGATCACGTCGATGGTGGCGAGTTCCTTGGCGCGGTTGACCGCATTGTGCATCGGCAGGATCAGCACGTAGGGCATGATGCGCACGCGTTCGGTAACTGCTGCCGCGACGCTGAGGGTCACCATGGCGGCGAGATTTGGAAAGTTGATCCTCTCGCCCACGGCGAGACTCGAGTAGGGGCCTCGGTCGATCCCCAGGCACCAGGCGAGCAGGGCATCGCGGTCCAACCCCGGGACCATCACAGGGACGTTCATGCCGATATCCATCGGGAATCTCCGTCGCTCGACCTTTGAGCGCGGTCGTGCGCGCCCCAACCCATTACACCAGATCGACCGCGGATTCACCTGACAACATTCGTTGCTTCCGGCGCGCGATTTCCCCGTATCCATTCTGGCAGCACGGGCGACTCAATATTGCGCGGATTGCGACTGACACGAGCACAGCGAGGACGCGGACGCGCGCGAGCGCAAACGTCGCCGCTGGAAACCATCAGACCAGTGGTGACGCAGGCATTGGTCTTCCCAGCACAATGCCGGGGGGCGACCCAGAGCGGGTCGCCCCTTTTCTTTGCAATGGGCTGCTAGAGTTCTGCGCGTTGCGAATTGAACCCCGA
>SMVB01206107.1_pt1 | contig 10328 bp, 12 predicted proteins | sample 2456461 | NCBI WGS metagenome assembly SMVB01 (sample SAMN11095934, study PRJNA526329) | marine sediment metagenome | biome: Marine sediment; feature: Surficial sediment; material: Deep marine sediment; isolation source: Hadal surficial sediment | place: Pacific Ocean | collected 2014-05 | depth...
GAGGAGGAGGACGCTGTGGGCGGGGCGGCGAACACGGAGCGCCTGTCCTGGGTGGAGGAGCAGATCGCCGCCACCGAGAAAGCCCAGGTGGAGGCGCGAGCACGTTTCCAAGCGCTCCTTCGCCGCTAGCCCGGTTCGTCATGGTCGCTGGTCTGGTTCCTCATGGAGAATGGCCTGACCCTGGCCCACGGTGAGCTATTCCCGGCGCGCCAGGTGGAGAACGGCGATGCCGGCGGTGAAGGGCCGCCAGGAAACACTGGCGAATCCCGCGGTACGGAGGATCTCCGCCAGGCGGTCAGGATCCGGCCAGGTGCGAATGCTGTCGGCCAGATAGTTGTAGGGGCCATCGCGTCCGGAGATGATTCGCCCCAGTGCCGGCATGATGCGGGCGAGATAAAAACGGGCCAGGGGAGCCAGTGGCCCCCGGGGGCGGGAGAATTCCAGGATGCCGGCGAGGCCGCCGGGCCGCAGGACACGATGCAACTCGCGCAGCCCCCCTGCCAGGTCGGCGAAGTTGCGCACTCCGAAAGCCACGCTGACCCGGTCGAATGTCTCATCGGGGAACGGTAGGCGCAGGGCATCGCCGCCGATATAGAGCAGCCGGCCGGTTCGATCCCGCCGACGGGCCTGCAGCAGCATGGCGTGGGTGAAATCCAGGCCGATGACCTCGCCGCCGCGGCGCCGCATGGCCACGGCCAGATCGCCGGTGCCACAGGCCACGTCCAGGCAGAGGTCACCCATGGCTGGCGCCAGTCGCCGTGCGGCGATCCAGCGCCAGTAACTGTCGGTGCCCAGGGAGAGCAGGCGGTTGGCCAGGTCATAGCGGGGGGCGATGGAGGTGAACATCCGGCGCACGCGATCCGGATCCCGTTCGGGGCCCGGTGGCACCAGGGGCGCCGGCTTTGTCTGGAAGTCGGTCATGGCCGCAGATTCTATCTTTCCCCCGCCAAGGGGATGCGGACGTCTACACTGGAGGTCATGACGGAACGAACGTCAGCACTGCCTGCCTCTCTGCCTGCTGAGGGAACCCTTCTGGAACTGGATGTGGTCGATCTGGGATCCCATGGCCAGGGCGTCGGGCGCACCGACAGCGGCCTGGTGGTCATGGTGCCGGACGGCATTCCCGGTGACCGTGTCGTGGCACGGGTGAGCCGGCGCCATCGCAATCGCGTGGATGCCAGCCTGGAGACTCTCCTGCGGCCCTCCCCGGACCGCGTCGTGCCCCGCTGCCGTCACTTCGGTGTCTGCGGTGGATGTTCCCTGCAGATGCAGGCACCTGCCGCGCAACGATGGTTCAAGGGCCGGCGTCTGCGGGAGCTGCTGCACCGCCAGGCCGGCCTCGGTGACGTTCCGGTGGATGAAGCTCTTGCCGTGGGCGAGTCCTATGAATACCGCGGCCGCATGGCGTTCACCGCAGGCAGGACAGAGGGGGACCGCCTGGCCATCGGGTTGCATGGGCGAGGCGGCGACCTGCTGGATCTTGCGGAATGCCATCTTCCCCATCCGCGCGTCATGTCCATTCTGGCGGTGGCCCGGGCCGCTCTCGCCCCTGATAATTCTTGCAAGGATCTGGGAGACGGCCCCCTGCGCCTCGATATCCGCCATTCTTTGGCGCAGGACCGGGTTCATCTCGCCATCGCCTGGAGCGGGGAGCCTCCTGCCGCGGTTGTCCGGCGCCTCAAGGCCTTGGTCGTCGATCAACCGGGGCTCTCCATCGCCCTGGGTCGTGCCGGCGGCGTGAGGCATCTGGCGGGGCCGGATGACTCATGGGAAGAACTGGCAGGTGTGCGGGTCCCCCTTGACCCGAGGGTTTTTCTGCAGACCAATCCTGCCGGGGCCACGGTTCTGTATGAACAGGCCCTCGACTGGCTGCGGCCCGCGGCCCCGGGGGTCCTGCTGGATCTCTACGCCGGTGTCGGCGTGCTGGCCAGGGCCGGGCGCCGTGATTTCGACGGTGCCGTCGCCGTGGAGAGTTCTTCGGCGGCGATCCGCCATGGGCGGCGGGCCACCGCCGAGGATTCCGAAATTCGCTTCCTGCAAGGTGAAGTCCGTGTGGTGGTCGCCACCCTGGTGGTCGCGGGACGCCATTTCCCGGCGGCAGCAGTGAACCCTCCCCGTGGGGGGCTGCATTCGCGCCTGCCGCAGCAGCTCGCCAGCCTGGGAGTGACTCGGATTGCCTATATTTCCTGCCATGCCGCGACCCTGGCCCGGGATCTGGCCCGCCTGGACCGTGCCGGCTATCGTACAGTGAGGGTCACGCCGTTCGATCTGTTTCCCCAGACGGCGGAAATGGAAGTTCTGGCCCGGCTTGAAAGGAAAAGATCCTCCGGACCCCGTTGACGTCGACCGCCTCCGCCTGTAAAGTAAAGACGATTTCAGCTTCTCAGCCCGATGCGGATCGGGGGTGGGTTCTCTGTGTCTTGACAGATGACAACCATCCTCCATGGTCTGCGCCTTGACTTGAGAGGCTGCCGGTTTATGTACGGGCCGTCCCGGTGGGGCCTCAGGGAGCAGCAGTGAATTCTAACAAGACCTATTTCCCTCGTATAGGGGAGATCACGCGGGAATGGTGGATTGCGGATGCCGAGGGCGAGGTGCTCGGGCGTCTTGCCACAGCGGTGGCGGATCGGCTGCGGGGTAAGGCCAAGCCGACGTTCACGCCTTTCATGGATGTCGGTGACTTTGTGGTCGTGGTCAACGCCGAGAAGGTTGCTCTCACCGGGAACAAGCTGGAGCAGAAGTTCTACTACCGCTACTCCGGTTATCCGGGCGGCATGAAGAGTAGATCGGCAGCTCAGCGCCTGGAAAAAGAACCTGCGCAGATGTTCCGCGACGCCGTAGCCGGCATGTTGCCTCACAATAAGCTGGGTCGGAAGCTGATCGGCAAACTCAAAGTGTATGCCGGGCCGGAGCATCCTCACGAGGCCCAGAAGCCGCAGCCCATGTCCGTACCGGGTTCAACTCGGGCACGCTATGCCGCCCGCGCAGCCGCTCAGGGAGAAAGCTGATGGTCGATATCGAGTATTACGGCACAGGCAAGCGCAAGTGTGCTATTTCCCGTGTCTTTCTACGCCCCGGCAGCGGCCAGGTGCAGGTGAACAAGCGTCCCCTGGACTCCTATTTCCCCATCGAACTGCATCGCATGGTGGTTCGGACGGCACTGGTGCTGACCGAGACCCAGGACCAGTTCGACGTCCATGCGACCGTGAAAGGCGGGGGCATCTCGGGGCAGGCTGATGCCATCCGGCACGGGATTGCCAAGGCGCTCTTGCGCTATGACGCCGATCTCAGGAAAGTCATGAAAAAAGAAGGACTTATGACCCGGGATTCCCGGATCAAAGAGCGTAAAAAATATGGTCAGCCTGGTGCGCGCAAGCGCTTCCAGTTCTCCAAGAGGTGATCCGTTCCTGTTGCCGGCGTGTCATGAGCCGGGGTGGTTGGTGAAGGGAGGAAGTTTTGCCGTCGGTGTCAATCAAAGATCTGCTCGAAGCGGGTGTCCACTTCGGCCATCAGACCAAGAAGTGGAATCCCAAGGTCAAGCCGTACATCTTCGGGCGGCGTAACGGCATCTACATCATTGACCTGCAGAAGACGCTGCGCCTCTTCAAGGTGGCCTGCGAATTCGTGGCCTCCTTGGGAGAGCAGGGCAAGCCCATGCTCTTCGTGGGGACCAAGCGGCAAGCCCAGGAAACCATTCGGGAAGAGGCGGAACGCTCAGGCAACTATTTTGTCAACCAGCGCTGGCTGGGCGGGCTGCTGACCAACTGGGACACTGTGAAGAAGAGTGTGGTCACCCTCAAGAAGCTGGAAGATACCATTGCCGACGAAGACAGCGGTCTTTCCAAGAAAGAGCTGTCCCGGATCGATAAGAAGAGGATCAAGCTGGACAAGGTCTTTTGTGGCATCAAAGAGATGAAAGAGCCTCCCCCGGCCATGTTTGTCATTGATCCCAAGAAAGAGCGGATTGCCGTGGCGGAGGCCAACCGGCGGGGCATCAAAGTGGTGGCGGTGGTGGACACCAATTGCGACCCGGATGGTATCGATTTCGTGATACCCGGTAATGATGACGCTATCCGGGCTATTCGGCTGTTCACCTCCTGCATCGCCGACAGCTATCTGCAAGGCGCCAGTGTTTATGAAACCCGGCGCGCGGAGCGTGCTGCCGCTCTCGCCGAGGAGACCGGGGAAGTCGCAGTGGAAACTGTTGAGGTCGAAGCGCCCAAGGAACCGCCTCGTAAGCGCATCACACTCAAGGTACCTGTCGGGGGGCAGGCTCCCAAGCCTGCCGGACCATCAGGTTCTGCACCGGCCAACGAGGGCACGGCGAAATAGATCGAGGCATCGACGTGCCGTTCCTGAACGAGGCGTCTGTGTCGTGAATGCCTGTTTGCCGGATGAGGTCCAGAAACTGCCTTCCGCCTGAGGGGCGGATACAGCCTGCCAGCCTGAGCATCTGAGGGAAAGACATGGATATAAGCGCAACCCAGGTCAAGGAATTGCGGGGCAGTACCGGTGCCGGGCTCATGGCATGCAAGTCTGCCCTGCAGGAGGCCAAGGGAAACCTGGACGAGGCCGTCAGAATCCTGAGAACAAGCGGCCTTGCTGCCGCTGCCAAGAAATCCGGCAGGGCTGCCGCCGAAGGTGCCGTGGGTTCCTACATTCACGCCGGCGGACGGATCGGCGTCATGGTGGAAGTGAACTGCGAAACTGATTTCGTGGCCAAGAACAAGGATTTTCAGGCCATGGTTCGGGATATCGCCATGCACGTGGCGGCTACCAATCCCCGCTTTCTGCGCCGGGAGGACGTGAGCGAGGAGGAAGTTGGGAAGGAACGCAGCATCTACCGGGAGCAGGCCCTGGCCAGCGGGAAGCCAGAGAAGATCCTGGACAGGATCGTGAAGGGCAAGCTGGACAGCTTCTTTCGCGAGAACTGTCTGCTGGAGCAACAGTTTGTCAAAGATCCGGACCGTACTATTCAAGAGGTGGTGCATCAATCCATTGTCAAGCTGGGGGAGAATATGAGTATTCGCCGCTTCGTCCGATTCGGGCTGGGAGAAGGCCTGGAAAAGCGGAAGAATGACTTCGCAGCAGAAGTGTCTGCCCAGACCGGCGCCTGACGCCGGAGGAAGGCCACGGGGACCCCATGACCACCGTTGCCGCCAGGAAAAGGTCGTACGGGAGAGTTCTTCTCAAGCTCTCAGGTGAAGCCCTCATGGGCGGGCAGACGTTCGGCATTGACCAGGACGTCGTCAACCGCATCGCCGCAGAGATCCATGAAGCCTCCACCGCTGGGATTCAGATCACCCTGGTCCTGGGAGGTGGCAATATCTTTCGTGGGGTGAACGCCGGGAACACCGGCATGGACCGGGTCACAGGCGACCACATGGGCATGCTGGCCACCCTCATCAACTCCCTGGCACTCCAGGATTCGCTGGAAAAGGCGGGGGTCGACACCAGGGTTCTCTCGGCCCTCGAGATTCGCTCCGTGGCGGAGCCATACATCCGTCGCCGAGCCATCCGGCATCTGGAAAAGGGGCGCGTGGTCCTCGTTGCGGCCGGGACGGGAAACCCCTACTTCACCACCGATTCCGCTGCGGCACTTCGGGCCATGGAGGTTCGTGCCGATGTTCTCCTGAAGGGGACGAAGGTTAATGGCGTCTATTCGGCGGACCCGATGCAGTACCCCGATGCTCGCCTTCTGAAACATGTGACCTACCGGCAGGCTCTCCAGGAAGGGCTGAAGGTGATGGATGCCACGGCCATTTCTCTCTGCCAGGACAACGATATGCCCATCGGGGTGTTCGACATGACCAAACCCGGAAATATCCTGAATGCTCTGTATGGTGAGGGTATCGGTTCGTTTATCAAGGCATGACATGATGCTCAAAGAGATATTCAAAGACGTTGAGTCCCGTATGCAGCAGGCCGTGGATCATCTCATGCATGAACTGTCCGGGGTGCGCACAGGTCGTGCGAGTCTGGTGATCTTTGATGGTGTGCGGGTTGATTCCTATGGAACACCGTCACCCCTGAACCAGGTGGCCAAGCTGGGTGTGCCCGACGCCAGCATGATCACCATCCAGCCCTACGACCCGTCGCTCATCGGCGAAATCGAGAAGGCGATCCAGGCTGCCAACCTCGGCCTGAACCCGTCCAGCGACGGCAAGCTCATTCGCGTGCCGATTCCGCCTCTGACCTCTGAACGGCGCCAGATGCTCCAGAAGAAGGTGCATGGCCTGGGTGAGGAGGCGAAAAACACCATCCGCCATGTGCGGCGCGACGGAAACGATGGCACCAAGGCGCTGGAGAAGGACAAGGGAATTTCGGCGGACGAAGAGCACAAGGCCTACGATGAAATCCAGAAGAAAACCGATGCGGCATGCGGCAAGGTGGATGAGATCGTGAAGCATAAGGTCACTGAGCTTCAGGAGGCCTGAGTCGGGCCCGAGGTTGCCATGCGCACCACTGCCCTGATCGTCGGCGCCGGGCGCGGAGAGCGCCTGGGCGAAGGCTTGGCCAAGCAGTTTCTGGTCTGCGCTGGCCATCCCCTGGCATGGCATGCCATGGATGCCTTTTGCCGTTCCGGGGAGGTGGACGATCTGGTCATGGTCCTGCCGGATCTTTCCGACCTGGAGCGCTTTCTGGGCGGGGCCGCGGCCTGGCCTTTGCCGGTGTGCGCCGTTGCCGGGGGTAGGGAAAGGCAGGATTCGGTGGCCGCGGGGCTGGCTGCGCTGCCCGCCGATGGGCTGGTTCTGGTGCATGATGCGGCGCGCCCTCTCCTACCCCGGCGCGTCATCAGGGATGTGCGCCGCGCCGCAATGATTGCAGGGGCTGCCATTCCTGCTCTTCCCTGTACCGATACCATCAAGGAGGTTGGAGGTGGGCGCGTGCTCGCCACCTTGGAAAGGCGGCATCTGGCCCGTGTTCAGACGCCGCAAGGGTTCCGGGTGGACTTGCTGCGCCGGGCCCATGCTCAGGCCCGGGAGGGCGGCCTTCGAGCCAGTGATGATGCGGCCCTGGTCGAGAAACTGGGAGCCCCGGTGGTGGTGGTTCCCGGGGCTGAGGAGAATTTCAAGGTGACCCGGGCGGGCGATCTTCTGCTGGTGGAGGCCATTCTGGCGGACCGCGGCAACAGAGGGGAGAAACCGGAATGATCCGAGTAGGGCTGGGGGTGGATGTTCACGCTTTTGCTCCGGCACGGGCCCTCGTCATCGGCGGGGTCACCATCCCCCATGAGCAGGGGCTCGAGGGTCATTCGGACGCCGATGTCCTCAGTCATGCCATTGTCGATGCCTTGCTCGGGGCCGCAGGCCTGGGGGACATAGGCAGGCATTTCCCCGCCAGTGATCCGCGCTGGGAGGGATGCCCCAGTCTCGAGTTCTTGAGGGAGGTGCGCCGCATGCTGGCGGTGGCGGGGTGGCGGCCGGGGAATCTGGATTCCGTCATCATTGCCCAGGAGCCCCGTATGGCGCCGTATCTGCCGGCCATGAAGAAGGCTGTGGCTGAGGCACTGGAGATGACTGTGGCCGCTGTCAGCATCAAGGCTACCACCACGGACAAGCTGGGCGCGGTGGGACGCCGGGAGGGTATTGCCGCCCAGGCGGTGGTCCTCATCGAGTCCACCGCTGCTGCCTCGGAGACTGGTTGAGCGAGGCAGAGACGCTGGTCTATGGCCTCCAGCCGGTGCTTAATCTGCTGGAGGAGGGGAGTCCCGTGGAAAGAATTGTGGTGGCCCGGGGGCGCCACGGCTCCGGCCTGCGCGGGATCGTGGACGGTGCGCGCCGCCGTGGCATTCCGGTGCGCCAAGAAGATCGGCGCCATCTGGATCGCCTGGCCGGTCATGGTGATCATCAGGGGGTGGTGGCCTGGACGGCGGCGCTTCCCTATCACGATGCGGCAGACGTTCTCGCCGCGCTGACCTCGCCCGCCCTGCTCCTGGTCCTGGACGGTGTCCAGGATCCGCGCAACCTGGGTGCTCTCCTGCGGACGGCGGCGGCGGCAGGTGTTCATGGGGTCTTCATCCCCACGCGAGGAGCCGTGGGCCTGACGGCAACGGTGATCAAGGCTTCCGCGGGTCTGGCGGGGCGCGTCCCCGTGGCCCGGGTGGGCAACCTGGCACGCTTTCTTGAGAACCTGAAAGCAAGGGGAATCTGGGTCATCGGCGTGGAGGCGGCAGGAAAGCCTCTCTGGGGAGCGTTTGATCTGACCCAGCCCGTGGCTCTCGTCATGGGTGGGGAAGGTGGCGGCCTGCGCCCGCTTCTGCGGCGCAGATGCGATGTCAATCTGGCCTTACCCATGGCTGCGGGTATCGATTCCCTGAATGTCTCCGTGGCGTTCGGGATCGCATGCTATGAAGTTCTGCGCCAGCGCCATTGCCCGGGGTAATTCCCTCGAGGGACTGGATTTTTCCTTGAACTTGTGGGAAAATGCAGGCCGTTCCAAGGGTCTCCGGAGTCCCGGGGGAGTTGTATGCTCAGCCGGGGGTGCGGGGGTGGGTTGTGGTGTGCCTTTTCCAGTGCTAGGATTTCGGTTTCGTGCCGCTGGCGTAGCTCAGGGGTAGAGCAGCTGATTTGTAATCAGCAGGTCGGGGGTTCGAATCCTCTCGCCAGCTCCAGAGATGCGTCGTGAGGCGTGGGTCGGGAGTTGGCGGTGTTCTGGTAGGCCCACAGAGTAAAGGACTTGGCGGGACACATGGGGCTGAGAGAGGGCGGCAGGATCCGGGTTCAACGCGATGGCGGGGAAGCTCGCTTTCATGGGGAGATTCCCGAGTGGTCAAAGGGAACAGACTGTAAATCTGTCGCCGTACGGCTTCGAAGGTTCGAATCCTTCTCTCCCCACCAGGTCGATGGACGGCCTGGGGTGGGGCCTGCAGCATGGGCGGGAATAGCTCAGTTGGTAGAGCATCAGCCTTCCAAGCTGAGGGTCGCGGGTTCGAACCCCGTTTCCCGCTCCAGAGCGACGAAGATGAACGAGGTGTTGGTCAAGGCGCCCACGTGGCTCAGGGGTAGAGCACTTCCTTGGTAAGGAAGGGGTCACCGGTTCAAATCCGGTCGTGGGCTCCACCATCGACCTGGGGAAAGAGCCGGACCTCGCGGGTTGAATGAAGGCGCGTGCAAGCGCGTACGAGAGGAGTGGTCAAGCATGGCCAAAGAGAAATTCGAGCGAACCAAACCGCACGTGAACGTGGGCACCATCGGCCATGTGGATCACGGCAAGACCACGCTGACGGCGGCGATCACCATGATCCTTGCGGAGAACAACCCCAAGGTGTCGGTGCGGTCGTTCGACTCCATCGATAACGCTCCGGAGGAGCGGGAGCGCGGCATCACCATCGCCACCTCCCACGTCGAGTACGAGACGGAGAAGCGTCATTACGCCCACGTGGACTGTCCCGGTCACGCCGATTATGTGAAGAACATGATCACCGGCGCGGCCCAGATGGACGGCGCGATTCTGGTGGTGTCGGCCGCCGACGGCCCCATGCCCCAGACGCGGGAGCACATCCTGCTGGCGCGGCAGGTGGGCGTGCCGGCCATGGTGGTGGCGCTGAACAAGGTGGATATGGTGGATGACCCGGAGCTGGTGGAACTGGTGGAACTGGAGCTCCGGGAGCTTCTCAGCGAGTACGACTTCCCCGGCGATGACATTCCCATCATGCCGGTGAGCGCGCTGAAAGCCCTGGAAGGTGATGCCGACGCCAAGAAGCAGATTCTTGCGCTGATGGACAAGGTGGACAGCTATATTCCCATGCCTGACCGTGCCATCGACAAGCCGTTCCAGATGCCTGTGGAGGACATTTTCTCCATCTCGGGGCGCGGGACGGTGGTGACGGGCCGCATCGAACAGGGTGTGGTGAAGGTGGGCGACGAGATCGAGATTGTCGGCATCCGTGAGACGCAGAAGAAGGTTGTGACCGGGGTGGAGATGTTCAAGAAGTTGCTGGATTCAGGCGAGGCCGGCGATAATGTGGGGCTTCTGCTGCGCGGTACGGAGCGCAAGGATGTGGAGCGCGGGCAGGTTCTGGCCAAGCCGGGTTCCATCACGCCGCACACGGAATTCAAGGCCGAGGTGTACATCTTGACCAAGGAAGAGGGAGGCCGGCACACGCCGTTCTTTTCGGGTTACCGGCCGCAATTCTATTTCCGCACAACAGATGTGACGGGTGTGGCGACGTTGATGGAAGGGACCGAGATGGTGATGCCTGGCGACAATGTGACGGTGACGGTGAAGTTGATCACGCCCATCGCCATGGACAAGGGCCTGCGGTTCGCCATCCGCGAGGGTGGCCGGACGGTGGGTGCCGGCAGTGTGACCGAGATCGTCGAGTA